>Ga0163144_10006205_pt1 | contig 26433 bp, 6 predicted proteins | sample OliLak19BULKMAT1_FD_123175 | JGI IMG/M metagenome (GOLD analysis project Ga0163144, IMG submission 123175) | Freshwater microbial mat bacterial communities from Lake Vanda, McMurdo Dry Valleys, Antarctica - Oligotrophic Lake LV.19.BULKMAT1 | ecosystem: Environmental > Aquatic > Freshwater > Lake...
CACCCAATTCAACTAGTCTCTGGGGGTCAGGGGGCGGTGCGCGATGCCCACGACCCCGCTGCCCTTCCTCCGCACGGAAAAACGCCCGCGACAAAACCGCTTCGGATCGTGAATAATACCGGAACATGTAGTACGTGATGACGTGGCGTTTGCTCATGCGGGCAATGACGTCCTCGCGCAGCGAATCGACGGCCGCTGTTAGTTCTGGCCAGGGCTGCTTCGCTGCTGCGATCGCGCTGCCCATCAGTTCCAAGTAGCAATTCTGGTCGGCATTGCGAAGGAAAAGCCACTTCATTGCGGCAAACTCCGCATCCTCGAAGAGCATCAGGTCCAGCACTCGTTCGCCGAGCAAGCCGCGGCGCAGTCCATCGTGGAAGTCCGTCGCCAGCAATGATTCCTCCAGGCGCGCAAGATCGACGTCGTCGAATTTGACGATCGGCAGCAACTGTCGCAATGCATTGACCGCGATCTCTTGGTTTCTAGCGCGCACGCCCTGTGAGACCGGAAAGGGTTCGTATTCCAGCGACCGCGCGAGCATCAAGCCTGCGTGCAGCGAATCGGCGGCGCCGGCTGCATCGCCGCGATGCGCCCGCACCAGCGCCTCCAGCGCCAGAAAGCGCGCGCTTTCCCTGGTGTTGCTTGTATCCAACAGCTCGGCAAAGATGCCCTTGCTAAAGTCGATGGGGAAACGTGCCTCGCCGCCCAAGCCCGCGGCCTCGTGCAACATTGTCATGGCGTCGGCGTGCTCGCTGAGCAGTTTTTCCGCCCGCGGCAAGTCGGCCCACGTCTGGCCTGGCGGCGGTGGGGCCGGCGTGTCTCCCATGAAGGCAATGCCCTGGGCAGCGGGAGACTTTGCCGCCTGCGCGAGCTTTCGGCCCGCCTCGCTCCAGAGCTTCGTGGCGTCGCGATCCGCGGGTGGAAGGCGATGGAAGGCGGCCAGCTCATCGGCCGTCAGTGGCTCGTTTCGCGCGCGAATCTCCGCGAGGCGCTGAGCGACTTGACGGCCCTGCCACAACGACAGCCCGACCGGGATGAGCACGATCACGACTAGCAATAAAAGGACTCGCCACAACCAGCGCCAGCGGCCAAAGATGCGTGGAATCATTATCCTTGCCATCGATTCGTCCCTAGCGTGAAATGCCTATGACTTGCTATCCGGCGCTGCGACGTTGGCGTTCGGCGCTGCATCATCCACGTCTGGTGTTGGCTCGTCCGCATCGTCCGTCACAGACGCGGGCTTCGGTTTCGCCGGCCAACGGAAAAGCAGCGATTCTAGCGCGCCGGTTTCGGGGTCGGTATTCTGCGGCGACTTGATGCCGCCCAGGCTATACACGACGTAGCCCGCGTCGCTCGCCTGGTAATGAAACGATTCGCCGGTGAAGGGATCGAGTGGCACTTCCTTGATGAACTTTGGCGCGAGATCGTCGAGCTTGCCGGGCGGCTTGCCGTTGGCTCGGCGATAGCGCTCCAGTGCGATGGCCAGCGCCGTCACGCGGCACTGCGCCGTGCCGCGGGCCGCGGCGTTGGTCGCCGCGTCGAGCGCGGGCACCAGTTGCTGCGTAAGAATGTTGAATCGCCCCATGCGCCCGGGAAGCTGCTGCGACACCTGTTTCGTCTCGGTCAACGTCGCCGGCCACGGCTTGCTGGTCGCCGCGGCGTAATCTTCCATAATGGACAGGTACGCAGGCAAGTCACGGCCGCGCACGATGCGAGTTGCCCAACTGGCTGGTCCGGTCAAGCCGAGACCAGAGGGATTGTCGAACGTCACGATGCCCATCACGCGTTCGCCGAGCATCGCGCGGTGCAACGCCGGCTGGAAATCGGTCGCCTGCAATTCGTCCTCGAACCGCGCCAAGTCCGCGTCGGAGAACTGCACCGCCGGCAGCAGTTGCTTGATATGGGCGTCGGCCATGCCGCAAATAGCGATCCGCACGAGCTGCGAGACGATCAGCGGTTCGTTCTCCAGCGACCGCGACAGCGCATGGATCGCGCGGAGCGACTCGGCCGTTCTCGCCGCGTCGCCTTGGTGGGCCCGCACGTACGCTTCCATGGCCAAACAACGCGCGCCGGTGCGGAGGTTCTGCACTTCCAGCAGCAGCATCATGAAGCCCTGCGAGAAATCAGTGGGATAGCGAGCCGCGCCGCCTTGGGCCGACGCCTCGTGCAACATCTGCATGCTCGCCGCCTGGTCCTTGAGGAACTGGTCTGAAGCTGCCAACTCCTGCCACGGCTGACCTGGGGGCGGTGGGTCGGTTCCCTGGCTGCCGATGAAAGGGAGCTTGCTGATGTCGGTCGATTGGCCCGCCGCCGACAATTTGGCGCTGGCCGTAATCCAGAGTCTTGTCGCGTCCTTGTCCTCCGGCGGACGAATATAGAAGTCTTCCAACTCGGCGGGTGTGACAGGTTCACCTCGCTCGCGAATGGCCGCGATCCTATTCGCCACCGTGCGGCCCTGCGTCCACCACAGCATGCCTGCGCAGGTGAGGAGCAGCAGCGGCGCGAGCAAGAGGCAGCGCAATAACCAGCGCGGCCGCCGCGTCGCGCGGACCGCGTCGTAGTCGTCTCGGTAATCGCTCATCGGTCGCTCCCCTGTTCCGGGAATTTGGATCGGATCGCGATCACTCTGCGATCCGCAGCCGTGCGAACACCGGAAAGTGGTCGCTGGGGTACTGGCCATCTTTGTTGTACGTGATGACTTCGCTAGCCAGGCAGTCGACTGGTCCGCGCGTCAGAATCCAATCGATTCGAGCGCCGTCCATTTTCGCGCCGCCGTAGTTGTGAAACGTGCCGATCGGATCGCCGCGGGTCTTGGCCGTCGTCCACGTGTCGGTGAAACGTTCGGCGCCGACGAGCTTGTCGTAAGCGGGATTGGCGCCGGCCGCGGCGTTGAAGTCGCCCAACAGGATCACGGGCAGCTTCTTGGGCAGTTGCTCGACGCGTTTCATCACCAGGTCCGCGCTTTTTTCGCGAGCCGGCTGGATCTCGTGGTCGAAATGCGTGTTGAAGAAATAGAACTCGCGTTTGGCAAGCGTGTCGAGAAATCGCACCCAGGTGACCATCCGCCGGTTGCTGTTGCCCCAGGTGGAGCTGCCGATCACGTCGGGCGTGTCGGAAAGCCAGAAGTGATCGAATTCGAGTGGCGTGAGTCGTTCTCGGCGGTAGAACACGGCCATGAACTCTCCGCGGCTGCCCCCTTCGCGGCCCAGGCCAATCCAGTCGTAGTCGGGCGAGTCGGCCGCGATGTCCTTGACCTGCCCGTAAAGCCCCTCTTGCGTGCCGATCGCGTCGGGGGCCTTTTGCTGGATCAGGTCGCGGACGACGGGCCGGCGCTGCGGCCAGGCGTTGGGCGGCGTTTCGCTGGCATAGCGCAAATTGAAGGTCATCACGCCCAGCGTTGACGGCTCGTCGGCCGCCGCAGTGCGTGCGATGAAGAGCGCGGCGGCGGTGGATACAAGGATGGCGACAAAGTTGATTCGCATGACAAGCATTGGCCTGAGTGGTGCGGGATACGCGGTGGCGGGAACAACGATTCCGAAAAACGAACGGCGCACTCATGATAGCCCCCAGGCTGGCGCGGCTCCAACGGTTTCCGTTGCCGATTGGGCCTGCTTGCCCCTGTTGGCGTCGTAGACGATAATCGAATGGTCCGGAGTCGATTGAATTCCGTGCCGCCAAAACGCCATGCCGCGCGAATTCGGCAACGGGCAGTTTTTGGCGTTCTTCAAGTTTATCCGCAGCCCAACGCGAGACTCAGGGTGCCGGAAAAGTTCGACCCTTACTCGGTGTGGCTTTCGATTCCCGCCGGCCGGCGACCGCCCGACCATTATCAGTTGTTGGGTTTGGCGCCGCTGGAGTCGGATCTGTTTCGCATTGTCACTTCGGCCGATCGCCAAATCGGCCGCGTGTTGCCGCACTTAACCGGAGAGCATGGCAAAGCGGCCAGGTCTCTCTTAGAAGAACTGCTCACGGCCAAGGGCTATCTGATAACACCGGCGGCCAAAACGCTGTACGACGCGGAATTCCGCAAGCGATTGGCCGAATCGGATTCTCCGGAAGACGCGGCGCTTTTGGACATGCTGGCCAAGGCGCCGCCGGCCAAATCGTCTCCAGCTGCCGCTCTCCCTGTGAAGTCTCCACCGAGCCCGCCGCCGCCTGAGGTTGCATCGGAAGCTCCGCCAGTCGTGGCGCCGCCGAAGCCGCCGGTGCCGAGCGAAAGCATCCCGCGCGCGACGCCGATCTCCGGCAATACAGGGGTGATGATGGCGACTGCCGTTCCCCGCTTCGCTGAGAGCGACTTAAGCGACGAGCCGCTGACAGATCCAGAGCCGGTCTCCGATATCGAGGCGACGCTAGATTCGACGGAAAATAATGAGACGCCTCGATTCGTGCCGCGGCGTTTGCCTCGCAATAATCGGCGGGCCGGCGGTTGGCTGGGACCCGCGATCGCGTTTTTCCTCGCGATCGCCGTGGTCGGCCTGGCGGCGGGCATCGCCTGGCAGCGAGGCTTCAGATTGCAACTCGTGTCGGCGAATTCATCGCACGGGAATGCGCCAAACGACGCCGCGGTGCGCCACCATGCTGGTCCGCACGCCACGTTGCCTACGCAAGCCGGCGGTATGGAATCGCCGTCCGTGTCACCCGTAGTGCGGACCTCCAGCGACCGGCAGGTAGATTCATCGTCGTCCGCCGCGTCGGTCTTCCAAGAGAGTCCCAGCGTCGAAAACCCAACGTCTCCGCAAGCCGAACCGCCGCCCGACAAGTCGCCATCGGCCGATGTAAAAGGCGCGAAACCCGCGCTGGCGACTAACGATTCAAAACGTCCGCTGTCGTCCGATGCCGAGACCGCGGCCAAGCTGAAGTCGACGCTTGCCTTGGCGCGCGAAGCGCTGGCCGCCCGCGACATCGCCGCGGCCGACAAGCATCTGCGGGCAGCAGACGCCCAAGCCACGTCGCCCGAGCTTATGGCCCGCGTCGAAGCGGCCCGCCTGGTGCGCGACTACGTGGATGGTTTCTGGAACGCGGTGCGCGAGAGCACCAAGACGCTCAAGGGGGGCGAGGAGTTTACGGTTCGCGACAAGGTCATCGCCATCGTCGACGCCAACCCGAATCGGGTCGTGCTCCGCGCGGCCGGCCAGAATCGCGAGTACAAGCTGAACGACTTGCCGCCGCATATGGCCACGGCGCTTGCCGAGCGCTGGCTCGACCCGAGCGATGCGAACTCAAAGGTCTTCGTGGGCGCCTTCTGGATGGTCGATCCCAAGATCGAGCCGGGACTGGCCAACGGGAAGCTTACGGATGCGGTCAGCGCCGGCGCGAAGGACGCGGCGGCGATTATCGAGCTCTTGGACGCCCCTTGGTAGGACTCGGTGGTTGGTGCCATCCGCCTTGCTAGCACGCTCGCCGGGCGTTTCCGAGCCCCGAGATTCGACTTCTACGAGTCATTCGCTACAACCGGAAAAATCCGGTTATCTCTCCCAGCCCGAAAAGTCGATACAACCGACTAGCCGCGCTTAATCGGCACAGTCTGGCACTGTATGCGCCGCTTGCGAGCAAGCAGCCGGCGTTGCACGTTGTTTTGCCAGCACCGTGCCCGCAAAACGCGACCAACTGGGGGAGTTGTGGACCATGAAGTTCTGGATGTTGCTTTGGGCCGCCTTGGTATCGGCCGCTGTGCCGCTGGCTGGCGCTACTACGGCGTGGGCCCAGGGGCGGTCGTCGAGTGGGTCGAAGCCGATTGTCATGCGGCAGTTCCAGCGCTATCAGCCGGCACGCGCCAGCAAGGCTAGCTACGAAGCGCCGCCCCCGAGGTCGGAGGAGGTTGCGCCGGCCGAAGAGACCGTTCCCAACGTCGAAGGGGACGAGCTCGCCGAGGCCGAAGGCGACTTCATGCCCTACGACTCGCCGTGCGGCGGCGACCGTGCGGGTGAAGCGATTGACTGGTGCGGCACGACGCAGGGCACCGGCTTGGGCGGCCTGTGGGCGCGAACCGACTACTTGCTTTGGTTCGGTCGCGGCGTGGCGCTGACGCCCTTGGTGACCACCAGCTCGCAGACCAGCCTGGGAGTGCTTTCGGCGGCCGACACGCGCGTCGTCGTGGGCGACGAGCGCGTCGACAACACCCACCGTTCGGGCGGCAGGATCGATTTCGGATTGTGGATCGACCCGCAGCAGAGCGTTGGCATCGGCGGAAATTTTCTTTCGGTGGAAAGCGTCGGCTCGATCTTCGACCTGCAGTCCAATGGCGATCCGCTGCTGGCTCGACCATTCTTCGACGTCAGCACCGGCCTGCAAGACTCGCAAGTCGTGGCCGCCACGGGCATTTCCAACGGTTGGATCAACATCCGCACACAGAACGACTTTCTAGGGGCCGAGGCGTACGTTCGCGAAGCGCTGACGCGCGGGAACCGCCGCCGCATCGACTTGATCTACGGCTACCGATTCGCTCGGTTGGACGAGTCGATCGAGATTCGCGACTGGACCGTGTCGACCAACCAGGGTGGTCCGATTCCAATTGGCACGGTCATCGCCGGCCGGGACCTATTCGACACGCAAAACATCTTCCACGGCGGTGAGCTCGGCCTGCAGTTTTCGGACGACGTGGGGCGGTTCAATTGGAGTGTGTTGGCGAAAGTAGCGCTCGGCAATGTCCGGCAAAGCGCCACGGTCGATGGAGACACCATCATCACGGTGCCCGGTTTTGACCCCGTGGCATCCCCCGGCAGCCTGTACGCGCTGCCGACCAACATGGGCCGGTACCATCGCGATCGCTTCGCGGTGATTCCCGAAGTCAATCTCAACGTGGGTTACCGCTTGACCCGTGCGTGGACGGCACGCGTGGGTTACACGTTCCTACTGTGGAATCGCGTGGCCCAGGCCGTCCCGCAGATCGACTATAACCTCAACCCGACGCAGATCTCGGGGCCACTGGTCGGCCCCGCGCAGCCGTCGTTCACATTCCACAACACGGAGTACTGGTTGCAGGGCGTGAACTTTGGCTTGGAGTGCCGGTTCTAATAACCTGGACGCACTTTTGCGCGACACTCAACTGGCGGCTGGCTCGACAACTCCAGCATCGTCTGGCGAGATCATCAGGCAGCACGGTACGACAAACATTGAACTTTCGCGCGTGCTGCGCGGATCTTGATGGATGCCGAGAGGGTCGGAACTCGTTGTCGCCGGCGCTTTGCGGCAGAACGCAGGACTGTCTCCGACGACGACTCGCCGACCCCTTTTCACGGGTTCCGGCTCGGCCGTGCAGTGTGAATACGCCACTGTCTAACAAGCAAGCCCGGCGAGAGCTATCGCAGCCGCGACGCGAACAACAGCGTCTTATTGATGGCCGTGGGCTTGAGGCCGTTCTCGCCGAAGTTGTTGTTCTGCGTCTGGTCGCCAACGCCCAGCAATGCGAAGAACTGATCGCTGGCCGACGACGTGATGCCCGAACCTCCCGGCGTTTCGACTCCATCCTGGTAATCCTGGGGATGGCTCTCGACCACCGTGTAGTTTCCGGGCAGCACGCCCTTGAAGCGGTACGAACCGTCGGCCCCGGTGGTTTGCGTCAGGTTGACGGGATGGTTGTCCGAGTCGGTCCCCGTCAAAGTAAGCACCACGCCGGCAATCCCCGTCTCGAGTGGGTCCTTGACGCCGTTGTGATTAAGATCGTTGTAGACGTAACCCGCGAATCCGGGGGTGTCGTCGTCGACAATGGTGCCCGTGGCCGTGGCCCGGGCGAGCGTGGCGGCGGTGGGGTTGGACAGCGTTAGTGTGAAGGCCTCGTCCGGTTCGAGCGTCGCATCGCCCTTGACTTCCACGGTGATGGTCTTGGTCGTCTGGCCGGGACTGAATGTCAAAGCAGTATCGCCAGCCGCGGAGCCCGCGACGCCCACGAAATCTAGACCAGCGGTGGCTATGTCGTTGGCGGTGGCGAAGTCGACCGCCACCTCTTGGCCACTGGCCGCCGATAGGGTGACGGTGAAGACCATTTGCGTGGTGCCGTTGGCGCCCTCGACAACCGAGGCATCGGCGATCGACAGGGTCGGCGTCGCGTCGTTGTCCAGAATCGAAGCCGTGGAAGCCGCACCGTTCGACGGAATGGTCGCGTTCGTCGCGTCGCTCAACGAGAGTTGCACGTTCTCGGTAACTTCGTCGAGCAGGTCGTCGAGCACCGGCACCGTGACCGTCTTCGATCTCTCCCCGGGCTTGAACGTCAATGTTCCGCTTACGGCCGTGTAGTCTTTTCCGGCAATGGCCGACGAGCCGTTGGGATTCGTAGCGTAGTGTACCGTCACGTCCTTGATGCCGGGATCTCCGAGTACGGTAACAACATACACAAGCGACTGCTGCGTCGTGGCGTTTTCAGTGACTTCGCCGACTTGAGCCGAGACGACAACACGTACCTCGTCTTCTACGATCGTGCCCGTAGCGGTTCCGCCGTTGGTGGCAATCGTCGCATTCACGGGAGTCGACAGATTGACTTTGAAGGCTTCATCCGACTCGGCCGTCGTGTCGCCATTGACCACGATCGTGATCGTCCCGGTAAGCTGCCCGGCCAGAATCGTCAGGGTTCCCGACTTATCGACGAAATCGGATGAGGCTGTGGCGGTGTCATTTGCCGTCGCGTACTGAACCGTGACATCCTGTTCGCTGACGGCCGACAGTCTAACCGTAAAGTTCATGTCCGTTGTGCCGGAATTGCCTTCGGCGACCGTTGAATTGGCGATGGAAATCGTCGGCGTAGCGTCGTTGTCAAGGATCGTTCCCGTGCCGGTTTCCTTGTCGGCCTTCAGGGTGCCGTTCGTAGGCGCCGACAAGGTGACGGTGAAAGTCTGGTCTGGTTCATCGGCTGTATCGTCGAGCAAACCGACGCTAATCGTGCCGGTAGTTTGTCCGGCGGGAATTGTCAGTGTGCCGTTGGTTGGCGCCGTGTAATCCTGGCCGGCCGTGGCGGTGCCGTTGGCCGTAGCATAGTGGACGACGACATCCTGGGCGCTAACCTGCGAGAGCGTCACCGTGAACACGATCGGTGTCACGGCGTTGTTTTCGGCGACCCCGGCCGGGCTATTGATCGAGATTTCGGGGACGAGCAGGTCGTCGTTCGTGATCGTGCCCGTCGCCGATCCGACCGCAATCGAGGCGTTGGTGGGATCCGACAAGTCGACGCGGAACGTCTCGTCCGGCTCAATCGTGGCGTCGCCGCGGACCGTGACCATGATCTTTCCAGATGACTGACCTGCCGCGATGGTGAGCGTGCCGTTCGCTGGCTCGTAGTCGACGCCTTCGGTCGCGGTGAGATCTGCCGTGACGAACGAGACCGAAACGTCCTTGTCGCTAATGGCCGACAACGAGACGGTGAATTCAAGGATTTTGGTTCCGGTGTTGCCCTCGGAAGTCGACGCACTGGCGATTGAGACAGATGGCTCATCGTCGTTGTCGAGGATGGTCCCCGTGGCCACTTCCTGCCCTGTCGCCAACGTCGCTCCGGTCGTCGACGAAAGGAGCGTTACGGTGAAGGTTTGGTCCAATTCATCCGCCGTGTCGTTGAGCAGTGCCACATTGATGACACCGGTCAGTTGCCCGGCGGGTATCGTCACCGTCGCATTCGTTTGGCCCGTGAAGTCTTGACCAGCGGTCGCCGTGCCGTTGGCCGTGGAATAATGCACGACAACGTCTTGCGTACTGATCTGTGAGAGCGTCACGGTGAACGCCATCGGGCCGTCGTTTTCTGCTCGTGCGGCCGGAGAGTTGATCGCGATGGTCGGTACGGCCGAATCGTCGTTCGTAATCGTGCCCGTCGCCGAGCCGTCGGCAATCGAGGCGTTCGTCGGATCCGATAAGTCGACGCGGAACGTCTCATCGGCCTCGACCGCGGTGTCACCGCGGACCGTGACCATGATCTTTCCGCTCGTCTGACCCGCTGCAATGGTAAGCGTGCCGTTCGCGGCGTCGTAGTCGCTGCTGTCGCTGGCCGTATCGTCTTGCGTGACGAACGAGACGGACACGTCCTTGTCGCTAATCGTCGACAACGTGACCGTAAATTCAAGGATTTTGGTCCCGGTATTGCCCTCGGAGATCGACGCATTGGCGATTGAGACGGTTGGCGCATCGTCGTTGTCGAGGATTGTCCCCGTAGCCACTTCCTGCCCTGTCGCCAACGTCGCTCCGGTCGTCGACGAAAGGAGCGTTACGGTGAAGGTTTGGTCCAATTCATCCGCCGTGTCGTTGAGCAACGTCACATCGATGACACCGGTCAGTTGCCCGGCGGGTATCGTCACCGTCGCATTCGTTTGGCCCGTGTAGTCTTGACCGGCGGTCGCCGTGCCGTTGGCCGTGGAATAATGCACGACGACGTCTTGCGTACTGATTTGCGACAACGTAACGGTGAACGCCATTGGGCCGTCGTTTTCTGCTCGTGCGGCCGGAGAGCTGATCGCGATGGTCGGCACGACTGAATCGTCGTTGGTAATCGTGCCCGTCGCCGAGCCGACTGCAATCGACGCATTGGTGGCATCCGACAAGTCGACGCGGAACGTCTCGTTGGGCTCGACCGCGCCGTCTCCGCGGACTTTCACCGTGATCGTTCCGGTCGTCTGACCGGCGAGAATGGTGAGCGTGCCGTTCGCGGCGTCGTAGTCGCTGCTGTCGCTGGCCGTTTGGTCTTGCGTGACGAACGAGACGGAGACGTCCTGATTGCTAACGGCGGAAAGCATAACCGTGAAGACCAGGTCGGTCGTGCCGCTGTTCCCTTCCTGGACCGACGCATTCGAGATCGAGAGCGTTGGCGTGCTATCGTTATCGAGGATCGTGCCGGTCCCAACCTCCTGGCCGGCCGCAAGCGTGGCGCCGGTGGGCGTCGACAACGTGACCGTGAATGTCTCGTCTGGTTCATCCGCCGTGTCGTCGAGCAGCGCCACGTCGATCGTGCCGGTCAACTGTCCGGCGGGGATTGTCAGCGTGCCGTTCGATTGCGCGACGTAATCTTGTCCCGCCGTGGCGGTGCCGTTCGCCGTCGAGTAATGTACGACGACGTCCTGTCCGCTCATGGCCGAGAGGGTGACGGTGAACGCCAGCGGGGTGACGCCGGCGTTTTCCGTCTGCGCGGCAGGCGTGTTGATGGAAAGCGTGGGCACGGGATCGTCGTTGACGATCGTTCCCGTTGCTTGGGCGCGAGACAATGTGCCCACGGTCGGATTCGTCAGGTTGACCAGGAACGTCTCGTCTATTTCGTTCAGGGTGTCGCCAAGCACGGTAACCGTGAATGTCTTGGTGGTCTGTCCTGGATCGAAGGTGAGCGTACCGCTGGTGTTGAGGTAGTCGATACTCGTGGTTGCCGTGCCCGCTTGCAGCGCGTATTGGACGGCGACTTGCCCCTGGTATTCGTGCGATAACGTCACGGTGAACTCGAAAGACGTCGAGCCGCTGCTGCCTTCGGCCAACGAGACATCGGCGATCGAGATCTCGGGCGGGCCGACGACCAGCGACGTGGTGCCGTAGATCACCTGCATCGGTGATACTACCGGATTCATGTCGTACAGAAGCACTTCGCTGCCAATCAGGTCCGCGGCATCGGCCGCGAAGTTGATCAATCCAGCGGCTGTAGCCGTAAACGGGACCGTGAATAACAAACGTTCGTTCGGGCCGAGAGGGGAAATGCTGTTTGCGAATCCGCCCGCTTCATCCACCACGCCGGGAGTCGTTGTCGTACCGGTAGGGATGCTTGTGTAGTCGGCCGCGTGTACGACAGCTCCGGAGGCGGAGGCCAACGTGGAGTTAAACGTCACATCGGTATAGGCGGAAACGACACCCGTATTGCCCGTCGTGCGCAGATCGAGCACGTACGCCCGCAATTGAAAGTTATCCCCAACATTGACCTGCGTGACCGGATTGCCGGCCGCGTCAGTGACTTCCAAGCGAACTCGCACAAGCGGCTCGGCCGTCTCGTTCAATTGATTGATGATCAGCGCCACGTCTTGCGGGGTCAGCATCCCGTCGCCGTTGGTGTCGAGAAACATCGACCCCGATTCGACCGTATTGGCCGACGTGCGCAGCGAGCTAGCGAGAAAGGCGTCGCGCGAGACCGATGCGGTCAGCGAGCGCGTCCCGTGCGCATTCAGTTCGTTGATCACCATTGCGGCGTCTTGCGCAGTGACCTGCCCGTCGGCATTGACGTCGGCGGGCAAGGCCGCGTTTTGCCACGGCGAGGCGACCGCCCCGACCGTGTCGATGGCCAGCAGTCGGCGCTGTTCGAGGGACTCGACGTGCAGGTGGATCGAACGCGGGCGGCGCACCGTGGAGAGACGCCGGGGCGACGACGCGAAGAAGCGAAGCAAATTCATCGGTGTCAAACTTTGCTGGAGTCCGTGGCGAGAAAGCTCAGTACGCCGGCCGCTGCGCCGTCGCTCGAAATGGCCAGACCACTTGGGTCGGGTCCTCAATCGGCAACGCACGACCGCTGGGCTTTCCTGCCCCCAATGCCGTCTTGGCCGTCAGAGATCCGCGATCCCGGGTGCGGATCTCGTGGAAGAAACCTCGAGGAAGAAACTCTGTTCCCGCTGGGCGTCATCGGGCCGACTGGCCGGGCCATAAAAGAAGTGAACCTATTCCGGCTGGGTCGACCCGCGCGATGAGCAAGACCTTTCGGGAGATTCTACCAGCGTATACTGGGCAAGTAATTCCCGCAAGGATTTGTTGGCAAGAACGCCGGCAGCCTGGCCGGCGGAATGCGTCGAGCAACGGTGGCAGCCAACGGCCCGCACCCCATCCAGACGGCGCAATCCGCAGAGCCGCACCACCTAGATTGGAATCCACGGACTCTTGCCTGACGACTTTTAACCTTGGCCCTGCCCGGAACAGGGCCATTCCTAGTCGCAGGGCGGCCGTAGTTACCAATCGATTAACGTCGCAGGCCTGCCCGCCAGGCGACAATGTCGTCGAGCGCCGAGTCGTCCAGCGCCAGGGCATCGTCGCGGTCGGCATGCTTGGCAAAAACATCCGCGACCGCTCGGTCCCAGCGGACGCGTCCCCGTGCCTTCAGCCCACCCGATAGCCCAAAATCCAGTCCGCTCTCCGACAGGTCGCCATCCTCGAAGGATTCGGCAAAACGTCCCAGGGCCAAACGTGCGGGAGCAGCGTGGGTGCTTAACTTTGCCGCTTCGGTTAAGGACTCGCCACCAAACCGCGTCGTGTTGCCCGTGGAAGTGTTCGCCCCAAGATGGGCGGCCAGGGCGATGCCGGCCCGTTGCGATGGGCTGGAGGGCGATTCCGAGGCCGATGTCGAGCTCCGGGTGGCCAGGCCTGCACCCGGTGAAATGCCGGCCGCGGCGTTCGCAGCCGTCGACGAGGCCGCCGAAACTTCAACGCTGCTGCTGCCAACGCGCAGGCTGGCCGCCGATCCGCCGGCCTGGGCCTCGGCCGCGATGAGGTTTAAGTAGTTGATGACCGCTAAAGCGTCGGCCCCGGTGAGGAACCCGTCTCCGTTCACATCGACGTAGAACGGCGGAAGGTTCGGGGCGGTCGGCGTGGCGGGCAAGGCGTGCGTGATAGGATCGACGTAGGGCGGCAGGCTATTCAGTTGATTGATAATCAACAGGGCATCGAGGCCCACGATCGAACCGTTGTTGTCGACATCGAGATTGCCGACCAAGCGCGATTTGGAATCAGTCAGTTGGCTGGGGTTCTGCCAGGCAAACTGCGGGACTACGACCTCGACGCTTTGATAGGTGCTCGGCACGACCCCCGCGACGCCGAACACGAACGTATCGTGAGCCGGCAAATCTCCTGCCCGGTCGAGCGAAAGGTTCGTCGAGCTGCCGGGCGCGGCGTTGCTCTTCATCTGGCCGTTGACGGTAAACAACAATCGCTTGGGGTTGGCGCCGGTCGGCGTGGGTGACGGGCTGAGGCCACCGGCCTCGTCGATAAGTTTTTGACCTTCGAGGATCGTACCGCTACTCGAGCTGGTAAAGCCCGCGCCGATTGTCAGCGAGTTGGCGACCCAGTCGATCAGGTCCGTGTCGTAGACCAGATCGGCGAACGCAGCTTGCACGCCGCCGGCGGCGCCCACGTTTCGCAAATCGTCGACATACACCTGGGCTTGAATGGTCGTGCCGGCCAGTGCGACGTAGCGACCTTGCGCGTCCTTGGGCAGCTCGTTGCCAGTCGCGGCATTGGTCAACACCAGCGAGTAGGCGACCACCGACGGGATTTCGACCTGGTAGTCTTCCACCTCGCCGTCGTTCGCCAGGCCCGTGGGCGCCAGGTTGCCGGTGCTGGACAAGCGGAATCTGGCGTAGGTCGTCGTGACGGCAGCGCTCGACACATTGAAGGAGAGCGCATTGGCGCCGGCCACGAGAGCCTGGTTCGTGAAAATCTGCTCGCCGGCATCCGACCAATCGCCGTCGCCGTTAAAGTCGATCCAGGCGTCGAGGCGGCCGGCGGTCGAAGCCGTGACGGTCACGTTGCCGACCGCGCCAGGCCGCAGGGCGTTGGTGAATACCACGCCGTCGTCCAGCAGGTCAGCCGCGGCCGAACTGCTGGGCTGCCCGTTGCCCTCGTCGGTGACGCCTGCGCCGAGGAATAATCCAGGCACGATAATGTGCCGTGCGCCGTTCGCTGCTAGTAGCGTGGCGTAGGGTTCGGGTGCATCCCCGAAATCAACGGGTTTCATCGTGACGGTAAAAAGCGTCTGATTGACGGCCTGATTGGGCAGCAAGCGATTGCCCGCCTGGTCCTTGATGCCCGTGGCCGCGGTGTTGTCTACCGTGATCGTGTACACGTGGTCGGTGAGCCAAACGCCAACCAGCGGAGTAAACCGAGCGACATCGTTTGTACCGTCGTACCCAAACGAATAGTCGACGTTCTCGACGAGCACCACGCCGTCGCGACGGAGCACGAACTTGTTGCTGGCGACCGTACTGTCGTCGATGCCCGTTCCCGTGTCGTCGATCAGGCGGACGGAGAAGTTCTGGAGGCTTTGACCGGCCAGCAGCACTGTGTTCAGCGTGGGATCCTGGTCCGTGCCGCTGGCGTCGTTATCGAGCGGATTGAGCAGCGCTGCGGTGGGACCCGTGAAATCGCTCCGATCCAAGGCGCCACGGTCCTTGAACACGTTCTGCCCGAGCCCTGGCTCCGAGGGTTTGGATGGGTCGTCGTTGCGGAGCTTGCCGGTAAGGTCGGTGAGTGGCGCGAGAATGGGCGAGGGCCCGATGCCCAGCGGCGCGGAGACGGTGGTCATCGCCGGCCGATCGGCGAGCGAATTGAGCGAGGCGTCGATGGCCCGCGACCCGGCCGCCAGATTGAAGTTGCCGGTTGCCGCGTTGACGAACAACGGATCGTTGGGCCCCAGCAGGATGGGGAAGCTGCCCGTGGTCGTTCCCGCAGTGTTAATACTGTTCCCTTGATACAAGGTGGCGCCGACGACCGTCGTCGACGAGTTGGCACTGACCTGAATGCCAGTTCCCAGGTTGGCCAGGATATTGTTGAGGATCGTCGGGCTGGCGTTGTCCCTAACTTGAATGCCAAAACCTTGCCCCCCCCCGTAAATTGTGTTGTTGACGATTCTCCCAAAGGGGATCGGGGCCAGCGAAAGATCGTCATCGTTGGGATTGCCGCCGCTGGGATCGCCACTGAACAAGATTCCGGCGATGCCGCTCGAAGCGATAACATTGTTGGCGATCACGACGCCGGGCACCAAGCGCGCATTGTTGAGCTCACGCAAATTGCGAACTGTGCCGGGATGCGATCCAACGGCATCTCGAAAGCCTGCGTCCGAAACAATGCCGTATTCGGACGAGAAACTGATGCGGTTTCCTTGCAGGATGATTTGCCCCTGATCGCGGGTAGCGGCGTTTCCGTCGCCGAGGCCGTTGTATTCGATCGCCTTGAACTGCCGACTCACGACACTCTTCGCGACGGACACGGCTCGCGCGATATCGACGCGGTCCGCAACCGGCGGTTGCGCAAAGGCCAAAAACGTCGGACCGGTCTGGCTGTTGACGGCCGCGAACATGAGCCGAGCTATTTCGGCGCTGGTCTCCATACCGACAATCGGGACGGCGATGTTGCCCAGCGTGACCGTGCCGTCCAAATCGAACTCGAACACGCGACGATTGAACCCGTCGCTAATCGTGAACGTCTCGCCATCCAAGATCTGGTCGCCGGGCGCCGCGTAGAACGTGTGCGTTCCGAACTGCAAAACGCCCATTCCAGGCGTCCCCAGCGTATTGAAATTGGCGACGTTGTTGAGATCCACGCGGGCACTCGTTGCCTTGGTCGAGGCCGAGGCGGTGAAGCTGGCACCGTTGGCGGCGTTGATCGCCTCGCGCATCCGTTTGGCGATGCCCTGGGGACTCTCGAACGAAATCGGGATCGCGATACGGCCGGCCGCGACGCTGCCGTTGCGATCGAATTCAAAGGTTCGCTGATTGACGCCGTCGGTGAGCGTGAAGAACTGACCGTCGAGAATCGTTTCGACCAAATTGAAGGTCACGTCGACCGTGGTGATCGGACCGACCGCGCCGTCCAGGTAGAAGGCATCGCCCGCGCTGTTGTGCGAAGCATGGACGTTGAAGGGAACATTGGGCAGCGCGTCCACCAAATTCACAGCCGCCTCGATCGCCAGCGTGACTTCCCTGGCGGTGGGCATGAGGCTGATGGTGACCGGCGTGTTCGTTCCCGTGACGTTGTCGTCGTTGTCGAACTCGAAGGTAATCGCGGGATTCACGCCATCGCTGATCGTGAACGTGTCGCCATCGCTGACCGTGGCCAGGTCGACCGTGATTGCAGTTGCTTCTGGCGCGACCAACGTGATCGCCTGGTCCAGGCGGTCGGCGGCGTCGAATTGATCGACGATCTCCGACGCGCCCGTCAAGGGGTCAATGACTTGCGCAAAGTCGGTAGCCCGCCTGATTTCGAGCTGATACGCGCCGGTGAGCACCTGCGACGGATTGCCGGGATTGGGAGAGATGCCAATCAGGCTAAACCTGGCCTCCTCGATGTAATCGGGACCAATCGGATCGCCCGTAACCGGGTCGAAATTGAGCGGCTCGCCCGTAATCGGGTCGATGAAGATATCGGGCACCGCTGGGTCCACGTCGATATTTCCGGGCCGGACCTGTGGACTATCCGGGGGATATTGGCGGACCTGCGACGTCAACGGACCCGTCGCGATTTCACCCCGCGCGACCGAGCCGACAATGATGTCATCGATGTAAAGCCCTTCGAGCGGATTGTTCCCGCCTTCGCTCGCGAACTCGAAGCGCAATTGCACTTCTTCCTCGCCCGCGAATTGGTTCAAGTCGACCCGGGCCTGTCGCCAGAAGTTGTCGTCGACCGCCTCCGTGCCCACCGTCACGGCGTCGAAGAAATTAACCGGCAGCGCGGTCCAGTTCTCGCCCCCGTCGACGGTTACGGACATCGAGGCAACCGCGCCGACCGAAGTCCCACGGAAGTAATAGTTGAAGTACAACGCCGGCAAGTCGACGCCCTCCAAACTGAAGGGGAGCGTGATCAGATTGCCTTGTGCGCCGCCGGGGAGGTTGAAGTTGTTGCCAATTTGCAATTGGGCGAACAGCGTGTCATCCAGCCAGGCGGGCCGGCCTTGCGGTCCCGGCTGCTGCAAGGTTCCGTATCCCGACAAGTCGCCACCCAGCGCTGGATCGACGCCGAAGTTGCCGCCCCCCAACTCGAACCCGAAGTAGAAGCTGGCATCACCCGCATCGGCAAAGCGCGTATTGTCGTGCGTGGCGTTAATGCCGTGCCCAGGATTTCCCAATCCGGTTCGCCGACTCGTGGGATGCCAGAGATTGAAGTCCGACGGCGGAATCGCCAAACCGGTCGCGCCGGTGGCGCCCGTTTCAATGAGCATGTCAGGAGCGCCGTCCTGGTCGACGTCGTCGAACACGGGAAGCGCCGCGCCGGTCACGGAGTCGATGGCGATCACTTGCCCGTCGGTGTTGATGGCCAGCAGTATGGTCACGAGCGAGCCGCCGCCAAGATTAACCGGCCCCGCGGTCAACCCAGAGAAGGCCGTCGAGAAACCTGGAACGGTCGCGAATCCGGTGCCGATGATCGTCGCGACGGCCGTGATGGGGTCGATCGAATAAAACTCTCCGATATCGCTGACGCCGTATAGCGTACCGTCGACGAAGGCCATGCCCGTGGTGAAGCCCGTCACACCGGTAATGACCGAAGTGAGGACATCGCCGCTAACCGGGCCCCAGATTTCGTTGTCGTTGGCGCCTTCACCATCGGTCGCGTTGCCAAGAAACAGCACCGACCCCGCCGCGCCGTGCACGGAGTAGTACACATCGTAGTGTTCGGAGTTTCCGTCGCCCACGCCGGTCTGGCCGCCGATATCGAATCGCGCGTAGGCGATCGCGTCGATGTCGGTGGCCGTGAGCTGCTTGGGTGTGGGGGTCGTCGGATCCTCGTCGACAATGTGGTCCTGGCCGACCTCGGTTAGTCGGGCCGTGCCGGGATTGATGTTCATCAATTGGCCGGCGTTCTGGGCCTGATCGCCTTGTGGCGCGGACTGAACGCCGAACATGTACCCGTCCGTGCGAATCGCGATGTCGGTGATCGGGCGACCACTGTCGTCTGGGCCCGCGTAATTGCCGACCGCGTTAATTGGTGCTCCCGTCGCAGGGTTCACCGTCGTCAGACGTCTGCCAGTGCTGACGAAAAGCACCAGATCTTCCAAGGTGCTGGCCTCGATCACACTGGGCAAGAGCATCGGATCGAGCGGTAGGATGGGGCCGGAAGTAGGCAGGACCAGGTTTGGCGGCAAGGCGCCGGGATTACCGGTTACGTAGCCAACCGAGCCTATGTGATCCTCGACGACGCGCTTCACGGAATTGACGGGCTCGAGCCGCGTGAGCTTGTTGGCGGGTTCGCGGATCCGCAGGCCGTCGAGAACCGAGGGCAGCATGGCGTCCGACGTAATTGCCACGTAGTAGGTTTTGATCGTCCCTTCTACCAACTGGATACTTCCCAGGAAGGGGTCCAACTTGCCGAACGACCCGCGCGAAAGATCGTTGGCCCCCGAGCCACCCAAGGGGGGCGGCTGGTCGTCGCCGATGCTCGAGCTTCGTCCCAGGGCGATGAATTTAAGGCCGGCGACTGTGGGTTCGACTTGCTCGAACAGCGCCATCGTCATATCGGGTCGCGCAATGCCATCGGCATAGTCGACATCGAAGATCAGCGGAATCCCTTTGGGGCCGTCGTTATAGCCGGGAATCGCTTGGACGGACTGGAAGTCCAGCGTGAACCTGTACCACTGCACTTCGCTGAAAGTTTCTTGTCGGCTGGCCAGCGAAATCGTGCTGCGGTCGGTCGCCAGGATATTCCCGAGATCCTGGGCAAAGAGCGGGTCAAACGCGTTGATCGATTCAATCAACGGCGCACGTCCAATCTCGCCCGTGAGCGGCGAATGCGACGGACCGCCGAGGACCTCAATCCCCCTCGTGGCATAACGAATGTCGGAGTATCGCACGGTGGAACCGGCCACTTCGTCGAGCTCGCGCAAGCGAATCTGCAGTTGATAGCCGCCGCTGGTCTGACCGCCGACCGGATTAGCCAGATTGGCGCTCGAGCTGCGAACGCGCACGTAATACGTATTGGTCGTACCCACCACGCCGGGCAGCACCAGCCGCATGCCGGCGTCCTTGACGTTGGTGGTGTAGGTGTCGTCGCTCGAAAAGAGCGACTTCTGCAGCGTCATGGGCTTGACCGAGGCGCTCGACACGAGCAGCGACGAGTTGACTGACTCGGCAACGGAGTTATCGCTTCGCGCGAGAATGGCGCCGTTGGCGTCGATCAGTTCCACGACGGTGTCCAACGACACGGAAGTCCGGTCGATATCGAGCCAGACTTCCGTTCCCGCCTGGCCGTTGAAGCTGTAGACGTCGGCGTCGCCGGAGCGATCGAAGCTGACGAAGCCATGCACGTCGAAGCCGAGGCGGCGATTTTCGTCGCCGTTCTTCTCATTGGGCGCGAGCGTGCCCAGGAACTGCGCCTTGCTGGGAAGGTTATTCGCATCGCTCGTGCCGGTATACGCCAATTCTTGCTCGTTGGCGACGTCGACGTTGCGGTCGTTGGTGTATTCGTCGAGACGGATGCCGCGCCAAGCGGGCTTCGGCTTCTGTTGGAAGTCGTAGCCCATCAGGTCGAAGGCGCGCACGTCGGCCGAAGTAATCAAGCCGGCCTGGGCAGTACCGAAATTGGGATCCAGCAGCCCGATTTCCGTCATGATCCCCAGCAATCCGTTGTCTTTCCAGTGACTGGCTTGCTGGCCATCTCCATTGAACCTGCCCGTCGACAACGGGATGTCGCCAATGGTCAACGGCGCGATCGTGACATCCGGACGAGTGTAAATGCCGCCGTCGTAGAACACCTGGTTGGCGACGGCGGGATCGAGAATACGTGGGCTGGTGGTGAAATTCGTCGCTCCCGCGCCGGGGGCCAGTCGGAATAGGTCGAGAGGTTGCAACATCACGGCGCCCGTCTGGGGCAGAGTGAAGTCGACATCGTCAGTCGCACTTACGAATCCCAATGCGTGACCAATCTCGTGCGCCGCGACGCCGACGAAATCGTAGAAGCCAGCCGTGATGCCGTCGCTGGGATCGAAATCGAAGGCGAAGTCCGAGTTGAATTCGACGTTGCCGTCGACACCTGTCGTCGGGTCAAATATCGAAGGCGTGAAACCAAGTTGATTGCGCGGAACGCCCATGGCCAGCAGGTTGGCCCGATTGACCTTCATCATCGGGGAGACGGTCCATCCGGCAGGCAAGGTCGTCTGCAACTGGGCAAAGGTGGGGATCTGATTCACGATCGCTTCGTTCGGTCCGGCATCGTTGATCATCAACTGCCGAACGGCGTCGTAGGCCATCGTGTCGGTTTCGGAAAAAGTCTGGCCCAAGACGTTTCCGCCCAAAGACGGAAAGTCGATGTCGAGCACCACCGTGATGGGATCGTGATAGAACGCCTCCCATAGAGCGGCGGCCCTATTGAACGCGGCCAGCACTTCGGGCCGATTCGCCAAGCTCGGCCCGACGCGGAAGTCGATGTTCATTTGCGTCAACTGGGGCACCGGCGCGACGGTATTGACTTGCGTGTGGCCGCTGATGTCGGTGCCCGCACCCACCGTATTGTCAATCAGCGACGTCATCACGACGGGGTGGCCCGGTGTGCCGAGCACTTGCAGAGTTCCGCCGATGCGGTCGTCGATATCCAACTTCTGTCCGTTGGAAGTAAAGCCCGCCAATTCGCCGTCGAGCTTGACCACCAGACTTTCCGTGGGGCTGCTCTGCAAGCGCAAGCCACCGAAAGTGTGGAAGTCGGAGACGACGATCTCGTCGCGGACGACGTGGACGATGTCCGTGTCGTCCCAGATGGTTTCGGTTGTGATCGGTGCGCTTTCGGAAATCAGGTCGTAGCCCAATAGGTCGAATGCGCGAATGTCGGCCTGCGTGATCAAGGACAACTGGGCCGGGCCGAGATTTGGATCCATAATGCCAATCTCGCTCATCGCGCCCAACAGCGCGTTGTCGCGCCAATGGCTGGCTTGACTGCCGTCGCCGCGGTTTGCACCTCGCGACAACGGAATATCGCCGATCGTGAGGGGCGCAACCGTGATGCCGGGGCTGTTGAATTGTCCGCCGTCGTAAAACACCTGGTTCGGGAACCCGGGATTGAGGACACGCGGAGCGAACTTGAAGTCCTCGAACCCATAACCGGCTGGCAAGCGAAATAAATCCAGCGGCGTCATGAAGATGGGAATGGGGAGGGAGGGCGCCGTGTCGATGACGTCCACGTAACTCGTGAACCCCAGCGCGTGACCGATTTCGTGAATCGCCACGCCGACGAAATCCGTCAAACCTGCGCCGATGCCGTCGCTGGGGTCAAAATCGAAAGCGAAGTCGGAGTTGAACTCGATCGTCCCGTCGATGGGAGTAACCGGGTCGTAGGCCGATGGCTGAAACACCAGCTCCGCTGGTGAAACACCTAAGGCCAGCAAATTGGCCCGATTGAGGCGCATATCGGGTTGGATAAACTGGGTAGCCTCCGGTAAAGCACCGTACTCGCTAGGTAGGATACGCGCGGCCAAGGGAGGTGGGTCGAGATACGCATTCTCGACGGCGATCAGTTGAGCAAACGTCGGCAAGTCGTACAGGATCTCGTTGCCTGGCTGGGCATCGTTCATCATGAGCTGCCGGACCTCGTCGAAATCCATGAACTGGAAGACCGACAGGGTTTGGCCGAGCACGCTCGGATTCGAGAGTGACCGGAAATTAAGGTCGAGCGTCAACGTGATGGGATCCTTGAGGATCGCCTCCCACGCCTGCGCGGCCAGCTCGAAGGCCGCCACGGCTTGTGCGTTGCCCGACAAGCCAGGGCCAATGCGGAAATCGATGTTTGACTTATTCGTCGCGCCGCGGACGCCCATGCCGTTGACGTCGTTGTCCTGTAGTTTGTTCTCTTGGACTAGCGGACCGTGATTGTCATCGAATGTCGTAAAGCGGTCGATCGCGCCGGTGCTGCGGCCACGATCGCCTACGAACGTGGACGTCAGAGCGCTGGCGTTAATGCTAATTGCGTCGCCACGGTTGTCGCGCAGGATGTTATTGACGATGATTGGCTGAGCGCCACCGACGAAGATCGTCGAGGCCGAATTGACACCGCGGCCATTGCGGTCGGTGGCCGATTCGAAACCATCGGCGTTGCGTTCTAGGACGCTGTTGGTAATCCGCACGTCGGCTTGGTGGATTTCAACGGCATTGAAGTTCGCGAACCCGCCTTCGATGGGCGTGTCGCCGCCGGCAAACGTGACGAGCGCTCGGTCAATGCTTCCCTTGCTCGTGGGATGGAAAAAGAAACCTCCCCAATCGCCCGCGGCGGGTGCGCTCTGGCTGCCGTCGTTCGTGGTGTCGAACACGCCCCCGGCGCCATAGCGATCGTCCGACAGCGACGTAAATACGACCTGGGTCGCAGCGCGGCCCTCGGCGATCAATTGTGCTCCTAACTCCACCTCGATGCGGGAGCCTTGCATTTTCACGATCAGGCCCGGATCGACGACGAGCTGGGCGTCGAGTCGCGCCTCGCGTGTGCTGTCGGCGCGCAGAGTGGGACCGCCAGGAGTGCCGAGCACGAACAGATTCTCGGCAATCACGTGGACGATGTCCGTGTCGTCAAAGCGACCAGAGACCGTCAGCTTGTCGATGGGCTGTCCCGCGTCGGTGCGAATGCGTACGAACAAGCCATTGATGCTGTTATTCAGCAGCGTGTTTGAGTGAATGTCGGGGCCCACGCGACGGTAATCGCCCGTGAAGCGAACGCTGGCCGTGAGGTTCGACCCATCGTCTCGGTAGAGGGTTTCCTCGAAGCTGTCGGGATCGGCCGAGATGGCCGCGTCGGCACTACCCCCGATAAGGTTGGACAAGATCGTCGGACGAGCTTTTTCCAGATGAATCGGGCTGAAGGTCTGCTGGACTGAGTCGACCACGACCGATCCGCCGCCAAAACCGATATTGGCGTAGGCCACGTAGTTCTGGAAGATGCCCTGGGACTCGTTGTCCGAATCGTGACGAAATACCAGGCCACCCCAGTCACCAGGGCTGGGAGTCGTAGGACGTGGATTGGTGTCCACGCCGACTTGCTCGTGGTGATACGACGTAAAGATCGCGCTGCGTTGCGGCGTGCCGAGGATCTGAATTGCGCCGCCCGACAGGTCCACGCCCTGCGAAAAACTGCCCACATTGATGTTGGCTTGGCTCAGTTTGAACACCGCGCCAGCTTCGACGACGAGCGTGACGTTCTGCGGTACGTCGAGCGAAGTCCCATCGGCCAGAGGCACCGAGGGCGTGATCGTGTTGTCGAAGCCGATTTCGTAGGCGCGATTGTCGCCGAGCGTATCGAGATTGCCGTCGGCCCCGCCGTTGCCCACGACGCGCACGCTGCTGCCTGGCGCGGCGGCCGCCAGGGCCACGGCGATATTGTTGTAGGGCTTGGCTAGCGAACCATCGGCGCCGGCGGTGGGTGCAATCTTGTCGACGTAAATCGTATTCGACGCGTTGCCAACTTCATACCAGAAATTGAAAGCGCCGCCGGGAACTCCATCGCGGTCGCCGTCGAGAATCGTGCCCGTGGTGTCGACCAACAAGCTTCCACTGGGAGTCGGGCTAAAGTTCAGCCGCAACTGATAAGAGCCCTCGGTCGTTCCGCCCAGGCCGCTGTCGGCCACTAGCGGGTTGTAGTTCGTATTGCCGGTGCTGGAAACGCCGACATAGTACCTGCCCGCGACGAGGTCCAAATCGAGAAACGAGTCCTTGCTGAAATAGTTGTCGTTGCGGGCGACAATCTTTCCAGTACTGTCGAACAACGTGACCACGCCGTCCAGCATGCTGGAATCGACTCTGCGCTCGGCAAGGATCTCGGCGCTGAACCGTCCGGACGTGGTCACGTCGAAACGGTAGAGGTCGATGTCGCGGCTCTCGGGCCGGAACAGATTCTGGCCATGCACGATGTCGCCATCGCCGGGCGCCACCACTTCGGCCGGTGTGGGGACCGTCTCGCCGGCACTGCCCATGATCGTCAAGGGCGGCAGCTCGTATGCGTCCCCCAAGCCGAGCAGCTTGCCGATCTCGTGCATGGCGACCTTGAACCACGCTCCGCCAAACTCGCTGCTGCCCCAGGTCTCGGCGTTGTCGATGACCGCCAGATTATCGTTCGAGAGAGCGAACACGCCATTTCGACCGGTGGGCGCGGTGGGGTCGATGGCCCGTGGATCGCCGGTGACAATGCCAAAGTCCGCGAAGACACCGGTCGTATCGACGTCGATTTTCTCGACGAAGTTGACTCCGGTATAGTGACCCCAGAGGGTGAAGATCTCACGCGCGCGCTGTTTTTGCGCTTCGGTGATCACATTGAAGAGCTGGTTTCCCTCCGGATCGAGACCGTACTTCGTGCGGAAATCGTAGGTGAACGTCGTGATGCCCTGCGTCGTGTCGGGACCAGATCCCGGCGCGTAATGATTCGCGATGGCGAGCGGAATATCGCGATGGCCGATATCACCGACGCCGCCGGGGAAATTCAGCAGGTACGCGATGTCTGAAAGGATCGAGCCGCCGTTGATGATCTGCGACTGCGTTCCCAACGTCGGCAGCACCTTGGCCGTCGACAAGCTCGACCCGGCGTCGATCGCGGCGTCGACCACGATCGGAGTAGGAACGTTCGGACGATCGTCGCCGACGCGTAAGCGATAGGTGCCGACGCCCGACCCCAAGGTGCTCAAGTCCCCAGCGAACGTCAGCGTCGCGCGATTGGCGGCGGCGTCGTAGACGACCGACGTGGGGTTGTAGATCACGTCGTCCTGATTCTTCGCGGTCGAGGCCGTGAAGATCAGTTGGTAGAAGCTCGGATTCTGCGCCGCCACGGTGTTCAGCGTGTCGCCGTTGAAATAGACGACAATCTGATTCTTGTTCTGGACGAGCTGGCCGCTGCCGTTGCGCGTGATCGGCTGCGGTACGACGGCCGCCACTTCCGGCGGCAAATCGAGCCGCAAATTCGTGACCGTGTTGGCGCCGCTGTTGAAAACGTCGCCCGTGCTGTTTTTCAGCGGAGTCGGTCCTGCGCCTACGACCGTGATGCGATACGAATCGTCGGGCAGGCTGTCGGCGAAGCGCACGACCACTTCATTGGGCTTAACCCCAATGCCGATGAAGCCTGGCACGATGACCGAATCGTTGCCGTTGCCGTAGACACCGTCGCCGCCCGACCGAACGATCTGAATGCCGTTGGCCAGCGTCGCCGGGTCGATGGCCTGACCGTCGCTGAAGCGAAAGGTCAGTTCATTCGGCGCAACGTGCCGGGTTTGACCGTTGATGATGAGGTCGCCATCGTTGGGGATGATCCCCGCCAACGTGGGCGATATCGCCATCATCGCGCGCTGTTCGAGCGACTCGACGAGCAGGCCTCGTCGGCTCTTTGGGCGCGGATTCCCGGCCAATTTGCCGCGTTTTGTCTTGCGCGTTGCGCGCGCACTTACTTCGTCAAAAGACCAAAAAACCACGGGGCCCCCTCCAATAAGGACTGGCTGTTCCGACTCAAATTCATGGCCCGCAAGGACACGCGCCAGGGCAGGACCCAAGGCGCGGTAGGTTAGAATATCCGCAGAAAACCTGACACAGTCAACACAATTCTTATTTTGCGCACATTTCGTATAGGTCGTATTTTAGTCAGACTTTTCCCGATCCGAACACTTTTTTCGGGAATTGTGAAGGGGAGGTTTCGCCGCCACCCAAGTACCGGTGGCCGTGCGGAAAGCTGAGAGGCTGTGAATGAATTTCAGTTGTGTAGGTTGCGGTGTGGGAGCGCGTTTTCGATGATGCTTCAGAGTTTTTCCGTACAACTTCGTCTACTGCGGGCGCTCTGCGGCGGTCGGCTTCG
>Ga0163144_10006209_pt1 | contig 26422 bp, 22 predicted proteins | sample OliLak19BULKMAT1_FD_123175 | JGI IMG/M metagenome (GOLD analysis project Ga0163144, IMG submission 123175) | Freshwater microbial mat bacterial communities from Lake Vanda, McMurdo Dry Valleys, Antarctica - Oligotrophic Lake LV.19.BULKMAT1 | ecosystem: Environmental > Aquatic > Freshwater >...
GCTAGAGCACTTTAAATAAAACTGTAGCCACAATGGGCGAACCGATTTTTGGCATCGTCGGCGGTGACCTTGGCGAGGGCTTGAGTGATCGCCTGGCGGAGTGTGGCGTGTGAGCGGGCTTCGGCGGCGCGCAAGAGCGCCTTTACTTTGCTCCACATCATTTCGATGGGATTGAGATCAGGGGCGTAAGCGGGTAAGAACCGCGGCTGGGCACCGGCGGCGGTGATCAGTGCGAGGGTCGCTTCATTTTTATGCGCCCCAAGGTTGTCCATGACCACGATGTCGCCGGCCCGCAGCGTGGGCATGAGGATTTCGCGCACATAGGCTTGAAAGACCTCGGTGTTGGTGGCCCCGTCGATCGTCATGCACGCGCTCGAGCCATCGAGCCGGACCGAGGAGATCATGGCCGTGGTCTGCCAATGGCCATGTGGACAGCTCGCCACGAGCCGTTGCCCGCGCGGAGCTCGCCCGCGTAGCCGCGTCATGTTTGTTTTGGCGGCCGATTCGTCGATGAAGACGAGTCGACTGGCCGCAAGTTGGCCTTGCCCGGCCTGCCACTGGCGCCGCGCTTTGGCGACATCGGCCCGAGCTTGTTCGGCGGCGTGGAGCGTCTTTTTTTTACCGGGGTATGCGCTTGACGCCACCTAGTCCGTCGTCCGATGCGACCGGCTGCGCTTTTCAGAGTAGAAACGTGGCGATGCGGTTGTCATTTTCGTCGCAGGTGGCGTCAAGTGCATACCCCAATAATACAATGAAGGGCGGATCCGAATTCTGGTAACGTTTGATCCTTTCTCCCGCCCCGTAAGTACGCCCCTCTCGTGAAGCTCAATGGCTCCTCCTGTTTGGAAAAATAAAAGGGTCGCACGGCTGGAGTTCGACTGAAGGGTTTCCGCTGCACTTGCACGCACGCCGCGGCCCACCTAGGCAAAATTCAGTATGAGCCGATTAGCGATCCCGGCTTGTTCACGGCCGGTGTCAGCCTGCGCTTCCTGCCTGTCAGCCAGCGGTGAAAGGCGGCTCGGTCATCGTCACCGCTTACAAAGCTTATCAATATTGGCCCGTCGATTCCCCATAGCGACGCGGGCATCGCCGTCGCTATTCCCGACGCCTGGCACTGCTGCGGGTAGTCGGTCCGAAAGGATGGCCCATTCTAATGCATGAAGGACCGCATCATCGAAGGATTTATCTCATAGCCAATCTTTGCCGCTGACGGCGATTCGCCTCTACGCCGGTATATTATCCGCTGGAAAAAGTCGATGTTCGGATTGCCGCTCACCCATTGGTTCGGACGTTTCGGGCGGCGATTGAACGGTGAGTCGAAGTTGCGCAGGGCGATTTGGCAACCACCCGAAGCATTGGGTTGCCTGCTGCGAATAATTCTTTCTTCTCCGATTCGTGCAACCCGTAACGAATTCTGACTTTTAACTAAACCGATGGCCACTGCCCCCAAGTCCAACGGAAAAGCCCGCTTGGGGCCGGAACTCGTTACGGTGCGTAGCATTGCCAAGGCGGCAGACGTCTCCATTGGGGCGGTTTCGTCGGTCCTGAACAATCGGCACGTCGAGCGCCGCATTTCGCCGGAGACGGCCGCGCGGGTCAAGGCGGCGGCGCTGCGCCTTGGCTACCTACCTAATATTGGCGCACGCAGGTTGCGCAGCGGAGCCGGAGCTAATCCCACCATCGTCCTGGCATTGATTACCAGTTACGAAGCGCCCCTTACCTTGGTGAACCATTTCGTTTCCGGACTTCGGGAGATTGCCCAGGAAACGGAAGGTCCGCTCGCGGGCGCGTCCTACGTTTTGTTGATCGACATGTTTGCGGCCGGCCACCTGCGTGATCTTCCCGGTCTGCTGGGAGGGGATCACTTCAACGCTGCGATCATCACCAACACTACGACCGATGATGATGAATTTCTAGCGCGCACGCACCTGCCTTATCCGGCGGTACTGGTGAACCGGCGAATTCCGGGCTACGCGTGTGTGACGGAGCATCCCGACTGCGGCCGGCGGGCGGCGGGGATTCTGTTTAAAATGCGCCGGCGCCGTCTGGCGGTGCTGCACGGCTTGCCGTTGACCCAGATTACCAAGACCCGCGTCGATAGTTTCATGCATACCGCCTCGCAACTCACCGGCACGCCGGCGGTCGAGATCGTGGCCAAGGGGCTTTCGGAGGCCGCGGCAGCCGAGACCATGACGCGGTTTTTGAAAGAGGACGGTGCGATCGACGGCTTGTTTACCGTGACGGACGGGAAGGCCCTTGGTGCGTACCATGCAATCAAGCAGGCAGGCATCACCGTTCCAAATGATATCGCCGTTATCGGCGTGGGGGACTATGATATTTCCCAGTATTTTGACCCGCCACTTTCCTGTGTAGGAGTACCGCATAGCGAATTGGGACGAGCCGCCGCACGGCTATTGCTACAGCGCTTGCGCAGTCCGGGAGAGCCCGAGGTGATCGAGCTCGATATCGAGGAGCACTTGCGTGCTTCCACCGGTGGCCGACGGCGCTAAGCGGTGATAATTTAAATTCTCCGCGGATCAAATCAGGAGCAATCGTCCCCTGCGAGGCGTGACCCGCTCGAACGGAACCATTTTTTGCTAAAGACGTTTTTTCAACTGGCCTTGGAAAGCGGGCCCGGCGCTGCGTCTGAGGAGTCGTGGGGCCCGATCATCATTCAGTATTCAGGGGGGAGGTTGGCTCTTTCATGGCAACGGGAGAAAAGGACTGAGGGAGCGGAGCGGTAAGGGATTGACAGCCGTCGGCGAACCTTAAAAAAACGATTTAGCTTTTGGTCGCCGTTTTCCCCCTTTCTCCTTTCGGTATTTTGCCTGCTCACGTCGCGCCCGCCTGACGACTCCATGTCAACTTTCTTGCCCATGTCCTCATCATCGGGGCTTTCGCCCTTCGGTTTCCGTCATCAGGCGACAAACCCCGGGAAACCTGATCCGATTTTATATAAGAAATGAAGCATCATATCGTTTGGAGACTCGCGATTTTTGCCGTCAGCCAGTGGACGGCGTTTGGCGCCGCCGCGGCAGAAACCACCGGTTTGCAGGACGGAATTCGGCACGTCACCGTCTTCCAGGAAGACGGTCGCTTTGCCGGCTGGCCGGCAAACAATGGGATCTGGAAATGGGGCAATGAGATCTTGGTCGGCTTTGTCCTGGCCAATCATGAGGAGCGGCAGGGGCACACCTACGATGCGGCCTCCTCGCACTACAAGTATGCGCGGAGCCTGGATGGCGGCCTTACCTGGCGGATTGAGGATGCCGCCAAAGGTGGCCAAACGGGCTGGACGTATCAGAACCAGATCAGGGATAAGGCCGTTAAAGTGGGCACCCTGACTTCGGCCATCGATTTCACCCATCCGGATTTTGCGATCACCTTCTCCCGGGAGGACAACAACGTTGGGCCGTCGCTTTTTTATTATTCCTACAACCGGGGAGTCCGATGGAACGGCCCTTACCGGCTTCCGAATCTGGGGACGCCCGGAGTGGCCGCGCGCACGGATTACCTGGTCAAGGATAGGAACGAGCTGGTGGCCTTCCTTACGATCGCGAAGTCGAACCAGCGGGAAGGACGGGTGGCGATGTTCAGGACGAGGGATGGCGGCGTGAACTGGGAGCTTAAGTCGTGGTTGGGGAGTGAACCTGAAGGCTTCGAGATAATGCCCTCGTCCGTGCGGCTATCGGAAACCGAGATGATCACGACGATTCGTGGCCGCGACGTGAATCCCCGGCGGGATTATATTAAAGCGTTCCATTCCAGTGACAGTGGGGACTCCTGGACCGCCATGGCTGAGCCGGTGGTTGACACCGGTGCCGGTGGATCGCCGCCGGCCTTGGTCAAGCTGGCGGATGGCCGATTGGCTCTCGGATATGCTTACAGGAGCAAATATGGTTCACGGATCTGCCTGCGCCTCAGTTCCGATCGCGGGAAGACGTGGAGTCATGAAATTCCTCTACGAACCGGTGATGGCGCCACCAATGACGTCGGCTATCCACGAATGGTTCAGCGCGAGGATGGTAAGCTTCTGATGACCTATTATTGGAACCACGCCGGTGCCAAAGGCGCGAAGCCCTATCGTTATATCGCCGGCACGATCGTCGATCCGTCACAGTGGTGAAACTTAGTATGACCATGCCCTCACCGCTCTCTTTTCGGCACTGCAGTCCGGGGTTGGATCGGTGGCCTCGCAGCTGGTTTTCGGTGCTATCGGTTCTGCTGTTAGCGGCCCTTTTGATGATCGCAGTTCCCTCCGCAGCCGCATTGGACTTGACCAGGGCGACGGTGGCAGTGCCGGTTGGAAGGAGTGGGCCTGAGCAGAAGGCGGTGACCATGCTGGTCCAAGAGGTTGCGCGAAGAAGCTACCTTAACTGGCGCCAGTCCGAAGGCCATCCTGCCCCCGTTGGCCCCGTCGTGTATGTCGGACAGCGCAGTGCGCTGGTCGCGGCGTTTCCGGCGCTAGGTTCGTCCTTGTCGCCGCTGACCGATCCGAAGGCGGAGGGATTCCAGATCATCACGCGAGCGGATTCGGTCATTGTTGCCGGGAATGATGCGCGCGGGGTGTTGTTTGGCGTTGGTCGTCTTTTGCGCGCCCTCGCTTACGGCCGGGAGACGGTGAAGTTGGCCGAGCCTTTGAATATAACGTCTGCGCCGCGTTATAAATTGCGCGGCCATCAGTTCGCTTACCGGCAGATGCCGAATTCCTATGACGGCTGGACCGTGCCCATGTGGGAGCAGTATCTTCGAGACGTAATCGTCTATGGTGCCAACGCGATCGAAATTATGCCGCCGCGGACGGACGACGATGCGGAGAGTCCGCATTTTAATCTCCCGCCGATGCGGATGATGGTCGAGCTATCCCGTCTGGCCGAAGAGTACGGCATTGAGCTTTGGATCTGGTATCCCGCCCTCGATCGTGACTATAGCGACCCCGCGCTGGTGGCGTTTGCGGTGAAGGAGTGGGGCGACGTGCTCCGGCAACTGCCGAAGGTGGACGCGCTTTTCATTCCGGGTGGAGATCCGGGGCACACTCCGCCGAAATATCTTTTCCCGATGATGGAGCAGCAGGCGCAACAATTGCGAACGCTGCATCCCGGAGCCCGGGTGTGGATGTCTCCGCAGGGGTTTGATGCCGCATGGATGGATGATTTCTACGCGATCATGAAGGGCGAACCGAACTGGCTCGAGGGCGTGGTTTTCGGGCCTCAGCAGCGAGTGAGTGTTGAAGAGCTCCGGGCGCATGTGCCGCGGCGTTACCCGATCCGTTTCTACCCCGACATCACCCACTCACTGAATGCGCAATATCCGGTACCGGCATGGGACTACGCATTCCAGGCGACATTGAATCGTGAACCGATCAACCCCCGGCCACTCGATCACGCCGCCATCATTAAACGACTCCTTCCGCTCAGTGAGTACGGGATGCTGGCCTACTCGGAGGGATGCAACGACGATGTGAACAAATGTATCTGGAGCTCTTTGGCCTGGGATCCTGACTTGGAGGTCATCGATATTCTCCGTGACTACAGCCGTTACTTTATTGGTGCGGGTATGACAGAAGCGTTCGCCCAAGGCTTGCTGGCGCTGGAGCGCAACTGGCGCGGACCGTTGGCGTTGAACAGCGGGGTGGACGTGACCTTGCAGCAGTTTCAGGTAATGGAGCGGAATGCCACCCCAGCCCAGCTGAAAAATTGGCGGTTTCAAATGGGGCTTTACCGCGCCTACTATGATGCAACTGTCCGAGCCCGGCTACTCGCCGAGTCTGAGCAGGAGCGGGCGGCGCTGGAAGAACTGCGCCGCGCTTCGACAATTGGGGCGGAGCGAGCCCTGCAAAATGCTGCAAACCGGCTGGCGGATCCGGGTGTTCCGGCGGCGGATCTTCGAGCCCGGGTTTTCGAGCTCGGGGAGGCGCTTTTTCAGAGTATCCATATGCAATTGAGTGTTCCGCGCTATGGGGCCAAGGCGGTTGGTCGCGGGGCGACCCTGGACTTGATTGACACGCCGTTAACCAATGCGCCCTGGCTGCGAGCCCAGTTCGATTTGATTCGCGAGCTGCCGACCGAGGTCGAGCGACTGGCGGCCATTGACCGAATTCTGCAGTGGGAGAACCCGGGCCCGGGCGGTTTCTACGATAATCTGGGAAACACCCCTTCGCAGCCTCATCTCGTTGCGGGCAGCGATTACCACGATGACCCGGCCTTTCTGCGTGCTCCGCACCTTGCATCTACCCCGGGGGGAGTCGGGCCGCCGAGGCGCGTTTCATCCCGAACGTATGCGGAAACGTTCAACGATCATCCGCTCGAAATGTTCTATCCGAACCTGGACCCGACCGCGCGTTACCGTCTGCGGGTCGTCTATGGAACGGGTGCCATGAGCAGTCGACAGGGCCCTATGACACTCCGATTGGTGGCGAATGGGGAATTTGAAGTGCACGGGATGCAGCCAAAGGACCCGGATGGTCGCCCCGTGGAGTTTGACGTCCCCGCGGAAGCCACCCGCTCCGGAGCGCTTCGCTTGACGTGGAATCGGCCCGCCGGCCTTGGTGGGAACGGACGGGGAGTGCAAGTCTCCGAGGTATGGTTGCTGCGCGTGACGGCTCCTTGAACGAAGATCGCCTTGAGCTCCGCTGAAGAGATTGGAATTCAAATTTGGTTGGCGTAAATGATTTTTTTTGCCCTCGGTCGGATGGCTTTCGAGTCATCAAAATCATAGACACCGTCCTTAGTAATATATAGCAGCTTTAAAATGATCCCGATGAATAAACTCTTCCTCGCTCTGGTTTCCGCAGCATTGATTCCTGCCGGCCTTGCCGCCACCACGTCAATTCCCGGCGTGCTAAAAGCCGAATATATCTACGAGAAAGCCTCTTATCCGCAGAGCCACGCCTCGACCATTGTGGAAACTGCGCGGGGATCTTTAATCGCGGCTTGGTTTGGTGGTACGCACGAAAAAAATCCGGACGTGGGTATCTGGCTCTCCCGGTACGAGAGCGGACGGTGGTCGGAAAGCGTCGAAGTGGCGAACGGGGTGCAGCATGCTTCCAAGCGCTATCCCTCATGGAACCCGGTGCTTTTTCAGCCCCGAGGTGGCCCCCTCATGTTGTTCTATAAGGTTGGTCCGAGCCCGGAAACCTGGTGGGGTATGGTGATGACCTCGACAGATGATGGTCGGACATGGAGTGAGCCCCGTCGCCTGCCCGAGGACATTCTGGGACCGATCAAAAACAAGCCCGTTCAGCTGGCTGACGGCACGCTTATCTCACCCTCGAGTACAGAGGATCAGGAACGAGGCTGGCTGGTTCACATTGAGATCTCACGCGATCTGGGCAAAACATGGCAGTTGGTCGGTCCGCTAAACACCAAGGAGGAATTCAACGCGATCCAGCCGAGTGTTCTCACGTATCCGGACGGCCGCCTGCAAATTTTATCCCGGAGCAAGGAAAAGGTCATCACTCAAAATTGGTCCAGTGACCAAGGGCGTACCTGGAGCAAAATGACGTCCACTGGGTTGAATATCCCGAACAGCGGAAGCGATGCGGTTACGCTGGCCGATGGTCGCCAGATGCTTGTATATAATCACAAGGATGGTCCGGAGTCGGCTGATGTCCGCAATTGGGGCACCCGGTGGCCCCTGAATCTCGCAACCTCGACGGATGGGAAGGTCTGGAAGATGGTCGCAACGCTCGAGTCAGAACCTTTGAGGCATGGTTATGCCTATCCGGCGATTATTCAGACCCGTGACGGCCTCGTTCACATCACCTACACTTGGAATCGGGAGCGCATCAAACACGTCATTGTTGATCCGAAGAAGTTCTAGGCATCTGACCGCCGGCCTATCCTCCGGATACAAAGAGTCTGGATTGTCCCTGTTTCCATCGCGCGTTTCCGGGCAGAGTGGTGCCTTTCCCCCACATTGTGTTTTCCATGAACTTACTCCCTCCGCATTTTCGGCGCGGTTGGTCACAGCGTCGTTCAGCCCTCATCCTTGCTTTGCTCTGGACCGCACCTCTGGGTGCGGCAGCGACGACTGGACTGGATCTTTCGAATGCGAGCGTCGTGTTGGCGCCGGAAATGTCAGGTCCGGAACGAAAGGCGGTACAGATGTTGATCGAAGAAGCGCGAAAGCGGAGCAGGATCAGTTGGGCTGTCAGCGAGCGAGGGGCCGAGTCCGGGCATCCGCTTGTATACATCGGGCAGCGAGAGGCGCTCCGATCCGCCTATCCCGATCTCGATGGCCTTCTGGGAGACTCGAGTCCGCGGAAAGCGGAAGGTTATCGTATTGTCACGACCGCTTCCGGAAATGTCGTAGTGGCGGGAAACGATCCCCGCGGCGTCTTATATGGGGCCGGTCGGCTTCTCCGCCTCATGGAGTACGCGCGGGACCGTCTCGTGGTCGCAGCCGGATTGGTTATTGAAACGGCGCCGGTGTATGCACTGCGTGGTCATCAGCTCGGTTATCGACCCAAGACCAACTCCTACGACGGGTGGGATGTGGACGCCTGGGAGAGTTATGTTCGTGACCTCGTGATCTTCGGGGCAAACGCCATTGAAGGAATGCCGCCTCGCACGGATGACGCGCCGGACAGCCCCCATTTCCCCCGCTCGCAGATTGAGATGCTGATTGAGCAGTCGCGAATCGCCCGTGACTACGGGATAGATTTTTGGTTATGGTATCCGGCCCTCGACAAAGACTACGGTGATCCGGCGGTGGTGGAAGCCGCGTTGAAGGAGTGGGGGGATGTGATTCGGCGGCTGCCGCAGGTGGCGGCGGTCTTTGTGCCGGGTGGCGACCCCGGGCGTACGCCCCCCAAGCTTTTATTTCCCATGGTTGAGAAGCAAGCCGCCCAACTACGTCAGATGCATCCTGGGGCCAAGATGTGGATCTCGCCGCAGGGTTTTCGAGGCGAGTGGATGAATGATTTCCATGCCCTGCTTGCAGCCGATCAAAATTGGCTGGAGGGCATTGTCTATGCTCCACAACAGAGCGATGCGATTGAGGATTTCAGAGCGCACATTCCTGCCCGTTACAAACTCAGACTCTATCCTGACATCACCCATGCGCTGGCCTGCCAATACCCTGTGCCCAACTGGGATTTTGCTTTGGCGGCCACGCTGCATCGCGAGCCCATCATGCCGCGGCCGACGGATCAGGCGGCGATCTTTCGTCGGGTTCAGCCCTCGGCCGGACACGGTTTTCTCACTTACTCCGAAGGCTGCACCGACGATGTGAACAAGTTTGTCTGGACAGCGCTGGGGTGGGATCCGGAAGCTGACGTGACCCAGGTTTTGAGGGAGTATGGACGCTTCTTCATCGGATCCGAGCTGGGGGATGCGTTCGCCGACGGGATCCTCGCCCTGGAGCGCAACTGGCGCGGCAAGTTGATTGCGAATGACGGCGTGTATACTACGCTCGCGCAGTTTCAGGACATGGAGCGACTGGCATCGCCGGCGGTTCGGGGCAACTGGCGATTCCAGATGGCACTTTACCGCGCTTATTATGATGCAACAATTCGGGCGCGCCTAATCGCGGAAACGGCGCAGGAAGATGCGGCGCTGGCGGTACTCCGACGCGCGCGCGAACTTGGGAGCACGGCGGCGTTGGAGGCGGCGGGGGCGATCCTGGCTCCGGCGAGCGCCAGTGCCGCCGCGGGATGGCGAGCCCGCACCTTCGAACTTGCGGAGGGTTTGTTCCAAAGCATTCGATTGCAATTGAGTGTACCGAAATACCAGGCGATTGGCATTCGGCGGGGTGCCAATCTCGACCTGATAGACTTTCCGTTGAACAATGGTCCGTGGCTGCAGAGTCAGTTTGCCACCGTCCGGTCGGCTGCAACCGAACCGGAACGGCTTCGGGCCATCGATGAGATTCTGAATTGGACCAATCCGGGTCCGGGTGGATTCTATGATGACTTGGGAAACCTGACGGCGCAGCCTCATCTTGTACAATCCGGATTGGACTACGCTGAAGATCCGGCCGGCCAACGTTCGCCTCTCATCGGTTTCGCTCCCCGGCATGCTGGGGCGGCTTTTCGCATCCGGGGCGCCCCCGCGCGGGTTTCCTCCTCACGATTCGCCGAGACGCTCCATGATCAGCCGTTGGAGATGTATTACCCGAATCTGATGAAGGGGGCCCAGTATGAACTGCGAATCGTTTACGGCAGCGAGGCTGCCTCGATGATTAGGTTGGTGGCCAATGAGCGATTCGAGATTCATCCGATGCAGCCGAAGGATATGGAAGCGAATCGCGTGAACTATAAAATACCGGCGGAGGCCACGCTCGGCGGTGAACTCAAACTCACTTGGACGCGTCCGGTGGGTGTAGGCGGCACCGGGCGGGGCGTTCAAGTCGCCGAGGTTTGGCTGATCCGTGTGCCCTGAGCGCACCGAAGGTCAATTGTGCCCGCCCGGAATTACATTTCGGTTAAGATATTGACACCCCAGTGAACCAAATTAAAACGTTTTATCAGGTTGTGGATATGAGTGAATTTCACGGGATTTTCCCAGTGGATTATGCTCTCCATCATACCTGACGCCCCAACCCAACCCCCAAAAAAAATGATATCCTACAGGCTACTTGCCAGTTTCTGTATAAGGTCAGCGGCTGCTATTTACTTTGGCGCTGTCGCCGCTCCGTTCACCATGGCTCAGAGTGCTGAAGGCACGATTGTCGGCCGGGTTCAAAACGCGAATACGCGCGCCTTTCTCGAAGGCGCCCAAGTGAGTGTTTCAGGAACTTCAATTCGAGTATCCACTGGCCGTGACGGAAGCTTCACCCTTTCACGCGTTCCAGCGGGATCGCGGACGGTGACAGTGACCTACACCGGGCTGGACGCTTCGTCGCAGGAGGTTTCCGTGGTGGCTGGCAAGGTGGTTCCATTAACGATCACGCTCGGGTCGGAAGTATACCAGTTGGAACAGTTCACCGTCGCCGGATTGAGGGAAGGTAATGCGGTCTCCATCACCAAACAACGCAACGCAGAAAATATCGTGAATGTGGTGTCGATGGATACCTTTGGTAACGTGGCCGACGGCAATATTGGCAATTTCCTACAGAATTTACCTGGTGTTTCCGCCAACAAGGAGGCTGGAGACATCGTCGGTATCAATGTTCGCGGGACTCCGCCTGATCTCAACGCGGTCACCCTCGACGGTGCCCGGACCGCCTCGGCCATAGCGGGTTTCTCGCCGCAAGGTGACCGCGCATCGCTCATCGACCAGATTCCGTCGGAGTTTATCAAGGAGATCGAGGTCACCAAGGCCAACACTCCCGAGGCTTGGGCTGATTCCCTGGGTGGATCCGTCAATCTCATTACGAAGTCGGCCTTTGATTTTAGTGACCGGGTGTTTAGCTACCGCGTGGGCGGCTCACTCAATACCTATCGTGAAGGCGAATGGTCCACGGGCTGGGGGCCGACGATGGCTCTTACTTACATGGATACCTTCGGACCGGAAAGGACGTTCGGGGTTTCCTTGTCCCTCAGTGACACCACGACGACCAACGCTCGCGACCGCGCCCAGATGCAATACAGGTGGGATGACGACCGTAATACCAACGCCCGGACGTTGAACGATGTCGCCAAACGCCAGCGTCAGGGCGTGGGATTCAAGGTGGAATACCGCCCGAATCCAACCCTTAAGATGGGTTTCAATACGGTGATTAATCGCTATTATCAAGACATGGTAAGGCGGAATTTTCAGGCGTCGGTAACTGGCGGGGGCAACATCGCTGACTATAATGTCGTGAGCCGCGCTGCCATCGAGGCGGGGGCAGTTCCCCGGACGTCCACCAATGCGGTGGCAGGGGTTGCCCCCGGTTTTAGGACAGGCTTTACTGAGCTATTAAATGCCAATTGGTTGAACCAAGGGGCGATGGAAACCAAGCGCTCCAAGCAGCTCAAACTGGGGTTTGATCTGGAGAAGACTTGGTCCGATTCCAAGCTGGAGTTCGCCGCCTCCTTCAACCCGTCGAGTTTCTGGAACCTCTATGAGGGCTTTTCGGCGACCATGACCGGCCGGGGCGTGGGGATGCGGATCGACACCACAAATCCCGAGCGGCCTGTCTATACGCAAAGCATGGGTCCTACGATCGGCCTTGGCACAAACTATAGCCTCTATAGCGGTCAGCTTTTTGAAAATGGCCCGGATTACACCGAGGAAGACATCAGTAGCGTGACGCTTGATTATACCCGTGACTTCCGTCAGTTTCGCTTTCCCATTCAATCTCAAGCAGGGGTGGGCTATCGCGGTCAGGTGCGCGAATGGTCCACGTATCGACCATCCTGGGATTACGTTGGAGCCGACAGCGTCCTCGGCTTTAACTCCGCGACCGGTCGGAACGACGATGAAATTAATCGTTTCATCGACAGTCGTGGCAGCTACGGCCTGTTCAACAATGCCATGCAGCGTTTCAACGAGATTAATTACAAGCTTGCCCAGTCGTTGAAAGCGACGAATCCGTCTTATTTCCGTGCGCGGGGCACGTCGGTGAGCAATGTTCCGCCGGCGAGCAAGGCGTCCGAGGATGTCTACGCCGCATATCTCCAGGCTAGAATCGACATGCGGCCATTGACGATTCTGACCGGAGTGAGAATGGAGGACACGTCGGTCAAGGCCCGGGGAGCTTTTGTTGATCCGCTGAAACCGACGGTTCCCCAGACCACGCAAACGGGAGGCTACACCAAGTTTTTCCCCAGCATCCATTTGCGATACGAGCCTCGCCCGAACCTGCTTTTTCGGGGGAGTTTCTCGACCTCAAGCGCTCGTCCGGCGATTCGTGACATCACACCCGCTACCACAGTCAGCCATAATACGGGGGCTGATGGCAGCGGTTCACCGGGAACGGTGCGCGTGAACAGTTCGGGGTTGTTGCCCCAATATACCGAAAACTGGGATTTTTCGGCGGAGTATTATCTCAAGCCGGTCGGAGTCATTTCAGCGGGATACTTCCGGAAGAATATATCCGACTTCATTGCCAGCTTAGAAACACTTGTTGGATCAGGCAGCGCCAATGGTTTTGGTGGAGACTATGCCGACTACGATTTATTTACCAAAACAAATCTCGGATCGGCCCAGATCTCTGGGTTTGAGTTGAACTACAGTCAGACGTTGAACATGCTTCCCGCGCCTTGGAACCGTCTCTCGGTCTTTGCAAATTACACTAAGTTGGAGACGTCGGGCACCTACGCAAACGGTTCCACGACGCTCGCCGGATTTGTGCCCGAATCCACGAACGCGGGGGTTTCGTTCTCCTGGAAGCGCATCTCCACCGGGGTTCGTTACAACCTCAAGAGTGCGTATCTGCGCAGTCTTAACAACAACCCGGTCTTGAGCAGCTTTGTGGACGAGGACCCCACGGTCGACTTCAACTTCGGATACCGGATTAGCTCCGCGGTTTCGATCTACGCCGACCTCGTGAATGCCTTCAACAAGTCACCCTCCTGGTATAACAAGTCGAAGAATCGCATCGAAATGGCTGAGCTTTATGGGGCACGGTTCAGCGTCGGCATCAGCGGCCGATTCTGACCGGCGGGTCGGTTGTCCAATCGCGGTGTACTCCCGGCCCTCGCATTCTGTTCAGGTTTATGAACGCCACCGGTAAAGCCTGGTGGTGTTCACTGGAAGGGGCGGCGACGACGGGAGTCGTACGCATTTGGGCGTCCCGATGGAGTAAGGCCGCAATAATAATAGTATTAAGATCCGAACTCCAGATGAGGCGTCGAACCGGTCGTTTGACATTTAATCGGGATGCCGGGTTGAGGCATCTCGATAAATTTTTTGAGTATGAACACGGCCTCTGATCAATCCTCGGAACTGCACAATAACCTTTTCGCCCATGGGATCGCGCTGGATCCGTCGCCCGAAAAGTTTGGGTTTTTGCGTGAGACGGCGGCGACCGCAACCAACTCGGTTTTGCATCAGCGCATGGACGAGGATGGCTATCTTTATATTAGGGAATTTTGGTGCCGGGAAAAGGTCCAGGGAGTTCGCGATGCGATTACCCATCAACTGGCAGACCTCGGCTTTCTGAAGCCGGGAACCGTTCCGGACGAGGCGCGCTTTAACGGGCGCGAAGTGGGGCGCGCGATGGGCAATCCGCTTAATCAGCGCGAGTCGCGGCTGCGGGATCTGGTCTTCGGTCCTCGGATTATGGAGTTCTTTCAGGCCTTTCTCGGCGGCGCCGCACGTCACTTCGATTTTATTTGGTTCCGGACCAAGGGGACTGGCCTCGGCAGTCCCATCCATTGCGACTTGGTTTACATGGGTCGGGGGACTCACGATTTATACACCGCGTGGGTTCCGCTTGGTGATGTCGATCTGGCGCTAGGCGGCTTGCTGGTCCTGGAGGGCTCTCATCGAAAAGGCGAACAACTGCAATCGTATCTATCACGTGATGTTGATGAGTACTGTACCAACCGCGAGGATGCCGCTGATTATGCCTCCGGGAAGAAGGGCTGGGATGGGACCCTGTCCAAGAATGTGGTTTCCCTGCAGCAAAGTCTCGGCGGGCGCTGGTTAACGTCCGGGGAGTACCGGATGGGCGATGTAATAATTTTCAACATGACGTTGGTACATGGCAGCCTCGACAATCAAAAGGATCGTTTCCGTCTCTCGACGGACACGCGCTATCAGCTAGTATCCGAGCCGGTCGATCTCCGGTGGGTAGGGGAGAACCCATCGGGCCATTCGCTCGCCCAGCGTCGGGGTCGAGTGTGTTAGACTGGTCCCATCCGATAGCTCGCCCTGCATGAACCTCCGCCTCCTCATGAGCCTTGCCGCCTTCGCCGCGCTCGCGCCCCTCGCGGCCTTGGCAGCTGAAAGGCCCGGCAGCTGAAAGGGCGGGGCAGCTGAAAGGGTCAAACCCTTATGTCTGTGATTCTGAGATTCATATATAGCCGTAATCGGATCAATTAAATCGACCGGATTACCAAGTGTGTCCATGGAATGGTTTCACCCGTGCTGGCTAATATAATTTAGCGCTATTCGGGTCAGTCCTGTAGAAGCTGATTCCCTTTCGCTTTGAAGTCAGTGAGGTCGAGTGCGGAATTGTTGGGTTGAAACTAACTTTTAGCGGACTGACGCCCTCGATAGTGCTCCAAGTCCCAAGGCCAGACTCCTTCACCCCTCTGAGCGGGAGCTAATGAAGACCTCAAGTCTTACCTTTTACCTTCCAAAAGGCGAAAGGTAAAGCCTGAGGTCTTTCGTCTTCCCCTGAGGTCTTCGTCTTCCACCCGGGCGACGAGTGGTTCGATTGAAGCCGTAGGCGAAGAATTCAGCGAAAGGCGCCGAATGGAAAGTGGCGTTCGCCGGGAAACTGCGCCATTCCGTTGCCGGGCTCTATCGCTGGATCGCGGAGACCCTCAAGATGGGCCACCCCGGCTCAGTGCGAGGCCATGTCTCACGCCAAATTCAGCATTCAGCGGACTGACCCCGTTCAGCATTCCCCCAAATTCAGCATCCCCCACGATCGTCAGAGTTTCCAGTGCTGTCCCTCGAATCGCACGGGCTTGGTGACTCGCTTGAACGAGCTTACCCACGTCGAGAACTCGACGAAATCGCCGAGCGGGCGGGGAGCCGGCTTGGGCGGCACAGGAGCTGAGCGGCGGGAGGCCGACCGCAATTGCTCTTTTTCGGTTTCAGTGAGCCGTGCCATGAATGGATTTCAACTCGGGCAGTTTGCCGTCGAGGTCGAACAGCCGCAAGTAGTCTTCCAGCAGCGCCCAATCGAGCGTCACACCTTGGTCACGCGTCGCCTCGAGCAGAAGCCGAATGTCATTCCAGTCCCCCACGGCACGCGTCGGATCGTTGACCAAGGCCTGGATTTTCAGCCCGACGAGGTCTTCGATTCCCACCACCGGCAAGCTTGGATCGCCGCCGCGCGGCAGTCGCTCCGCGCGCCGCAGCATTCCAAGACTTGGGCCCCGAAACGCATGCAGGATATCAATCCGGCCCCAGGCGTCATCCGCCGCGACGTAATGCGAAACATTCTCCGAGTGGAATTCCCGCCGGTAGCCGCACCCGCTGAGGATCCGATCCGCAATCTCAAGATCCTCCAGCATCAGAATGAAATCGAGATCCATGGTGGTCCGCTGCACGCCCCGCAGCGCCATCGCGAAACCTCCGATCACCGCATAGTGAACACCCGCTGCGTCCAGTTGGCCACCCACGGTGGAGATGACTTGCGCGAAATTCATTCGAGGAAGGATGAAATATCTTTTCCGGAAAATATCCGCGTGGCAACTGCGCGGTCGGGTGGGCATCCGTCCCTAGTTGCCTTCTTACGTTGCACCTCGTCGAACCGTCGGCCAGCCCAGCCCTAAGCCATGTCCGACGCTTCGAAAGCAATCTTCTTTTCCTAGCTTTCCGATAACCGATAGGAAACTGGATCTTCAGGGGTCGGGCCGGGAGGGGTTTATGCGACCCGAGCGACGAGTGGTTCGATTGAGGTCGTAGGCGCGCACGGCCGTGGGCCGTACGGCCGGTGGAATGGGCCGGCCCCGTCCCAGTCGATCGATTCGAACGTTCGATCCGCGGCCGGGCTTTCGCGCCGGGCTGCGCGCGGCAGCAGCAGGGGGTAATGAGTGGCGGGCGGCGATTTGACTGGCGTATCAGGCTTCCTGAATACGGCACGATTCGCGTTCGCGTCGGATTATTTCGTCGTGAAGGCGTCGCGGATGTAAGCGAGCACGGCGCGGCGCTGGTTCACGTTGATCATGGAACTGAACGCCGGCATGGCCTTGGCCTCATTTCCGTCGGTGATGACCTTGAGCAACTCGGCATCGCTCTTCGCGAGCCGGCTCCGGTCGTCGACGAAATTGGCGGCGCCGCCGGCAATGCCCCGGCCGTCCGGCTGATGGCAGGCGACGCAGTAAAACCGATAAACTTTCTCGCCGGCCGCAATCATCGCGGTCGTGGGCGCCCCGGCGGTTTCACCGGGAGCTTCCTTGGCGCCGAGCGAAGTCTCGTCTGGCCGGGCGAGACGCGTGGTTCCGCCAATCGTCGTTTCGCCGTTCAGCAGGCGGTTGGCCGTGTAGTACCCGAGCGGATTCGCCAGCGGCTCGCCGCTCTGCGTACGCAGCGTCGGCAGGGAGAACTCGTAAACGAAGCCGGGCTCCAGCCCCGCCACCACGAGTTCGGCGCTGAGACCATCCGCCGCCGCCCGCACCCCGCTCACGGTCACCCGGCTTTCGTCGACCCACGGTGAGCCGTACTTGTGATGATAGTAGAACCGAAACCGGTTGAGCTCAAAACTCCCGGTCTGGCTGAGCGTATCCGGACTCATGGGACGCGTGAAGCTGACCGCGAAGCCGCGGGCGGTGAGACGAATGTCGCGAACTTCGGCGGGCACGGAGCCATTCCACGTGACGCGTTGCAGTCCATCTTCGCCCGCGCCCCAGCCCGCGGTGGCGCCGAGATAAAGGCTGCCGTCCGGCGCGAAGACCGCGCGAATGGCGCCTGACTTGAGTCGATCGCCCGTCACGAAAGGCGCGCTCTCGTTGCGACCGAGGAAGGGGAAACACGCGCCCTGCCAGGCACCCGCGATCTTCTCCAGCGAAGCGCGAATCACCAGCCGGCTGTAATCGCCGGTGAACACCTGGCCGGCAAACGGGCCGAATTTCCCCTCGGTTAAATCCCAGGCGGGCTGGCCAGGCGAGACGCCCATCGGCCCGTGCGGGAACACCACCGCCGGCGTCTTCACGCGTCGCCACAAGGCCTCGGTGGAGAGTTGGGCCGGGTCGTATCCAGGTTCCCACTTCAGGCTGCCGGCGTGCCCGTGGAAATCGCCCTGCTCGACGTGCAGCAGTCCGGTGGCGGCTTTATAGTCTCCCTGGTTGTCGGTGACAAAAAGGTCGCCGGCGGGACTGAAAGCCAGGCCGTTGGTCTGGCGAAATCCGGAGGCCACGGGCTCGAGTTTACCGTCCGGTGTGATGCGCATCACCCAGCCACGCCAGGGACCTTCGGAACGGTGTCCGGTGGGATCGAGGACGTGAGCGAAGTCGCGGTCTCCCCGGTAAGGAAGATTCGGATACGCGGCTTTGTGGGCGGCGTTCGCGGTGACGGTGGAGTCGAGCGAGGGAGAGCCGTAAAGGTTGCCGGCCTGATCACGCGCGAGGCCAAAGAAGAACTCGTGGTAATTCTGCGCGAGGCCCCACTTGCCGCCGAGCGAATCAAAGCGGTCGGCCTGCCCGTCGCCATCGGTGTCGGTGGCGCGGAGCACCTCGGGACGGTGCGCGATGTGGATCACGGTTTCTGAATCCGCGATCAGTCCCATGGGTTCATCCAAGCCGCGGGTGAAACGCCGCCAGACGGCCGCCGGTCGACCGTCGGTACGTCGAATCCAGATTTCTCCGTGACGAGTCGCCACCACGAGCGAGCCGGCGGGGGTGAAAGTCACGGCCGAAATCCCACCTTGGAGTTCCGCGGGGTACGCGACGTTCTCGATGTGATAACCGGCCCGCGCACTGGAAAGAAGGGTTGCGATTGAGAGCAGTAGCCACACCGGTGCGGGGATTGAGCGCAGTCGTGGCATGGCGCAGCGAGAGCGCGAGGGTTGGGAGTCGAGGTTGAGGTACGCCACGGCAGCGGGCTTATCAGACCATGGTTTCACGGCGTGGCCTTGCGGAACGGGAGTTCGAGGACGAGGGCGCCGGTGTGGTCGCGTTTCAGTTCAGTGGCGGGTTGGCCTTCGACCACGTGCCACCACCGGGCGTCAGTCCCGCCGGCAAGGTGAAACCGACGGATTAGCGCGTTGCCATCGGGGCGGGCGCGAATCTCTTCGCGCACCGGCAGGCCGTCGACGGTGTAGCGAAACTCCACGGCGTCATGCCGGAGTGAATACCCGGTGAACTCGATCACGGGCACGCGCGTCGGATCCTGGCGTCGCAGGGGCGCAGATCCGTTTTCCTGATACGCGATCGGACCGAGCAGTTGTGCCGGGTTGATGAACTTGCCGATTCCGGGGCGGGCCGGCGTGAGGTCGAGGAAGCCGCCGGTCCACACGTAACTGACCGCGCCGCGCACCGGATCGAAGCAGAAATTTACGCCGCCCGGCAGGCCGATCGCGAAGCTGCTCGGCGAGGCGCCGTGCGGGAGATAGACGCGTTCGATGTGGACTTCCGCCCGAGTGGCGCTCACGAGCGTCGCGACCAGCAGAAGGAGCGTCGCTGATCGCACGTTTCGCCAGGCGCTCGACCGCGCACCGTGGGGGGAACGCATGCGACCCGCCGACTGCGGTGAGGAAACGGACGCGCTCATTTTCTTTTCGTGAGGAAGACAAACGCTCCCAGCTTCGAAGCGGTAAGAACGTCGGGCAGGCCGTCGCGATTCATGTCCGCCGCGATCACTTGAACGCCCAACGCCGAGGCATCGTCGATCAACTGCGGCGTGAAGCGCGCGGTCGTCTTGCCGCCGGGTACAGTCGCGCGGCGCAGGAGGAAGGCATAATTCACGGGTGTCCCCATGGGTTCGACATCGCCGGTGGGGCCGTGCGCCCAGCGGCGTTTGCCCGTGATGACATCAGGCAGGCCGTCACCGTCGAGGTCGGCGGTGGTGAGCGCATGGGGTTGTGAGAACGCGACGCCGAACTGCGCTTCTTCCTCCCGCGTGCCCATCATGCGGTGCTCCGTGAAGGAGCGAGCACCGCTGGCAACACGGGTTTGTTCAAACCACGACAGGCCCCAGCCGTGCGCGTTTTTCGCGGAGACGACATCGTTCAAACCATCCCCGTTCACATCATATACCAGGATCTGGGCGCCGCCGCGATCGGTGCTGAAGGTGAACGCGTGGTGTTTCCAAAGCGTGCCAGCCGGCGCACCGCTCGGGGGCTGTTCCCACCAGCCTTCGTTAAGCACCAGATCAAGCCGGCCGTCGCCGTTGATGTCCCCCGTGCCTTGTCCATGATAGTAGTGGTTGAATTCAGCTGGAGCCGTGATGGCGACAAACCTCCACGGCTGCGTCGGCTCGGCCCAGTTGGGGGCATACCAGCCCCATTGTTTGACGCGATCCGTCGGCTTTGTGCCTGAGATCGAAATCAGCTCTGGCTTGCCGTCCCCATCGATGTCGACGAACAGTGGAGACTCGCCGAACACACGGGTGGTTGCGAAATGTTTTTTCCAGCGTGCGTCAGGTTTCAGCGCGGCAGCGGGACCGGGATTTTCGTACCAGAACGCCTCGTGGTGGAGGACGCGACCGAGGACCAGGACATCGATCTGGCCGTCTCCATTAAAGTCATACGGAAACGAATACATGCTGTTGGTCGGCGTGGTTTCGCGCACCTGCGGCAGCGGTTCATAGATCGGGTGGCGATTCTTGAAGGTCGGGCCCGCGTACCAGAAAGGGCCGGCAATGACATCGACGTGGCCATCGGCGTTGACATCGGCGGCGTTGAGACCGTCGCACCAGTACTCGTCGGTCAGCGTGATTTTCTCGAACGTGATTCTGCGCGGCGCCGAGGCGGCGAGCAGGGTGGACGGCATCGACCAGGCGAGCGCAGCAATGATAAAGGTGGAGTGGAGTGGCGAAGTTCTCATGGGGTGGGGTGGCTGCTTCAGCGGGACGCGAACGGGGAGGAAAAGATGCGGGCGCGGCTGCTTCAAGCGTGAACGGGACCGTGCTCTTTCCGCGGGCGACGCGCGGAGGGTACGCGCTATACGATGGAGTTTCCGAATGGGGCGGGGTGCGAAGCGTTCACGAGTTACTCGTACCGTTCCGACGCCTTTCGCGCGGACGGTGAGCGGGGTTGGATCCATTTTAAGCAGAAGGCGTTTACCTATCGGGGAGCTATCGTCGAGACGAGCGGGGGGCCGCTCGATTTCGGACCAGATGTAAACCAGCAGGCGTTGTAGATGGATGATTTTTCGCTCTGCGTGCGAGAGAACCGCGAGTCACTCGTGCGGGGTGAGATGGGCCGGAGCGATATGATGGTGATCGGGGCCACCGACGAAGCAGTGCGGACCGGGCGAAAAGTCACAGTGACGGTGTAAGCGTCCTGCTGCGATTTACTCGCTCCGAACAGGATTGAAGGGCCGAAGCACGGGTGCACACTTCCGGTTATGGACTCACCCCACCTGACTACGTCGCGTCGTTCGTTTCTCGGTCAGGTTTCGTGGGGGGCGGCGGCGCTGGCGCTGGCTTCCCGAGGCGGGGCGCAGTCTGGACCCGCGCCCCGCAAGCTCGGGATTGCCTTGATTGGGCTCGGTGGCTATAGTCAGGGACAGCTCGGACCGGGACTGCGGGTGACTCAGCAGTGCAAGCTGGCCGGAGTGGTGACGGGCTCGCGGGAGAAAGGCCTGCAGTGGGCGAAGGACTTCGGTTTCCCGGAGAAGAACGTATATAGTTATGATAACATGTCACGGATGGCGGATAATCCGGAGATCGACATCGCCTATGTCGTCACACCGAACTCACTCCATCCGGAACATACGATTGCCGCGGCGTGGGCCGGGAAACATGTGATCTGCGAGAAGCCGATGGCGAACTCCGTGGCCGATTGTGATGCCATGCTTACGGCCTGTCGCGTCGCGGGGGTGAAGTTGTCGATTGGATATCGGCTGCATTTCGAGCCGCACCACCAGGAGATGATGCGGCTGGCGCGTGACCCGGCCACGGGGCCGTTTACGCGTATGAATGGCGGACTCGCTTTTCCGATTCGCCGGCGCGTGTGGCGGGTGGAAAAGAAAATGGCGGGCGGAGGACCGCTGATGGATATCGGGATTTATTGCGTGCAGGCCGCGTGCATGGTCGCGGGGATTGGATCCGCGGGCAACGCGCCCATTGCGATCACGGCTCGAGAACATCGGAAGACGCGGCCGGAGTTCTTCATCGATGTGGAAGAAGGGATCGATTGGACGATGGAGTTTGCGAATGGGGCGAAGGCTGAATTTACGACCAGTTACGAAACGGGCATCGATCGTTTTCGTGCCGAAGGTGCGAATGGCTGGATCGAAATGGCACCGGCTTTTGGCTACGGCGGCTTCAAGGTGACGACCAACCAGGGACCGTTGAACCTCCCGGTGCCGCAAAGTCACCAAACGTTCCAGATGGATGATTTCGCGGTGTGTGTCCGTGACAACCTGGCGACTCGCGTTCCAGGCGAGATGGGCCGGCGCGATATGATGATTATAGAAACGATCTATAAATCAGCGGCGGCGGGCGGTAAGCGGCTTGAGGTTACGGTCTAAGTGAGAGCGTCGTGGGACGGACGGTCCGCTCTGTTTCGGACCATCGCTCCGGGCAGGAATGTCTGCCTCACCACGGACGTCAGACCGCCGTGCCCTGCATGAACTCGATTAGCTCGCCGTTCGGACCTTCGCAGAAGAAGAGCCGAAGGAGGACGGCGCCCTGCCCGTTGGTCGGAGCGAGCGTGATGTCTTTCGGCTCCACCGTGATGGTACAGCCGAACTCCCGGACGCGCTCTGCGACGACGTCGAGCCGGGTGGTTCGTAAAGCAAAATGGGTGATCGCGCCGTTCGGCGTGACGACGTAATCCGGATCCTCGAATACCTCGAGGTAGTTTCCATCACCGGTATCAAGCATCGCCGCGCGACGACCGGTATCGCGAAGATTCCACGTGATCTTTTCCGTGCACCCGAGGACGTCGCAGTAAAATTCCATGCTCCGCATCCAATCGCGGGTTTTCACTGAAACGTGATGAAAGCCGCCGCCGCCGAGGATGGGATTCATGGTCGAAGAGGACGCTCGATACTGCCGGTCTTAGCGTGGCGGTAAACTTGCGCCGGATTCGGCGCTGAATCGCCGCGTTTAGGGCGCCAGCTTCTGGACGAATGCCATCAAGTGCTGTACCTCTGGAGGCGGCTGGACCCAATCACTGTAAAGCAACTCGGGCATGGCGTTCGTCGTGTTATAGAGAACGAAGTTGGCTTGATCGTTGCGGGAAATATGCCCCGCTTTGACGGTGGCGCCGGCGTAAAGTCCCACGGTCTTGGTGTACGCGAGAATCGGAGTCTTGAGGATTTCCGCCGTCATGCGCTCTTTTTCAGCGGCCTTGGGGCCGGCGACGGCCATCGCGTCCACGCCCAAGTTGACCCGGTTCTTAAAGAGCAAACGCGGCGTATTCTCGTCGGTCAGGATGAAAACGCTTTCGACGGACTTCGCGCCGAGTTGAAACCCGACACTGGCCTGGCCGGCGTTGACGAGAACCGGGAGGCTCCAGCGACCGTTCGCCTGTTTGACCATCAGCACACCGTAGCCATCTTGGATTCCGAGAAAAAGGCCGGCTTTGAACTGGTTGAGAATCAGCAGGCCCTTCGCGCGTTGCCAGACCTCTGCGGGAATGGCGAGATCGGGCCGGGCTTGGAACTCCCGCAGAATCGCCTCGCAGGATTCGACGCGGGTCACGAGATCGGACCGCTTCGGTTGGGCGTGAGCGATCGAGGCGCAGAAAAGCGCCACGAGGGGCAGGAGGAAGAGATTCTTCATAGCGGTGAAATCGAGTAAAATTGAATCCAGTGTAGGCAGGCGCGGGCGTGGTTGGAAAGCGTGGATTCAGGGGTGTTCCGGAAACCTCTGCCACGCGTCAACTCGCGACGGCCAGTTTCATTGTCACGCGTGGGACGGCCAGCTCAATCCAAACCTCGCGCGGCGAGATCATCTTCATCCCAGCCGAAATAATGCCCCAGCTCGTGGAGATACGTCAACCGCACTTCATCACGAAAAACATCGAGATCGCCTTCGGCGAAATCCCAGAGGTTTTCGAGATACAACAGAATCTGAGCCGGAATCACGTTGTCATGGCTCAGCTCGGACCCGTGCGGCGCACCGGTGAAAAGACCGAGGATGTCATCCTCGAATCCGTCCGCGATCAGGTCGTCCGCCGGCAGGCTTTCATAATGGACCGGCACGTCGCGAGCGAGGGCGCGCAGTTCTTTCGGCAGGCGTCGCTGGGCGGCGCCTACGGTGTCGGCCGCGATCTGAATCAGCCGGTTGAGGTCGGGGGAGGCGTCGGCCATGAACAAAAAATCGCAGTTACGATACGCGCAGTTCCGTCGACAGATCGAGGTGCTCGAACCGCCGGCCGAGCAGCCAGATCCCGGCGCCGACTTCGGCGGCGAGCACCACGGCCATGACGAGCGTCGCTGCGGTGACGGCAATGATCGGGCCGATGAACACGTGCAACGTGAACAAGAGGAGGGCGCCCAACGCCACGGCGGGTACCAAGGCGAGGACCATTGTGACCAGTTGGGCGAAGAAGAAGATCATGCGTTGTCCCATGACTTCCGGGCCACCACCGCGGGTGCGGGTGGTTTGAAACCAACCCGGGAATAACAAAGCGGCCGCGTTCGGGACCAGTAATTGTAGCGCGACCAGGAGCGGAATCAGCGCGGCGAGCCCGAGCGCAGTCACGATCCTCAGCGTGCCCGTCAGCCACTCGGCTTCGATCGCAAGCGGATGTACCGCCAGTGATCCGGTCAGAATCGCGAGCCAGAGAACCCCGCTCAGGATTGCGGTGGGCGTCAGCAACCCACCGAGGATAACCTGCCAGCCGGCGAGGGGATAGGTTTTGATGATATCGGCATGCCCGAGATCGCTGCGGATATCCTGACGCGCGAATTGCGGACCGACGATGAGCGTGTACGCCGCGAAAATGCCCGCGGCCGCCGCGATTCCCGGGAGCAGACCGCGCCACGTCGGATGGGCTCCGATCCAGAGGAGCGCGGCCGTGATGATGGCCGCGCCGCCAAGCCCGATTCGCACGGTGAAATAGGGCCAGGTGGACAGAAGATTTTTCCACAAGAACGCGAACTCAGGCCGCCCAAAACTCGCGAGCGCAAAGGGCCCTCGCCGGGCCTTCGCCCCTGCCACGCTTCCTCGTGTTCCGCCGGATTCCCAAGCGGCCATTCGCGCAGCGCGTTTTTCCGCGTGTTCGATCGCCGAATCCTCGAAGGCCACCGCCGAGCGTACCACCCACAAGTAGTGGGCCACGATTACGGCCAGGGCCGGTCCCAGCGTCAGAAAAAAAGACCGGGTGTCGCCCGCCAGAAACGGCCCGATCACCGTCTTGAAGGGCCAGAGTAACCACGACATCGGCGCAGAATTTGAGAGCGTCGGGAGCCACTGGGTAAAGGGCCGTGCGTCGAATGCATCCGCGGCTGCAGGCAGCCGCTCTGCTTCGGGCAGTTGCGCGAGGGTAATCGCAATAATGGCGATGACTCCCGTGAGAATCAGGACCCGACGTTTCCATGCTCCAAAGCCAAGGTCGGTGAGGCGCGTCAGGGTGAAATTCGCTCCGCGAAAATGCAGGCTCAGGCCGGAAAAAATGAACCACCAGCCGATCGCGTGAGTGAGCGCGTTTCCACCGAGAAAGGTCCAACGGTGGGAGAAGAGCATCATGATGGCAGCGCCGAAGAGGCTGCGGAACTGGGAGCTGACCAGTTTGAAATGGATCAATCCGCGCCGCTTGATGGGGGCGGGAAAGAGAAAGGCGATTTCGGCTTCGCTGAAGCCGAGGGCGGCCCGCCGGCCCGGCACGAGCCAGCTGAAGAGCGTGAACACGAGCAACATCACGGCGCCGATCGCGGTGCTCAGCGGCAGCCAATCGGTGGGAAGCGTGACGCCCGCGGCGGCGACGTCCATCAAAGGGTTCGCTTCCGGCGGCAGAGACCGGGTCCCGGGCGTCCGCCCGAGATTGCGGAAAAAGAAGAAATAGAAGTACGCAAACGCCACAATCGCCCCGAGGGCATACTTCGGTTGCCGAAGCCGCCGCGCCCGCGAGCGCACCCAGTTTTTCGATGACGTCAGTCGAAGGTAGAGAAGTGCGCTCAGCATAACCTCAATCTTCGGACCCGCCGGTAGCGCGAATGAAGACCTCCTCGAGGTTCACGCCGGTTTCGCCCTGACTGAATTGCGCGGCGACGTCCGCCAGCTTGCCGTGAGCGATCTTCTCGCCTTTCTTTAGGATCAGCACGTGGGAACAGACCTCTTCCAGCAAATGGAGCAAGTGGGAGCTGAGGACTATCGTGGCACCCTCCCGCGCCCGCTTGCGGATCGAGTTTTTCATTCGCCGGATGCCCAAGGGATCGAGGCCGGTCAAAGGCTCGTCGAAGAACATCACGCTTGGCGCGTGCAACAAGCCGCAGGCAATGGCGAGTTTCTGTTTCATGCCGCGAGAGAGCTCGCCCGGGAGCTGGTCGGCTTTCTCCGCGATCTCGAACTCTTCCAGGAGAGGCTGCGCGATTTCCTCGTGGTTGCGAACCCCGTAGATTCGAGCGACGAAATTTAGGTGCTGGCGGACGCTCAGGTATTCGAACAGGCGCGGCTCATCCGGAAAAAACGCGAGGGCTCGTTTGGCCGCCACCGCGTCGGTCGAGATGTCAGATCCGGCAATACGAATGGCGCCGGAGGTGGCCGGGATGATGCCCGCGAGGCAGCGTAGGGTGCTGGTTTTCCCTGCGCCATTTGGTCCC
>Ga0163144_10006210_pt1 | contig 26422 bp, 20 predicted proteins | sample OliLak19BULKMAT1_FD_123175 | JGI IMG/M metagenome (GOLD analysis project Ga0163144, IMG submission 123175) | Freshwater microbial mat bacterial communities from Lake Vanda, McMurdo Dry Valleys, Antarctica - Oligotrophic Lake LV.19.BULKMAT1 | ecosystem: Environmental > Aquatic > Freshwater >...
GGATGCGCGCCGCGCTGCCTTCCCCAAACGCCGCGACCGCTAGCAGGCACGATTCGGGCGTGGTTGCCTTCGAGTCGTTGTAGTACCGCACCCCGCCGACCTCCGCCGCGAGTTGCAGCCGGTGCGGCAAACCCCCGAATGTCCGGGCCGCCACCTCAGCCTGTGACCGTGTCAAGCCGGCCCCCGTCGCCAGGCACGCCTCCACCGCCATCGCCGCGTTCAGCCCGTTGTGCGCGCCCGGAATGGAAAGCCCCTGCATAGTGCCACTCACCACAACCCGGCGCACCCCCGTCGGCAACCCCCAGCCTTGCAGGGTCGGCCCCAGCACCGCCACATCGCCCTCACCCTGGCGCGCCACCAGCCGTCGCTTGCTCGCCTCGTAGTGGTCAAACGATCCGTGCCAATCCACGTGATTGGGTGACACGTTCGTCACCACCGCCACCCGCGGCGACCACGGCACCTCGCCAAGCCAGTGCAGCATCGCGCTGGAAAGTTCCAGCACCACCCATGTCTTCTCATCCAGTTGATCGAGTGATCCCAGCAACGACCCGCCGATATTCCCGCCCAGCACCGCCGCAACGCCGTTGGTCGCCAGGATGTGGTGGATCAGGGCGCTGGTCGTGCTCTTGCCGGCCGACCCCGTGATTCCGATGGTTCGCCGGCTCGGAAGCCGCTCGATGAGCAGCCGGATCTCGGTCGTGATCGGCACATTGGCCGCCGCGCTTGCCCGCAGGAACCGGTTGTCCCACGGCCTGGGCACCGCCGGATTCGCCACAACCAGGTCGCACGTCGTGAAGTCGCTTACGTTGTGCTCGCCCAGGCGCAGCCTCACCGCGCCCGAGTCAACCAACCCTTGCACCCCCGCGACTTGCTCGCCGAGTTTCTCCGCCGGTTGCAGGTCGGTCACGAGCACTTCGGCCCCTTGGGCCACCAGCCAGCGAGTCACCTCCGCCCCGCCGCCGAAGCGACCCAGCCCCATTACCGTGACCCGCTTGCCTTCAAACGCACCCATGCCCGCTCCCTGTCGCTCTACATCAGGCTCACCGGATCCACATCAACCGCTGTCTTCGCATCACTCTTGACCAGCCCCGCCGACCGCGCTGCCCGCAGCGCCGCCTGCACCACCCCCGCCCGGGGCGCCACCACATCCACCCCGAACCGAAACTGGCCCGCAATCCGCGACACCGTGCACGGGAACGGCCCGTGAACGCTGGCGCCCTGCGCTGACCGCCGCAGCGCCCCCGCCAACTCCGCCGCCGCCTGCTCGGCCTTCTCCGCCACCTCGTCCCTGCACACCACCCTGGCCATCCGCGTCACCGGCGGCATCTTGGCCCGTTCCCGGATTCCCATCTCCATCTTCGCGAATGAAACGTAGTCGTGCGCCGCCGCCAGCCGGATCGCCGGGTTTCCCGGGCTCATCGTCTGAATGATGACCCTCCCTGGATTCGTTCCGCGCCCGGCCCGCCCCGAGACCTGGCTGACCAGTTGGAACGTCCTCTCCGCCGCGCGAAAGTCCGGGATCGCCAGCGATGTATCCGCATCCACCACCCCCACCAGCCGGACGTTGGGGTAATCAAGCCCCTTGGCGATCATCTGCGTCCCCAGCAGCACCCGCACCTCGCCCGTGGCAAACCGCGAAAGCGCGTGGAAGTAGTCCTTGGCGCTGCGCATGGAATCCGAATCCAGCCGCAGCATCGTGCCGCCCTCCACCAGGCCCACCGATGCAAACTTCCGCGCCAACTCGTCCTCGACGCGCTGGGTTCCACCGCCGAACGAGTTCAACCTCGTCCCGCACGTTGGGCACAGGCGCGGCACCTTCTGCTCGCTCAAACAGTGATGGCACCGCACCAGTTCCGCGCCGGCCTTCCCGCCACCGTGCCGGTCCAGGCGGAACTTGTGCAGCACAAGCGTCGAATCGCACTGGTCGCACGACACGACATACCCGCACGCCGCGTGCGGGCAGCACAGGTGGTGCGCAAAGCCGCGCCGGTTCAGCAGCAGGATCACCTGCCCACCGGTGCCCAGGGTGTGCTCGATCGCGCCTTCGAGCGTTGGTCCAATCAGGTGCAGCCGTCCATCATCACCGCCCGACACCCGGGCCCGCCCCCGGCGCTCTTCCCGCATGTCCACGACTTCGACCCGCGGCAAAGCCGCGCCGTTGGCCCGCTCGTTGAGTTCCCACAGCCTGGCCCGCCCACCCGCGGCGTTGGCCCAACTCTCCAGCGACGGCGTCGCCGATCCCAGCACCACCGGGCACCCGGCCATCTGCCCGCGCTTGATCGCCACGTCCCGCGCGTTGTACCGCGGCAGCCGGTCCTGCTTATACGAAGCGTCGTGCTCCTCATCGACGATGATGATCCCGACGTTCACCAGTGGCGCAAACACCGCCGAGCGTGCCCCAACCACGACGCTCGCCGCTCCCTCCGCCAGGCGCACCCACTCGCGATTGCGCTGCGCCGCCGTCAGCCCCGAGTGCAGCACCGCCACCCGCGCTGGTCCGAACCGGCGTGTGAACCGCGCCGATGTCTGCGGGGTCAGCGCAATCTCGGGGACCAGCACAATGCCCGTCTTGCCGGCTTCGAGCACCGCGCCCAGCAGCCGCAGGTACACCTCCGTCTTCCCCGAACCCGTGACCCCGCGGACCAGGTGAACCTGAAACCCATCCCCGGCCGCGCGAACCCCGTCCACCACGACGCACTGCTCGCGCGTCAGCGTGACGGCGTCCGCCGGCCCATCCTCTCCCGCAAACACCGGCAGTGGTGAAGCGCGGACGCTGCTCGACACCGTCCGCGTCAAGGCCCCCGCGCTGATCAGGTCGCGCAGGGTCCGCAGGCTCTTGAGGTTGAGTCTGGCCGCCAGCGCGCGAATCTCCACGGGCAGAGCACCCGGCTCCAGGGCCGTGATCGCGCCCCAAGCCTTCTTCGAGGCCCGCCCCAACTCCAAGGTGCCCCCATCGATGGGCGCGATATCGACGACTTCCAGTTCGCGAGCGCCGGTCCCGCGCTTCACCGCCGCGGGCACCAGCGTGGCCAGCACCATCCCTAGCGGGCATACGTAGTACTGCGCCATCCATTCCGCGAGCGACAACAGCGCAGCCGGGAGTGCAGCGCCCGTCCGCCTTCCGATGGCCTTGACCCTCGAAGGGGCCAACCCATCCAGGAGTTCCGGTCCCCCCACGCACACGACGACACCCTGCGCCTGCTTGCCGCTCTTCCCCAGCGGCACCTCGACCCGGTCCCCCGGGGCCGGGATCGCACCGGCGTCATCGCAGCGGTAGGTCAGCCCGTCTTCTCCCGTCCCGCTCTCGATCCCCCGCTCAACGACAACGCGCGCGTACACTCGGCCCGTCGGCGGTGTCCCCGCCTCAACGCCCCGTTCAAACAGCGTGGTTCCATCCACCAACGCTACACTCCCGCGATGACCGAACTGATGCCCAAGTCAGTACCCTCAGCAACGCTTAACGCGAACACGCTAGCAGGACCATCTGCCCGGAGCGCACGCCATGTTCGTTCACCGGCCAAGGGCCCGCCCGGCCGGCTCGCGCTCGCCGACGGCTCCATCTTTCACGGCGAGGCCTTCGGCGCCATCGGGCGCGCCGTCGCCTCCCAGGCCGAGGTTGTCTTTAGCACCGGCATGTCCGGTTATCAGGAGTCACTGACCGACCCCTCCTACACCGGCCAGATCCTGGTCCAGACCTTCCCGCTGATCGGCAATACCGGTGTGAACGCGGAAGATGTTGAATCCCGCAAGGTGCAGGTCGCAGGCCTTGTGGTCCGCGAACTCGCCCGCCGCTATTCCAACTACCGCGCCACCGACTCGCTCGATTCATACCTCGAGCACCATGGCGTGCTGGGGTTGGCCGGCATTGACACGCGGGCGCTCACGAAGCGGCTGCGCAGCCGCGGCGCCATGCCGGGGGTTCTGACTGATCGACCACAGTCCGGGCACGATGCGATCACGGACAGCGACCTGGTCAACCTCGCTGCGAGCGCGCCTTCGATGTCCGGTCAGAACCTGGTCCCCAACGTGGGCTGTAGCACAGCCTCCACGTGGACCCAGACTCTCGGCGATTGGGCTCACGCCGGTCCTACACCGAGTCAAAACCACCCGTTTAGGGTGCTCGCCCTCGACTGCGGCGCCAAGGCGAACATCCTCCGAAACCTGACGGAACGGGGGTGTGAGGTCCGGGTGGTCCCTCATACCACCACCGCTGAAGAGATTCTGAGGTTGCACAAGTCCACCCAAATAGATGGTCTCTTTGTCTCCAACGGCCCCGGCGACCCTGCGGCGGTTGACCAAACCATTGAGACCCTGCGCCGGGTTATCGGCGACCCACAACAGGTTCCCGTTTTCGGGATCTGCCTCGGCCACCAACTCCTGGCATTGGCCGCCGGCGCCAAGACGTACAAACTCAAGTTTGGCCACCGTGGAACCAACCAGCCGGTGCTGAACATCGCCTCGCGCCGGGTCGAAATCACCAGTCAAAACCACGGGTTTGCGGTCGAAACCGCGTCCATCGAGGCCGTGGGCGGGATCGCGACCCACACCCACCTCAACGACCACACGCTCGCCGGGTTCAGGTTCCCGGACCGCCCCGTGTTCGCTGTCCAGTATCACCCGGAAGCCTCCCCCGGACCCCACGACGCCTCGTATCTTTTCGACGAGTTTGTTGAGGCCATGGCGGCACGGAGGCGGCGATAAACGCACGCGTTTCCGTCGAAATCATGCTCTTTTCACTAAAATGCCCAGTTTATCGGAACGATGACGGCTGGCAATCGAACGTGTACGTAGCCGTTCTGGCTGTTCTTCAGAAGCACCTCCTGTTCTTGTGCTCGCCCGCAAAAACCTCTCAAAATTCACCTTGCAACGCCCCTATTAAGCGGTACATTCATTGCAGGTCTTCGCGGCGGGGTCACAGGTCAGCGCCCTTTCGTTGTTTTTCCAATGCCTGAGTCGTTCTGTTGTCTTCGTCCGTGCTTGATGCGTTCCTCAATGCTCCAATCCACCTTTTTCTGACCTTCCTGTCACTGGAGAAACGACAGGGGGTGGTCCGTTGCCGATTACAGGAGGGCCTACACCGGAGGTGTCCACCAGCGTTTTCGTCGGGCCAGGGGGCCGCAAACCCCAGGGCGTTGACGGTGTTTGATTGTTCGGGTTTGAGATGTCTGGAAGTCTGGGCCGTTGTTCGGTCCAACAACTCTCGAGAGGAGTTTTCGATGAATGTGAAGAAGTGTCTTGTTTTGGCCGCACTCGCGGGCGCCGGGCTGAGCGCAACCAACGCCCTCGCTCAAGAAGCGGGTCCACTCCCGTTTGGTGGCGAGATCCGCCGTGATCCCATCGGCTTCCCGCCGCTCGGCGGGTACGAGTCGCGCGCCATCGCCGAGGTGTACGACTGCCTCACGAATACGTTCGGCAACGGCTCCTCGACCCACCTGGGCGCGTCCGAAATGATCCTCGAGGACGTCAGTTTCGCGCCCGGCCCCTACGCCACGGGTGCGAGCCGGATCCTCACCGAGATGACCTACGGCTTGGCCATCATCACCACGCCCTCTGCGACCGAGGACGTCCTTCTCATCTTCTGGGATGAGGATGACGTTGCGTTCACGGGCTTTGGCGCTGCTGGCGCCAACATGATCAATCCGGCCGCGGTGCCCCTTGCCGTGGTTCGTATTGACGTTGGTGTGCAGAACCCCAACTTCTACTACCAGTTCACTTCCTCGCTCACCGGCTTGCCCGGTGGCGGCGTGACTGTCCCGGTTGGCGATGTGGGCTTGTCCCTCCAGGTCGCCTGGGTGACCGACGCCTATACCCCCCCGGATAACAACGCCGACACAGTTCCCGACTGGTGGAACCTCAGCGGCGGTATGTACCAGGGTTGTGCTTCCACGACTCTCCGCTCCACGGTCTTCGGCAGCAACACCGGCGCCGCCGTCGGCGGAAACCCCGCGAGCGTGGGCTCCACGACCGCCAGTTACGGTCGCGATATCTCCAACGCTGCCATGTGCGCCAACATCGGCACGTTCATCGGTGGTGTCCAGGCCGCTTCGGGCAACGTTGAGCACCGCTTCATCAACGCCTCGCCCGCGCGTGGCTACATGCTCCGGTTCCGGGGCGATGTGATCGTCCCCGCGCCCGCCAACACGCCCCTGGGCTGCATCCCGGATGCAGGCCTGGCCGCCCCCGGCACGGTTGCGGCTGGCGAGATCGACTGGTACTCGTTCTGCCTCAGCGGCGCGGCGACCGATGCAGCGCTCCAGTTCCTTGACGTTGACTCCGAGGGATCGGCCGGCGATGTCGCCATGGCGATCTACAACGATGGCGGCGCACTGGCCGGCCTGGGCGGCACCGCGGCCGACGATGACTCCGGTTCCGGCACCAACGCTCAGTTGAGCTTCGGTGTTGGCCGGCGCGCGGCGGTCGGCGATGGCAGCCAGTACGACGGTCGCAGCGGTGAACTGGCCGCAGGGACCTACTACATGGCCGTTGGCCCCGCGGGCTCGACCTTCGGCAGCGGTTTCGTTGCCAATGCTTCCGCCAATGTCGGCGGCGCGTACGGCATCAACTTCGCCACCAACACCAACGGGGCTGCTCTGGCCGCCTCCGTGATCCCCCAGATCAACGGTGTCGACTACGGCACCCTTGATCCCGCCGCCAACTCCGTCGCCCCCGGCCTTGGCCAGGCGACCGGCCTGCGTGGCGTTCTGTGGAGCACCTTCACGCTGGCCAGCCCCGTGGACGCCACCCACTTCCTGGACGCTGACTTCAACGCCCTTTCCACGGCTTCCGCCGACGCCGTCTGCTACATCTTCGATAGCACCGGCGACATCGTCTACTTCTCGGACGATGAAGGCCCCGCCGCTCTGGCCCAGTTCTCTCTGGGCGCTGACGGCACCCGCATGTACGGCGCCAACACGGTGCCCTTCGACGGCAACACGCCCATCGGCGAGAGCGGCCTTGCCGCGGGCACCTACTACATGGCCAAGGGCCTCTTCGCGACGCAGGACCTCTTCGCCCTCCTGTCCGGCCACCGCTGGCACGTCCGCGGCACCTCGGGCTCGAACCTGACCGTCGGCGCCGACCTGTACACGGGTACCGTCAGCAGCTGCGGTTCGGCCGACTTCGACGGTGACGGCGACACCGGCACCGACCTTGACATCGAAGCCTTCTTCGCTTGCCTTGGCGGCGATTGCTGCGGCACCTGCGGCTCGGCTGACTTCGACGGCGACGGCGACACGGGCACCGACCTCGACATCGAGGCGTTCTTCCGCGTCCTGGGCGGCGGCGAGTGCTAAGCCGATAGTTGACCTGGTTCTTGTTTGATTCAGGGCCCCCGGACGCGTGTCCGGGGGCCTTTTTGCTGGGCGCAGCGGTGATCTTCGGGTACGCTGGGGCAAGCAGGTTGTACCGTGCACGGGTGCACCAACGGCGCCCGATGTCGCCGGTGCACGCCACTTTCTGGACGACCGACCTGCGCAGCCCCCGGCCACGGCCTTCGGTGGGCCCCGAGGAGTTCCCCATGCTTCCCAGCAAGTGTTTCGCCCTGATGGCCCCGTGCATGCTGCTCGCGGTCGCCGCGTCCGCCAACCCCTTGCCGGAGACGGTCCCCGGGCTTCCTCGTGGTGCAAGCGCCGTGGGCATCGATGTAACCCCGGGCCTGCCCGGTCCGGGAACGGGCGGATATCAGAGCCGCGTGATCCAGCCCGTCTACCAGACCAACGACACCGCGCCGGACTTCCTCGGTGCCGGATCGCTGTACACCCTCGAGGACGTCCGGTTCAGCCCCGGCCCCTGGGCCGCGCCCCAGGCCCGGTCCATCACGAACATCCTGTGGAAGTTTCAATGCGCGGGATGGACGGCCGGCCCCCTCTTCCCCCAGACCAACACGCCCACGGCCTCGTTCGACACCGTGTTTGAGTTCTGGAACGCGGGGAGTTTCACGCTCTCCCCCAACATGCTCGCCCCCCAGACCGCCCCGTTCGCCGTGCGCATCATCCGCACGACGGTCGGAAATGACTTCACGTGGGACGTCTCGGTAACCCTGACGGTCCCGGTGGCGATCCCCGCGGACAACTGCTGGGTCGGCATCAAGTACGTCAACATCGGCACCTACGGCACCACCGGCCCGGGAACCCGCCTGTACGACGGCAGCGCCGGCTCTTCCAACCCCGCGGGTGAAAACGCGCTTGCGCAACTCGTCAATCCCCGCGTTGATGGCACACTCCCCAACCTTGTGGGATTGACGACCAACAGCCTGGGCCGCGAGCGCAGCGGCGACAACATCTTCCTCGGGGGCACGGCCGGGGGCGCCCCGGCCGAGCACTTCTCATACGGGACGGTCCTGTCCCTCCAGTTCCAGGGCGATGCCGCCCCTCCCCCGCCTACGCCAAACTTCACCCGTTGCGGCCCCGACCTGGCCGACGGCCTGACCACCCAGTCCGACACGCTCGTGGGCGACGCCGACCGCGTGCGCTGGCACCGAATCTGCACATCCGGCGGGGCGACCGATGCCGCCCTGACCTACCTCGATATCGACACCGAGACGTCCGCGACCTCGGTCGCGATCGCGGTCTTCAGTGCTTCCGGCAACCGGCTGGCCTGCGACTCCGGCCTGGACGGTTCCGCGGGCAACAGCCAGATCAGTTTCGGCGTCGGCCGTCGCGCCGAGTTTGCTTCGGGCGGTCAGCAGTACGACGGTCGCTGCGGCGAACTCCTTGCTTCCACCGGCACGGGCAACGGGTACTACATCGCCGTGGCGCCGCAGGGCTCTTCCTTCGGCTCCGGTTTCCTCGTCAACGTCAACACCGCCGCGCCCCTGGGTTCCTACGCCCTGCGCCTGCGCACCAACGTGAACGGGGCCGCCGTGGGGAACTCCGTGCCCCCGCTCATCAACGGAACCGAATACGGCTTGATCACAACCCCCAGCGCCACACCGGGCTTTGGTGTGGTCAGCGGCCTGGACCCCTGCTCCGGCCTGGGCGGGGTGGTGTGGTCACGGTTCCAACTCGACCAGCCGGCCACCGGCAACAACTACCTGGATATCGACCTTTCGGACCTGAGCGCCAACACCGACACCGTCGCCTACATCTTTGACAACCAGGGCAACGAGCTTGCCTTCGACGACATCAGCGGCCCGCTCCCCGATGTAGCGCAGTTCTCCTTCGGCGCCGACAGCCCGATGCGCACCTACGCGCCCAACCCCATCCCCTTCGAGGGCAACGTCCCCATCGGGAACGCCGGCCTCCCGGCCGGGACCTACTACCTCGCCATCGCCCTCTTCCCCACGCAAGACCTCTCGGCGACGTCCGGCGGCCGCTGGCACGTCCGGGGCACCTCGGGCTCCAACCTGACCGTCGGCGCTCACCTGTACACAGGCACCGTCATCCCCTGCGGCTCCGCCGACTTTGATGGTGATGGTGATACCGGCACCGACCTGGACATCGAGGCCTTCTTCGCCTGCATGGGCGGCAACTGCTGCGCCACCTGCTTTTCGGCCGACTTCGACGGCGATGGTGACACCGGAACCGACCTCGATATCGAGGCGTTCTTCCGCGTGCTCGGCGGCGGGACCTGCTGAGCGCTTCTCAAGATGCCTATTCAGGCACGGCCGTCACGGCGGCCGCGGGCACGGGCCCACCTTGGTCCGGCCGGCGCAGGGTGCCCGTGGGCGCGCGCCAATAGCCGCGCGGCAAAGACCACACTTCTTCCTGGTTCGGGTCGCCCTGGAACGGGCGCGGCACCGCCAGCACGAAGTCCCACACGCCCCACCACGGGCTCAAGAGCGCCTCACTCCGTTGCGCCCACAGGGTGTCCCCCGAGAGTTCCACGGCATTGATCGCATCGGGGTATACGCCGCGCTGCCGCGCCGTCGTGCCCGTCCAACTCCGGTGGCGCGCGTACGTCCAGTTCGCCGCGACGCCGTCGATCGGAACCAGGAACGTCGTCGAGCCCCAGTTGGATCGCGACATGCCGCTGAGCGAAGGGGCGTCCCCCGCCATCGGCGACTCTCTCCGGCCTGTGTTCTGCAGCACATCGGGCCGCACGGACCCCGTCAGTTCATCGCTGCCGATCCAGCCGCGATCGTTGTCCGCCGTCGAACAGCCGGCCCCGAGAACGGCCGCGCCCAGCGCAAGGCCCGACATCGCGACCCTGGCTCCACACCCCAGCACAAAACGCCCGACATTGCTCATGGTTCGCACGCCCCATCGTAGTCCGCCGCCAGCCCGATCACCTCTGCCGCGGCATCCACCGCTGCCTCTTCGCTGAACCCCCGCCGTCCGAGCGCACTGAGCACCCTGCGGTAACGAACCTCCCTCGTAAGCCCCTTGGGCAATCGGGCCATGGAAGCCGCCGCCGCGGCAACCGCTCGCGAGTGCTCGGACCTTCCCGCCGTCGCCGCGCTCACCGCCCTGAGCGCGACGTCGCCCGCAATCCCATGGCGTTGCAGGGCATCCATCAGGGCGCTTGCGGCCGTCACCCCACGGGCAAGCATCGCCTCAATGCGCGACCGCGCCAGGCCGTCATCATCGACCAGCCCCGCCGCCTCCAACTGTTCGATGGCGGCCGCGCCCAGGTTCCGCGGAATCCCCGCTCGGTCCAGCCGTTCCAAAAGTTCAGCGCGGCTGCGACCTCGCCCTTTCAGCAGCCTGAGCGCCCGATTCTTCGCCCGGTGTACTCCCGCGGCCGTCTCGGCTGCCGCGGACAGTTCTGCGGTCCACGCTCCGCCCGTGGTAATGCCCAGTTCCCCGATCGCGCTCGTTGGTATGCGGACCGCGCGGGCACCCTGGACCCGCACCCACACCCATTCCGCCGAGCGTCCATCCGGCTTGAGCCCGAGGACCAGAGCCCCAACCGGCTCGGACCCGCCATCGGGAAACAACGACCCACCGTGCGTGTGGCCCGGCTTCACCCTTCGAGTTCCTCAAGGTACCCCTGCATCTCGCCCGCGGCGTGACCATCTCCGCATCGCCGTGCTTCCTGCATCCCCTTGTCGAGCGATTGCCGAGCCCCTGCTATATCGCCCGCCAGTTCTAGTGCCTTGGCCTTATGGAAGTAGGCGTAGCAGTACGCCGGATCAGCGGCGATGCAGCGGTCATAGAACGCCACCGCCCGGGCCGTGTCACCGGCCTTGGCATGCTCCTGGGCGAGCCCGTAGAGGACGAACGGGTCGGCGGGGTCCATAGCGAGCAGTTTTTCCAGGTCCGCGATGCTCGGCATGGCCAAGCGTAGGGTTTGCGCAGGTCGCGCGGCCGCAACCGGTTCTCCCGCCCGGTTGCTATTCTGCGGGTATGAACGACAAGACAATCGCCGTCATCGGGGCAGGACAGATGGGGGGCGGCATCGCCCAGGTCGCGGCCTGCTCCGGTTTCAAGGTACTGCTGTGTGATTCACAGGCCTCGGCGCTCGGCCGCTGCCAGGACAGCCACCGCAAGCGCCTGGCGCGGGAGGTTGAGAAGCAAAGGATGTCGCAGACCGACATGGACACCGCCCTGCACCGCCTGCAGTACGTCGACTCGATCGAGATGCTCAAGGGCGCCAACATCATCATCGAGGCGATCGTCGAGGACGCCGCCGTCAAGAAGCAGCTCTTCATCAGGCTCGCGCAGATGTTCAGCCACAACGAAGTGCTCGCCAGCAACACCAGTTCCATCGGCATCACCGAACTGGCCGCCGCCACCGGGCCCGGGGCCGGGCGCGTCGTGGGCATGCACTTCTTCAACCCCGTTCCCGTCATGAAACTGGTCGAGGTCATCAAGGGCCTCCAGACCAGCAACGAGACCACCGAGCGGGTCATCATGCTCGCCAAGGCGATGGGCAAGACGCCCATCCCCGCCAACGACCGGCCTGGTTTTATCAGCAACCGTGTGCTGATGCCCATGATCAACGAGGCCTTTTATGCCTGGATGGAGGGCGTCGCCGAGCCCCACAACCTGGATGAGATCATGAAACTGGGCTGCAACTTTCCCATGGGCCCGCTGCGACTGGCCGACTTCATCGGCCTGGATACCTGCTTCCACATCATGAACGTGCTCGCCGATGGACTCAACAACGACCGCTACCGGCCCTGCCCGCTGCTCAAGCAGCTGGTCGCGGCCGGGCGCCTGGGTGATAAGAGCGGCTGGGGGGTCTACGAGTACGCGCAGAAGTAGGGCGAACGTGCATCGGCGAGTCCGCTGGGGCATTCGCGATCCCTCCGTGCCCCTGCTGCGTATGCGATCGCTCACTCCACGGGGGCGAGCGGTGGTGGGGCGGGTGCAACAATCGGCGCCGGTTCGATCTGTTCCGGCCCCATCACGCCCAGGTTGGTCGGCCAGTACACCATGATCAGCGCGCCCGCAGCGATATTGACCGCAAATAGCGCAGCCAACCGCACCGTCAACCTCCAACTCCCCAGCATGGCGCAGATGACCACCTTCATGACCATGCTCGACATCAGCGCGACCACGATGACCCGCCAAGCCTCGCCCGCCGCCAGGCGGCCCTCGGTCACCGCCCGCCCGCTGGAGAGCGTGATGGCGTCCATGTCCGAGAGGCCGGAAATCGCAGCCACCACGTAGAGCCCGCTGTTGCCGAACTTGTCGTGCGCTACCGCCGACGCCAGCACCACCGCGCCGTAGATGCCCGCGAAGAAGAACGCCCCCTTCAGGTTGGTCGGGTTCTCCTGCGGAGGAATGTCGCCGCGGTTTCTGCGGCCGGCGATGTACATCGTGAGCGCGAGCACCAGCGTCACCACACCCATCGCGCCCAGGGGCGGCGCCAAGACGTTCATGAACCGGGGCGCCACCGCCGAGAGTTCGATGAACAGCCTGCCGTACACCACGACCGAAGCCAGCATGATCGCCAGCGTGGCCGAAGACGCCACGGAGCCGTTCACCCCGGCCGAACGGCGCGCAAAGCTCACCGTGGTGGCCGTGCTGGAAATGACCCCGCCCAGCAGCCCGCTGAGCGCCGTCCCCGCCCGTTCGCCCACGACCTTGTACATGATGTAACCGCCCAGGCTGATGCCCACGACGAGCACCACGACCATCCAGATCTGCCGGGGGTTGAGGGCGCCGTACGGCCCGTAGTGGCTGTCGGGCAGGATCGGCAGGATGATGAATGCCAGCACCACGAACTGCATGATGCCGTGCACATCCTTCTCGCCCAGGCTGTCCACAAACCGGTGCAGCAGGTCCTTGGCGTGCAGGAGCAGGACGACCGCGCCCGTCGCGGCGACGGCCACCACCGGCGCCCCGAAGACCACGAACACGCCCACCGCGTACATCACCAGGATGGCCATCTCCGTGGTAATCCCCGCCCCGGTTTTGCCTTCTTTGCCCTCCTTCCCCTCAATCGCTAGGAAGCCCCGATTCCAGGGGCGTGCCCGCAGGTAGTTGCCCAGCCCGCTGGCCGCGATGACGCCCACCATGCCCACGACCACCATCCACGCCCCGATGTGCTCGGCCATCATCGCCGAGAGCGTGCCCAGGAGCGTGATGAGCGGGAACGTGCGGATGCCCGCGATCCGCGACTCCGCGTGCTCGCGCTGCAGCCCCACCAGCATCCCCAGCCCGAGCGAAATCGCCAGGACTTCAAACGATTGCGGTACGTCCATTGGGAACAGCGTAACACATGCGTGCCCCCCTCGGCTAGCCGTCCGTTGCCCTGTCGGTCCCATGCTTCAGGACGCGATCGCCGCCCTGTTCGCCAACCGCTTCCACCAAACCAGCCAACTCCGATTGGGCTACTCGGAGGAACGCATGACAGCAGACCGATTTCGACTCCATTTTTCGTCTTCCAAGCCCCGCCCCACCCCCGTAAACTACTCCCATGACCACCACCTCCCGACCCGCCGCGTCGCAGGAAGCCTTCCGACATACCCCCAATGTCGACCCCCACGCCGTCACCATCTCCGGCCTGGTGCTCGACCCCGCGTACGGCCCGGAGAAGCAGGGGTTCAGCGAGGCCGCCGCGCTCAAGGACCTGCCCGCCAACCTCCCGCCCCCTGGGCAATACCCCTACACGCGAGGCCTGTTTCCCGACGGCTATCGCTCCCGCCTGTGGACCATGCGCCAGTTCGCCGGCTTCGGCAGCGCCGACGACACCAACGAGCGCTTCAAGTACCTGCTGGAGCAGGCCCGCCACGCCGGTGGCAAGGCCAACACCGGACTCTCCACCGCCTTCGACCTGCCGACGCTGATGGGGCGCGACTCCGATGATGAACTCTGCATCGGCGAGGTGGGCAAGTGCGGTGTGGCCATCGACACCATCGAGGACATGCACCGGCTCTACGCCGACATCCCCATCGGCCAGGTGACCGTGTCGCAGACCATCAACGGCCCCGCCGCGGTGGTCTGGGCCATGTACCTCGCGCATGCGCTGCAGCGCAACATCCCCTGGGACACCCTCGGCGGCACGCTCCAGAACGACATCCTGAAGGAGTTCCACTCCCAGAACGAGTTCATTTACCCGCCCGAGCCCTCTGTAAAACTCGTGGTTGACACCATCGAGTTCCAATCCAGGTTCGTCCCCAAGTGGAACTCCATCTCCATCTCCGGCTACCACATCCGCGAGGCCGGATCGACGGCGACGCAGGAACTCGCCTTCACGCTCCGCGACGGCATGGAGTATGTCGAAGCCGCCGTCGAGCGCGGGCTGCCCATCGACTCCTTCGCCCCACGCCTCTCGTTCTTCTTCAACTCCCACAACGAGTTCTTCGAAGAGATCTGCAAGCTCCGCGCCGCCCGGCGCATCTGGGCCCGCATGATGCGGCAGCGCTACGGGGCCGCGAACGAGCGGTCCTGGTTCATGAAAACCCACGTCCAGACCGCGGGCTGTTCCCTCACCGAGCAGCAGCCCCTGAACAACATCGTCCGGGTCGCCTACCAGGCCCTGGCCGGGGTCCTCGGGGGCTGCCAGTCCCTCCACACCGATTCAATGGATGAGACCCTGGGCCTGCCCACCGAGCAGGCCGTCACAGTCGCGCTGCGCACCCAGCAGATCCTGGCCCACGAAACCGGGGTGACCCGCACGACCGATCCCCTCGGCGGCAGTTGGTTCATCGAGAAACTCACCGACTCCATGGAGATAGAGGCCCTGGACCTCATCGATGAGATCGACCGCATGGGCGACTATGGAAGGGGCCAACCCGCAATGGTCCAAGACGCCAAGGGCTCCGAGCACCCCGCCTACGCGCCCCGTGTTAGGTACGGCCGCGCGGCCGTCGCGGGCATCAACCGCGGCTACTTCCGCCGCTCAATCGCGGAGGCCAGTTACCGGTTCTCCGAAGAGTGCGAGGCCGGCGACCGCATCATCGTCGGCGTCAACGCCTACACCGATACCTCCGACTCCCGCCCGATCGACATCCTCCAGATATCCGAGGAAGTCGAGATCGAGCAGGTCAAACGACTCAAGGACTTCAAGCAACGGCGCGATGCGGCCAAGGTCAGGCAGGCATTGGACAACATCCGGGCCTCCTGCCGCGGCAGTGCCGCGTTCAAGCCCGTCTCGCCCGAAATCGCAGGTCTCAAGTCGGCAATCGCGTCCCTGCACCCCACCAACGTCATGCCCGCCCTCGTGGATGGAGCGCTCGCCAACTGCACGCTGGGCGAGATGGTGCAGGCGATGGCGGATGTGTACGGGCGGTACACCGGCGGGCCGGAGTGGTAGTCTCGCTGCCAATGAACGATCATCTCAAGCACATTATCATCGCGCAGTTCGAGGCCGCCCTCAGCATGCTCAATGACTGCCTGCAGGGGTGCCCACCCGAGCACTGGGACACACCCATCGCCAAGTACCCTTTCTGGCAAGTCGCCTATCACACGCTGTGCTTCGTCGACTGCTACCTCGCCCCTGACAACGCTGCGTGGAAGCCCGACCCGACATTCCACCCCGCCGGCCGCGCCGAACTGGATGAGGAATACCCCAGCCGTCGCTTCACCCAGCCCGAGTTGCTCGAATACCTCGCCATCTGCCGCGAAAAACTCGGGGATGCTCTTGCGGCGGAAACCCGGACGAGCCTTGAGGGTCCTTCCGGCTTCTCCCACCTCCCTTTTTCGCGGGCCGAGCTGCACCTTTACAACATCCGCCACGTCCAGCACCACACGGGGCAACTGGGGGCCTTTCTGCGCCGGGCCGGTGTGGACACAATGTGGGTCAAGACGGGCAGTCGATAACGCCCCGTTCGCGCGGCCAACGCCCGTGGTCGGCCGCCCTACTCGATGCTGGTCATGTGCTGCTGCAAGCGCTCTCCCGGGTACACCTCCAGCCCTTCATCGGTGATCTCGTACTCGACCTCCTCAAACTCCCCATCGTTCCACCACCACACCCGGCGCGAGACCGACCCCGGCCCGCGGGCCTCGGCATCGGCGGTGAACCCCATCAGCGTGCCCACGAGTACGAGCGCCTCTCCATCGTTGAAGGGAACCCCCACGATGACGTTTCGGACCGGCGCGCTGACGAACGCGCCATGCTCCCCGAGGAACTCCGGAAAGTCGGAGAGCCTCAGCAGGCGCGAGGCCACGTAGACCGATTCTCCTTCCGCAATCTGAATCTCCCCTTCATCGCCCTCCACCGCACTGTGTTCAACGGGGGCCATCCTCACGACGTTCTCGATCGCCACGGCGAACCACTCATCCTGGTCCTGACTCGTCCAGCCCCTGGTATCTTCTTTCAGGACCGTCCGGACCGTCTCCGGCAGGTCAAGGGACAGCACCGTGACCAGCCCGGGAACATCATGGCGCGTCACCCACAGTGGCACCCGCTCGGCAACGTGCTCCTCCTCCCACAGACGAACGACCAGGTGCTCGCGCGCCCAGTCCCAGTCGCCGATCAGGCCCTTGATCGCCTCTTCATCTTTCTGGCCGCGCTGCAGGCCGTCGAAGTGCTTCGCAATGAGCACCGCCCACCCTTCCTCATCGGCCCGGGCGCACGCCTGCGCGATGTTGCCCAAGCCCATCTGGAGGGGGGGCTCGTTCGGAGTCGCCCCCGCGCTCCCCAGGGTGACCACCCCGTCGGTGATCAGGGTCGATCTTCCATGGGCCTTGAAGTAGCGACGAACCAGCGACTCAAACCGCTCATAGCGGTCGGCGGTTTCAAAGAACGCCGCCCACTCAGGCGGCGCGTCGAAACTGGCTTCATGGCGAGCCTTCCCTTCCGGCCCCCTGGGTCCGGTCGGTTTGCCCTCGATCCCGTCGAACATCGGCCGCTCCTTTCCTGCCACAATACCAGACCCGGGGTCGGTGCGCCGCCTCCGAATGCCTCCCGCCGGGCTTCAACTCCCGGGGAAGCCGATCATGCTTCCGCGGGTGAAGCCGCCCCGCGTCCGGTGCTACCTTTCCCCGATGGTGCAGTTGCTCCTGATTGCCGCGTTTGTGCTGATCCACGTCCATGACGCCATGGGCGGGGGGGAGGACGTTGGCGAGGGCGTGGAATCCGCCAGCACGGTCGTTGGCGGCATGGCCTTGATCTGGGCGGCAGTCCAGTGCGTCACGGTTGTGTCCGGTCGCCGGCTCGACCGGCGCGGCGATTATCGCGCGGTCCGCGTCGCCGAACGCGCCGTCATGACAGGCCGGATCGCCGCGACGGCGTGGTACGCGTTCTCGATCTTTCAGTTGGGTTGGCGCGATCAGGTCCAGGATTGGTTGGGCGACCTGGTGCTCGCGGATGAACTGGTCACCGCGGCACCCCTGCTGGTGTTCTTCGCGGCCGTCTGGTGGTCGATGTACCCCATCGAGCGGCGCCTCAAGGATGCCGTTCTTTGGCGCGACCTGCACGATGGGGCTCCTATCCACGCGCCGCCGACGCGGGCGCAGTATGTCGGCTATTCCATCCGGCACCAGGCGATGATGATCCTGATCCCGATCTGTCTGATGAGCGCGTGGAGCGAGTCGGTGCCGCGCCTCCAAGGGGCGCTCAAGAGTGCCGCTCCGGGGTTTGCCGCGGCATTCCTCCCGTTGGCCGAGTGGGTCGGCATCCTTGCGGTGCTCACCATTTCACCCGCCATCATCCGCCACACGTGGTCAACCATCGAAGTCGGCCCGGGCCGGCTGCGTGACGAGGCGAACGCGATGTGCCGGCGGTACGGCGTCCGCGTCAAGGGCCCGCTGCTCTGGCGGACGCACGGATCGCTCATCAACGCGGCAATCCTCGGCGTCTTCTGGCCGTTCCGGTACATGCTCTTCACAGACGCCCTCCTGGACCACCTCTCCGCCGAGCAGGTGCAGGCGGTCATGGCCCACGAGGTGGCGCACGTGCGGAGGCGGCACTTGATCTGGCTCGCCGTGTGCGTGTTCGCCGGCGTCTTTGTCGTGTTCTGGGCGGTGGCGGGCGTCGCGTTCGTATCGAGGGTACCCGCCGATGAAGACACGCTGAGCACGGTCGCGAGCATCCTCGCGCTGCTGGGTGCCGGGATGGTCTTTGGCCTGGTCAGCCGGCGGTTTGAATGGCAGGCGGATGCGTTCGCCGTCCAGCACCTGAGTGCTACGCTGCCGGAGGAAGAGGCCGCGGCCCAGGGATCACCGCGTGCGGGTGGAGAGCGGATCACCCGGCAAGCAGTGGGGGTTATGACGAGCGCGCTCCAGAGCGTCGCGGAACTCAACGGCATCTCCCCCTCCCGCTTTTCCTGGAGGCACGGGTCCATAGCCCAGCGGCAGCGGCGGCTCGTGCGTCTGGTCGATACCGCCGCCGACGCGGCCCCGATCGATCGGCAGGTGCGGTACATCAAGATTGCTGGTGGGATTGCTCTGCTGCTGTCCGTTGCGCCGATGGTGTTGGAGGCGGCCATGGAGTTCGCCGACAGGCAGTGATGATGGAACTGACCAAGCAAGAAAAGGCCGTTTGCATCGCAGTCACGCGCCGGGCGAGCGCCCTGCTCGAAGACCTGCGGCGGCACGTCGCCCTGCCGACCGGGCACGGGAACATTGCCGCCCTGGATGAATCGCGGGTGCTCCTCACCCAACGACTTGGCAAGCTCGGTGCTCAAGTAACGAGTATCCCCGGCGATCCCAAGGCGGCATGGCTCTATGAAACCGCCGACTCGGGTGTAGTCCCTCCAACCGCCGTCGCGCGCCGCGCCGTAGCCGGTGCCCATAGTGTGCTCCTCTGTGGGCACCTCGACACCGTGCATGATCCACGCGGGGCCTTCCGCGAGCTTGTAACTTCGCCCGATGGCAAGACCGCAACCGGCCCCGGGTGCGTCGACATGAAGGGCGGCTTGGTCATCGCCGTCGCGGCCCTCGAAGCCCTGGACGAGGCGGGGGTCAACGCTTCGTGGGGCTTCATCCTCAACTCCGATGAAGAAACCGGCTCCTACCACTCCGCCGCTGCGCTGCACGCCGAGGCTTCGCGTGGGTATACGGCCGGGCTTGTGCTGGAGCCCGCCCTCCCCGGCGGAGAGCTGGTCATCGAGCGGCCCGGCAGCGGCCAGTTCATGATCGAAACCCGCGGTCGCGCCGCCCACGTCGGGCGCGACTTTGCTTCCGGCATCTCGGCGGTCAATGCCCTCGCCACCTGCATCACCCGTGCCGCGGCCATGGCCGAGCCGCGGCGGGGCGTCCTTGTGAACATCGGCCCGCTCCAGGGCGGCATCGCCACCAACATCGTGCCCGACCACGCCCGGGCCTGGGGGAATGCGCGATATCCCACTTCGGCGGTGGGGGAGATGCTCGGCGCGGCCCTGGACAGCCTCTCCACCCCCGCCGATGCTCTTCCCAGGGTCACGATGCACCGGAGTTTTAATCGGCCCGCGAAGCCCCTGACGCCGCAGACCGATGCCCTGGCACTGATGGCAAGGTCGGCCGCGGAGGCGGTCGGTCAGACGCTGCCGTTTGGAAGGACCGGCGGGGTCTGCGATGGAAACAACCTGCAGGCGGCGGGGCTTCCGACGATCGACACGCTGGGCGTGCGCGGCGGCGGGCTGCACACACCGACGGAGTGGATCGAACTGGCCAGCCTGATGGAGCGGTGCTGCCTGCTGGCGGTTCTCATCGCCCGGCTGTGTGAGCGAGGGCTCGGAGCAGCCGATAAAGCCTAACGTTGTGCGTTGTCCCGGCAGGGGCTGGACGGAAGTTGTTTGATGCCTCACGGAGGAGTTGCGAAGATGACCAGAACGGCTGCGGCACCGGTGGCGGGTCCTGTGCATGGTGCCCAACAGGGCGGGAGTTCGGCAACGGTCGGCGCGCAACTCCAATCCAGCCCGGTGGTCAGCGCGGCCATCGCCGCGATCGTCGGCGAGATCAGGGCCAAGTCGGCGCTGATCACCGATGTCCGCCCTTCGCTGCCCGGGAAGAAAGAGGAGTATGAATCGCTGATGGTCCGGGCCGCCGCCGTGCGCGGGCGCGCGTTGCTGTACCCATACCTCGGTTCCGGGATCGGCAACGGTGCGCTGGTCGAACTGGCCGACGGCTCGGTCAAGTGGGACATGATCTGCGGGATCGGTGTGCACTTCTTCGGGCACTCTGACCTGGACCTTGCCGCGGCGGCCCTGCGATCGGGCCTGGACGACACCGTCAAGCACGGCAACCTGCTGTCAAACTTCGAGGCCTACGAGTTCGGCGAAACGCTGCTGCGCGAGGCGGCCAGGAACAGCCGTCTCAAGCACGCCTATGTCAGTACCTCGGGTGCGATGGCCAACGAGAACTCGCTGAAGGTCTGCTACCAGAAGCACGCGCCCGCATCCCGCGTGATCGCGTTCAAAGACTGCTTCATGGGCCGCTCCAACACCATGGCCCAGGTCGGTGACTCGGCGGATGGCCGCCAGGGGCTTCCGCTCAACGTGCTGGTCGATTACGTCCCCTTCTTCGATGAAGTGAAGGCCAAGGAGATGGGCCTTGCCCGCCACATCGACAGCATCGTCGCGCGCCTGGTCGAGTACCTTGACAGGTATCCCGGTCAGCACGCCTGCTTCATCTTCGAGTTGATTCAGGGCGAGGGTGGCTTCAACGTCGGCAACCGCGACTTCTTCAAGGCCCTCATGGACGTCTGCCGGGCCCGCAGGGTGGCGATCTGGGACGACGAGATCCAGACGTTTGGGCGGACGCCGCGGATGTTCGCCTACGAGCACTTTGACCTGGGCGAATACGTCGATGTTTTCTGCGTCGGCAAGATGACCCAGGCGTGCGCCACGCTGTTCACCGAGGAGTACAACCCCAAGCCCGGCCTGCTGAGCGGCACGTTTACGGGGGAAGGCCTGTCGTTCCGCGTCGGCCAGCGGATCATGGAGCGGCTTCGCGATGGGAACTATTACGGCGACAATGGATCGATCGCCCGCCACCACCACCTGTTCCGCGAGCAGGTTCATGCGATGGCGGCCCGCCACCCGGCGTGGTTCCCGCCGGTGCCGGCGGTGACTGACATCGCGGGCGGCCTGGGTGGGATGATGCGGTTTACCCCGTTTGGCGGAGTGAAGGAGAAGATTACTGCCGCGTGCAAGGCGTGCTTTGAGGAGGGCGTCATTCTCTTCTACTGCGGGCACGGTCCGTACCACGTGCGGATGCTGCCGCCGCTGGGGGTGATGAAGGAGGCTGATTGGCCGCGGGTATTCCAGGCTATGGAGCGGGGGTTGGCGAAGGTGACGGTGTAGGGAGAGGCATCGGGCATTGGGGCGGGAAGCCTAGGGATGGTCGGGCGCGATGTTGAACACCTCGGGCTCGAGCACCGGGTTGATCTCAAACCCATCGAGCTTGACGGTGAGTTTCTCGTCTTCCTTTCCGTCAAAGTTCGTCGTCCACTGGGTTGGGAGCGTGACGCCGTTGATGGTGTCATAGGTGGTGTAGGTCCGGATTGAATCGCCCACAAATGGTGTGTCATCGCGGCCATGGAATGCGAGCTGCATGAGCCTGCCGGATGCCTTGTCGATGGTGAGGCGGGATGTGGCGCCGTCGAAGCCGACCTTGACAAACACGACGCCGAGTCCATTCACGGTTCCCTCGCCGTCCGCGATGGCAATGAAACCGGGCTCGAACCTGGCCTTGAGGATGACGATCGGCGTGCGGGCCATCCAGCGCTCAAAGGCAAGGCGGCGGGATTCGGCCATCATGTCGTAGGTTGAGGCCGAGGTTGTGCAGCCGCCCAGGGGCGTTGAGATGGTGGACCACCACGACTCATTCCAGGCGTCCTTCTGCGCAAAGTGGCCGGGGAACCGGGCCCCGACGACCTTCGTCACCGCCCAGTCCTTGCCGCCGCTCTTGACTGTCTTTGCGTAGTGTTCGCGGTAGGTGCTGACTTCCTTGATCGCCTTCTCGCCGCCCGCCCACTGCACCACCCGGTCGAGGATGGCAAGGCCCTGTTGCAGTTGTTCGGGTGTGCCGGTCGGGGCCGGCTGGGCGTTTTCGATGCAGCGAGCCGGGTCTTTGAGGAAGTTGGCGCGGCATCCATCCGACGCGAAGAAGTAGATTCGCCCCTCGTGAACCGCGTACCGCCCCGCATAACCAATGCCGGCGAGTGGTCCCATGCTGCCGCAGGCGCCCCCATCGGCTACCTCAAACCGGGCTGGGTCCTTCTCGAACGTGGTCATGTTGGTCGGGGTCGCGAAGAGGTACTCGATCCCCTGGTGCTGGAGGCTGAGGTCGGGGTTGCCCGGGACTTCCTTGCCCGCGACCAGTTCAACGACGTCTACTTTGAGGCGCAGGTCGGGGGGAGCCGCCATAGCAGGTGCGGCGAAGACGGCTAAGACCACTGATGAAGTCAACCAGGCAATTGCGCGGCTGATAGACATGGGCTCTCCTATCACACTGTGGGGCGTGCAGACAACGACAACATTAGGACACATGGGCGGCAGACTCGCGCGGCCCGCCAGGAAGTGGGTTACCGACCACCCTCTGAGGGCCGTTTTGCGTCCTTCACCCTTAACACCAAGGCGCGGCAGCGCAGTCGATTGTCCCAGAGGGTTGCGGATGACCACCCTGGTCATAAGTCCTGGGTCTGGTCGGTCCTGATCGGGGAGCCGCGGCGCGACACGTGATATCCTTTGTGGTGCGCATGCTACCGCCGAAGGTGAGGCCAGTTCAGCCGGGCACGCTCAAGACCATTGCTGGCGTGGCGGCAATGGTGGCTGTGTTGGGGTTCGCCGCGGGGTGGGTGTTCGATTGGGACGTCGCCCTGATCTTTGCGTTCTCAGTGGGGCAGTTGTGCCCCAGTATGGCGGTAATCAGCAAGTGGAAGTCAGAGCGTGGCATCTGGATGTGGTGCGCTCTGTGGGTGGTCTGCACCCTCCCGTTCGTTGTGCTCGTCATCGTGGGGATCATGCGCGACGTTGTCCGGGACCCGGGGCGGCATTGGGCTGAGGTGCCTCTTGGGATCGCCGTTATGGCGCCTTGGTGCTTGTCGATCTGGTGGAGCAGTTTATGCGGTATATGGAATTGGTGGATCTTCCGGGAGGGCTTGCCGCCTTCGCGGCCGCCGCCGGATCCTTCGCCGGTGCCGGCACCGCTGAAGCCGCGGTTGCCGGAGTTGTCGGCGGCAGCGACGGCGGAGACGGAGTCCACCTTAAGGTGCAGGTCGGGTGGTGCCGCGGGGGTGGTCGCCGCCGCGCCGGAGGCCAAGGCGGAGACCAAGACGGTGGTCAAAACGGCTGACGAAAGTGATCGGGCGATTCTCGCGGCGATGCGCATAACGACCTCCGTAACACGGTGGGAACGGGCGTGAGCGTACCGAAAAGGGTTGTCAGCGTCTACACGATGGTGCCGTGAGAAGTCCACAATGCGCTGCCAATAGGCGTTGCAACCGGCAGCCCGGGAACTCATCGCCACGCAATGCGCAAGGGAACCTCGCCTTGATTCCCTCCCCGCCGCGGCCGTGGCGCCCGTCAATAGCACCGCGGCGGAAGCCCGGTGTACGCGGCACCGCAAAATCCGAACTGCGGAGCAGCGCCAGTCCCACAAATCACCGCAACCACCCATCGAACCACCATCCAAAACCCCCAAAACACCATCTCGCGCCCGCCTCCACCGCCCCTTACGCAACCCCGACCGCCCGATCACAAATAACGTGCGGGATTCCCCTAACCATGTAAACAACCCCAACGCCAACGCCGCACCGCTGGATCTCGATACGCCGCAAGGGGTCCCCACGACTGCCTTCAACTCCCCGACCACACCCCTCCCACGATTCCTTGGACTCATGCTCGCCGCGCTCGGGCTGTGCGTGCTTACAGCCACCCCGGCCCGGGCGCAGCCGGTCGAGTGGACAGAGCGAGCGGACAGCGGCTCTTGCACCGGCCGCGCTTCACCGATGAGGCTTCACCGACGCGCCGCGGCAAGCCGCCGGAGACGATCGGGGCCGAAGTCTGGCTCGCCCTCACGGCCACGGGCCAGCCCGCGCCGCCGCTGGGCGATGGGTACAAGTTCCTCTCGGTGAGTTCACGCGGCAACCTGCAAACCGACTTCCCGAGCGCGGACGCGGGCAAGACGGCGTACTACTCCCTGCGCTGGGTCAGCACCCGCGGCGAAAAAGGCCCGTGGTCCGAAGTCGCGGCGGCGACGGTGGAAGCGTAAAAGGTTTCGTAAACCTTCTCATTGACGCAGAGAGCGAATGCGTGAACGCGGCGACTCGTCGTGTCGGCCGCAACAAACGGCGACGCGCAATACAATCAGGTACCTCACACACGGCGCATCGCAGCAGTGCAGTGGGCAATCATGGCCACCTATTCCGCCTCCAAGCTCTCCTTGTTCCGCCAGTGTGCACGCCGCTACTACTACGTTCACGTCGCGCGAGTGCCGGGTGAGCCTCGGACCGAGCATCCCGCAACGTTCATGGGTTCTCGCGTGCATGAAGCGTTGGAACACCTGTACGCGCAGGCAAAGGCCGGGCTGGCTCCCTCCGCAGAGGAACTCGTTACGTGGTTCAATCGGGGGTGGGGCGACAAATGGCGAGCCGAGCCCCCGGCGCTGTCCGCTTGGGATTCATCGGAACGCTGGGAAGCCATCGGCACCGAGTGCCTCGTCCAGTATCACAAAGCGAACTCGCCATTCGATGCCGAAGAGACGATCGGTCTTGAGCGCTTCGTCGAGTTCCCGCTGGACCCCGATGGCGCGATCCGGTTCCGAGGCTTTATCGATCGTCTCGCACGAACGGCGGATGGCACCGTCAGAATCCACGACTACAAGACGCAGGAAAGAGCACCGAGTCAGGACGAAGTTGACGCCGACGAGCAACTGTCGTTTTATGAGATGGCGGTGCGGTACGAACTCAAACATACCGGACCGGTCGAGTTGGTTTGGCACTTCGTCCGCACCGGCATGGTCCGGGTCTCTCGCCGCACGCCAGAGCAGTTGGAGCGGGTGCGAAGTGAGGCGATCCGCATGGTCCGGGAGATCGAAGCTCGCGGCCAAGGCGAAGTGTGCTTCGAGCCAAGCCCCTCGGCTCTTTGTCGGTGGTGCGAATACCGCCGCACCTGCCCCGCCAGCGGCGTGACCGATTCGGTGGGGTAGTAGGCGAGCCGCTTGGCTACCATGTCTGCTATGCACGAGGACCAGCCCATCAAGGCAGCTCTCACGGTCCGCGCACGGCGGATGATGCTCATCCGTGAGTTCTGGTCGATCGTGCTCCCGCTGGTGGCAAGGGCACACCCACGGTGGGCCGGACAGACGGCGTCGGAGAGCTATTGGCTTCATACGTCGTCCGGTGTGCCGGGTTTACGATACGATCTTTGGGTGCGCCAGAACGACGCGGGCTGCGGGTTGTACATCGATGCAGGATCTGGGAAGCAGGCGTGGAACAAGGCGGTCTTCGACGCCTTGCGCGCCAATCGCGCCGAGATCGAGGATGTGTTTGGAAAACCCCTCGATTGGTGGCGACTCGATCACAAGCAGTCGGCGGTCCTCAGCAGCATTGCGGTAACTGTTGGGTACAAGTCGCCGCGCGAGCAGTGGCCCGAGGTCGCCCGCAAGTTGATCGAGCAAGTGCTGCGATTCGAAGCCGCAATCCGACCGCATCTGAAAGCGGCCACGGACGCCGCGACCGGCGCGGTGTGATTTTGCAATGCCGGGGCTGCCGCCCCCGGCACTCCCGCCCAAGGCAGTCGAAATCGTGGACAACCGGGGTGGGTGTCGGCCGGCCTGAACTTCCTCCGCCCCTGTCGGGGCGGGCCGATCCGTTTCACGCTGTCCACGGGTTGCGCTGCGCTCCACTCGTGGCTACATCCCGTCGCCCCGCTGGGGCGAAGAGGGGGCGGCGATCCTATTTATATATGTTCCATCTCTGTGCTCTCTGTGCTCTCTGTGCTCTCTGTGGCTCTGTGGCTCTGTGGTGAATATTCCGCGCGCTGGTGAAGTCGCGGCTGGTGGCATCAACCGTTGCACAATCTCGTGCCACCGGCCTCGCTCTGGGAATGCCATTCAGTTTGCGCCGTTGCGTGCGACGTCTGGCGCCTGTACGGCGCGAACAAACATAGAGTGGCGCGAGCCAAGACCTCCTGGGATGCTGGTGCTGCTGAGTTCACGCACACCAC
>Ga0163144_10006211_pt1 | contig 26420 bp, 19 predicted proteins | sample OliLak19BULKMAT1_FD_123175 | JGI IMG/M metagenome (GOLD analysis project Ga0163144, IMG submission 123175) | Freshwater microbial mat bacterial communities from Lake Vanda, McMurdo Dry Valleys, Antarctica - Oligotrophic Lake LV.19.BULKMAT1 | ecosystem: Environmental > Aquatic > Freshwater >...
AACTTGTAGTGACATAGTTTTATTTTGAGCTTAATACTTAATGGGAATCTTTATCAGTCTAACTGATGTGATGTAGAAGAGTGAAAGAGGCTGTAATTAAGCACTTCTTTAGAATGAAATTGGCGTCTATTTTTTTGACTAATTTTTTGAATTAGAGAATATTTAAGGGATCAACATCAATACTTAAGCGAACAGATTTGTCACCCATCAGTATTTTCAATTCTTCAAGACTGGGTAAGCTAACTAAATATTTAGGCTCAAACTTCAAGAGTATTTGCCAACGATAATAATCCGCAACTCTGGTAATTAAAGCTGGTGTAGCTCCCAAAACTTGCCAATGAGATTCCAACTGACGTAGATTATCTGCTAATTGAGTAGCTGCTTTTTCGACTTTTACGGCACTGATACTACTCAATCGAATTAATGCTAACTGTCCAGTTGGTGGATAATTTAATAGAGTGCGATCGCTTAATTCAGTATGCATAAATTGATCGAATTCGTAGTTTTTTACGGCTTCAATTACTGGATGCTCAGGGCTATAGGTTTGAATAATTACCTCTCCTAAATCTGCTCCTCTACCTGCTCTACCGCCCACTTGGGTGAGAATTTGAAAAGCTCTTTCACTAGCGCGGAAATCAGAAAAATTAAGCAGCCCATCAGCAGAAACTACGCCCACTAGGGTAACTTGAGGAATATCTAATCCTTTTGTTAGCATTTGCGTTCCGATTAATAAGTCTGCTTCTCCCTGCTGAAAAGCTTCCAAAATCTGTAGATGTTGATCCTTATTGCGGGTAGTATCGCTATCAAATCGGAGAATGCGTAAATCAGGAAATAGAGCGGTAATCTCCTGCTCAATTCTTTGGGTACCACTACCGAAATGTTTAAAATAACAAGAATTACAACTAGGACAGGTAATTGGTGGCGATTGCGAAAAGCTACAGTAGTGGCAAATTAAGCTGTTAATCCTGTTAGAAGATCCCAAATGGAAGGAAAGGGAAATATCACAATGAGGACAATTAATCACATAGCCACAACTACGACAGGAAACAAATGTACTGTGACCACGCCGATGAATAAAGAGTATGCCTTGTTTTTGATCGGATTGCATTTTGGCGATCGCTACCTTCAAAGTCTTACTAAAGATTGAGCGATTTCCATTTGCCAACTCTAGCCGCATATCCACAATATTCACTTTAGGCATGGGCTTAGAGCCAATTCGCTCTGGCATCGAGATATAAATTGCTTCACCACAATTCACCTGATGTAAGGTTTCGGCTGAAGGAGTAGCAGAGCCAAAAATCAAAATACATTTCTCTAGTTGCGATCGCCACTGGGCTAGAGTCCTGGCATGGTAGCAGGGTTGGGGTTGATCTTGTTTGAAGCTGCTGTCATGTTCTTCATCCAAAATAATCATGCCCAAATTAGGAAGCGGCGCGAATACCGCAGAACGAGTACCAATCACTATTTGAGCTTCACCACTTAACATAGAACGCCAAGTATCGAATCTTTCGCCATCACTCAGCCGACTATGATAAACATTTACGATAGATTCGCCGAATCGGGCACAAAAGCGATTGGTTAATTGGGGAGTAAGACCGATTTCGGGAACTAGCACTAATACCGATTTGGCTTGGGCTAAGAGCGGCGCGATCGCCTGTAAATAGACTTCGGTTTTACCTGAACCTGTAACCCCATGCAATAAAAGTTGAAGATTAGGAGAACTTAAGTTCTGAATAGCTGTTAAAGCTTGGGATTGAGCGGTAGTTAATTCTTTTGGGCGATCGCTAATTATTTTCCCTGCTTTTCCGCCTTTACGTTGTACTTCGTGGGCTTGAATCGTAATGTAACCTTTTTCTGCTAATAGCTTAAGTGTACTAGAAGTAGTTTTCGCCAATTTAAGAAATTCAGTCTTATTCACTTCTCCGCCGATCCGTTGCAAGAGATTGATAATTTCCTGCTGGCGATCGCTGATCTCAGCTGTTCCATTTAATAAAGTTACCACATCTTCATATTTGGGTTTTGGGCGGGTGGGTGGCTCTAGTTCCACTGATACCAAATTTAAAGTTTGCAATTCTCTTAAACCGCGAACTGCTTGCTTCGGTAATTTTTGATAGAGGTATTTACGGCTAATCCCTTGCTTGTTATTTTTGCTATGGGTTTGCAGGAATTCCCAAACATTCTTTCCACTTTCAGAAAGATTGATTTCTGCTGGAGAATCAGCAAGACGAATCCGATAACTGGAATGGGTGAGTAATTTTGGCGGTAAAGCCGCTTTTAAGGTCTGAATTAAAGGTGTTCGATAATAATCTGCAGTGCGCTCAAGTAACTGCCAATAATACTTCGGGAAAATGCTGCTGCTGATAATTGAATCTACGGGTTTGATTAAATATTTTGATTCTGAATTTTGTTCTAGTTCTAGGTGAGTAAATTCGATGGCGATCGCGCCGACAAAGCGATTTCCCAAAGGCACATTCACTAAGTCACCTGCCTTCAATTCCATTCCTTCAGGTACAGAGTAACTGAGCAACCCTTCTATTCCAGGGCAGTCAGCCAGAACCCGAACATATTTAACCATTATTGCCTCGTATAACCTAAACCAATGTTCGCTCTAATTGAAGTTCTATCCGAGGCTTTGAAAGAAAATATATGTAACTTTGACGAAACTGCACTTCATCTACGGCTTGAATAAATTTCTGCACAGCAGTGAGATATTGCCAATTAGATTCTTGCTCAAATTCCGCCGAAGCAATTTCTACGCTCAATTTGTCCTCAAATAATTCTATTTGCCAACCACATTCACTCAAAGCCTGTAAGCCTAACTGCCAAAGATTAGCCTCTATCTTATCGGTTAAATTATTGGTAATACTTAATCTAGACTGCATATTTACAATTGTGCTAGATTTACCAGTACGGTTTAGATATTTCACCATTCCAACCAGCGATCGCCATTGTTCTAAGCCACTTTGATTAGATTTATTAGTTAGATTTTGATTGAGAGTTTTGGTCAGAGGTAGAAAATCAGACCTAAAACTAGGTAGATTTAGATTAGATTCGCTAGAGTTAATCAAATTATTTGCAAAATTACTTGGGGCTAAATCTATAATTCTTAACTCGTAGGTTCTGGCATAAGTATTGTCAATTAATTCTACTACTAGGTCGCATTCCAGATTTGGCAAGTCAAAGGGATTATGATCCCACCAAGTCCCTTTCATTTCTCCAGTGCGATCGCTAATCCGAAAATCTAGCTTCTGATAGTCTAACTTCTGTCCTTTCTTAGTTTTGATCTTTTCACTTCTGACATCACTAAATTTACAATTACGAAGTAGAAACTTAGGTGAAGGATTACCCATGCCAAAGGGTTCTAATAAACGTAGCTGATCGAAGAGTTCTTTCCCTCTTATATCCGTAGTTTCGCCAATCATGTCATCCAGAGTTAGTTCCAAATCAACTTTAATTTTAGCAGTTGGAATTTGCCCATAGGTCTGCCAAAACTGTTGTTGCAAACTCTCTCGCAGTAATTCTAAATTCTCGACCTGTAAGCTCAAACCTGCGGCAAATGGATGTCCGCCAAAACTTAGAAGTAGATGTTCCTGTTGCTTTACCAAAGTATATAGATCTATGCCACTGGGCGATCGCGCACTTCCTTTAGCAATTCCATTTTCTATCGTACATAATATCGCTGGTCTACCATATTCGCTCGCTACTTGCCCTGCTACCAATCCCAAAATCCCTGGTAACCACTCAGGATCTGCTAAGACAATTACCGCTGTTGTAGATAGGTCAATCATTTCAATTAGTTTCTGCACCTGTTGGAAGAGTTTCTTTTGCAGCGCCTTCCGTTGAATATTTGCCTGTTCGGCTAACTCTGCCAATTCTTTACTTTCTCTTTCATCCTTACTGGTCAACAAAGTCACACATTTACCTGCATCTCCCCAAATTCGGCTAATTGCATTGATTCTAGGCGCAATGCCAAAGCTGATATCGGTCGGGCGATCGCCTGATTTTTTACATTGCTCTAACAGAAATCTCACTCCAGGTCTTTGCTTCTTCTTCAATTGTTCAATGCCAACTTGTGCCAAATAGCGACAGTCACCTTTGAGTTCTACTAGATCTGCGACTAATCCGATCGCTACGAGGTCTAATAAGTTCTCAAGCGGGTTTTGGGGGATTTCTGGCAGGTTGGCGTAAAGCGCTTCCACTAACTTATATGCCACAGCTACACCAGAAAGATGATAGAGAGGATGATCAGCAGCTAAATAACGGGGATTAAGAATTGCGACTACTGGAGGGCGATCGCTTGGCAAAGTATGGTGGTCAGTGACGATCACATCTATGCCCAAATCTTGAGCATAGAGAATTTGAGAAAGGCTGGTACTGCCAGTATCGCAGGTAATGATCAACCGGCAATCTTTGATTTTATCTATGCCCAGAATTGATAATCCATGGGATTCTTGGAATCGATTGGGAATGTAATAAATCAGTTTCTGATCTTGTTTAAAGAATTCGCCTAAGCCTTCCCATAATACAGATGTGGCAGTAATTCCATCCGCGTCAAAATCCCCCCAAATCGCCACTTTTTCGTCTTGATTGTAAGCCTGAATAATTCTAGCGATCGCGGCTTCCATCTCCGCGCCAAAACTTTCACCACCACTGGGAATGTAGGTTTTCTGGTCTAAGAAAGCTTCGATTAATTCGGCTGTTTGCCAACCTCCTTTTTCACTTCTTCGCCAGAGGATTTGTGCGCCAATATTGCCAGCTTTATCTATCAGCCAGTTAGGAGGTGTGACTTGGGCAGAAATTTCCCAAGTTTTAGGAGGATTTGTCATTCTTTGTCTACCTTCATTCCACTCAGTTCTATTAAATATTTTGCACAAAAGTAATCGCTTTAAACCAAATAATCATCTGTTCCTGATCCCCTTCTGCACTTTTCTCTAGGCAGAGACATTCTGGATCGATCCAGCAAATTCTTCCTTTCACTAATTCGCCAGTGCGTAATTTTAGCTGCACTTGGGTATTTTCACGGATTAGATTATGGAGCTTCCTAATACTAGGTGTGGTAATGTTTAATTCCTTGGCTGTAGCCACAGCAGCAACAGGCGCATGGGCTTTAGGCATCTCTTGCTTATATTTTTTTTCTAAATCATTAATATATTGTTGAATGCCATCTACTCCCTTTTCGTAGATCTTACTCGCCTCTGTTTTAGTAATCATCTTCAAATACCCATGCTTAAATCACTGTACAGGGTTTGATCATAACATTTTGTTGTTCTATGATAGTAAGTTGATTCTATCAATTAATGGATTGAAAACCCCTACAGGGGCAAAGCCCCTAACCCCATTTATCACTGAGATGGACAGTGACATATCTTTGGGTTATAGATTCTTAGTTATCGATAAATTGCATCGGCAACTAGGCACACTTCTTTAATTTGCTTGGGATCATGCACCCTTAGAATATCTGCACCTTGGCTAATTGCGGCTGTACAGGCTGCGGCTGTGCCAAATAAGCGATCGCTTGGATTGGGCTGATTACAAAGCTTGCCAATAAAGCCCTTGCGAGAAACTCCCACTAGAATCGGTAAATCAAAAGTTTGAAAATAATTTAATTTCTGCAAAAGCTGCAAATTATGTTCTAAGGTCTTGCCAAAACCAATGCCTGGATCGATCGCGATCAGTTCCCTTGGAAATCCCAAAGCTTCTGCTACTTCCACTGCTATTCTGAGAAATTTTTCTACCTCTTCCACTACATTCCGATACTGTGGATTGATTTGCATTTCTTGGGGATTTCCTTTCATGTGCATTAAAAATATAGGCACTTGATATTTAGCCGCAGTTATCAACATTTCTGGATCAAAACGTCCTGCCGAAACATCATTAATTATATTCGCTCCCTGCTCAATCGCCGCTTTAGCTACTGCTGATTTTGTGGTATCTATCGAGATAGGAAGACATGGGAAGACTTGACGAATTAATTTAATTGCAGGAATTACTCTTTCTAGTTCAGTTTCTAAATCCACTGGTAAAGCTCCTGGTCGGGTAGATTCTCCGCCTAGATCGAGAATATCGATAAATGGCAACATCTGTTCAACTTCCATCAGTGCTTTTTCTGGGTGATTAAACCTGCCGCCATCACTGAAACTATCAGGGGTAAGATTGATTACCCCCATCAGATATGTACGCGTACCCCAATTAAATTCGCGATCGCCAATTTTCCAGGGTTTGGGCATTAAGCTAAATCCTCTAAAACTTGATTTGGATGAGTTTCTGGTTTCACTTTGAGATAAATCTTTTCAATCTTTCCTTCTGGATCAATTACAAAAGTATGTCGCATTACGCCCATGTATTCTTTCCCCATAAATTTCTTTAGCCCATAGCTCTCATACAAGGTAGCCACTTGAGATGCTGGATCACAAAGAAGCGGGAATGGAAGTTGAAACTTCTGAATAAACTTCTGGTGCGCTTTTGCATCATCGGCACTAATCCCCAAAACCACAGCATTCTTTTCCACAAATTTTGGCAAGATATCTCTAAAGGCGCAAGCTTCCTTTGTGCATCCAGGCGTATTGTCACGGGGATAAAAGTAGAGAATCACCCTTTTGCCGCGCAAAGCTGCTAATTCCACTAAGTTCCCTTCGCCATCATTCAAACTAAAATCTGGGGCGCGATCGCCAATTGTTAATACCATAATTTAAATGCAAATTAGATTGAATAATTAGATTAATTCTGATAGTGATTCGGGTCGCAGGGCGCAGCCCCGCCATGGGTTTTAGATGATTTTGTGCTTTAGGGCTTTAGCTTCACAATTTTAACTTCCCATAGTCTCTACCTACTTACAATTTAAGTAAATTGTTGTCCAAGTTCTAATGGATTATGAACAGTGATTTTTTTCTTGGCGATCGAAATCATTTTTTGTTTGCGTAAATCGCCTAAAAGTCTGGTCACCGTCACGCGGGTAGAACCAATTGCCTCAGCGATCGCTTGGTGCGAGAGTTTCAGATCGATAGTTACGCCATCGTTTGCAGGTTGACCAAAATCGCGACATAGAATCAGCAGGAAACTGACTAAACGGGAACCCATATCCCGATGTGCCAGGGTTTCGATCATCATTTCGGTTTGCAAAATGCGCGAAGACAATCCCCGTAACAGAATCATCGGTAATTCGGGATTTTCCTTTAAAGCCTTCTCAACGTGCTCAATCGGTACAGACAGTAACTCCACAGGCGTAAAAGCTACAGCATGATAGAAGCGATCGCTACGATTACCAGTAATTAAAGACAACACCCCAAATACGCTGTTCTCACGCAAAAGAGCAACCGTAATCTCTTCACCCGCCTCATATACCCGTGATAGCTTTACAGCTCCACGCACCAAAAAGTAAAATCTCTCTGCTGGATCACCAGGAAAAAAGATGGTTTTACCGCGCTCAAAGGATTCTACAACAGGCGGGAAGCTGCCCACACTGATTTCTTTTAATACTTCTAATAAAGGTCGGTCTTGAGGCACCCTAAAATATTCCTACTTAATCATATATATAGACTTAAGCTCAGTGTTGCCTGAGCTTTTGTATTCGCTGATACATTATCACAAAATGTTGACTATCAACTTAATCTCGATCTCGCTTTTCTATTTCTGCAGTAACTGAATTTGCTCTGTGGACAGTCCGGTTACCTTAGCTACTTGGATGATATCCATTCCCACTCTTAATAAATTGAGCGCAATTTCTTGTTTACCCTCTTGTTTACCCTCTTGCCTACCTTCTTGTCTACCTTTTTCTTCACCTTCTTATAAAGCTTCTTGGTAAATCTTGGTCTTCTTTAAGTCACTGAGCGCAAACATAGATTCAACCTCCTGGCGTGTTAAATTTGTAAATTTATAAACAAGTACTGTTTCAATTAATTCTATTATATCTGGACTTAAATTTTGCTGTTTTAGAGTTTGAACTAGCTGAATTGCAGTTTGATTGGGGCTGGTAATTAGCTGAATAATCTGAATCGCTATCGATTGAGAATTGTTTAATTGATCTAAATAAATCGGAATTATCCTGTTATTGGCAAGTAATTCCTGCTGAAATTTAGTTAAAGTGAGCGGTTCAATTGAGCGATCGCTGAATATAGCTATAGCCTTCCAGTCATTTTCAGGCTGATATTGGCTCAAATATAGCAAGATTTCACAGAGAAATTCGGTGTAGAAGTTAGGCTTTCTTTGAAACTGGACTTCCACAAAATAAATTAGTTGATTCAGTTTTGCGGGAAAGTAAATACGATCGAATCTAAACGCCTTTTCTTTCACCTCAACCGAAATAAATTGATAACCTTCCTCAACTGGTTGATTCAAAAGTTCAAATAATAGGGAATTAAAGGTTTGGAAAAATTTGTAAAAAATTGTGTCGGTTCGCATAAAGTTAGTCTAGGCTTTACCTCTCCGTTGAAGTGAAATACAGTGTCGTAAGCCTTGGGTGAGAGGCGTTTCAAATTTTTCAACTTGGATAATTTCAGCATTAAAACGATCGCTAGTCTCAGCCAAACTCTTCTCCTCTGCTACTGTCCAATTACCTCGATATAGGATTGCTTTCCCGCCAGGTTGCAAAAAAGGTAAAGCATAATTTGCGCAAAGATTTAGATCTCCCACCGCTCTTACCAATACCAAATCATAGGTGTAATATTCATCCCACATCTCTTCGGCTCTGCCAGTTAGGGGAGTCGCATTAACTAGCTCCAAAGCGGCGATCACTGATTCGACAAAGCGCATTTTCTTTTGGGTGCTATCCAATAATGTCACTTGCCAAGTTGGCTGAGCGATCGCTATGGGTAATCCAGGAAATCCCGCGCCCGTACCGATATCTATTACTCGTAGATCTTCTTCTTGCCATAAAGGCAAAATCCCGCGCAGTGAATCCCAAAGATGTTTTTCCCAAAAGTCTGAAACTGCAGTAATTCGGGTCAGGTTTTGGGTTTGATTCCCTTCTAAAACTAGTTGATATAATTGCTCTAATAGTTGTAGTTGAGCCTCTGAAGGTTGCCAGCCCAAGGTTTTTTGCCAGTTATCTGCATAATCTTCTAGCATAAAATCAAAAATCGAATATAACCAATCATTATCATTGAAAAGCCTGATCAAGCTGTAATTCCTAAAAGTGTATAGGCTAATCATCAGAAATTTAGAAACTCTGTAAATTTAGTATAGAAGGATACAAAATGTTGGCTTCAGGTCTGGTGATATGACATTATACAATTGCCAACAATTTTCACAACCTAACTAAAGTGCTGACTTCAAAACTCTCTTCATCACCAAAAAGGAAAAAGCTCTCAATCAATTGGGCAGCTTGTATCCCTATATTTTCGCTAATTTGCCTATTTTGGGTATATGCTGCCACTGCCCAAGATACGCCACCTACTCCACCTTTGACTGCAGAAGCTGTTCAAGCAGAACTAAATGTGGGTTTGGATACCCTTTGGGTGGTGGTTTGTGCTTTCCTGGTGTTCTTTATGAATGCTGGATTTGCCTTAGTAGAATCGGGATTCTGTCGCCGAAAGAATGCAGTTAATATCCTGGCGAAAAATTTAATTGTGTTCGCGATCGCCACAGTAGTTTACTGGCTATTTGGCTTTGGTTTCATGTTTGGCGAAGGCAATCCTTATATTGGTTTGAATGGATTCTTCTTGGCTGGAGCGGACAATAGCCCTGCGATTGGAGATGCCTATAAAGGGGTTTTCCCTTCTCTAAATTGGACTAGTATTCCACTCGAAGCGAAGTTTCTATTTCAGCTAGTTTTTGCTGGGACTGCCGCTACAATCATTTCTGGCGCAGTAGCTGAGCGAATTAAATTCTCAGCTTTCTTAATTTTTAGCTTCCTCTTAGTAGGGATTAGCTATGCAATCACTGGACATTGGATCTGGGGTGGTGGCTGGTTAGCGAGCATGGGCTTCTATGATTTTGCTGGTTCCACCGTGGTTCACTCGGTAGGTGGTTGGGGTGCATTAGTCGGTGCGGCAATCTTGGGGCCACGGCTCGGACGATATGAAGATGGCAGAGTGAATGCGATTCCAGGGCACAACATGGGACTTGCTACATTGGGTTGTTTAATCCTATGGCTTGGTTGGTTTGGTTTCAATCCTGGTTCTACGATGGATCTCAATCCCAGACTGATCTCTCACATTGCCATGACTACAAATATGGCTGGTGCAGTGGGCGGCTTGGCTGCAACCTTCACCTCTTGGACAATATCAGGCAAACCAGATCTTTCGATGATTGTGAATGGCATCCTGGCGGGTTTAGTGGGGGTTACTGCTTCCTGCGCCTTCGTCAGCGTGCCCAGTGCGGCAATCATAGGGATTGTGGCTGGTGTGGTAGTTGTATTTGCGGTAGCCTTTTTTGACAGTATCAAAATTGATGATCCAGTGGGCGCAACTTCAGTCCATTTAGTATGTGGTGTTTGGGGTACTCTAGCCGTGGGGCTATTTAGCGAAGCCGACAAATTTGGCGCTGCTCCTTTCCCCAAAGCTGGACTTCTATTTGGTGGTGGAATCGAGCAATTGATCCCACAAGTTGTTGGAATTCTGGCAGTTGGTGGCTTCACTGTTGCGATTAGTTTTATTACTTGGTACGCAATCCAAGCTGTGGTAGGCGGAATTCGAGTCTCGAAAGAAGATGAGGAAATTGGACTAGATATTAGCGAACATGGCATGGAATCCTATAGTGGTTTCTAGGTCTTTTACTTAAATTTGTCGGTTGAGAAAGAGGGGGATTTCCCCTCTACTTTTTTAAATTTAGTTTAAGATTTAATACCAGCCATGTGCAGCGATCGCTTGTTTCATCTTTTCAATTACTTCAGTAACTAGGATTGCGCCTAGTTCGCCATTTTTGCGGGAGCGAATACTAAGAGAATTATTATCCACTTCTTTAGCGCCAATTACTGCCATTAATGGAATCTTATCGAGTTCAGCATTACGAATTTGTTTTGCCAAGCGATCGCTACTCAGGTCAATTTGTGCTCTCAAGCCAGCTTCTTTCATCTGCTTCAAGACATTTTGAGCAAATTCCATCTGTTCAGCATTAATTACAATCAAACGCACTTGCGTAGGGGCTAACCAAAGCGGAAAATCTCCTGCATAGTTCTCAACTAGAATGCCAAAAAATCGCTCAACCGAGCCAAATAGTGCACGATGAATCATGATCGGACGGTGACGATTGCCATCTTCGCCCACATATTCCATTTCAAACCGTTCTGGCAAATTGAAATCCACTTGAATCGTAGAACATTGCCAACGTCTGCCGATCGCATCTTCAATTTTGATATCGATTTTGGGTCCATAGAATGCGCCACCACCCTCATCTACCACATAGTTCCAACCTTTTTGATCCAAGGCAGACCGCAGAGCATCAGTAGCTTTATCCCAAATCTCGTCTGAACCCACATACTTCTCAGGGCGAGTAGAAAGATTGATTTCATAATTCTCAAAGCCAAAAGTAGTGAGAATATATTCCGCCAAGTTGAGAACGCCCAAAATCTCGGTAGACATCTGACTTGGCATACAGAAAATGTGAGCATCATCTTGGGTAAAGCCGCGTACCCGCATCAATCCGTGCATGGTGCCAGAACGCTCATAGCGATAAACCGTGCCCAACTCGCCCCACCGAATCGGTAATTCTTTATAGGAATGTAAAGTGTCTTTATAAATCAGGATATGGAAGGGACAATTCATCGGCTTTAGTTGATAGATCTGGTGTTCCACTTCCATCGGCTGAAACATACTCTCGCGATAAAAATCGTTATGCCCTGAGAGTTTCCACAGATCAAGATTCGCCATGTGCGGCGTAGTTACAAGTTCGTAGCCATTTGTTACGTGGGTTTCTTTCCAAAAGCTTTCCAAAATATTGCGAATGATCGCACCATTAGGATGCCAAAACACCAAGCCACCACCAGCCTGTTCTTGAATACTAAAGAGTTTCAATTCTTTGCCAATTTTGCGATGATCCCGTCGCTTCGCTTCTTCGATTTGCTGCTTATAGGCGGCTAGTTGCTCAGGATTTTCCCAGGCAGTGCCATAGATACGTTGAAGCATCGCATTTTTTTCGTCACCGCGCCAATATGCACCTGCAACGCTCTCAAGTTCAAACGCATCAGGATTAATTTGTGCCGTACTGAGCAAGTGAGGTCCAGCACACAAATCCCACCAAGGATTTTTAGCTACCGCAGGATCGCCGATTGTATAACGAGTGATAATTTCGCCTTCGGGAATGGCGGCAAGTAACTCTAATTTGTACGGTTCATTCAGTTTTTCAATTTCGGCTTTGATTTCTGATCGTTCAAATTCTTGACGAACTAGTGGAAGACTAGCGCGGATAATTCGCTTCATCTCTTTAGTAATTGCTTTTAGATCGCCTTGGGTAAAGGGTTCAGCCCGATCAAAGTCATAGTAGAAGCCATTCTCAGTTGAAGGCCCAATCGTCACCTTGGCTTCGGGGAATAACTTTTGCACTGCCATTGCCATCACATGGGAAGAGGTATGACGGATGCGATCGAGTGCCTCACGATCTGCCTGACGGAGGATTTCCCCAGGTGTTAAATTTTCTTGAGCTATCTCTGGCTGGGCTTGAGGGGAATTGCTTTGACTTTCGGCGATCGCTTGTACCATATTTTTATTTTTGCTTTCTTAGACTGGAACCTGGCGGCTTTCTTTTTAGATCAGTTTGTCGCCTATTCTATCTCAAAAGAGATTCTAAGCAATCTCAAGCTTTGAGGATCAGCTTCTCCACCAAAATAGAGCCTTAGACATCTGCAGGAGGATTCTCCATTGCCTTAGCTACAGTTGCTACCAGATTAGTGAAATCTAAATTCTGGACTTTGAGTATTTGCTCCAACTCATTCAGGGCTTGCGCTTGATTGGCTTGCATTTTGCTAAATGGTAAGGGCGTGAGCGATCGCTGGGGCTGATTTGCTATTTCCAAAATTGCTCTACGCACTGTTTTGATGATCTCGCCTGAAAGTTGTTCCTTTGCCCGTTGGCGTTGACTTTGTAGCCCCTGTCCAGAGGTGGCATACATCGGTGGTAAACGATTGAGCGCGTAAGAAACAACCTCATAGAGGCTAACTTTTTGTACCACTTGTGGCTCTAAGCGCCGAAGTTGACTTTGGCTGATCGAAAGAACCAGCTTCTCCAAAACATTGGTATATTCTCTATGCTTAATTTGGGGCAGATTAGGATTAAAGGCAAAATGGATCGGAGACAGACTTTGAGCAACACTTGAACGCCGCCGTTCATAGGTATTTCCGACCACCATTTTGAGTTTGCGATTTGCCAAAGCTTGATAGACAGCATGGGGCACTTCAACCCAAGTTAGGTCTGGTTTGTGGAGTAATTCTTGCAGTTGAGATAGGGCAATGGTGACTTGATCCAATTCTGTTGCGGGTAGAGGATCAACCATGCGCATACTGTCACGGCGCACTGCCATGATTGCATTTTTTACCCCTTGGCTAATTTTTTCTTTCAATTCAGTTCGGGCGCGATCGCGCAACTTTGACCAGCCCCTTTGGGTAGTTGCATACATTGGTGGCAGACGATTGAGCGCAAAGCTCACTACTTCGTTAAGCTGGATTTCTTGTTGTAGCTCTGAAGGTAGGTGCATGAGTTGCAAACTCGCTTCTGCTAAGACAATATCCTCAATTGCGTTTTTACAGCCTTGCATAGTTTTGGCGTGTTTAGTAAGTGGTGAGCGATCGCTTGAAAGGTAGACACCTATAATTTTACAGATAATATTAAGATTTATCGATTAGGATCTTACTTATTTTTGGCTCTGCGATTACGGCTGATTATGAAAGGATTTGATTGATTAGAGAATTAAAAACCTATGCCCCCAAACCCATCCATCTTTGAGATTACAACGTGCAAAAGGCTATAGTTAAGCTAAATAAACATTTGTGTATTAACTTCCAAATTTCATGGCTGATCAACTTATCCGCGCGACCGCATCTGGTGGCAGAATTCGGGCTGTAGGCATCATTAGCACTGAGCTTAGCCGCGAAGCTGGACGCAGACACAAAATGTCAAATATCGCTACCGCCACCCTTGGTCGAGCAATGGCTGCAAGTTTGTTACTTGCTTCTAATGTCAAGCAGCCCCAAGCCAGAGTAAATTTGCGCTTTGCTGGAAACGGTCAAATTGGCACTGTATTTGCCGATGCTGGTCATGATGGCACTGTTAGAGGCTATGTTACTCATCCAGAGTTAGAGATTTCATTAGATGGCAGTCTTGATAGCAATATTTCTAGCATAGTTGGCAAAAATGGTTTTTTGGATGTGATGAAAGATGTGGGTTATGGCACTCCATATACCAGCACCGTAGAACTTATATCTGGGAATATTGGCGATGATGTTGCTCATTTCCTCTACACTTCCGAACAGACTCCTTCGGCACTATTGTTGGGTGAAGCCTTCGATCAAGATGGAGTATCGGTTTCAGGCGGATTGTTACTGCAAGTCTTACCCAAAGCCGCAAACGATGAGAGCATTTTGGAATTACTAGAAAATCGGGTAAGCAAGCTGCAAAATTTGCCAGAATTGTTACAAGCAGGAAAAACCTTAGTCGAAATTATGGAATCTCTATTGGGAGATTTGGGATTAGTAATTTTGCCTGATGACCGAGCAGTTAAGTTCCAATGTCGCTGTACCTTTGAACGAATGCTAAGTGCGGTAAAGATCCTGGGAGAAGCGGAAATTGCTGACATGATTGTGACCGATGGTGGAGCAGAAGCAACCTGTCATTTTTGTTCGGAAGTTTATCACGCTGATCAAGCAGATTTGCAGAGATTATTAGTGGAAATTCAAACAGACAAGCAACCAGAAGAAGTCTAAGTAAGCTTTTGATCACAAGTTATCATCAGGGTTGTAGAGCGCAGTAAGGGTCTCAGAGCGTAGCCCCACCTTGGTTTTTATTCTTCTATCTGTGGCATGTTTGTTCATAATTCACTTAACTTTGACCTGTTCGGCAAAATCAAATAGGAGAAATCATGGAGATCGATTGTATTGCCTTATTTGTGAGCGATCTAGAGCGATCGCTGGTTTTTTATCGAGATATTCTAGATTTTAAGTTTGAGAAACCAATCAAAAATGGCGGTATTGAGGGCTACAGTGGAAGCCTAAAAATCGGACTCTATGATCGCAGTTGGTTAAATCAATTGTTTGACTCAAGTTTTTCTTGCTCAGATCTTTCTAACATTTCATTTTTGATTTCGATTAAGGTAAAAGATTTAGACCAAGTTTATCGGCATCTCTTAAACGCGCAAGTGAATATAGTTAAGCCACCAACTATTATGCCCTGGGGACAAAGGGTGATCTTTTTGCATGACCCAGATCTTAATTTAATTGAAATTCTGCAACAGTCTTAGTTAGAAGTTGCAGAATAAACAAGGCTTCTGATTTATGAGGCTTTGGGAAAGAGTTGAGTACTCGGTTTTAAAGCTATGGAAGAGTCTTTGAGTTACAAAATCAAATAAAGAGATGACTTTCGGGCTGAATATTGATCTCAAAGGGAATCGCTTGGGGGTCGCAAGTAATTGCTGAGATAATCGCACTTGCTGCAGTTTCCGCACTGAGCATTTTAGAACGATCTACCTTTAACGTCACATCTTGCCAAAAATCTGTATCTACTCCACCAAAATAGCAGAGCGTGAATTTGATCCCGTAGCGTTTTACTTCTTCCACCATACATTTACTAAAACCGACCACGCCAAATTTAGAAGCACTGTAGGCGCTAGCCATCGCCATTGAGTGGATGCCCAAAATACCGATTACATTCACAATATGTCCAGATTTACGCTCTTTCATCAGATTGGCAGCCGCTTGGCAAGTGTAAAAGCTACCTTTAAGATTCACATTTAGCATTGCATCTAGGTCGGCAGGTTCAATTTTATTAAACTGTTTCATCACTCCCGCTCCCGCCGCATTCACCAACACATCTACTTGACCAAATTGGGCGACTACGGTTTCAAATAGCGCATTCACTTGCAGCTGATCAGTAATGTCAATAGATACTGCGGTAGATCCAGGTAGCTCTTGGGCTAAATCACCTAGTCGCTCTGTGTTTCGCGCCACCAACACCAGTTTTGTCTCAAGATTAGCCAGCTTTTGACATAGGACTCTCCCAATCCCACCAGTCGCCCCGATTACCACCACTACTTTGTCGCGCATATTTACACTTCTTTACAATTTTTAATATCATAGCGCAATTTTATGCCCCATTAATTTAGCTAATCAAGCCGAAAAATGTAACTAAACTAGGAATTGTTAGGGAATTATTAGGGTTACAGGGCGCATAGCCGCAATCGGTTTTAGCTTAATTTAGGCGATCGCGTTTTAACTTTAGCTGATTGGATTCAAGTATCTGTAAATTAGCCCAAAGAGTTTGGATATAATGCTAGGGCGCAAAACTTGAGAGGAATTAAAATTGAGTCAGCCCCTATCCGCCAAACAGCTAGAAACCTTAGAACGTGCCAGTCTGCTCAAAGTTAAGAGCCTCACCGCCGCCAAAGGTGAATTGGCAATGCCATGTATTCCCAGCTTGTTAGATCATCATTTCTCGCAGATTAAGGGTTTACTGCAATCAATAGGACAAAACTTCAGCGAGTCAGAGTTAGAAACGCTACGCAAAAGCTTGGATAATCGCTTAAAGGAAGGCTTCGCGGCTTCTCCCTATGCCAGAATTAGCTTTCGCTACGAGCCTCCCAATTTGATGGCAGGAATGGATAAAGGCTTGAGAATCTCTTTTCAGCTAAATACACCTACTACTGAAGATAAGTATCAAGGTTGGGTAAAAAATAGGGATGGGGCGCTTTTTGGCACCCATGCAGATGCGAAGGTAATGGAAGTGGCGGCAAGTTTGGCTAAATTGTCACCTAATTCTGAAATTCGCATATTAGATATAGGCTCTGGCACTGGCCGAAATACTCTTCCTTTGGCAAAAGCAGGTTTTCAGGTAGATGCGATTGAGCTTGCGCCTGTATTTGTGGAACATTTGCGATCGCTTATCACCGAAGAAAATCTAAAAGTAAATGTCAGCCAAGGAGATGTATTGCAAACCGATACTAAGATTAAAGTCGCTCATTATGACTTGGTTTTGGTAGCAGAAGTAATTTCTCATTTTCGCAATCTCGATCAAGTGAAATTGTTGTTGGCGCGAATGTGCGATGCGCTCAAACCTGGAGGAAAGTTACTCTTTAGCACTTTTGTAACTGCTGAGAATTATCAACCCAATCAGTTTATTCGAGAGTTAGCGCAAATGTCTTGGTCTTTTTTGCTTACACCTGCGGAAATGAATGAAGCGATCGCTAATTTACCTTTAACTATTATTTCTCAAGAGTCTGCATTTGAATATGAGAAAGCAAATTTACCTACCGAAGCTTTTCCACCTACAACTTGGTTTTCTAGTTGGGCAACTGGTCGAGATCTGTTTCCAATGGAGCAAGATCCGCCCGCAAGTTTGCAATGGATTTTGGCACAAAGACGATAATTAGGATTGAAGGGTAAAACCCTGATGTGGAACTCCACGACCCGCTAATATTTTTAAGCTCAGAAATAAAGCAATTTTATTCAATATCAATAATGTTAGACATCAAATTAATTCGCAATCAGCCTGAACAAGTTCAAGCAAGACTAAATCAAAGAAATGGTAAGTATGATCTCTCTGCTATTTTGGATGGCGATCGCCAAATTAGAGAACTAGAAACCCAACGCTCTCAGCTGCAAGCGGAAAGTAATGAAATCGCCAAGCAAGTCGGCAGACAAATCCAAACTTTACCAAAGGGAACCGAACAGCTAGAATTAGAGGCCCTAAAACAACAAGCGAATAATCTCAAACAAGCGATCGCTGCCCTAGAACCTCAAGAAAAAGAACTACGCGAACAAGTAGAAGCATTGCTTTTGACTCTGCCCAATTTACCAAGTGACAATACGCCGATTGGCAAAAACGAAAGCGAAAATGTAGAGATCAAACGCTGGGGAGATCAATTTAAGCCAACTCATCAAGTATTACCCCATTGGGAAATTGCCGAGAAATTAGGAATTATCGCTAGCGATCGCGCAGTCAAAGTTGCTCAAGCAAGATTTATTGCCTTAGTGGGAGTAGGTGCAGCCTTAGAGCGTGGGATTATTCAATTTATGTTAAATACTCACATTGGTCGCGGATATGTTGAGATTATGCCGCCTTTATTAGTCAATTCTGCTTCTTTAGTTGGTACTGGACAGCTTCCCAAATTTGCTGAAGACTTATTCCAATGTGCCCATGATGATCTATGGCTGATTCCCACAGCAGAAGTGCCTGTAACTAATCTCTATCGCGATGAAACCCAGGATTCTGATAATTTACCAATTTATCACTGTGCCTTTACGCCTTGTTTCCGCAGAGAAGCTGGAGCAGCAGGAAGAGACACACGCGGTTTGATTCGCTTACATCAATTTAATAAAGTGGAGATGGTGAAATTTGTTACGCCTGAAACCTCGGCAATCGAACATGAGAAACTTTTAGAAGATGCGGAAAATATTCTGCAATTATTACAGCTTCCCTATCGGGTAGTTGAGCTGTGTACGGGAGATTTAGGATTTGGTGCGGCAAAATGCTATGATTTGGAGGTGTGGCTGCCAAGTGCAGGAGAATATCGCGAGATTTCCAGTTGTTCCAATTTCCACGATTTCCAAGCAAGAAGAGCGAATTTGCGTTACAAAACCAAAGGGAAGAAGGGAACAGAACTGTTACATACCCTAAATGGCTCAGGTTTAGCGATCGGTAGAACTATGGCAGCGATTTTAGAGAATTGTCAAACTGAAGCGGGAAGCGTGAAATTACCTGAAGTAATTCAGAAAATTCTGGATCGAGAGTTTTTGTAAATCTCTAAGCCTAGAATAATTTAAAACCCATAGCGGGGCTGCGCCCTGCGACCTAAATTATGATTTCACTCAAGCTCAACTATTTAATTAAAATCAAAAGTAAATGGCGATAATTGCGGGTGAACGCAGTGGCGTTGGGAAAACTACAGTTACTTTAGCTCTATTGGCAGCTTTGAGGCGGCGGAATCTGACTGTGCAATCGTTTAAGGTCGGACCAGACTATATCGATCCGATGTTTCATTCGCAAATTACAGGTCGAGCCTGTCGCAACCTAGATGTGATTCTCACCAGTGAAGATTATGTGCAAAATTGCTATGCCAAGCATTCTCAAACCTGTGAATATGCGCTAATTGAAGGGGTGATGGGCTTATTTGATGGCGCGAGGGGAAAAGATGATTTGGGAAGTTCGGCTCATATCGCTAAGTTATTGAATTTGCCTGTAATTTTGGTGTTGAATTGTGCCAGCACTTCTCGTTCGATCGCTGCAATTGCCCACGGTTACCGAACATTCGATCCTCAGCTAAATCTGTCAGGCTTGATCTTAAATAAAGTAGGAAGCGATCGCCACTTAGAATTATTAACTCAAGCATTAGAGCCACTTGGTATACCGATCTTAGGAGTTTTGCGCCGTCAAGATCAAATCGTGATTCCTGATCGACACCTGGGATTGATCCCAGCTAATGAGTTGAGCGAATTAAATCAGATTATTGAGAATCTAGCAGATTTGGGCGAAGCTGGCTTTGATTGGCAAAAGTTGCTGCCTTTGTTGAAGGTTGTACCAAGAAAGATAGAATTAGAGAAAGAAATAGAGACTTCTAATCTTAATAAAGTGCGGATTGCGATCGCTCACGATCGAGCATTTAATTTCTACTATCAAGATAATCTAGATATTTTAGAAAATCTTGGCGCAGAGTTAGTTTATTTCAGTCCGCTTAGGGATGCAGCTTTACCAGAAAATATTCAGGGGATTTATTTGGGTGGTGGCTTCCCAGAGGTATTCGCTGAGCAATTAAGTGCAAATCTGCCGATCCAAAGCTCGATTCGTGCGGCAATTGAGCAAGATACGCCGGCCTATGCGGAATGTGGAGGATTGATGTATCTGTGTGAAAAGATTGTGGATTTTCAGCAAAATACCTATGGCATGGTGGGAGTTCTGCCGAGTCAAGCCATTATGGGAAATAAACTCACCTTGGGTTATCGTCAGGCTGAGGCATTAGAAGATGGTTTTTTAGTAGAGAGAGGCGATCGCTTAGTTGGGCATGAGTTCCATCGTTCGAGTTTAAGCATTTCGCCTAGTTTGCCTATGTTTCAGCTTCAGAGTTTTGATTCGCAGATTTCCCTTGCGACGGAAGGGTGGAAATACCGTCAAGTTCATGCTAGTTATCTGCACTTACATTTTGGTGCACAGGCTCAGTTAGCAGCCAGATTTGTCCAAAGTTGTCGAAAGTATCAAGATTAGACCTTCACCTCCAACTCCCCTTCTAAAGGGCGAGGGGAGAAAACCTAAAACGGGGCTATGCCCTGCGACCCTGAACATTCATCAGATACTTTGCGTATTCAAAGTCGAGCTTCTAAAGGCAGAGGAATTAGCAATCATTGACATACTCCCACGGATAAATCGGGGGGCTTCTTGCAGAAGAAAGATAAGTTACTTAATCTATAAAAAATTAATATATAAATATATCTAACTAATTAAATTCAAAGTTCATAAAAATTATAATTACGGTTGAAAACATTACCCAGCCAGCATTATATGTATATTGATTTGATTGAGTTCGTTACAACTAACTAATGCTTAACTATTTTTGCTAGTCTGAGTAAAGCAAATTTTGAAAATAAAATTTCCGCATCTAAAACTTCTTAGGTGGAAATATAACCCTAAACACAATAATTAATTGAAGGGACAATTCGTGAAAGATCTGGCAACTGGCGAAATTAGAACCTTAGTGAGGGCCTATGACTGGTCTCAAACTCCTTTGGGTGCAGCCGAAACCTGGTCAGTAGAAGTGAAAGCAGCAGTAGAAATATTAGTAACTGATCTTGGTCTCGCTAAAACCTCCGCTGACAATCCTCATTCTTCTCTTTTTAAGACTCAGCAACGCTATGAAACACTCTATGAATCTATCGGTCAGGGTTTTAATATCTCTGAAATGTTGTTTGATGCGCACGGAAAACCAGTAGATTATCGATTTTTGGAAGTAAATAGCCTATTTGAGTCGATCACTGGGCTAGAAAATGCGGTTGGCAAAACTGTACTACAGCTTATCCCTAATTTAGAGCCTTTTTGGATAGAAACCTATGGCAGAGTGGTATTGACGGGTGAGCCAGTGGAATTTGAGCATGAAGCTAAGGGATTAAATCGCTGGTTTACGGTAAAAGCTTTCCCGATTGATGCCCCATTAGAATTTAGATTTGGCGTTTTATTTGCGGATATTACGGCTCGTAAACTGGCTGAAGACCGAGTAAAGCTGATCCAAGAACGTTTAGAGATTTCCTTAGCCGCAGGAGATGTGGGCGTGTGGGATTTGGATCTAGTTAGCAAGCAGACTTGGCGTTCGATTGGGCACGATCGCATTTTTGGTTACGATGATCTTTTACCAGAATGGACTTATGATCAATTTCTTAGCCATGTGATTGAGGAAGATCGAGCAAGGGTAGATCTTGCCTTTCAAAACGCGATCGCCAAAGATATTCCCTGGCAATTTGAATGCGGGATCAGAACTCTCCAGGGAGAAGCACGCTGGATTTGGGGTAAGGCTCGCACCGAATATGACGAGAATGGTCAACCGCTCAGAATGTATGGCGTAAAGCGGGATATTAGCGATCGCTACCGAGAAGAACAGAACAACAAATTCTTGATTGAGATTCAAAGCGATCTTGGCTCGATCGCCGATATTAACCGAATGCTAAATGTGGTGGGTGAGAAAATTCGAGCTTATTATGGCTTCTCGATCCTGGGCTTTATCGATGTAGATGCTGCTAAGAATATTGGCACCACCTTCTACATGAGTTCTGATGATGGAGAAATTAGCCAAGTTGCTGACTATTCTCTAATTGACTTTTTCAGCGAAAATTATCTACAAAAACTCCATGCGGGAGAAATTGTGGCGATCAATGATGTATATAACGATCCAGGCATTAAGGATCATGGTGCTGCCTATAAGAGTCTTCCTATTCGCTCGATCCTAAGCCTTTCCTATGTAAGAGATCGCGAATGGAAATTTATGATTAATGGTACTCGCCCAGAGACTTGCATTTGGCGCAAAGATGAACTAGAGCTAATGTCTGAACTGATCCCCCGCATTTACTTAGAGATTGAGCGATCACGTTCTGAATCTGCCATCGAAAAAGTTAACCAAAGATTTGAAGCAGCAATGCTGGCAGTGGAGGGAATTATCTTTGAATGGAATGTGGACACTAACTTTATTTTTCGCTCCAAAGGTTTGTTCAATTTAATTGGGGTTGAGGCGGAGGATGCGCCTCCCACTTCCGATTGGTGGTTTAACTTAATTCACCCTGAAGACAAGCCGAATATCGAATCGTTTTTTGCCCAAATTCAGCCTAATACTGATCGCTACCAAAACGAATATCGGGTATACCATGCGGATGGTTATTGGATTGATGTGTGGGAAAGGGGTAATGTGGAATGGAATACCATGGGTAAAATCGTCAAGGTAATTGGCTTTACTTCTGATATTAGCGATCGCAAAAATGCCGAACGTCAACTTCGTAATAGCGAAAGAATCTATCGAGCGCTGGGCGAAACCATTAAATATGGCATTTGGATCAATGATCCTGTTGGGAATAATATTTATGCCAGTCAGTCTTTCTTAGATCTAGTCGGCATTAATCAGGCGGAATGTTCAGGTTTAGATTGGAGTTATGTTCTCCATCCAGATGAGCGAGAAGCCACAATTGCCGCCTGGTTGGAGTGTGTGCGGACTAAGAATCCTTGGTATAGGGAACAACGTTATTTTGGCACCGATCAGAAGTATCATCATGTTTTGGCGTGTGGTAACCCTGTTTATGGCGATCAAGGCGAAGTTATTTGCTGGGCAGGGATTAATTTAGATGTCAGTCGCTTTAAAGAAACCGAAGCCAGTTTACGCGCAAGCGAAGAACGCTATCGCAGCTTAGTCGAACTGATTCCCCAACTGGTTTGGACGGCTGATCGTGACGGGAAAGTCTTAGATGTGAACCAGAGATGGTTAGACTATACGGGCGTAACTTCGCTTGCAGAAGTAATTGAAAACTTTGGACTGAGATCCCTTATTCACGAAGATGATCGAGAGTTTCTCAGGGAGGCCTGGCACCATTGTCAAAACAGCGGAATACCGCTCCAGGCAGAAAGTCGAATCAGGCAGCACGATGGCGTTTATCGCTGGTACTTACACCAGGCAGTTCCGCAAAAAAATGAAAGTGGCGAAGTGCTCAAATGGTATGGCGCTTGTACGGATATTGACGAACAGAAACAATTGGAAAGTGAATATGCGAATTTGCTGCAAAAGCTGCAGGAACGTAACCAGGATCTAGATCAATTCTCCTACGTTGTTTCCCATGACTTGAAAACACCTCTACGCGCGATCGCCAACCTAGCAGAATGGCTAGAAGAAGATCTAAATGACTTAATTCCGCCTGAAAATCGAGAACAACTACAACTGATGCGATCGCGGGTTTTTCGGATGGAAGACCTAATCAATGGGCTACTCAACTATGCTCGTATTGGTCGAGATGAGATTGCCCTAGAAGAAGTTTCCTTGAATGATCTATTAGCAGATATTATTGATTTGCTCGATCCGCCTGCTACCTTCGTGATTGAGACTCCTGAGAATCTTCCTAGTATCTTCACTAAGCGAGTCTTACTAAATCAAGTTCTAGCAAATTTAATTGGCAACGCAATCAAACATCATGATCGCCAAGACGGTAAAGTAACCATTAGTTTTAAGGATGAACCAGATTTTTATGAGTTTGCGATCGCTGATGATGGTGAAGGGATTCCAACCGAGCAACAATCTCGTATTTTCGATATTTTTCAAACCCTCGACAATCCCAATAGTAAACAAAGTACAGGTATTGGTTTAGCGATCGTCAAAAAGATTGTAGAAACCGAAAAAGGTAGAATTAAATTACAATCAGAGCTTGGCAAAGGCTCTACCTTCACTTTCACCTGGGGCAGATATTCCTCAAATCTTAACTAAATTTTCGCAAATAAGCCGCAATAGTCTGCTCAATCTGCTCAATTCCCTGTACCCTTGGTGCAGCTAGATGATTTCCACCATCTAGAAATTGAATCAAACTAAGTTGATAATTCTGCTGCATTGCCAGATCCAACCAGAGGTTTTGCCAATGATGTCCTGGTTGAAATTCTGGCAGATTTTGCGCATAGTAGGGCAGATAATCTAAACAAGTATTCAGAAAATTACGCCTACCACTTTGACCCAAAAACTCCTTTCGGGCAGAAAACTGATCAGGATTTTGTAACAGACTATAAATACCATCAGCAAAACTCTCAGGCTCAAAGTTGGCATACAGCCCAGCCCCTTTTGGGAATGCTCCATCTGCTCCTCTAGCATATTGATTAAACTCGCTACAGGTCAACACAGGTAAATTGCAACTAAGCGCCTCAGACAAGCTACGATTTTTGCCTTCAATTAGTGAACCCAAAATATAACCCCTTGCACGGGAATAGAAACTCGGCAACTCTTGATAATGATGCACAACTCTAGGAACTAAATGGATATAATCCCGCAAACAACCTAAAATATCTTCCATTTGCGCCAATTGTGCCAACTCATAATCGTCTAAACCATGAAAGTTTACATCAAAGTTTCTACCAGGAATCAAAGTTAATCGAATTGGTGCATGGTCATATTTTTGGCGATAAATGCGCAAAGACTTGGCAATAAATGGCAGATTCTTTTGATCGAGAAAGCGAGAAACCGCCAGTATATCAATATCTTTGGCTAAATTTGGAACAGGTGCGATCGCGTATTCATTCGTAAAATCTGGTTCTTCTAATGGCAATAAAATCTTCTCCGCTTTTTGCGGATTGTTAGCCCGAAACCATGCTTCTCTTTCGGGATTATCATACAAAACCAAATAACCATCCGCCAGTTCTGACCAAGGATAACTACAACCCATCGAATAGGCTAAACTATGAAAAAATTGCGGCAGTTGCGGGAATCGCTCTATTAACCAATCAACTGCTTGGGAAAAGAAAACTCCCTTTAGCAATTTGCCTTCATACAAAAGAGGCGGTAATACTTGAATAAAGTCAATCGCTTGAAGTCTAGTAGGATCATCGCCAAAGAATTCATAACTATAGCTATCCAGGTCTGCATAAATCTCGGCAAGAGGTTTGTTTACGCTGGGATTATGAAAATACTCAGTAGGATAACGTTGCGCTCTCAAACTAATTATTCCGTTCCACTCCACCTTCTAGGGATTTAATCTCTTCTGGTGGTGCCTCCCAATTGAAGTCATTAATGCGTAAAATCAATTCGCCAATTTCGCGCGTGGGACTATAGCGAATCACCAAAGCATAGGTGCGACGACTATATTCTAAGCTGTAAGTAGAATCTATTACTCTGCCAGTATTCAAGCTCCAACTCTGTTGTAAACCAACTCGCATCGGCCCATAAATTTGTTGAACTACACCCGCAGAAACGATTTGATTATCTACCACCCGATCAAATAGAAAAGGAGATTGTCCTACGGTTGCACCTTGGGTAAAGCTGACATTTAATTTGGTGTAGTCAAAGAAAGGTTGAGAAAAAGTGCCTAACTCAGCCACTAATCCTAAAGTTCCAGCTAGATTTGTTTGACTTGCACCATTGGAATAGAGCGAATATGCGCCATTTACCCTGACGGTGGCATCTAGGCTAGGCGTGATTGGTTGTGGTGAATATTTTAATCCGCTTTCCTTTTCGGCTGGTAATGGAGTTCCACGCCAAAGCGAAAAGTCTCGGCCCAAAGATACAGCTGTTTGTGCTCTGGCTAAGTTGCCAATACTCACGATTTTTTGCTGATTATCATCGCGATCGGCGGCAATAACCTGTGCGCCAAATTGATAATTTAAAGAAATGCCAGTATCGGCAATCATTCGCCTGGGAGAGAATACATTCACACCAATCGAACTTCGCACATCTTGCAAACCCAGCGAACCATTAAAAATGCGATCGCGGAAAGTAGCTTGAGCTTCTAGCGAATGATCTGCTAAAACTGGACGACTATAGGCGGCAGTAAAACGCAAGTTGTTATCTAATTGGTTGAGATCCAAGCTAGAGAGACTCGCCCTTGCACCAAAATACTGGCGGTCTGGTAAACTTGAGTCCAACCTAGCAACTAAGCCAAATAAGCTGGTATCAAAAATATTGCCACTACGTTCGATCCCGCGTTGTAAGAAGACTTGGGGTGAAACCTGAAAGCGTAAATCAGGATTGCGCACCAGATCAAAGTTTTGTTGATAAAATACACCACCACGATCTTTGCCATCAAAACCCACTCGCGCCGGAAATGCACTTTGAAAGCGATCAATCACAAAACC
>Ga0163144_10006212_pt1 | contig 26418 bp, 22 predicted proteins | sample OliLak19BULKMAT1_FD_123175 | JGI IMG/M metagenome (GOLD analysis project Ga0163144, IMG submission 123175) | Freshwater microbial mat bacterial communities from Lake Vanda, McMurdo Dry Valleys, Antarctica - Oligotrophic Lake LV.19.BULKMAT1 | ecosystem: Environmental > Aquatic > Freshwater >...
GTATGTGGAAGGTGAATTGGAAGTATTGGGTGTACCTGAAAATCCTAAAGCAAAACCATTAAAACTAGATGGCGACAAAGGCAGAGGTGAAGTGACCGCTATTCCATGGCAAATGGATGCTTTTAAAACACCAACGGTCAGAAATATTGCACTTACTGCTCCATATATGCACAATGGGGCTTATCAAACATTGGAAGAAGTGGTAGATTTCTATAACAAAGGTGGCGGTAATGGATTGGGATTGAATCTGCCTAACCAGACACTGCCATTCGATAATTTGAATTTATCAAAGCAAGAACAAAAAGACTTGGTAGCTTTTATGAAAACCTTGACTGACACAACATCTTTAACCTCCGCTCCAGCGTATTTGCCTGAAATTCAGGGCTTTACAAGAAAAGTTGGGGGCGAATATTAATGGGTTATCTTTTTTTATTTTTAAATGTGAAAATTCATGTCCTAATAAGGTATGCGAAGAAATAATTTTTCATTCGCTAAGTGCCTAAAATTCATGTTATTATCAATTTTGGCAACTTGATCGCTCAATACAGTTGTAATTCTGTGGTTGCGAATAGAAATCAATGGGTCAGGGATGAAGTTATTATTTATTGTTTACTTTAGAGAAAAGAATTTAATATGAACAAGCTAGCGGTAGTAACAGGAGGGTCAAAAGGTATAGGAAGAGCTACCGTAGAAAAATTTGCCTCTGCCGGATTCGATGTGGCAACGACAGCCCGCAATTTAGACAATTTGCAAACATTGAAGCTTGAAATCGAGACGCAATTCTCTGGCATTAATCTCAATTACATGGTTGCTGACCTCTCGATCACGGCTGAAGTGCAAAAATTTGCACAGTTTGTGTTGGAGTTTGAGCAGCCTATCGATGTTTTGGTCAACAATACAGGGGTTTATGTTCCGGGTCAAATACACAACGAACCCCAGGGGCAGTTGGAATTGATGATTAACACCAACCTATACAGTGCATATTATTTAAGTAGGGCACTGGTAAATAGCATGATGAAAGAGCGTAGAGGCCATATATTCAATATTTGCTCTACAGCCAGTATTATGCCTTATGTAAATGGTGGGTCGTACTGCATTTCAAAATTTGCACTGTATGGGATGACCAAAGTATTGCGTGAAGAAATGAAGGCCTTTAACATTCGTGTTACGGCTATTTTGCCAGGTGCAACCAATACAGCCAGCTGGGATGGCATAGACCTGCCTGATGAGCGATTTATTAAAGCCAGCGATGTTGCCGATGCTATTTTTTCAGCGCATAGCTTGTCCCAATCCGCCACCGTGGAAGAAATACTTATTAGGCCTCAGTTAGGGGATATTTAGTAGCGTTTGCGTTTGAAAATGGCACGCAGCGATTGCCACCAATTCCTTTTCTTCTCTACATCTTCATAGTAGCCACTTCCATACTTCGAGCTTCTATAATATCCGTATTTGTACCCATAGCCATAGTTCTTGCTTATATCATAGTCGTTGAAAATATAAACCAGGTTTTTGACAATGCCGTTTTGCACCATTTCATTCAGATCTTTCAAAAATTTGGTTTGAGTGTAGCCATGTCTAACAATGTAAATGTTGATATCAGAAAACTGCATTAGTGGTAAAGCATCTGTTACAAGCCCAATCGGGGGTGTGTCAACTACTACATAATCGTATATTTTTTTCAGTTCCATTATTAGCTCATACATTTTAGGCGAAGCAATTAATTCGGCAGGGTTGGGTGGAATAGAACCAGATGAAATAAAGTAGAAATTTTCTACTTCTGTGGTCATCGTGATCTCTTCAATAGTAGCCTTATTCACCAGATAATTGCTTAGTCCAAGTTGTCCGCGCGTATTCAAATCAAGGTATATTTTTGGTTTTCGCAAATCAGCACCCACCAGCACAATTTTTTTGCCCGAAACAGCCAGCGCAGATGAAATGTTTACAGATGAAAATGTTTTGCCTTCAGCACTCAAAGAAGAGGTTATCAATATCACTTTTTGGTCTGGTTTTGGCAGAAAGTAGTACAAATTTGCCCGTATAGATCTGAAAGATTCGGCAAGGCTTGATTTTGGCTTGTTCACCATTATCATTTTTGTTTCATCGGGTATATGGCCTATCGAACCTAGAAATGGCATATTGCACACATTCGTAATGTCATCCTTCTCCATTATTCGATAGTTGCTTATGTACTTAAACAATACAAAAGCCAAAGGAAGCATAAGGGCAATCACGATATTTGTAGAATACACTTTAGATGCAACCGGATAGGGAGTGCCACTCACGTAAGCGTTATCAATTATTTTGGTGTCAGACACATTTCCCGCCCGAGTAATGGCCAGTTCTGATTTCTTTTTTAGTAGAATATTATACAGTTCTTCGTTGATCTTATACTTTCTTTTCAGTTCTATATAATTTCTTTCATTATCAAGAATACTAGATGTAAGCCTAGTAACCTCAACAATTCTGTTGTTGATATCGGCATACAGCAATTGATTAGAATTCTCAATGTTTTTAATTACTTCGATGATGTTCTTTTTTATTTGATTGATCTTGTTCTCATTGTCTACTCTAAATGGGCTCTGCAAATTTTCGGTTTTGAACGATGTATTTTGCTTCATTTTAAGCTCAACAAGCTCTTGCAAAAGTTTATTTAAATTGGCATCAGGAATACCAATCACCGAGGGTGCTACTATGTCGGTGTATTGCGATTGCTCTTTTATATACTTCTTCAGGTAGTCAAAATACCGTTGATTAAGTGCATTTTTCAACTTTTCTTCCTCCAACATTTCAAGCTTTAAAAACCTTTTTTCTGCTATCGATTCTACATTGGAGCTATTGAATTTTTTTCGGTAAAGAATCATGCGATTTTCCAACACTGTCAAGGTGTCTGAAATCAATTCCAGCTGGTTGTCAATAAAGCCAATGGTTCTTTCTTGGGTTTGGTTTTTGTCATTAAGGCTTATTTTTACAAACGAAAGGCAATGACTATTTATAAAATCCTTTTCCCTTTCTACGCAGGTTCCTTGTGTATTTACCGATAATATGGAACTGTTCTTGTCATACTGCATCACCCTAACCTTGCCCGAAAATTCACCAATAACCCCTTGCAAAGTGTTGATTACGATAATGTACTTGCTTCCTGCAGCGGGGGCAGAGCCTCCTTCTGGCAGTTGCACAATAAATGTAAACCCATTTATTGTCAATTCTTTATTAAATTCATATGCTGGAGCGCCCGATTCCGAATCATCGTTTTCTTTGAACAAGAGCGTAAATTTGCCATTTGCCTTCGCTATTAGTTTTATTTTTGTGTTGTAGGGAATGGCATTGTTTGAATCTAGAAATAGAAGATGAAAGGCTGAAAACTTATAAACTTCTGTATCCTTAAACTGGCCTTTTATCCAATATGTAGCCCGCCAGTCCATATTTCGTACAGTTTCTTCTATCAGTCTTTTCGATTGGAAAATTTTGATTTCATTATTCAAATTAAATGTACGGTAGGGCGACTCTTGCCTCATGGTTGGGTCGAGTGGGTTGATATTTTGGCTTACATCCTTTACGAGCACGGTTGCCGAAAGGGAATAAACTGTATTGGTGTAACGCAAATACAAGTAGCATCCCAATCCAGAAATAACCGCAGCAATAAAAAATAAATGCCAGTGGCTCACAATTCTATGAAACCAGCGCTCATATCTGATGGTATCAATCTTTTGAAAGGTTGTTTTTTGATTTTGTTCCACTTTATCTTCTATTGAGTAAATTACTGAATGCCAATGAAAGCGTGAACACTAATGTAAGCGAAGATACTATCAGCGAAATATTTGGGATAGTGTAGTTCCTTACTACTTTAGCACGCAAAGGTTCTACAATTATAATGTCGTTGGGAAGTAGATACACTTTTTGCATGGTGAGTAAATCTTGGTTGGCGAGGCTCACATAATATATATGAGCGGTATTGCCTTGGTTTCGCACTATTTTTATATTTGACCTATCTGCAAAGTCGGTAAATCCGCCCGCTAATGCCACTGCCTCTAGTAGGGTAATTCGATCTTTAGGAGCAAATAATTGCCCTTGGGTAGTTATTTCCCCCATCATATATATGTAATAATTCACCATTTGCAAATTGGCATTAGTATTGTCAAGTATCTCATTTACTTTTTTCTGTACCAATAGGCGAGATTCTTTCAAGCTTAGTTCGCCTACTTTAATTTTGCCTAACACAGGGAAGATCACAAACCCACTGTCGTTTACTGTATAGCCCGTAATTCCACCCTGACCGCCACCTTGGGCACCAGCCTGGCCGCCAGGCCCAACCCCGCCCATGGCGATATTTCCTTGCTGAGAAAGTGAGGAAAGGTCGTACTCGCCCTTAGCAAAGCTTGTGAGGCTTATTGAGAGCACATCTCCTGACTTCAGTCTGTATTCAAAGGGCTGGTAGATGAGCGTAGTATCGGTCTTCCTGAGTTCTCTCAATGTTTTTCGCTTCATATCCTTCACTATCATCTGCTTCTTCAACGGCACGCAGTGCCAAAGCATGGTCGCAACAATAGCGAATAATAGGTAGTAGGCAGGTTTGGTTTTCAATCTGTTATATGACATCCATGAAGTTTTTTTCAACTTTATTAAAAAGTATGATTCCTGTAAAAAGTGTAATGATCATAAATACAAAGGCGTAGCCCAGATGTAACCAATCAAAAAGCCCTGTGCCAAACAATGCAAATCTGAAAGTCTCAATCACCGGGGCCATCGGATTGAACCAGAGTATGTTCTTGTACTGCTGCGGAATGTTTGACAAAGGGTAAATAACTGGAGTTGCGTACATGGCTAATTGCACACCAAAGGAAATTAAGAAAGTTAAGTCCCGATATTTGGTTGTCAATGAAGAAAATATGATACCAAAACCTAGTCCTAAGCCTGCCAAAATTATGAGTAAAATTGGGAATAGCAAAATGTATAAATTCGGATGAAAACTGTAGCCAAGAAAAGCGTGAATAATTACGATCAGAATGAACAACGTGAATTGAATGCCAAAGCTTATGAAATTGGTAAGTGTGTCTGAAATAGGTACAACCATCCTGGGGAAATACACTTTCCCAAATATATTCGCATTGGTTATAAATGTGTTGGAAGTTTTAGTGAGGCAAGTTGAAAAATAATTCCACATCACCAATCCAGACATGTAAAATACCATCGGTGGAATACCGTTGGTAGATATTTTTGCTACTTTGTTGAAAATTATAGTAAAGGTGATAGTAGTAAGTAGGGGTTGTATGATGAACCATAGCGGCCCAAGAATCGTCTGTTTGTACAATGCTACAAAATCTCTGCGTACGAATAGCATCACCAAATCTTTGTATTTCCACAACTCTTTAAAGTTGATCTCTAGCAAACCGGTTTTGGGTTTTATCACCAAACTCCACGATTCGTCATTTTCAATATTCATACAATTTTGGAACTCTATTTTTTTTACAAGTTGTAAATATAAAACCAATCCCCGACAGCCACAATTTTTTTGAATGCTTATACATTTTTAGCTTACAAAGCATCAAACACAGAAATACTTTTTGCATTTTACCAAGATTTATGTCAAAATCGAATCTAAATTTGCTTCTTAAGGCATTTTACATTAATTTAAGCTATCGATAGACAAACAATACCAATGTCGGAACTCAAACACAAATCAAAAGAAGAACTTATTTCCGAGATCCACAAGCAAAGGGCTGCGCTAGATAAATGTTACAATCAGTTGCACATTGTCAGCAGAGGGAATACGGAAATTTTTTCCGACAGTTCGCAGAATTTGTACTACAGTATAGCAAACCTAGCTGTCAAAAGCGTGAATTTGGAGCAGCTTTTCAACGACATTCATGCCCTCTTGAAAAAGGTAATTGATGTAAATAACTTCCTTATAGCCCTCTATGACAGCCGATTAGATTACATTAATTTCCCTTACTACCTTGATGAAAATTTCGGAACTGTAGTGCAGACCATTAAAAGAAAAATTTCCAAAGGGCTTACCGAGTACAATATTTTTCATGGTTCACCACTATTTCTGTACGAAGAGGATATCAATAAATTGGTAGAAGACAAGAAAGTAATAATGACTGGCAAAATCCCTAAAATATGGATGGGTGTACCCTTGAAATTAGAGGATAAAATTATTGGCCTTATCGGCATAAAAAGCTACAACCATCGCAATAAGTACAATCTGAAGCACTTGGAAATGCTCGATTTTATTTCAGGTCAAATAGCTATTGCCATTGAACGCAAGAGAAATGAAGAAAAACTGAATTTTCAGAATGCCAGAATCAAAGCGATATTCGAAAGCAGTTCGCATTTAATGTGGTCAGTCGATCGCAAGCTGGCACTTACCTCGTACAACCACAATTATGCCGATAGTATCATGCTCTTACACGGTTCAGCACCCGAGTTGGAGGCCATTCCAGAAAATCTTCACAGAATACTGTCGAGTGGCGAGTATGTAAATATTGTGCTTTCAAAATACCAAATGGCCTTCGAAGGCAAACCACAAGTGTTCGAATCGAGCAATTTTCTACCAGATAGTAGAAAAATATGGTGGGAAATATTCTTAAACCCCATTTACCAAACCGATGGTACTATAGAAGAAGTGTCTGGCATAGCCCATGACATAACCGAGAAGAAAATGGCCGAAATAGCCGTGCACGCAAGTGAAGAGAAGTTTAGAGCCATATTTGAGTCGTTTCAAGATATATTTTACCGTACCAAACTGAATGGTGAGGTAACCATGATCAGCCCCTCTGTCACAGAAGCTACGGGATTTCAGCCTATGGAGGTAATAGGCACAAAAATTAAGGCATTTTATCAGAATCCGGGAAGCAATAGGCAATTCGAACGTGAACTTTTGATAAATGGAAATGTAAAAAACTACGAAACAGCCATTAAAACCAAATGGGGTACAGCCATTGAAACCATTTCAAATGTCCGCATCATATACGATAAAGACAACAAACCGAGTGAAATTGAAGGCGTTGCAAGAGATATTTCCTCCTTAAAGCTTGCCAACGAAGAGTTGGTAAAAGCCAAAGAGCTAGCAGAAAAATCGCTGAAGGCAAAGCAGTTGTTTTTGGCAAATATGAGCCATGAGATTCGCACACCTATGAATGGCGTTATTGGCATGATCGATTTGCTCTCCAACACAAAACTTGATGAAGAGCAGCAAGACTACGTGCAAACGGTGAAAAAATCGTCAGAGACGCTTCTTCATATACTTAATGATATTCTCGATTTATCAAAGTTAGAAGCTGGGAAAATGCAGCTTAGGCCATCGCCCATTTCGTTGGAATCAACCGTGGAAAAACTATTTGCCCTGTTCCAAAACTTGGCAAATGCAAAAGATATTGTGCTAGAATACAGTATTTCAGACGATATTCCAATGTACATAAATGCTGATGAAATACGCCTGCTGCAGATATTATCAAACCTAACCTCTAACGCTATAAAGTTTACTGATAAGGGTTCGGTATCGGTAATTGTGAAGCGTGCGGGCAAAAAACGATTAAAATTTGTGGTGCAAGATACTGGTATAGGTATTTCAAGGGAAAATGTCAGGATTTTGTTCGATGCGTTCAGCCAAGTAGACGATACTTCTTCCAAAACCTACCAAGGCACAGGCCTTGGGCTTGCCATTTCTAAAGAACTCTGCAGAATGATGGGTGGGACGATTGGTGTGAAATCGAATTTTGGAGAAGGGAGTACATTTTGGTTTACAATACAGGAGCATGCAGTAGATAAAATAGAACTGGTAAAGTCGCTAAATCAAGAGGGAAACAAAAGCCTCCTTCCTAAATTTGAGAATATCTCTCCCAAAATACTCTTAGTAGACGACAATTTGATAAATCAAAAGGTGGCATGCGAAATTTTGAAGAAATTGGGTTGCCAAGTTGAAATAGCAAACAATGGCATGGAGGCCATACTCAAAGTAATAGAGTCGAGCTACGACATCATCTTTATGGATATCCAAATGCCCGAAATGGATGGCATCACCGCCACAAAGAAAATAAGGGAATTAAGAATTAAGAATTTAGCACCTATTATAGCCATGACAGCTTACAGCATGGAAGAAGATAAAGAGCGGTTCTTAAAAGCAGGAATGGACGACTATTTGCCCAAACCTGTACGCTCTGAAGGGATAGTTAAAATGATCAGGAAATGGCTTTTTAAAGAAGACGAAGACAAGTTGGAAGACAAAAAGGCAAAGCAGGAGAATAGGCTTTCAGAATTCACAATAAACTTGGAAGTTGTAAATCAGCTAAAAAACCATCTCGAGGATGCCATGATAGCCGATGTGTTTGAAGACTTTGAATGGGAAACCCAAGATCTTCTCATAGGAATTAATTCAAAAGACTGGGAAATAATTCGTTCCAACTTGCATACATTGAAGGGAAATTCTGCAACTTTGGGAATTGATAAAGTAGCTTACTGGGCCACTTTAATTGAAAGTAAATTAAAAGCAAAAAATACTTCTGATTTCGACTTTGATTTCCTCAATCTGAATTCTGCTTTTGAAGAATTTAAGAACAACTATAAACAAATATTAAACATACCATCGCATGTCAACGCTTAAAAAAGTGCTCATTGCTGAAGATAGCTCGGTAATCCAAAACCTCACTAGAAAAATACTTCAGCAACAAGATTATGAAATAAAATCAGTAAAAAATGGCCAAGAACTACTTAAAGCTATTGAAACTGAAAATTTCGATGTGATATTGCTCGACATCAATATGCCCATCGTTAATGGTATAGAATGTGCCAAGGCTATTCGCAATATGGCCGATCCTGTGAAATCACAAACTCCCCTTATCGCTATCACAGGCAACGCACTCAACTTCACTGTAGATTACTTTAAATCGGTAGGCTTCAACGAATACCTCCAAAAACCGCTCAATTTCGATTTGCTGGTCGATCTGGTCAGCAAGTATACCAATGTATAATTCAAATGTAGATTGGCTTTTTTAAATTTAGACTTTAAAAGTGGATGATGCATCGGAAGTAGAACGCTACTTGGTGTATAATAAAACATTTTTAAGTGAAAAAGCCCGGAAGGAAGAAAGACGTTATCTTGATTGAAAATATGCGAAACCGGCCGGAGATGCGATTTTTCCGAGTCTGCTTCTGGTACTAGATCCGCTTCTTGACAATAAGAAAAACGGAAGAAAAAAAATCGGTTGCTGTAAAGAACAAATTGCAAAAATGGATCGAAAGCTATTTCTGCACTTTGCTGATGCCTATGACACTTTAAATCTCACAGTGGGGTAAGATGTAAACGCAGTAGCCAAGGTTTGGCTCACAGGTTTAAAAGTTGTCGATACTACTATGTCATGGGTAGCCAACATAAAGCATCTGCTTGATGTAATCAATTAATAAATCTAACTAATTAGCTCCCTTCTGAGTCGGGGGCTTTTCTAACATGAAAGCCACACCACAATTTCTCACCAAACTAGAAGATATTTTTTCAGAATCAGACTTCGTATTGCGATACGAAAAAGGCAATTTTAAATCAGGGTATTGTGTATTGAATGAGCAAAAAGTAGTAGTTGTGAACAAATTTTATCCATTAGAAGGGAAAATAACTTGTTTAATTGAAATTTTACGTCACCTTCCGTTGTCCACATCAGGATTTAAGGAAAAGACCAAAGACCTTTACACAGAAATAACACAAACACAAACTGAATTACTGTTTTGAAAATCACATTTCTTGGCACCGGCACTTCCCAAGGCATACCTATAATTGGCTGTGATTGCGAAGTATGCCATTCGATTGATTACAGAGACCAACGTTTGCGTTCTTCCGTGCATATTGAAATCGGGGATAAAAGTTTTGTGATCGACACTGGACCTGATTTCAGGCAGCAAATATTGCGCGAAAGAATAAAAACCTTAGATGCCGTTATATTAACACACGAACACAAAGATCATGTTGCCGGGCTAGATGATATACGAGGGTTCAATTATTCGCAGCGGAAACCTATGCAAATTTACGCCCACAAGCGGGTAATAGAGCATATTAGAAACAGAGAGTTTTATTATGCTTTTGGCGAACACAGGTATCCAGGAGCACCCGATGTAGAAGTGCATGAAATTGTAAATATGCCCTTTGAAATAGAAGGAATCAACTTTATACCAATAGAAGTTGCACATTACCAGTTGCAAGTTTTCGGATTCCGCATAGGCGATTTTACCTACATTACCGATGCGAATGCGATAACTGAAGAAGAGCAACGAAAAATTATGGGGTCGAAAGTAATCGTAATAAATGGCTTACAATACGAACACCATATTTCGCATTATACCTTTAATGAAGCACTGGCCTTATTGAAAAAATGGAATCCAGAACATGGGTTTTTTACGCACATTAGCCATCGATTGGGCAAGCATAGTGCAGTGGAAAAAACCTTGCCTTTTAATTTTCGATTAGCTCACGATGGTTTGAGCCTCACCATATAGTTTGAGCCAAATACAAACGCTAAGGCATTAAAAATTCAAATTCTTGTGAAAGTTTGTTCGCATGCACCGCATTTCAATTTCATGATTAGCTTCAAAAATCCGGCCGATATCGACAATATTTTTTTGAAAGCCAAGATATCTGAGTGGCTTAAATCGAAGTTCGATATCGAAACTGACATCGAGGTGGCCATTCGCGAGATCTCCTGTGGAGTCGATAGCTGTCCCTGCATCACTACCGAATTCAAAATATCAGCCCCATTTCAAAAAGTACTCACTTTGGGAAAACCTCTGGTGTTTATTCGCAAATGGGACATTGACAATCTGGTAGAAAAGCCCATCTTTTAACACAATATTTAAAATCTTCCCTATGAGGTTCTTCGTATTTATTTTCATTTACATTTTCATTTTTAAGTCTTCTTTTGCTTGGGGCTTTTTTGCACACCAAAGAATAAACCGATTGGCGGTATTTACCTTGCCACCTCCAATGATTAGTTTTTACAAACTGAATATCGTGTATCTGACAGAAAATTCGGTAAATCCTGACCGAAGACGGTATGCAGTGGAAGGTGAGGCAGAAAGACACTATATTGATATTGATATTTATGGTGATAGTGCCATACACACTATGCCCCGCTATTGGAAGCAGGCTGTAGCGAAATATACCGAAGATACATTGCGGGCCTATGGAATCAATCCTTGGCATGTTGCAAAAATCAAAGAGCAGCTCACTTATGCGTTTAAAAACAATGATGCTCGGGAAATATTGCGTGTTTCAGCAGATATGGGTCATTACATAGCCGATGGCAACGTGCCTTTGCACACTACGCACAATTACAATGGGCAATATTCGGGGCAATATGGTATTCATGGTTTTTGGGAATCAAGATTGCCCGAGTTGTATTCCGACAAATACGACTTCTTTGTAGGCAAAGCAAGGTATATAAATAATCCGCAACTAGCGGCATGGGATGCCACCAAAGCTGCTCATCTGGCTTTAGATTCAGTTTTTAAGTTTGAAAAGCAGTTGACTACGAGTTTTCCAGACGATAAAAAATTTGGTTTTGAAGAGCGTAATGGCATTACCACAAGGGTGTATTCCAAAGAATTTTCAAGTGCTTATCATCAAATGTTGAATGGGCAAGTGGAGAAAAGAATGAAAGCCTCCATTAAAATGACGGGTGATTTTTGGTACACCTGCTGGGTAGATGCTGGCCAGCCCAACCTCGATGCTTTGCTTGATTTCAAATTCTCAAAAGAAGACATGGAACAAATGCAAAAAGAGAACGAGGAATGGCAAAAGAAAAAACTGGATGTGCGACAAGAATCTTCGCTCAGAAACTGTGAAAAAGACATACCAGAAGGCAAAGTAAATCGGCATCTCAACTGCTGCATTGAACAGCATTACTATTCAAATCTAATTAAAAGGGAAAAGTGAGTTGAGTTAGTCACTCTTCAAAAGGCTTTGATAAGGGCAATATAACTTTGAAGTTGAAACTCAAACTCAAACGCTGCGTTTAGTTTAATTGTAATGCATAAACGATGGCTATTCTTCCAAATTTGGTTTTTCTATCTCTATTTACCACAGCCATTGCTTACGCTTGCATTAGTTTTGGGAAAATTGGAAGATACATCTCTTTGGGTAGAGCTGAAAACAGATCGGATCGACCCGTAACAAGGCTAAAGACAATGCTTTTGGTCGCTTTCGGGCAGAAGAAAATGTTTGCTCGACCCATTCCAGCCATCTTACACTTATTAATTTATTTGGGGTTTTTGATTGTAAATGTTGAGATGGTCGAAATTGCCATCGATGGTATTTTTGGCACACATCGAGTATTCGCACCATGGCTGGGCATTTTTTATGTTCCTCTCATCAATGTATTTGAATTTTTCGCATTAGCTGTGATTCTAGTTTGTGTGGTGTTTTTAATCAGAAGAAATATCCTTAAAATAAGCAGATTCCAGAGCCCTGAGTTGAAAAATTGGCCTTTTCTAGATGCAAATTTAATTCTACTAGTGGAAATTGTATTGATGATCGCATTCCTGCACATGAATGCCGCAGATCAACTACTACAAATTAAAGGTTCAGAACATTACACCGACACCGGTTCGTTTTTTATCAGCAAGCTTTTAATGCCTATTTATAACAATATGAGTGTCGATTCTTTGATCGCCTTTGAAAGAGCTTCTTGGTGGACACACATTGTGGGGGTTTTTCTGTTTTTAAACTACCTGCCTTATTCCAAGCATTTGCATATTATGCTGGCATTTCCCAATACTTATTTTTCAAATCTTAATCCAACAGGTGAAATGTCCACTATGGATTCTGTAACCAAAGAAGTGAGATCAATGCTCAATCTGCCTACTGACCAATCAAATAGTTCAGAGACGATTTTGGGCACATTCGGTGCAAAAGATGTTACAGACTTGAGCTGGAAAAATTTGCTTGAAGCCTATACTTGTACCGAATGTGGCCGATGCACCTCGGTTTGCCCCGCAAACTTGACTGGAAAGGCGCTTTCGCCTAGAAAAATAATGATGGACACTAGAGATAGATTACAAGAGGTTGGAGGGAATTTGAACCAGGCTGGCGCAGTGGTAGATGACGGCAAAAGTTTGCTCGGAAATTACATAACAGACGAAGAATTGTTGGCCTGCACCACCTGCAACGCTTGTGTAGAAGCCTGCCCAGTGAATATAAGCCCGCTTGATATTATTTTGCAACTGCGTAGGTACAGAGTTATGGAAGAATCTAAAGCTCCGCAATCGTGGAATGCAATGTTCTCCAATATCGAAACCAGTGCGTCTCCATGGAAGTTTTCTGCTGCGGATCGATTCAACTGGGCTGAAAAAGTTTCTTAAAAATATTGATTATTGTTCTCTTGCAGCAATGAAAAAACTATACATTAATTGCTAACTCTTTTTAAATACCCAGTTTTTTGCACTTAGATTTCGAACTTTCTTCTACTTTACTTTTTTTACCATTCTATAGATATTCAAATCTTTTTCATGGGTAAATTCGATCTTGTCCATAATGTTTCTCACCAAAAGTAAGCCCATCTTTCCCTTTGACTTATCTTTTATTAATTGAGTAATAGAGGTTTCCCTGTAAGCGTTGTAGTCGAATCTTTTGCCCTTGTCTTTTATTTCAACTACAACTTCTCCCTTGCTCATTTTTAAGAAAATATCAATCAATGATTCAGAATTTTCTTCATTGCTGTGAATAATGGAATTACTACAAACTTCATCTACTGCAAGCACTATCATTTCGGTGTCTTTGCTATTGATATCGGTTTTCGAAAGGCTACTCTCCACAAAATTTCTAATATTTCGTAGATTTTGCAGTGAACAAAAAGTGGTGTAGTGATTGGTAAATGAACTATTATACATCAGGTATGCGCTCAATAATGTTCAAAAGTTTTGTGAGCCCAAGAATATCAAGCGTGTTAAGTATTTTCTCTTTTACATTCATCAAAGCAAAATAGATATTATCTTTTTGAAAATCAGACAGATAGGAAATAAATACACCTAAACCTGAAGAAGACACATAATTAAGCTTATTGCAGTCTATTACGATGTTTGTCTTGTTTTGTTCTAATGCTTCTTTGATGGCAGTATCCAGCTGCAAGGCAGAGCTAGCATCCAGATCGCCATCAAGTGCTATTATCAAATAATTATTTTCTGTTGTAGTGTTTATAAACATAGGATTAGATGATGCACTTAAATATGGGCCAAAATCTTTTAATATATCTGAATAGTATTATAGTTAAACCAATTCTTTTTCCAGATCACCTATTGCTTCTGCCATCAGGTCCCATTCATATTGTTTTTCTTCTGCTTGCTTTTTGAGCCTTGTGTACTCTAGGTTGGTACTTTTAAATATTTCTTGGTTCTCAAATATTTCTGGCTTTGCTAATTCTCCCTCTTTGTCTTTAATTTTTAAGTCGAAGGCACTTATTTCGGCTTCAATCTTTTCCAGCTTTTGCATTGCCGTTTTTATCTTTTTCTCTGCTTCTTTCGCCTCATTAGGGGTACTCAAAATAGCTTGCTTTTTGGGCTCGGGAGTTAATAGTGCTGCTGGTTTTACTCCCTGTTGCTTCTGCTTTTCATCTCGTTCAGTTCGCCAAGTCACATATTCATCGTATGTACCGGGGTATTCTTTTATCTCGAAGTTTTCAATATACCATATTTTGGTGGCGGTATTGGCTACAAAATCCCTGTCATGGCTTACTAAAACAACTGTGCCCTGATACTGCTGCAATGCCTGCGTAAGGATATTAACCGAAGCCATATCCAAGTGATTAGTAGGCTCATCTAGCAGTAAAAAATTAGCTTCTGAAATCAAGGTTTTGGCCATGGCCACCCGAGATTTTTCGCCTCCAGATAGCACTTTTATTTTTTTATATACATCATCACCTGCGAATAGGAAGCAGCCGAGAATGGTTCGCAGTTCTACTTCTAGTTTGGCACTTCCCGCTTGTTTCAATTCTTCAATTATTTCATTGTTGAGGTTTAAGGCTTCCATTTGATGCTGTGCAAAAAAGGAAGGAATTACGTTGTAGCCCTCTTCTCTAAAACCGTCAATGGGTTCTTGTCCTGCAATTATCCGCAATAAAGTAGACTTTCCTTTTCCGTTGGCGCCAATCAGGGCTATTTTATCTCCACGTTCTATCTGTGCGGTAGCTTTTTGTAGTATCTGCAGTGGGCCATACGCTTTAGATATGTTTTCCAATTTTAAAATTGTTCTTCCAGGTTGTGTAGTGAAGTTGAATTTGAAAAATACTTTCACGTTGTCTTCTTCCACATCGTCAATTTTTTCTAGCCTATTCAGTGCTTTCACGCGCGATTGCACTTGCGATGCTTTCGAGGCCTTAGCTTTGAACCGCTCAATAAACCGTTCTGTTTGACGAATTTGCGATTGTTGATTTTCAAAAGCACCTCTTTGTATCTCTTGTCTCAAAGCTTTTTCCTCTAAAAAAAATTCATAATTGCCTTCGTAACGGTTCAATTGTGAATTGGCTACCTCCACAGTAACATTAGTGCAATTATCTAAAAATTGCTTGTCGTGCGATACAATTACAACCGAGCCCTCATATTCTGTCAGATAATTTTCAACCCATTCAATCGATGGCAAGTCTAGATGATTGGTTGGCTCATCGAGTAACAATAACGAGGGTTTTTGGAGCAATATTTTGGCAAGCATTACCCGCATGCGCCAGCCACCAGAAAAAGTTTTGAGTGGTTTTTTAAGCTGCTCAGTAGTGAAGCCAAGCCCTTCGAGTATCGATTCGGCTTGTGACTGTATGGTGTAGCCATCGAGCATTCCAAATTCGTCTTGTAAATTAGCGAGCTTGTCAAGAAGCTCGTCTTTGTAATTGTGCTCCATTTCATGAAGCACTTTTTCTATTTGTTCTTGCAAATATAGTTGTCGTTCAAAAGCTTGCATGGCTACATGAAGTATGCTTTCATCACTTTCATAAGAGAGTAAATCTTGATTCAAAAAGCCCAAAGTACAGTCGCTTGCTTTTGAAATATCGCCCTTATCAGGCTTATATTCGCCAACTATTAGGCGCAATAAAGTTGATTTGCCAGTGCCATTTTTGCCAATCAATCCGATTTTGTCTTTCGGTTTAATGTGGAGTGAGGCATTTTCATAAAGGGCTCTGCTGCCCAAGTAATAAGAGAGATTGTTGATAGATAACATACCACAAAATTAAGCAAATAGGCTTATATTATTCGATATTTTATGACTCCAAGTGGGTGTGGAATGTCTTTAACTGTTAATTTTATATTTATTCTCAATATAGTACTGCCAAGTTCAGCCCTTCTCCGCCAATATGAAATTTCATAGAGTTTTATTGTTAAGTGTATTTCTTTTACTGCTAATGATCTTCAAGATAAAAGCCCAGCAAAAAATTGAAATTATTAAGCTTGAAAACTTATTTGATAAAATTCAAAAAAGTAATGATACTGTTTATATAGCCAATTTTTGGGCTACTTGGTGCAGCCCTTGTGTGAAAGAGTTGCCAGATTTTGAACAGCTAAATGCAGTTTATAAATCGAAGAAAATGAAGTTATTGTTGGTAAGCATAGATTTCAAAAGTGACATTGGAAAAGTGAGAAATTTTGCAAACAAGAAAATGTTGCAATCGACAATAGTGCTGCTTGACGAACCCAAGTACAATGATTGGATAGACAAAATTGATATGAGCTGGGAAGGTCAGATACCTGCTACAGTATTTTATAAAAACAGAGAAAAGGTGCATTTTCTCAGTGAGCAAATTGATTTTCAATATCTAGAAGCGCTTTTGAAGCCCTTGCTTAAGTAGGCAGCAAAATGATCTCAGGTAGGGTCTGTTGAAAAACTAAAATTTCAAGTTTCTCTTTGAAAATTCACTAGAATTTGACTTTTCTACAGAAAACAAATAGTTGAAGTGCAAATGTTTTACACCAAATTCTCAAATATCCTTGCGGTGGATAACCTGTAACTAAATTTACAGACGCAAATTTTACGATTTTTAATTCAACATCTGTTTATTGATGAACTCCTGAATTAGTTATTTCTAAAATTATGCTTTCAATGGGTCATTTTAAGGATTAAATTTAGGAAATATTTACCTTCTCAAGCTGCTGAGTTTTTCAGCAGACCCCAAGATGCTACTCCGCAATTTTGTTGCCTCACTATTTCAGGTTGTTTTGTGGAAGCTTAGGTGCGAGAGAGTAATTTTTCAATATTTTGAGTTTGAATTAAACAAATTCGGAATTACAATTAGTTAAATAGCTTTTTAGAGTTTTTGACCAGCTGAATTGCTCTTTGGGTTTTATTTTCTATTGCTAGTCTAGTTCTATTTTATTTGTAACGTGCCGTAAGAACGGTTTTTGCTCTAGTCTTCTTCCAACATTTCCATTAGGTCGCCTACCTTGTTGAGTATTGTTACATTGCTTGGCGTTTCCAAATCTTGCCCTATAACTTGGTATCCAGATAGCAATACTTTGCAGTCTGAGAAGGTAGTACTCAATTTCTGAATAAATTTTTGTATTTCGTTTTGGCCAGGAACACTTGTGAGAATTGTGACCAAATAATCTGGCTTATTATTTTTGCAGGTTTCGACCAAATCCTCAAATGGAAGGGATTGCCCTAAATAAATAGATTTCTGTTGTCGTGATTTGATAATGTAATGGGTGAAAAGCAGGTTCAGTTCGTGCATTTCTCCCTCCGCCAAAAACAGCAGGAATTTCTTTGCGTTAGGTTTGGGGTTACTATATTGGCCATCAATGGCTACAATTAGTTTTTGTCGGATTAAGTTCGACATAAAATGCTCTTGCGCTGGATTGATTGATCCAGTCTGCCACATCAACCCCACTTTAGTAAGGAATGGATGTATAATGTTGATCATTGTTTTTTCAAGCCCAAACTGCAAAATATTTCTGGCCATCACCTTCTCAAATCGGTTTTCGTCAATATCTATCATTGCAAGCGTTAGAGCATGTATTTGATCGGGATATTTTGAATTTTTGTCAGTAAGGATAATAACTTCTTGGTACAATTGCTCGGGTGTCATGCCCGCAATTTTCGATATTTTGTAGCCGTTCTGATTAAGAAGTGAAATATTTAGGAGCAACTTTAGGTCTTCACTCGTATATTTTCGGATGTTTGTGTCGGTGCGTTCGGGTGCTATTATATTGTAGCGTTGTTCCCAAATACGCAAAGTATGGGCTTTAATGCCTGACAAAACTTCCAAATCCTTGATTGAATACTCACTCATGCCAAACTAACATTTACTACCAGTAAATGTTTAGCAGTTGGCGAACAAATACCTTATTCATTGCTGAAATTGATCTGCAAACTGGTTTTTTCGGCTCAATGAACCACAATACACCCAAAGCTTATAAAACGAGAAACCCTTGATAGCTAACTACCGAGGGTTTCGTGAATTACCAAATATTGATTACTATCATTTATGGGCTTTGGTAATGCCCTCCAAGAAAATAATTGGGAAAAAGAGATCATCAAAATAGCCCTTAATTTTGTCGTAGTTCATCATTGATTGGAATATTGTAGGTTCAAACAAATCTTCATCGTGATAAACTGCAAAATAAACTTTATTTTCTATGAAGGAAAGCATAAACTCGTTGTGTATTTCGTGCTGAATTTCTAGCAATGAATCAATGACTGCCTGTGTAACTGTTTTTTTAATAACTTCTTTTCCTTTGATTATCCTTACGTAGAAGAGTTTGTCAAATAGCCCGTTTCCCACTTCATAATCTTCATCCTCTTCTGAAAATGGCAAACCGGCAGTGCTAATTACGACATCAGATGAGAAATTGTGGTCGAATTCGGCCACGAAAAACAATCCCCTGAACTGGTATTTGTTGCCTGCCGCTTTCTGGTCTTCTTTTGTCTTGAATTCGGCCAGAAATTCCGAAAATTGAATTGTCACGTTATTGATCTTGCCTGCCACATGGTCATCGCCATACACGACCGTATTCTTATTCTTAAAAAAATATGTGTTGTCGTACTCTGAATCGTCCACCTTGTTTAAATTGTCGTACTGAAGCGAAGGATTGATGTAATTGATTATTTTGCCAATTATTTTTTTCTTGAAGTTTTTATAAAAAAAGGTGTCTCCAAGTAGATAATTGATGAAAATGGGAGGTGCGATGAGCAAAATAATAGCCGGTATTAGGAATAGTTCTTGCTTTGTTTCTATGTACACAAAAATAGAAGTTGGAATTAAGATGAGAGGCAATACGCCCGACATTACCAATTGAATTAGTATTGATTTTCTGTCCTTCTCGGTGTACACCAATGCATTAGCTAGATCGTCTTTAAAGAAATGCTTAAATTCTTGTTCGCGTACCATATAAAAATTGGTTTGATTATTATTTGTCTGTATACTCCTACACAAACAAAGTTATGTTTTAATTCTAAAATACAAAAAGCGAATGAGATTTTAGGTTAATATTTTGCCTAAATTCGCAATAATATGGCAAAAAATAGATTTGAAAGTAGAGAAGTAACGAATGCGGACAAAAGAAAAGTAACATCTGGCAGGGTGCGGAAGGCTTGGCAACTGACCAATTTTGTAAAACCCTACTCTACACTATTTTTTTGGGGGTTATTTTTTCTGTTATTATCAAACGTTACCATACTTTCTTTTCCAATGCTGACGGGTAAATTGATAGATGCCTCCACAGGTAAAGGGAAAGGTTTCTTTGCAGAAATAAATACGATCACCTTGGCATTAATAGCGATACTATTATTGCAGTCGATATTTTCTTATTTTAGGATAGTGCTCTTTTCAAAGGTGAGTGAATATGCTATGGCTAATATCAGACAGAAATTGTACAACAAACTTATTTACATGCCAATGCAATTTTTTGAGAAAAGGAGAGTGGGAGAGCTTACCAGTCGCATCACTTCCGATGTGTCTCAGTTGCAAGATGTGCTTTCGATAACCATTGCTGAGTTTCTAAGGCAAATACTCACTTTAATTATAGGTACCTCGATTATACTTATTACCTCTAGCCAACTTTCGGTGTTTATGTTGCTGACGTTTCCACTATTGGTAGTGGCAGCCATGTTTTTTGGAAAAACAATACGTACGCTTTCAAAGAAAACGCAAGATGAGTTGGCCGCTGCAAATGTGGTAGTGGAAGAAACCTTGCAATCGGTGCAAGTGGTAAAAGTGTTCACTAATGAGAAATTGGAAACCGAAAGATACCGCAGTGCACTCTCTAGAACTGTCGCTAATGCGCTAAAGGCAGCCAAGTATAGAGGTGCATTTATTTCCTTTGTTATTTTTGCACTTTTTGGCGGCATCGTAATGGTGCTTTGGTACGGAGCAGGCTTGGTGAGTAAAGGGGAGATTACCATTGGCGACCTTACCTCATTTATTATTTATACCTCATTTATAGGTGCTTCTGTCGGTGGCTTGGGCGATATGTACGGTCAGTTGCAAAAAGCCATAGGCGCTTCGGAGCGGGTTTTGGAGATATTGGAGGAGGAGCAGGAAGCCCAAGATGAGCACTCATCGGAATCTGAAAGCCGATTCGATGGCTATATCAAGTTTGAAAATGTCCATTTTTCATATCCTACCAGAAAGGATATTGAAGTTTTAAAAGGCCTTGATCTTGAAATATTTCCAGGCCAAAAGGTAGCAATAGTAGGCCAAAGTGGTGGAGGAAAAACCACTATCACCCAAGTTTTGATGAGGTTTTACGATGTGGATGCCGGTATCATTTCAGTTGATAACAAGGCTATCGATCTTCTTCCATTATATGAACTTCGGAAAAATATTGGGCTTGTTCCTCAGGAAGTAATACTTTTTGGAGGAACAATTAGGGAGAATATTTTATATGGGAAACCAAGTGCCACAGAGGAAGAAATTGTCGAGGCCGCTCGCAAGGCAAATGCTTTGGAATTTATAAATGGATTTCCCGAAAAACTCGATACAATAGTGGGGGAGCGAGGTGTAAAGCTCTCGGGTGGTCAGAGGCAGAGAGTGGCTATAGCAAGAGCCATATTAAAAAATCCACCGATATTGGTGCTCGATGAAGCAACGAGTGCTTTGGATTCGGAGTCTGAAAACTTGGTGCAGCTGGCCTTGAACGAATTGATGAAAAACCGAACCACCATTATTATTGCACACCGGTTGTCTACAATTAGAGATGCAGATAAAATTGTGGTGTTACAAAACGGAAAAATAGCTGAATCTGGTACACATCTACAATTGGTAAAGCTTCAGACGGGAGTGTACAGCAATTTGCTACGGATTCAAAATGAACATGCCACTTTCTTCGAATCAGTTTAGAAGTTTTCTACACTTCTATTTTATCAGTTATCGATACTACATCAAGCGATTCTTCCACTTCTTTATTTATGTCGATATTATTTCCAAACAGGTACAAATTGAGCTTTGCCCTCATTTCCAACGGTGATAAGTTGTAATACAATTTCCCATCACGGGCTATAGAAATTTCTCCTGTTTCCTCTGAAACTACCACCACCACACAATCGGTTAGCTCGGTGATGCCGATGGCAGCCCTATGGCGTAATCCTAAAAATGCTGGCAAGTCACTGTCTTCGGTTACAGGAAGAATGCAACGTGCCGCTTTAATTCTAGCATCTACAATTAAAACAGCACCATCATGCAATGGGCTAGTTTTATTAAAAATAGAAAGCAATAATCTTTTAGAAATTTTAGCCTCAATTTCGTCCCCAGTTTCTGCATAAAGCCTTAGTTCAGAGCCTTTTGCAATCACAATCAACGCTCCTGTATTTGTGCCTCCCAATATTTTTGAAGATTCTATAATAGGTGAAATATCTAACTTCTCATTATTGTCTTTTTTTCTGAAAATCAAAGATTGAAACAAGCTTCTGTTGTTGCTAGTGGCTGATTTGCCAGCAATCAATAAAAATTTGCGAATTTCTTGCTGAAATAAAATGATAACGGCTATAAACCCCACTCCCATCACATTTCCAAGAATAGTAGAAAGCAATTCCATCTTGGCCGCTTTTACCACCAGATAAAAAAGATATACGGAGAGCAAACCGATAAAAATCCGCAAAGCAACGCTTCCCCTAAACAGTTTGTAAAGCTGGTAAAAAAGAAAAGCTACCAAGCATACATCTGCTATATCTATTAGTTTGACTTCTAAAAATCCGATATGGAATAAAGTATTCAAGGCTTAATAGTTAAACTTATAAACATGTTTTAGCATATAGATTCACGGCTTCCACAGCTTGTTTTACATCGTGAACCCGTAGTATTTTTGCTCCATTTACCAGTGCAATCGTATTCAACACCGTGGTTCCATTCAGGGCTTCCTGGGCAGTCGATCCTAATTGCTTGTAAATCATAGATTTGCGAGACACCCCTACAAGCATAGGCAAATTGAGCATTTGAAAGTAAGGCATTTTTTTCAAGAGTTCGAAATTCTGACTGATATTTTTTGCAAATCCGAATCCCAAGTCTAAAATTATATCTTTTACGCCCTCATGTTTCAGCCGTGCAACTTTGTTGTGGAAGTATTTTGCAATTTCGAGCACTATGTCGTCATAATCGGTGTTTACCCCCATTGTTTGTGGGTTGCCTCTCATGTGCATTAGCACAAATGGCAATTTCAATTTTCCCAGCATGTCAAACATTTTTCCATCGAGCGAACCACCAGAAATATCATTTACCATTACAGCCCCTTCACCTGCAGCAACTTCTGCCACTCCCGAACGGTAGGTATCGATAGATATTTTAATGGAAGGAAAAGTTTTTACCAGTAATTTAACAGAAGCTTGGATTCGATTGATTTCTACTTCTTCTGTTATTTTTTCTGCATTAGGTCTTGAAGAAGCCCCACCTACATCAATAATTGCAGCCCCCTCGCAGAGCATCTTTTCTGTTTGAGCAAGAATTTCATATTCAGTCTTGAATTTTCCTCCATCGTAAAAAGAATCGGGACTCAGGTTTAAAATCCCCATTACTATGGGTTTATTCAATGAAATAATATCGCCTCCAAGATTTAAACTGAAATCAGTAGATCGTATTTTCCTCATTAATTTGGATAATTTTTAGAGATTTAGTGCAGATGCAGAGCAAAATTACCACAACTACGCTTAAATTTGGCTATTCTAGTGTTAATAAAGTAGTAAAATGTCACCTAATAAAACAGAGGAACAGTTCAATCAAGTGATAAGTGTAAGTCGTCAGCTTTTCAACAAAAAAACAAAAGACTACGGTACTTCATGGCGAATATTGCGAGTCTCTTCTATCACAGATCAAATCTTTATCAAGGCGCAACGCATACGTTCTGTTCAGGAAAAAGGAATGCAAAAAGTGGCAGACGATATACGTTCGGAATTTATAGGTATTATCAATTATTGTGTGATAGCATTGATTCAATTAGAGCTTCCTGCAGACGAAAGCCTTGATTTAGCGGTTGAAAAAGTGGCAAAACTTTATGATAAGCATATCGCTTGCAATCTTGATCTTTTAAGGGATAAAAATCACGATTACGGTGAAGCCTGGCGCGATATGCGAGTAAGTTCGATGACTGACCTTATTTTAATGAAAATACTGCGTGTGAAACAAATAGAGGACAATGCTGGAAAAACACTTATTTCTGAAGGAGTGGCTGCTAACTACCAAGATATGCTCAATTACGCTGTGTTTTGCATGATAAAGATGGGGGAGAGCTAGGTTTTATTGTAGAATTACAAATGGAAGGCGAAATTTTTGATAGGGGGAATATTATTTTTAATTACTGCTACGACTTTGTTTCTTGCTCTGGGGCACTCAATGGTATTTCCTTCTTTTTGAAAAAACCACCTAAATTTATCAGTACTGTAAAGTAGCTTCTTGGCCCTGCAGCATGGTAAAAAGCCGAAGTGTAGCCCAACTCCACTGCTTTGATTTTCAACATTGCCCCGAAAGAAAACCCACCGGCACTTGAGAAATTTTCTAATGCTATCTCTGATCTGCGGAAGTGGTTGTAGCCTGCCCTGATGTGGAAGCCCTTTGCCAACATAAATTCCCCACCAAATACAAAATGTCGCATGATTTTATCAACCGTACCTACTCTATTGTATTGCGGATTTCCGTTTAGGTCGTAGCCCGCAATGTTGTTTGGGTCGTCATAGGCAATGTCATATTGATGCAAATGATGAATGGTCATCGAAAAGCGCAAAGGCATATGTTCTAGCTTGTACGTAAAGCCCGCCTGCACATCAAAGGGTATGTTAATATTTTGGCTTGGCGTATAATTTTTTACCGCAAAGCCAATATTTTTCACTAGCAGTCCTATCGTAAATTGGCGGGTAGGGTGCTTAAATACACCCCCCATATCTGCCAAAACCATGGCAGCGGTGTTGCCAGCTATTTGCGAATGGGCAAATTTAATATTCGCACCTAGAGAAAAGTTGCCAATTGTGTGCGACTTGCCGACAGTAAATGCATATTCATTGGCAAACATAGATCCTAATACATTGCCTGATTCATCGGTTTGCGGTGCCCTCCCATATTCGGTGTACTGCATTCCTACGCCAAATAAACCTAATTTTTTTGTATCAAATACATATCCCAACTGGCTATTCCATATATCGGCATAATATTTATTGTAGCTAATGGTGCTTTGGTTTTTCATTTCATTATTAAGCAAAGCAGGATTGTTAAAAAACATATTGGGGTCGCGATCACGCACCGATACGTTCATGCCGCCAATGCCGGCTACCTTAGCATTGGCATAATAATTTACAAACTCAAATCCGTTTTTCCCGCCCAACTGAGCAATGGCATGCAAAGTGCTAAATAGTAAAAGTAGAAAGCCGACAATTCTTTGCATAAATACAGATGATAATTTGCACGAATTAGTGATTGGAGACCAAGGTTTATGTCGTTCAGTACTACAATCGCTGCCAAATATAAATATTAAACCCAATTCATTTATTCCGAACTTCGAACGCAAATACCACCACATTATTTTCTTATTAGGGATTGGGTATTTACTTTCGCGTAAATTTTAAAATACAATGAGCAAAAAAACAATCAAAGTAGGCAATATCGAATGCGGAGAAAAAGAGCTTTTCCTTATTTCTGGCCCGTGTGTAATAGAGGAAGAATCGATAATGATGCGTACGGCAGAAAAATTGAAGGAAATATCGCAACGACTGAAAATGCCGCTAATTTTCAAATCATCTTATCAGAAAGACAATCGCAGTTCGCTCAAATACTATGTAGGGCCAAGAATAGATGAAGGGCTAAAAGTACTGGAAAACATAAAAAAACAATTTGACCTGCCCATTTTGTCAGATGTGCATTACCCTGAGCAAATGAAGGCAGCAGGTGAAGTGCTCGATGTGATTCAGATTCCTGCCTACCTATGTATGCAGACTGATTTGCTAGTTGCAGCAGCCGCCACCGGCAAAGTAATCAACATTAAACACGGGCAGTTTTTGTCGCCCGAAAACATGATAAAGCCAGCAGAGAAAGCCATTGATAGTGGCAATTCACAAATTATTCTCACAGAACGTGGGTTTACTTTTGGGTACAATGACCTAATAGTTGATCCTCGCAGTTTTTATTATCTAGCCAAAACTGGCTTTCCTGTGGTGTTTGATGTTACCCATTCTATCCGTAAATACGGAATTCCGAGTTCCGACCCCAAAGGTGGTGCCAGGGAATTTTTGCCAGTATTGGCCCGCGCTGCAGTGGGTGCTGGTGTAGATGGCTTGTTTGTAGAAGCCCATCCAAATCCACCAGAAGCACTTTGTGATGCAGCGAGCCAATATTATTTAGATCATATTGAAGAATTTCTAAAGCCGTTACTCGAAATTCATGCTGTAGCCAAGAAGTATACAGAGTTTTAGATTTTATAAATTGTACCCCCACTCATGCATGTAAACCAGCGCTAATTATTTGCTAAAGTCCGATGTCGTTCAATTGAGCAATGGTATTAACCTCATCTTGCCGTTCGCAGGGGAGAGGGGTGATGAAGGACTAGCAGAACAACACTTGAGTTACCATCTATAAATGTGTTTAAGGAGGCATTAACATCTTCCTTGCGCCCATTTTTTACAAAACGCGATAGATGAATATTAAGCATCAAGGTCAATTCTACTTAAGCGTAAGGGGTATTTAGAAAACCAGAGGACCAAAGTATTGTTGTTGTCACCAATGCAAAAGGGCATTTATTGAGAAAATAGACATTGCTAACAATATCCGTGGCAGGGATATAATTAATTTTATTGGCAACTTATTTTGTGTAACTATTTGATAATAAGAGACATAACTATTGTTGAGAGTTGCCAATGAAGGCCCTAAACAAATTTATTTCAATTATTTTAATAATAGAGTTTGCAAATGCGGAATGGGTTGTTACCTTTGCACTCCCTTTAGCAAACGAGCTAAAAAAGAGACCAAATACTGCTTAATTATTGATTAATAA
>Ga0163144_10006213_pt1 | contig 26417 bp, 20 predicted proteins | sample OliLak19BULKMAT1_FD_123175 | JGI IMG/M metagenome (GOLD analysis project Ga0163144, IMG submission 123175) | Freshwater microbial mat bacterial communities from Lake Vanda, McMurdo Dry Valleys, Antarctica - Oligotrophic Lake LV.19.BULKMAT1 | ecosystem: Environmental > Aquatic > Freshwater >...
ATTTTTTGAATACACTTGTATTGAATGAAGAACCACCAAAGCATGATCCTACCAAGAATACCTAACCTCAAAGTGAAATTAAAAACTTGCATTCTTTTTTTATTGCCGATTCTCTCTTTTGCTCAGAATGGGCACAAATTTAAATCCGGAGAATTATTGCCGGAACTTGTTTTATTGCCGGTGTATTCATCGGAGGATGGAAAGGACGATACGCTTAAGACTTCAGCGTTAAAAGGAAAGAAGATCCTTTTAACATTTAACAGGTATGTAAGTTGTCCGCTTTGTAATTTCCGCACCCATGAGCTGCTTGAAAAATACGATAGCTTAAAACAAAACGGGTTTGTAATAATTTCTGTTTATGAATCTACCCGGGAAACGTTAAAACAATATACTACCCAAGAGGAGATACCTTTTATCATGATTGCAGACCCGGATGAAACTCTTTATAAGCAATTTAAAGTCCAAAAAAACTGGTTTAAATCTTTTACAGGCTTATTCAGGGATTACAGAAGGAAGCACTCCGGAGGTAAAAAACTTTTTAAATCAAACTATGAGAGAGAGGGGCATCTTAACCGGATTGGAGCGGACTTCTTAATTGATGAGAATGGAATTATTAAAGTGGCTTACTATGGCAGGTTTGTAGGGGATCACCTTCCTGTGGAAGAAATAGTTAAATAGGTAAATACTGAAAATAAATAAATCGGGCTTATAAATTTAATGGGTCGTCCATTGATTTTTCAAATTTGGTTTTCGACAGCATTAATCCAAACATCATGATAACGGCAGAAACAATAATGACAAAAAACAGGATACCTTCATTAAATTTGTCAGACTGGAAAGAGGCTGGAATACTATAGAAGAGTACGATGGTAATAAGCCCTCGCGGAGCAATGAATAGTTCAGGCAAAAGATTGCTCTTTGAAATGAAGCGGAGAAAGATAAAGCGAATACCGATAATTGTGGCAATTATCAATGAACCGATAATTGTAACATTTATATCCTGAAGTAAAACAAGGTTCATAGTATAACCAAACAATATGAAGAAAAATGTACGGATAATGAAGGCGGTTTCAACGGTGATGAGCTTTAGTTCCAATGTAACATGACTTAGTTTTTCATAGTGTAGGTAACGCACAAGTCGTCCTTTAATAAAAAGGTGCGCATTGTTCAGCATTAATCCGAAAATAAGAATAAGAAGCAGAGAGGGAAGATGGAACAGTTTTGAAACAGAATAAACAAGAACGAGCACCGCAAAAATGAGATAAAACTTTACATGGGAAGTGGCGTGGTTAAGGAGAAACAATAGAACGAAAGAACTCGCAGCAGAAATAAGGATAATTAAAAACAATCCGAAAAAAAAATGCCCAATAGAATCGGAACTCAGCAGGTTATCCAGAATCACATAATTAAATAACATGATTCCTATAATATCCGAGAAAGTGCTTTCATAGGTTATAAATTCTCTTTTCTCGGCTGAAAGTTTTTGTACACTTGGAATAGCTATGGCACTACTAATTACCCCTAAAGGAACCGCATATACCAATCCTATTTTCCAAGTCAGCTCAATAAATTCAATGAATATAAAGCAAATAATACCGGTGGTCGCGATGAGAATCAGTAATGCAGAAAAAAATGATTTGGCAATGAGTGGAATCTTTGCCCTGGTTAATTTAAGGTCAAGAGCACCTTCAAGTACGATCAGGATTAATCCAACAATTCCCAATAATTCGAGCAGAACATTTGTTGTGGAGAGTTCATATCCTAAGTCCTTTCCAAAATAATTTAAGCCAATGCCGGTAGTAAGAAGCAGTATAACAGATGGGATTTTTATTCGGGACGAAACAATGTTAAACAGGTAGGAAGCCACTACTAAAACACATAAAGCAATAAGAATGTTATAAGGATTTGCCAATTTAATGTAATTTAGATTCTGTAAATATAATGACCTTTCAGACAATACTTGATAAAATCAGCATTTGGCGAACCCGCTATATCAGCAATAAGACCTTTCTTATTATTGTAGCAATTATTGTGGGGGTTGTTGCGGGGTTTGCGGCTATTCTGTTAAAAATCTTAGTTCATAATATTCAGCACCTTATTCGGGCAATTCTTGAAAACCCGTCTTTCAATTTTTTACTATTTGTTTTTCCACTTATCGGCATTTTGCTTACTGTATTTTATGTACAGCGTTTTCGCAATGGAAAAATCGGACGTGGAGTGGGCAGTATTCTTATTTCCATTGCCAAGCGTTCAAGTAATATTGAACGTGACAAAACGTATTCACATTTAATTTCCAGCGCACTCACCATTGGTTTTGGCGGCTCTGCCGGATTAGAGGCTCCCATTGTGGTTACCGGTGCGGCAATCGGTTCAAATACTGCAAGAGATTTAAAAATGAACTACCGCGAGCGCACACTCATGCTTGCCTGCGGTGTTGCGGCAGGGATATCCGCGATTTTTAACAGCCCTATCGCAGGGGTACTGTTTGCAGTAGAAGTAATATTATATGAGTTTACCATTCCTGCATTCATTCCTATTCTGATTTCATCAGCTACCGCTTCTGTATTTTCAATCCTCTTGTATAAAGAAAAACTATTCTTTCTTATTACCAAGGGATGGAACATGAATGCAATTCCCTTTTATATTGTTCTTGGTATCCTTATGGGGCTAATTTCTGTTTATGTTACCCGAACAGCCATCCGAACGGAGAAGCTGTTCAAATCAAAAAAGAAACCATATCAGAAAGCAATTATTGGTGGCGTTATTCTCGGACTGATGATTTTTTTGCTTCCTCCGCTTTATGGGGAAGGGTATTATACGATTGAAAATTTACTTGCCGGCAAATATCAAATGCTTTTAGATAACAGCATATTTACCGGCCTTACGGATAACCCTTGGTTCATTGTTCTAATTGGAGCCATCATAGTGCTGGTGAAAATAATTGCAACATCTGTCACCATTGGTGCAGGGGGAAATGGAGGAATATTTGCTCCATCACTTTTCATAGGAGCTATTACAGGATTTGTTTTTGCTCACGCTGTAAATCTTCTGGGCATTATTCAACTTACCGAAGCAAATTTCATTGTTGCTGCAATGGCGGGGGCTTTGAGCGGGGTGGTGCACGCACCACTGACCGGAATATTTCTTATTGCCGAAATTACCGGTGGGTATGCCCTTTTTGTTCCCCTTATGATTGTCAGCTCCTTGTCATTCCTGATTGCACGTTATTTTGAACCTTATTCAATCTATGCGAGAAAGTTGGTTGAGAAAGGATTGCACAATAAAGACAGGGATAAGATTGTGTTGAACAGGATAAAACTCAAAAGCATTCTTGAAACAGATTTCGTTTCAGTATTGCCCTTCGATACTCTTGGTCAATTGGTGGAGAAGATCGAACACTCGAAAAGAAATATTTTTCCTGTACTGGATGAAGATGGCCATTTGCATGGGATTGTTTTGCTTGACAACATTCGTGAGGTAATGTTTCAGCATAAACAGTATGATAAGATTCTTGTCAAAGATCTGATGAGCCAACCACCATGCATTCTGGATGTGAACGAGGAAATGCATGATGTAATGAAAAAATTTGATAGCTATAATTCCTGGAATTTACCCGTAACTGAAGGGAATAAATATATTGGTTTTGTTTCTAAGTCAACAATTTTTACAAAATATAGAAGTTTGCTTATAAAACAGTCTGAACAGCAATACAATTAAATTTATTTTTACTATCTTATTTTAAGCTAAATGACTATAAAATTGCAATTATTCATCGGTTTTTTAATTTCCATACTTGTATTTGTGGCTGTTTTATTTGTTAATCAACGTTTATCACGCGAAGTATTGATAAATACGAATTATCTGAATAATTCCGAAACTGTAATAAGAAACGCGAACATGTTAAATAAGGAAAATGATAGAAATGCAAGGTGGTTTCAGGGGTTATTTACTTACAAACCAGGAATCCTTTTTGCAGCCATATTATAAAGGCCTGAGCAGTGTTCCTGCTCTGATCAAAGAACAAGCACCCCTATTAACCACTGACTTTGAAAAAGAAACACTTGATTCTATCGGTTTGCTGCATAAGGATTGGGTAGAATATGCAGATTCATTGATTTCAGCAAAGAAGGATACTTTACCTGAATCAGGCAGGCGATACAAAAGATTATTTGAGAAAAAGCTAAAAATGGAGGTTGGCAAAAAGTTAAACAATAAAATTCATAGCCTTTTTGATTCTCTGGATGATTATGAATACCGTTTACGTCAGGAACGTAGAAGTACCCTTCAAAAATCTATTAAGAGCACCCGAAACACTTCCTTAATGCTTACTGTTATTTCAATCCTGTTTGCAGTCATATCCTGTATCTATATCATCCGGACCATTACAAAGAGAATATCAAAAATGGTGAATTTAGCAGAGAAAATTTCCTAAGGCAATTTCATTACAATGGCCGATGGAAAAACGGATGAATTTGAAAAATTAGTAGAATCACTTAACCAAATGTCTGAAACCCTTAATAAAAATTTTAAGGAATTAAAAGAGAAGAATCAAGAACTTGATCAGTTTGCATATGTTGTTTCTCACGACTTAAAGGCTCCCCTGAGAGGAATTACCAATATAATTTCATGGATTGAAGAGGATCATGCTCCCGATATTTCACCGGAAATATATCGAAATCTTTCATTGATTAAAGGACGAACCAACAGACTTGAGAGTATGATTAATGGATTAATGGATTACTAGAGTATGCACGCATCGGAAAAATAAGAAGGGGCGCTGAGAAAGTTGACATAGGGCTCCTTTTGCAAGAAATCAAGGAGTTAGTCCTGCCTCCAACTGTACGTATGATCGTAGAAAACGCCATGCCTGTTATGCTTGCAGAAAAATTGCATTTACAGCAGGTATTTTCAAACCTGCTTAGTAATGCATTTAAACATAATACGGTAAGCAGTCCTGAAATAAGGGTAAGATCTAAGGAAACAGAAAAATATTATGAATTTTCAATTTCTGATAACGGGCCGGGTATTGAAAAAGAATGTTTTGAAAAAATATTCGTTATTTTCCAAACGTTAAAGGAGCGCGATGCTTTTGAAAGTACAGGTGTAGGATTGGCAATAGCAAAAAAAGTCATAGACGATATTAAAGGAACTATCAATGTTAAATCAGAACTTGGTAAAGGGGCAACATTTACTTTTACATGGCCTAAATCAGAAGCAAAATGAAAAAGACAATACTGCTAATTGAAGATGATTATCTCGACATAGAAAGCATGAAGCGCGTATTGATAAGACTGAAGATTGAGTATGATCTGCACATTGCGCATAATGGAGTTGATGGCCTGGCGATGTTAACAGGGAATGTGCCAGAAAGAAAAAAAATCATACCCGATATAATTATTCTGGATATCAATATGCTCAAAATGAATGGGATGGAATTTCTAAGGATTATAAAAAACTATTACAGCCTTCAAAATATTAAAACATTTATCCTCACCACATCTGCTGAAGAGTATGATAAATTTGCGGCCGAAAACTTAGGTGTGCATGGTTATATTTTAAAACCTTTGAACTTTAAGGATACTTCCTCGAAGGATTCATTGGCCTTGCTCACTGAATTATTAAAGTAACGGCTAGGAAGGAGCCCAGATAATCATGAGGGTGTCCCCTCGTAATTGTTGTCATCCTATAACGGAGAAGGCATTTGCTAAAATATACTTACCCCAGATTTTGCAATTCAGAAACGACATATTAAAAATATTTGACGCAACATATCCAGTCGGTCCGAAGGACTCCTTTGGAGTAAGCCCCTGGATATGTAGGTCAGGGTTAACCCAGACATCCAGGCACTACGGCCTGGATCGTCTGCCCATGGGGCAAAAAGTTCATTGAACTTTTTGGGTTACTTTTGTACACAAGGACGTATGCAAATGAAAAAAGCAATTTCTCTTCTGGTATGTAAAAGTATTTTAGTTGCATCGGCCTGTGCACAGCCTCTCTTGCCAAGCATTGGGATTGGGAATTTGCCGGCAGATACAGATCCAGTATGCACCATCCCCTTCTATAATGGAAATTTTTATACCAGCGGAAAGCAGGTGGGTGATACAATGGCCGATTTCACAATTTACGACCTGAACGGAACCGCTTTCAACCTCGCAACTGAACTTGCGAAAGGAAAACCGGTTTTATTGATTGCAGGTAACTATACTTGTCCTGTTTTCAGGAAGCAGGTTCCATCAATTAATAATGTCATAAGTACCTATTCAACCCAAATCTCTACACTGGTTTATTATGGCGTTGAAGCTCACCCTACGGACACAAGCCCCTATTTTGGTTATGTAAATACCACTACTGCAAATATAAATGCCGGAATACTTTATGCTCAGCCCACCACGTATGGGCAGCGCAAGCAGCTGGTAAGCGATATGTTGAATGATCCTGCTATTCCCCTGCTTGCCCCTGTTTACATAGACGGCCCCTGCAATAACCTGTGGTCCTATTATGGCCCTGCACCAAACAATTCATACTTAATAGATACCAACGGTATCATTTTTTCAAAACATGGCTGGTATGATAAATACCCGGATGACATCATTTGTGACATAGATAGTTTACTGGGCAATCCAACTTCCTGCGGTTCAGGAAATAATAACGGAACATTCATTTTAAATGTTCTCTCTGCCGATACGGTTTGGGGAAATCCGGGAAACACGCTGTCGATAAACGCGGAATTGGTGAACAATAGCCCAAACAATGTCCTTGTTCTGCTAAGAAGAATGGCAAATAACATGGCGCCCGGATGTGCAAGTTCCATGTGTGCGGATGTATGCTACTCTACAAGTACAGATACTGTTACCATTTTAATTGCACCCGGAGACACGCAGGATTTTCATTTTTATTTTTATACAAGCTCTACCGGATTTGATACGTCACATGCCCGGATGCGATTCCGAAATGTAAATAATGCAAACAATATATACACCGTGAATTTCTACGGAATAACAACTAATGCCTTGGGAATTAGCAATGCAGTTGTTTCGCGGAATAAGGTTAAGGGTTTCCCTAATCCGGCACGCGACAGGATACAGGTTAGCGCATCTTTCCCGGTTAAAGCAATTGACATAACGGATATTGCAGGAAAAATAATCATCAGCAATGCAGATCCCGGTTGCGACATCAGCAAGCTGAAAGAGGGACTTTATTTCCTCCAGGTGTCCGGGAAAAATGGTGAAATGTCATCCGTGAAATTTATCAAGACCGATTAGTCATCTTCTACATTAACAAAACTCTTGGTGTTTCCCGGGTCCTTAAATCAGAATTTGCTTTATCCTAAGCATCCGGTAGACCCGGTGTGGTTTAGTGTTTACTTTTCTTAGTAATTTCACTCTTGCCATATTTATCCAACACCACCTTAATTATTGTATTATACTCAGGTAAGTATTGAACCGTTTTATTCTGAATTTGTTCAATTTTTTCCAATACTATATTCGTTTTATTGGTACGATCTGCCCAATCAGCAATAATTGAATCTTCCTCACGGGAATCGGTTTTCAAAGAGGAGATAAAACTGTCGTTTGAATCCAAAAGGTCAGTCAATATGGTAATGTTTTGATCCAGTTCAGCTATTGCCTTATTATACTTCTCGTCCATTTGCTTTAAAATATCTTGAGCCGTTTTATCCTTATCAAAAGCAGCTTTCTTTTTAGGGTCAATATTGCTTAGCATCTTAGGATATTTTTTTGTTTTCCCAGCAGTAATATCATCTTTACTTTTTTTTGCTTCAGTAAGCTTTTGGATCATTGCGATATTGTCTGCAGTAAACGAATCAATTATCTTTTGGTCAAGGGGGTGAGAACAGGAGAAGGCAATAACACTCAGTGTTATTACCCCGAGAAATTGCTTTACGATATGTTTCATTGTTTGGGTTTTATGATTGTTTTTTTCGAAATACTCAAATTTTATTTTTCCTTTCTTGGCTGTTATTTCACTGCAACCCGGTTTATTTTTCCAGCAACAATAACAGTTAACTTCGCGTAGAGCATAGCGTCTTTCTAGAAAAATGAGGGTGGCCAGCAGATAAGCTCCCTTTGTTCGTCCACCAGCCCAATTGCCCTCATATCTTAGGACCTTTCAATAAAACGAGAGCGGCTGGCAGTATCCAAACAAATGCTATCTCTGCTGCCAGCCATTTTCCATCGCCTTTTGGTTAACCATACAAACGTAAAAGTGTTAATTGGATTAACGGTTATTTAAGCATGAATTCAGTTTTTCCAGCCAAACTTCCATCAACATATACTTCTGCTTTGTATTTTCCTTTTAAACGTTTTTGCTCAAAATCATAATTGATAATAATATTTTGATCGCTGTTATTATAATTGATGTCCTTCATTGCAGAATAATACATTTCCGATCCAGACTTCTTCTCTGTAAATTTAGATTGGGCATCGGATAGGGTTTTATTTCCGCTGTAAACCACAAGATATACCTTCTTAGCCCCTCCATCAACAACCGGGTTCTCCATCAATTCAATAGTGGCAGAGATACGATTTACCCTTTTCGCTTTATCAGTAGCTTTTGTTTTGCTTTTTACAATTCTGAAATTGTTTATAGCAATTGTTCTCGCTTTGATATCTTTTGAGAATTCAAGTTTTTTCTTCAATGTTTCATTTTCTTTCTTCAGTTCTGATAATTGATTATTGAGTTGTGAAATCTGATTTTCCAGGCTCTGTATTTTCCGGTTCAATTCATTTGCTCTTGTTTCGCAGTCTTCTTTCTGTTTCTTTCCATCTTTAATCTGTTTTCTTAAGGAGCTTAGAGAGGTGTTATCCTTTGTAAGTTTCTCTATTTGAACTGTCTTGTCGGAAATGTCAGTTTTAAGAGATATTATAGATTCGTTTGTTTGGGCTTGCTCATTTTTATATTTGCCAAGCTCCGCATTTACTTCATCCAATTGTTTGTTAAGAAGAAGTTTGGCAGATAAAATCGAATCAGCCTTCAGAACAGCAGAATCTCGCTCGCCTTTCAAGGAACTATTCTTGTTTAGAAATATGCCGCTCCAAATAAATGAAAGCAGCGATAAAGCAACAAGGATCAATACATACTTTTTCTTAACTCGATTGGTGATTTCCATAGTGTTGCTTAGTTTTGCTTAAGAAGCTTAAACAGTTTGTCAAGTTTGGGTGCAAGAATGATTTCCGTTCGCCTGTTTTTTGCCCTTCCTTCGGAAGTTTCATTGGCAGCAACAGGAAAATATTCGCCTTTTCCCGAAGCGGTAAGCCGCTTAGAAACCACATTGAAATCTTCACTTAGCATCCGCACGATATTTGTCGCCCGTGCGACACTCAAATCCCAGTTATCTTTATACACGCTGGTTTTAATCGGCACATTATCGGTATGACCTTCAATGGTTATATCAATATCCTGATTGCGATTCAATACTTCAGCGAGTTTTTGGATAGCTTCCTTGCCTTTTGTCTCAACGGCTGTGCTACCGGACTTAAATAATAGTTTGTCTGTCATGGAGACATAGACCTTTCCATTCTTCATCTCTACTGAGAGTTCATCAGCGTTGAATCCGAGCAATGCGTTCTTCACGATATTGTTGAGTGCATTTGTGATTGAATCCTGTTTTGAAAGAATGCTTTGTAATTCCTTCAGCTTTTGCTCTCTCTCCTGAAAAAGTTTCTCTTTACTTTCAAGGTCTTTTGATTTTGTCTTTAGATCTGCATTGAGTCTGGCAAGTTGTAGCCCAGACTTGCTTGATAAATCATCATAATCATCTTTTAATTCCATGTATTTTTTCTCTAACCCGCTTATAGCTTCCTTAAGAGCCGTTGTATCGCTCCTTAACTGCTTGTTAGCGGGGCAAAGTCTGTCCACTTCTCTCACAGCCATTTTGTATCGCTTGGACTGAAACATCCTGTCTATTTTATTTCCCAAGCCATGCTGAGCTTTAGAGGGGGTCAGCGCAATACTGAAAAGAACTATTACAAAAAGATTCAATAGAGCTTTGATCATATATCCATTTTATCGTGTAAGTTTCATTACTATAGTCGCAACAATCATTACTACAGCACTGGAAATCAAAAAAATAATTCCAACTGGGGCGATCGTGAATAAATGGATAACCTGAAATACCATAAATAATCTTTCCTTTTTCCTGTCCTTGCACATCCTGCTGATAAGATAGGGCGCGAAGAGAATATCTCTAAGCAGAATGATAAACAACACTTGAAATGTTTTAGTAAATATCTAAACCAGCAATTAAGAACAGGTTAAAATGAAATTAAAAAACCATTAAAATTTAGGTAGCTATTAATGGCAAGTTATGTTCCCCTCGACAATTGTTGGTATTGAACTTAATAAGCCTTGCAACTAATCCATACTTAACAACAAAGGTGATTGGCTGGCAGATAAGTAATCTTCATTTTTATCTGCCAACCAAATTAACCCTGAATTACTTTTATCTCAACTTAACATTGCACGCACCTACATATTTTTCGCCATTAAACATTTCAACTTTATAAACTCCGGCTTTCAGTTTTTCTTTTGGCTCGTAAGTCATTTCTATTTTTTTCGATACTTTAATTACTTCTGATGAACTGTTGACCAGCAGCCCTGCATCGTCATTAGTAACCTCGAAAGTGAGACCCTGATCATTCTTGCCACCAATTTGCGATCCGTCAGGTTTCATAATCTTAAATGAAATGCTCTCAACCATATTTTCCGGCACTTTAAAACTTACTGCAATTTTCCTTGTTCGCCTGGACATTACTGTAAGCTTTCCATTTTTTCTGCTAGATTCTATCAGGTAGTTGTCGGCTGTCATGGAGCTTAAAATATCAAGATTTGCAGCAAGTTGTTGGTTCGCCAACTGAAGGGATGCTACAGTTTGATTTAGCATTTCTTTCTCACCGTTTAGTTTCTGAACTGATTCATTCAATGAAAGCACCTGGTTTATGAAATCCCTTTTCATCTGCGACAATTCAGTTATCTGTTTTCTTAAAACCCTCATGCTCCCATTTTCCCTGCTGATAGTGCTAATTTCCTCCTCTTTTTCCGAAAGTTTTTTACTTGTTTCAGATAGAACTTTGTCTAGATCAGAATTTTTACCCTTTAATCCGTTCATTTGATTTTTAAAATCGGCAAATTCTTTTTCCAAATTGAGTTTTTCAGAAAGAATCAATTCTGTTTTCAGTTTTTCGTCATTGAGGTTTTTTTTTGTGGACTGATTGGCATTATAAGATATGCCTGCGCCTATTAATGATACCAGTAAAATAATTACCGCTCCGGAAGTAATTGCTTTTTGTTTGTTGAATGTTGTTTTCATGGTTTTTTGTTTTTTTTAGTTAATGTAAAGATCAATTATCATAATTAAAGTGGGATTAACACCGGATTAAAAGCGCATTAATATTATATGGAGTTGAGTATCACATCTTCCACCGCCCTAACCGGGATGATTACCCCACCTTTCAACTGAATGTGGGCTTCGGTAACGAACCAAATAGCGGTCATTACGATCCATTTGCCCTCAGCGGAATGAAATAAAATTTTAAGTTTATGCTTGTAGTTATTTCCAAGCACTTCTCCCTGCTTAAGTAGACGAAATCTTTCGCTTTTCATTTCAGGGCATACCAGAATCTCATTTTTCATAAAATTGAGGTCGCTGATATTTTCTTTTTGAATAACTTGAGCTTGCATGGCGATTGATTAATTGGTTATAGGGCAAAGTTCCACTAGAATAATTAAGAAGTGATTAAACGGAAATTAAAAACTAATTAAATCAGGTGAGAAGAGGAAGAAAAACAGAGATGGATGTACCAGTATTCAAAACAGAATTAATTTCAATTTTTCCCTTATGTATGGAGATAATTTTTTGAGTAAGGGATAAGCCAAGACCATTTCCTGGAATAGTTTTCGCATTTTTAGCTCGGAAAAATGGCTCGAAGATGTTTTTGATGTCATCTGAATCAATGCCGATGCCCTTATCCTGAAAGTCGATTTGTATATTCCTGCCAACAATTCTTAAGTTGATTTCAACTTCTTTGGTTTGCGAATACTTGCAAGCGTTATCCATAAGATTTACAAAGGCTATTTTGAGCAAATGTTCGTTAGCAGGCACTACAAGATTACTCTCGTCTTCAATCGGCTCATCAAAATGGATAAGTATTTTATAATCCATTTTTCTCGAAAGAAGTTCAGACCGTGTTTGCCAGAGAAGTTCGTCCACTCTGAGATCACGAAGTGATATATCTGAAACATCTGAACTGACCTTTGCTAAATCAAGTAGACCATTTGAGAGCTCGTTAAGGTTCTTGATATCCTCTAGAACAGATTGAAGGATAGATTCATACTCTTCCTGTGAACGGTTTTTCATCAACGAAACTTCAATCTGCCCTGTGATGGATGTGAGCGGAGTGCGTAATTCATGCGAAGCATTCGATACAAAACTTCGCTGCATTTCAAATGCCGATTGGAGTCGCTCAAGCACTTTGTTGAAAGTAATTGCAAGCTGTGCGATTTCATCAGTGCCATTTCCTTCATCCACACGAAGATTTAAACTTGAAAGTTTAATCTTTTCAACCTGTTTTACTACATTCGACATGGGCTGAAGAGCTTTCCCTGCGTAGATTCTGCCAATGAAAATTGTAATTCCAATACTGGTGAAGCATCCAATAATCAAAATCCATTTCAAATTATTCAATTTGCTTCTCCCGTATCTATCTAGTGCTGACGCAATCACAACAAAACGATCGTATTTATCGGCATACAAGAGTCCGATGACTTCATAATTACCCTGATGATATGTTATGTTTTTTTCTAAACGGATTTTATCTAAAAGTTCCTTTGAGACATTTATGGAATCATCGTCAAGGCTATTGTATATCTGGTTATTCAGATAATCATAAATGACAACCTTTTCGCTGTAGAGAGCGTTAATTGTATTCCGGTCTATTATTTTCAGAAGGTCGTGGTCAACCTCCTTTACGTTGATCAGAAGTTGTGCAGTGGTTAGGGCTTTATTCTCTAAACGAGAATAAAATTCAGATTCCCTAAATGTAGATGAAAAGTATAATATACTTAATGAGAAAAAGACAAGAATGATGCCTACTATAGCAGTAAATTGTAAAGTAAGACGTGTGCGGATATTAAATCTCATTTTAGATTTCTTTCATAACATATCCAACTCCTGTTTGAGTGTGAATGAGTTTCTCTGGAAAATCCTTATCAATTTTTTTTCTGAGAAAATTCACATAGACATCAATAATATTAGTTCCGGTGTCGAAGGTGATATCCCAAACTTTTTCGGCAATATCAATTCTGGAAAGAACCCGTCCTTTGTTGCGAATAAAATATTCCAAAAGGGAAAATTCTTTTTGAGTAAGTTCAATTTTTCTACCTCCCCGCGCTACTTCATAACTATGGAGATTCATCTCAAGGTCGGCAATTTTCAAAATACTCCCCGATGAAACAGAAGCACTACTTCGTTTCAGTAAAACTCTTATCCGCGCAAGGAGCTCTCGAAATTCGAAGGGTTTTACGAGGTAGTCATCGGCTCCTGAATCAAATCCTGCCAACTTATCCTCTGTTGTTCCAAATGCAGTAAGCATCAGCACGGGAATTTTCTGATTGCTGTTTCTGATTTCCTTACACAATTCTATTCCGTTTTTAAACGGTAGATTGATGTCGAGAATCAAAGCGTCATACTCCCCTGCGTCAAACATTTTTTTTCCGACCGAGCCATCAAATGCTATTTCAACAGTAAAGCCATTTTCTTCAAGACCTCGCTTAATAAACGAAGCCACCTTTGGTTCGTCTTCTACAACCAATATTCTGATTTTTGAGTTATTCATATTTACAAAGTTATCATATACTTCTCAAAAGAACATTGACTTTTGTGATTTCCTGATTAAAATACGATTAAAGTTCATTCTGACTGCTTTAATATTGATTGTTGTTTTCAACATTTGTATTACACTTTTTGCATGGTGAGAAAACAAGAAAAGCCCGCTCAATTGATCGGTTCTAACTTGTTTGACTCAGGGGATTGAATGAGCTTTTCTTTTTTTCTTTCAATTGTAATAATATAGACCTAAACTTTATTTCTCTTTTAATGCCCCGATAATGTATAAATACACACAGCAATGATTCATCGGTGTTGTAATTCTATTTTTCATTGTAGTTCCGATAATTTGTATGGAGGCTGTATATGATAATTTCCACCGCTTGATCTGTAAAGGGCATACATATATTCTATCCCCGATGTTTTCTCCTGTTTTAAATAGATGCCATTCCTCATTGACATCAATTTGCTTTATCCCAGTCTCTCTTCTCTTAAATAAACTCCCATAGCTTTTAGGTTTAAAAGGTTAATTTTTCTCTTCCCATTGCAATTATACTTTGCATGGAAAGTGTTGTTTTAGTTCCTGAACTTTCGTGAACCCCTGGCTGTCCGGCAGGCAGGTTTGAGAAAATTGCGGATAACAAGACAATAACACCCTCTAAAAGCTTCCAAATAAACTATATACATCCAACCGTTTTCCCTATGAATTATCGAAAATTCAAAAGAAAATCAGGGTTGGCTATATTTGGCGAATTCGTAATTCGTATACCCAAAAAGTTCAATTGAACTTTTTGCCCCTTGGGCAGACGATTCAGGCCGTAGCGCCTGGATGTCTGGGTTAACCCTGACCAACATATCAGGCGGTTACTCCAAACAGGAGTCCTTCGGACCGCTTGGATAAGTTGCGTCAAATATTTGTAATATCTCCTTTCTTAATTGCAAAATCCGGGTATATTCGCCTGCCTGCCGCAGGCAGGTATCGTTTCGTTATTCACAGATTATGATTGTAGACATATTTATTCCCTGCTTTATTGATCAGCTTCACCCAAATGTGGGACTGAACATGGTAAAGATCCTCGAGAAACTGGGATGTGGCGTTAATTATAACCCGGATCAAACCTGCTGCGGACAACCGGCTTTTAATGCCGGCTACTGGAATGAAGCCCGGGAAGTGGGGGAAAAATTCATCAAGGAGTTTCAGAACGACAGATACATTGTTTCTCCTTCTGCATCCTGCACCGGATTTGTAAAAAATTATTATCCCGAAATGTTCAGTAACTCGGTTTTACACAATGAGCTGAAGCAGATCAAAAAGAACATGTTTGAGTTTTCTGATTTTTTAGTGAACGTACTGAAGATCACAAACCTGGGTGCCACTTTAAAAGGCGTTGCTACCTATCACGACTCCTGTGCTGCGTTGCGTGAGTATGGAATCAAGCAGGAACCCCGGACATTGCTTTCCAAAGTACGCGGCCTGGAAATCCACGAGATGAAAGAAACGGAAGTATGCTGCGGATTTGGTGGCACCTTCTCGGCCAAATTTGAACCCATTGCCGTTGGGATGGTAGAACAGAAAGTAAAAAATGCCCTTGAGGCAAAAGCAAATTATATTGTTTCTACAGATATGTCCTGCCTGTTACACATAGACAGCTATATTAAAAAGCAAAAGCTGGACCTGAAAGTGATGCATATCACTGACGTTTTAGTTTCTGGCTGGGAGTAACGTCATTGCGAGTCCTCGATGCTTTGATCGAGGCGAAGCAATCTCACAAACCAATAGACGGAATTAATTCAACAAAATCAAGTTTAAAACATACGATTGCTTCGGTCGAAGACTCCCTCGCAATGACGAATTAAATGAAAGAAATCCTCGAAACATGCACTTCCTACAACCTTTGGGCGAACAAGATAATTACCAAATTGCTCAGCACAAATTCGTCACTTCTCGACAAAGAAGTTAAAAGCAGCTTTCCATCTTTAAGAAAAACAATCTATCATATTTGGTCTGCAGAAGAAGTATGGCACAGAAGGCTGCATGGAGAATCACTTGATTCTCTTCCTGAACCGGGAAAAGACTTTTCAGCATTCACAAAACAGCTTGATATCCGCTCCCGATCTTTTATTGAATTAACGAAGAAAAAAGACGAAGTTTATTTTTCACTTTCTAACAGCTATAAAGATATCCGCGGAAATTCCCACATTAATATGCATTGGGAAATGATCATGCATTGCATGAACCATAGCACCTATCATCGTGGCCAGATCATTACTTTATTACGGGAACTTGGAGCTACAGAAATTCCGGGAACGGATATGATAGCCTATATCCGGGAAATAAAAAAGCAGTAATTAGCCCGTAATAACTGGGTCCCTTTGCTCGCCTTCGCAAAGCGCTTTGGCGGAGCAAGGCAAGGGGAATAACAGCCAACACCATCAAGAATTTGTAAAATACCTAATACCGATGCCTCGTATCTTTTAGTCCAATTATAATTTGTACTTGATCGGTCCGGACTCCTTCGGAGCATTATACCAAATGTTATGGACTAATATATAGTCAGTAATGGTACAACCTCTCCTGAGGAGATGGTAGATCCTGCATAATCCGTTGATCCTGAAAAATGTAGGAGAGGTATCTTTCCTAACCCTCCCTTGAGGGGAGGGTAGATCCTGCATAATCTTCTGATCCTGCAAAAAGCGGGAGAGGTGGTATTATTTAACGTACTGTTTAAACCAACCCAACGTACGGTTCATGTAATCAATTTGCGCTTCTCGCTCGCTGATTCCGTGTGGCTGGCGCTTATAGGTTATAAATTGAGTGTCAACATTTTTTAATTTGAGGGCGTTGTACATTTCTTCACTCTGTGTGATAGGAACACGCGTATCTGCCCCTCCGTGCACAATAAGCATAGGAGTTTGGGCATTGTTAACATGAGCCAGAGGCGAACGATCCCATACAAGATCCATATTATCATACCACCACAGATTCCAATGAACCAGTGAATTTTCATCTATGATCTCCGTAGTTCCACTGAAAGATATCCAGTTGGAAATTCCGGCTCCCATCATGGCCGCTTTAAAACGCTTGCTGTGTTTGGTGCCGCCCCATGCAGAAAAATAACCACCGTAAGAAAAACCTCCTGTCCCTACTTTATCATTGTCCACCATTCCTTTTGCAACAAGATGATCAATACCTGCAAGCACATCGTCAAATTCTTTTCCACCCAAATCCTTATGATCGCCTTTTGCAAAGCTTACCCCCCTACCCTGGCTGCCTCTGTAATTTGGTTCAAGAACAAAATATCCATTGGCGGAGTACCACTGTATAGGATATAAGGCTCGTGTATTCCATCCGTTAGATGAAACGGATTCCGGCCCTCCGTGAATCTGAAGAAGCAAAGGATATTTAGTGCCTGCTTTATAATCTTTGGGATAGGTAAGTACACCTTCTATCTTCCACCCATCAGGGCTTGTCCAGGTGATAACTTCCTGCTTGGTAAGCTTAATGTTTTTCAATTCCGGATTGCTGTCCGTCCTTTTTTGCAATCCTCCTGCTGTAGTTCCTGAAAACACTTCGTAAGGATGCTGTGGTGTGCTGGCAGAAAATGCCATGGATCCTGTTTTTACATTCAAGCTCATGGAACGTATAACGGCTGCTTTGCCATATACCGATGTCATTTTGCCTGTTTTAAGATCGATCTTTTTCAAGGAAGAGTGACATCCTTCTGCCATCAGCGCAAGAATGGTTGTGTTATTGATCCACTTTACATCCAGCACCGAACCCTCGTATTTATCTGAAAGGTTTTTAGATCCTCCTGCTGCTGCATCCACTACAAATACACTTTGAGCTATAGGATCTGAAATATCAACTGCACCGCAAAAAGCAAGATTTTTTCCATCAGGAGATATGTCCATGGTACCCAGTTTCCCTTCGGTTTTGCATACTATTTCAGGTGTTCCCCCTTCTGCATTTATGCGATATATCTTCTGATACATCATCACATGATCAACACTTGGCTTTTCCGATGCCCTGAAAAAAATTGTTTTACTGTCGGGAGACCAAACGTAATCTGTTACATGCATGGCTTTATCGGTCAAGCCTTTTGGCGGATAGCTTGCTGTAGCATCTGTTACATAAAGCCGGTCATACTTTAGATTTTCATCTTTTATTATCCAGTCGCGCTTCCTTTTTTCATCGGCCTTTTCCGCATCGCTTTGGGCATCTCCATATACCAGTGCAAGAAATTTTCCATCGGGAGAAAAAGAATAGTGGCCTACAGATTGAGCGCCTGAAGTGACCGCAGTTACCTCTTTATTAAGAAGCTGCACTATATTCACCTGTACAACTCTTTTAACTGTATCTCTTATGAGGCAATAAATATTTTTGCCATCCTTGCTCCAGGAAATAGAAGATGGGTTGTATATTTTTTCCAGAATTGTTTTAGATGCTCCGCCTGCTTTTGGAACGGTCATCAATACAGATTTAAGAGTAGCGGAAGCATCTGCCCCCGGCACACGAAGAATATAGGCAATTTCGTTGCCGCTGGGCGAAACGGAAACCTCCGAAACATTCCGTATATCAGAAATCATTTCAGGAGTAATAGTCTGCGAAATGGAAGTCTGAACTAAGCCCAGAGCAGCAATAAAAATGATAAGTTTTTTCATAAGTAATGGTTTTGTCCGAAAGGCTCTTCGGAGAGCGGCAAAAGTAACAAAAAGCGCCTTAGTTTCTGCCTGCTGATTTACTTGGAATAAGTATCTTCGGCCTCTATAATCACACCATGAAAAAAGTTATTTTCCTCTCCTTCTTCCTTCTTACTTCTGCCTTTTTACTTTCTCAAAACTACCGCTCCTCATCAAACGTTCATTACTGGAAGAACAGAAAGCCTTTCGCAGGATACTGGCAGCAGGATGTACATTATAAGATCAAAGCAAATATTGATGAAAAGACAAATATTATCAGCGCACAGGAAGAGCTTACATATTATAATAACTCTCCCGATACATTAAGCTTCGTTTACTTTCACCTATACCAGAATGCATTTCAGCCGGGTTCCTATTTTGACAAAATGACTAGGGAAAATGGTGTTACTCCAAAATATGGTAAATACGAAGCTCAGAAAAAAAATACCGAGATTCTACAATTGACATCTAATGGTACTGTTCTCAAAAAAGAAGAGGATAACACGCTGGCGAAAGTCTTTCTTGCCAAACCGCTTTTGCCAAATGATTCCGTTTCTTTCAGCATTTCCTTTAATTCTTATTTTGATACGGGAACCCAACGCAGAAGAATGAAAACCTTCAACACCCATGGCTATAAACATTTTGACGGTGTTCATTGGTATCCCCGCATGGCAGTGTATGACCGCAAATTCGGCTGGGAAACGGATCAGCACATGGAAAAAGAATTTTATGGCGATTTCGGAACCTACGATGTAGAACTGGGCTTTGCGAATAATTATGTTGTTGAAGCTACCGGGGAGCTTGGCAATCAAGAAGAAGTTTTGCCGGAAGAGCTCAGAAAAAAATTAGACCTCAGCAATTTTAAGGATAAGCCCATGTTCTCTCCGCCATCCATTATTACTCCTTATGACAGCACGCTACGCAAGACCTGGAAGTACCATGCAATAAATGTCCACGATTTTGCTTTTACAGCCGATCCCACCTATAGGATAGGAGAAGTGATCTGCAAGCCGGATGGATATACCGGGCCGGGAATAAAAATAATAGCGATCGCCCAAGAGCCTGTTGCCTCCCGGTGGCAGAATGCTGCGGAATACACATCACAGGTTATTAAAACGTATTCGGAAGATATTGGCATGTATGCCTACCCAAAAATGGTGGTTGCAGATGCCCGTGATGGAATGGAATATCCTATGCTGACGCTTGATGGTGGCTGGGATCCCGGTTACCGTGATCTGCTTGCACATGAGGTTGGACACAACTGGTTCTTTGGAATGATCGGCACCAACGAAACGTATCGCGCCTTCATGGACGAAGGCTTCACACAGTTCCTGACCAATTGGGCGATGGAAAAAATTGATGGCCCGGTAAGGGTAGGCCCCGAACCTGATTCTAAGTATGTAAGAGAGTTCACGCATACAGATTACGTTCGCAACAGCGAAATATATACCGCCTTTATGCTGGATGCAATAAAAGGCGAAGACATTAACATTAACAGGCATTCAAATGATTTTAACACCGCCTTGCGTCATGGAGGCGGATATCGCCATGTCTATTACAAAACAGCGGTGATGCTTTACAACCTGCAATATGTGCTCGGTGATGAATTATTTCTGAAAGCCATGCAGCATTATTTTGAGCAATGGAAAATTGCCCACCCCTACCCCGAAGATTTCCGAAGCTCGATCATGCAATACACGCATGCGGACCTGAATTGGTTCTTTGACGAATGGCTGGAAACTTCCAAGACAACGGATTACGAAATAGAATCAGTAAAAGCCCAAAAGCTTCCCGGAGAATATGTTATTACATTTGAAAGGGAAGGCCAAATGCAGATGCCGATAGATTTTATTGTGATAGATCAAAAAGATTCAGTACATAAATTTCATATTCCAAACACCTGGTTCATTAAAAAAACCGATGCTGCTGTACTTCCCAAATGGTTTGGATGGGGTAAGATCCAGCCCGAATATCAGGCAAGCGTAAAAATTCCTGAAGGGATCAAAAAGGTGATCATAGATCCAAGCAACCGCCTTGCGGATGTGGATATGCGCAACAACCGTTATCCTGCAGAAACAAATTACTTTTTTGATTCCAAGATCGCCAACACGCCTGACTGGACCCATTACGAATTATTCTCCCGCCCGGATATCTGGTACAACAGCTATGATGGAGTGAAGGCCGGAATTCATATGAACGGAAATTTTGTAAATCATTACGACATATTTGATGCAAACCTATGGATCAACTCCGGAATCGGACAGGGCAATTTAGATAGCAGCGTTAATTATAACAGTTTCAACAACATGTCATACCGGCTGAATTACAAAACAGCTACGGATCATTTTATTAAATATTCATCGATAAACCTTTCTGCAAAATACCTGGATGGGCTGAGTGCTTACGTAGCAGGATTTGAAAAACGTGATAAGCAAAATGATAATAAAGTGTACGCTTCCTTTAAATCCATGATCCGCCAGGACCAGGATGATCTTGCTTATCTGTTATATCCGAACGAATGGAATGCCGGAAAATTGAACAACACATTATTGCTGGGCTATGAGCATACATATACCTACAAACACGGATCGGGAAAGATCAATTTAGATATGCGCTCTTCCACCTTGATGGGCGATTACGATTATGCCAATATCCGCCTCACTGTGGTGAACAAAAACAAATTGGGCATATTCAATTTTAATACCCGTACACTTTTACAATATGGTACCGGTACAAATACCCCTAAAGAATCTGCACTTTACCTGGCAGGTGCAAGTCCCGAGGAATTAATGGATAATAAATTCACACGTTCAGCAGGATTTTTCCCCAGTGACTGGATGGGATATGGTGCAAATACAAATAATTTTCAGATGGGTGGAGGCTTGAACCTGCGCGGTTATGCCGGTTACCTAGCTCCTTATGAAACAGCAAGCGGAGGGGTAAAATTTGTTTATCGGGGAAATAGCGGAGCAGCCTTAAATGCTGAACTGGAATTTGATCAGCTGTTTGATTTCATCCGTATTACCGACCAGAATGGAATTATCAAATGGATAAAAAATACATTTAAGCTGAATACATACCTTTTTGGAGACATGGGGGTAATAAACTCCAACGCATTTTACGAAGATCTGAGGTTTGCGGATTTCCGTGCTGATGCAGGAGTGGGAACAGCACTTACAATAAAAAAATGGGGTGCTTTGCAAACTGTTCATCCGCTTACTATACGTTTTGATATGCCTTTCTTCCTCAACCGCATTCCCGCGACAGAAAGTGAATATTTTAAATTCAGATGGGTGATGGGAGTTAGCAGGACATTTTGACAAAGAAGATGGATACAAACTCTAAGTTCCTGAAAATTATCGGAAATAATTTTTTATTCCGCCTTTACTTACTGCAAGCGTTGCCGATGGCATTTTTGGCCGGGATCCGTGTAAAAGAATTCACAACAGGAAAAGCTGTAATAACAATAAGTTTTTCCTGGCTTACGAAAAATCCATTTCGCTCTATCTATTTTGCCTGTCTGGCAATGGCTGCCGAGATCAGCACCGGATTGTTGGTAATGAATGGCATTTATAAATCCACTCCCGAAATTTCCATGCTGGTTATAAAAAATCAATCCTCTTTTTTCAAGAAGGCGGTTGGAAAAATTTTATTCACCTGTTCCGATGGAACCAAAATTGCTGAAGCCATTCAAAAAGCCAAACAAAATGAAGAGGGTGTTGTTATTGATGTTAAATCTGTAGGCGTTGACGAAGCAGGCGAAACGGTTGCCGAATTTATTTTCACCTGGTCGTTGAAAGAAAAGAAAAAATGATACCATTACCGATTATATATTAGTCCAAAGGCCAATGGTATTATGCCGATCGAAACGAGGCCTTGTGCAATGGACTAATTTAAATTGAGCATCGGTATTATAGATCAGAGTTTTCAGCAAATAATACCGATGCCTCATATCTTTTAGTCCAATTATAATTTGTACTTGATCGGTCCGAAGGACTCCTTCGGAGCATTATACCAAACGTTATGGACTAATATATAATCAGTAATGGTATAACTACCTCCATTTATATCTCCAACTCTAACGGAATAAAGTGATATTTCCCTGCTTAATAACTTCTTCTCCCGAAAGAAGTATGGCTTGCATGAAATATGCATATACCGCTGTTCCTTCATCCGAACCCTTTCCTCTGAATGTGCCATCCCATTTTGCAGCTGCATCTTCTGTCTCAAAAACACGTTGTCCCCAGCGGTTATAAATAATAAACTTGATTGATTTAAGGCAGTCGATATTTCCATAATAGAGCTGAATCACATCGTTCTCCCCGTCACCATTCGGTGAAAATGCATTAGGAATATATAGCTCACCGGCATTTTCACAATCCAACTGAACCAACACCGTTACACAGTTACTATCGGAACAACCATTACTATCTGTAACCCTTACACAATACGTGGATGTAATTGTTGGAGATACTACAGGATTTAAACAAGTAATACAAGATACCCCGGCAGCAGGTGACCACACATACATTCCTGTACCTGTTGCCGAAAGCATTGAACTATCACCAACTGTAATGGTAGGCGGAGAAGCAAAAGGAGCTACCACAGGTCCGGGCGTGGTGGTTACAATTGCTGTTCGAATTTGTGTGCATCCGTTAGCATCTGTAATTGTTACTGTATACGTTCCCGCTGCAAGTCCGTTGGCTGTGGCAGATGCTTGCCCATTATTCCAAAGATAGGTATACGGCACTGCACCATTGCTTGGATTTGCAGTAGCTGTTCCATTATTTATTGTACAAGCTGTTTGGGTTGTAGAGGTAGTTGCTATTACAGGATTATTTGTTGTTACGGTAACAGGTTGCACTTGTGTGCATCCGTTTGCATCTGTAACTGTAACAGTATAGCTTCCTGCTGCAAGGCCGGTGGCTGTTGGTGTAATTTGTCCGTTATCCCATGCATACGAGTAACCTGGAGTGCCGCTGCTGGCATTTGCGGTTGCAGTACCATTTGCTACCACACAACCTGCCTGCGTAAATGAAGTGGTGAGCAATAATGTATTATTGGAATTTACAGACACAGGAAGAGAAAGGCTGCAGCCATTTGCATCTGTAACTGTTACACTATAATTCCCTGCGGCCAGTCCGGTAGCAGTTTGAGTTACCTGTCCGTTATCCCAAAGATATGTGTAAGGTGTAGGTCCGCTGCCTGGATTTGCAGTGGCTGTACCATTGCTTACAGTGCAGCCTGCATCTGTTGACGAAACTGCCAAGACCAATGTGTTGTTTACAGTTACCGTAACCGTTTCGGTGCCGATGCAACCGTTTGCATCCGTGATTGTTGCTGTGTACGTTCCTGCACCAAGCCCGGTTGCCGTTGATGTGGCTTGTCCATCGCTCCACGAAAATGTATAAGGGCCATTTCCGCTACTGGCATTTGCGGTAGCCGTTCCGTTATTTACAGTACAGCCTGCCACTGTAGATGAGACAGTTATATTCATCGCATTATTGGAATTTACCGTCACCGTTTGAACGGCAGTACAACCGTTAGCATCTGTAATAGTGACCGTATATGTTCCTGCTGCAAGTGCGGTTGCTGTTGCATTGTTCTGTCCGTTATTCCATAAATAGGTAAATGCGCCCGTTCCACCTGCTGCTGCAACACTGGCTGTGCCGGTAGATACTCCGCAATTGGTATTAGTTGAAGTAGCAGACGAAGTCATAGCCGCAGGTTCCGAAATAGTGGTGGTAACTATGACAATACATCCAAATGCATCTGTAACGGTAACCGCATAATTGCCGGCAGGTAATCCGGTAGCAGTTGCTCCAGCCTGTCCCGATGGATTCCATGCATACGTATAAGGAGCTTGGCCTACAGTAACATTAGCCGTTGCACTTCCGGTACTTCCTCCGTTACATAAATTATTTGCCGATGTAACATTTGCCTGCGGAGACCCTGAATTTGAAACATTGGCAACTGCTGTTTGAGTACATCCATTTGCATCGGTAACCGTTACAGTATATACTCCTGCTGCAAGTCCGGTAGCAGTTGGAGAAGTTTGTCCATTGTTCCACACGTATGTATAGGCAGAAGTTCCTCCGGTAGCACTCGCAGTGGCAGTGCCGTTTGCTGTGGTGCAGGAAGCCGGAATACTGCTTACTCCAACAGTAATTGCTGATGTTGGTTGTGTAATGGTGACTACTTGTGTCCCGCTGCATCCGCTCGCATCGGTAACCGTTACTGTATAACTACCTGCCGGCAATCCGGTAGCAGTTTGAGTTGCTTGCCCGTTGCTCCACAAATAAGTATAGGGGCCGGTGCCGCTCGTCACATTTACATTAGCGCTTCCCAGGGTCACGCAGGTAGCATTTGTTTTGGTGCTGGTCAAAGAAAAAGAAGCGGTAGCATTTATGGTAACAGTGACCGAAGCTGTTTTACACAGCGCACTTATAATGCTTACATTATAAACGCCTGCGCACAAACCGGTTGCAGTTTGAGTAGTTTGTCCGTTGCTCCAAAGATAAGTATACGTACAGGCGGCAGGAGATACAATGGCTGTAGCATCTCCGCTGCAAGGATTGCTGCATGTAGGCTGAATTATCGCAGAACTCGTCAGAATATTTGACACTCTGAATTTTGCAATAAAGCCATCATCCGTATTGGTTGATCCGCTAAAAGTCGGGTCATAGTAAGCCCCGCCACCGGGATTAGTAACCGGATAAGTGCCGGAATTTGTAACCCCGTTCCACTCCCCTGCTACAAATAAATTATTTGCTCCGTCCACCGCCACTGCCTCTCTGAAATCAGCACCGTTTCCACCCAGGTAAGTTGCCCACAAGCGGGTGCCGGTATTGCTAAACATGAGGATAACAATATCATTGAGTCCTCCATTATAAGAATTATCATTATGTCCTCCATCGCAGGAATTCTGCACGGGAACAGCTGCGGTTGTATTAATGCTCATGTAAACATTTCCGCAGGCATCCACTCCAAGATTATCAAAAGTACTTACCCCTTCTACTCCCGTTCCTCCATAATAAGTGGCCCATAGGCGGGTTCCTGCGTTATTAAATTTTAGGATAAACGCATCGGCCGTTCCACCTCCATTTGTTCCCTGAAAGAACGTACCTGCATTTTGCACCGGAAAATTAAAGGAGGCCGTATGTCCCATTACAAAAATATTTCCGCTCGCGTCTGTGATGATGGAAGTAGCGCGCTCATCTCCGCTTCCTCCGTAATAAGTTGCCCATAAACGCGTACCTGAATTATCAAACTTTAAAATAAAAACATCCCCAATAGCCGGTACACCACCTACACCGGCAGCTCCTCCTCCATAAGCACCTTGAAAGAAAGTTCCGGCATTCTGAGTGGAAAAATTGGAAGAATTGGTTATCCCGGATACAAAAATATTCCCTGAATTATCCGCACTTACCGAATATGCTCTTTCATCCGCACTTCCACCATAATAAGTCCCCCAAAGGAGAGCCCCCGCATTCGTGAATTTTAGAATAAAAGCATCGCCAATTTGCGATGTAGCGCCTCCTCCATATGTGCCTTGAAAATAAGTTCCCGCATTCTGAACCGGCAAATTCGGAGAGTCCGTATTTCCGACCACAAAAACATTCCCAGACGGATCGATCGTTAAGGAAGCTCCACGCTCATATCCGCTACCGCCATAACGTGTTGCCCATTGGCGAATACCGGTATTCGTAAATTTCAGAATAAAAACATCAGCAGAACCAGCATTGGCACCTTGAAAATAGGCGCCCGCGGAAAACTGGACGGGAAAATTTGCCGATTCAGTGCTGCCCGTTATGAAAACATTCCCTGCCCCATCCGTAGCAATGTTATATGCTTGATCAGGCAGGCTCGTAGTTGGTGTTGCCCCTCCTCCGTAATA
>Ga0163144_10006215_pt1 | contig 26411 bp, 24 predicted proteins | sample OliLak19BULKMAT1_FD_123175 | JGI IMG/M metagenome (GOLD analysis project Ga0163144, IMG submission 123175) | Freshwater microbial mat bacterial communities from Lake Vanda, McMurdo Dry Valleys, Antarctica - Oligotrophic Lake LV.19.BULKMAT1 | ecosystem: Environmental > Aquatic > Freshwater >...
GAAAACAAGAGCCAAAACGAAATGCGAATATGCCCGGACATCAGCTCGACTCACAATAACGTCAAAACTCCAACGATTTCAGCGATTCTTGCAGGCTACGATTTTCGGTTGCGGAATCGCTGGCCCGATAGTATTTCGATTGAATTAATTTTACAGGTACGTCTTAGGACATCCCATCCGGTTGATCTGTTTCACCAGCTCCTAAAATCGTCAAGGTTTCGGGGGAGGCTTCGGCTTGTCCTTGTCAGGAGTAGTCTCGACCACATCGCCAAAAGTGATGCCCGACTCGGCCCCAAATCGCTTGTAGTCCTGATACTTGATCGTCATTTTGATCGGTACGATACTGTCGGCGAAAACCAAGGTATCCGTCGAAACAGTGTAGGTCGGAAACCAATACTTGCCGTCGATCTGCTCACGGTAAGTTTCGAACTTCGGGTACTGGCTGCCCGCATTGCGCTTCTTCCCCATCGGACGTCCATAAGTCTTGACGATTTGGAGTTCCTGGTCGTCTACCCAGGCCGTACCAGCAAAATAGCGCTTGCCGGGTTCGATCTTCTTGGGCTTGATCGAGAACACATAACACGGCACCTCATCCACCATTTCATGTCCGAGGTAACGGACGAAATAGAAGTCCAACTCTTCACTTGTCAAAACGAAAGGCAGCGTATCGCGCATGTCCTGCAGGTCTTCCGGCTCAAGCAACAGATTCTGGAGCGATTGGGGCGGGGCATAGACAACCCTCTCCGACCGCTTTCCTTCTACAAAGACCCAGTCGCTCGTCGTTTCATACTTGCCGATCACCCGCTTGCGAGACGCATCCATTTCGTTCATCTTCGTCACCTGACGGTATATATAGCTTTGCCGAGCCTTCGAAAAATCGCTCTCCTTCTGGGCAAACTTCTTGATGATCGTTTCGATCTCGCCCGGAGAAGGGTCTTTTAAGGTGACGGCGGCGGACATTCCGCAAGCCGCGACGAGAATCAGCGCTAGACTTTTCATTTCCATTACCTCAACAGATGTTTGGCGATCACGACTCGTTGCATGTTACTGGTGCCCTCGTAGATGCGGCCGATTTTGGCATCGCGGTAATACTTCTCGACCGGGTACTCCCGAGTGAATCCAACCCCGCCGAAAACTTCAACCGCGCGGCTGGCCACATTCTCGGCAATCGTCGAAGCGTAGTACTTCGCCATTGCCGCCTGCTGCACAAATTCTTCTCCAGCATCCCTCAATCGCGCGGCGTTGTACACCAGCAACCGCGCTGCCTCCACTTCCACCGCACACTCGGCCAATGTAAACTGCACCCCTTGGAAGTCCCCAATCGGCTTGCCGAACTGCTTGCGCTGCTTTGCATATCCAACGGCATGATTCAGCGCCCCCTGCGCCAGCCCCAGCATTTGCGCCCCAATCCCAATTCGCCCTTCGTTCAACGTCTCAATCGCCACCTTGTAGCCTTTACCCACTTCCCCCAGCACCGCCTCAGGCCCGACCTTCACTCCGCTTAAAACCACCTCGCAAGTCGACGATGCCCGTATCCCAAGCTTGTCTTCCTTCTTGCCAACTTTGAGGCCCTCCGCCGCGCGATCAACCAGAAAACAAGTGATTCCCTTGTATCCCAATCCCGCATCCACAGTCGCAAACACCAAAAACAACCCCGCCTCGGCCGCATTCGTAATCCACAACTTCTGGCCGTCGATCACCCAGCCGCCGTCGATCGGTCTCGCACCCGCCGCCAGCGCAAATGCGTCGCTGCCCGCGCCGGCCTCGCTCAATGCATAGCTGCCAACCATCTCACTCGCTAATAGCGGCAGGTACTTAGACTTCTGCACCTCGGTGCCCCAAATCCGGATGGCATTGTTCACCAGCGTATTCTGAACATCGACGCAGACACTGACAGCCGGATCCACCGCCGCCAGTTCCTCAATCATCAACACGCTTTGAAAGAAGCTACCCCCCTGGCCTCCATACTCCTCCGGAACATCGATACCCATGAAGCCCTGTTCAAACATCTTCTTCAACAGACCCGCATCCAACTTCGCCTCCTCATCCATTCGCTTCACAAGGGGCAAAATCTCAAGCCGGGCAAACTTCCGCACCACATCGCGGAACATGATTTCTTCTTCGCTCAACCGCGTCAGAGGCTGCATTCCACTAGTTATTCTATGCCCCTACTCTGCGGCAAGGTGTTCGCAATTGTGGCTTGTGTCCCACAAACGGACACATGTCCAGCGAAGTGAAATGCAAAAACATACCTCTATCTAACTCAATACAAAAGAGTTCCAGCACCAATCAAGCTATGGCTGCCTGCTTGCATCTGCTACATTCAAGAAATCATGGATATCAAACGCGAAGGGATCGGACGCAAAAAGTTGATCCGCCGCGCCCTGCTCGGCGTAGTGGCAGTGGCTGCTTTGGGTGCAACGACTTATGGACTCAGCCGCCTGAAGCCAGCAGCGCCGAACGTGGAAGCAGCGACACTTTGGTTCGGCACCGCCGAGCGCGGCCCGATGCTGCGTCAGGTTCGGGGCCTGGGTACGCTCGTACCCGAAGAGATCCTCTTCGTGCCAGCCACCAGCGAAGGCCGCGTCGAAAAGCGCCTCATGCTGCCAGGCGCCACTGTCACCGCCGCCACGGTAATTGTCGAATTATCCAACCAGGAACTGATGACCGCCCTCAGCGACGCTCAATGGGGAGTCAAGGCCGCCGAAGCCGAAATGATGGACCTCAAAGTCCGGCTGAAGCGCGAGAAGCTGGAACAAAAAGCCCGTACAGCTCAAATCCAGAGCGAACAGGTACAGGCCCAGCTCAGTTACGATCGCGACTCGAAACTCTTCAAGGAAGGCCTCACGGCTGACCTGACCGTCAAACTCTCAAGAGCCAAAGCGGAAGAGCTCACCAGCCGCCTCGAAGTGGAGCGAGAACGCCTTGCCTCCAGCGACGAGATGATTACAGCGCAAGTCGAGGCCAAACGCGTCAATATCGAAAAACTGCGCGACGCCTACACCCTTAAAAAGAAACAAGTGGCAGACCTCAGAGTCCGCGCCGGAGTCGACGGAGTCCTTCAGGACCTTCCCGTCCAGGTTGGCCAGCGCGTCACGATGGGCACTGTTCTAGCCAAGGTCAGCCAGCCCTGGAAGCTCAAGACCGAGCTCAAGATTCCTGAAACTCAGATGAATGAGATCAGAATTGGCATGCATGCCGACATTGATACACGCAACGGATTCATTAAAGGTCAGGTAACCAGAATAGATCCGGCTGCAGTGAACGGAACGGTAACGGTCGACGTACGTCTTATTGGAGACTTGCCGCCCGGCGCTCGCCCCGATCTGAGTGTCGATGGAAGCATCGAGGTTGAAAAATTGAGTGACGTCCTCTTCGTACAACGTCCTGTCATCGGTCAGGCCAACGCAATGGTTGGCTTGTTCCGGGTCACGCCGGACGGAAAAGAAGCTGAGCGCATTCAAGTCAAGTTCGGACGTACTTCGGTCAATACGATCGAAGTCCTCAGCGGCCTCAAGATTGGCGACAAAGTTGTCCTGTCTGACATGAGTCAGTGGGATGCCCACAACCGGGTGAGATTGAACTAAAACAGGAGCAGTGAGCAAATGAGCGAAACTCAGCAGGACCTTTTGACAATGGACGGCGTGACCAAGGTGTTTCTCACCGACGAGGTCGAGACCCATGCACTTTCCGGCATCCACCTGAATATCCGCAAAGGCGAGTATGTCTCGATTTCCGGCCCTTCCGGCTGCGGCAAGTCCACGCTGCTTGCCATCCTCGGTCTGCTCGATTCTCCTTCTGGCGGAACCTATGTCCTGAATGGCCGCCCCGTTCAGAGTCTCAAGATGAGCGAACGCGCCCGCATACGCAACCGCGAAATCGGCTTTATCTTCCAGGCCTTCAACCTCATCGGCGACTTGAACGTCTATGAAAATGTCGAACTCCCGCTTACTTACCGCGGGATGTCCGGTGCCGAACGAAAAAAGCGCGTCCACGAAGCTCTCGAGCGCGTCGGCATGGGTCATCGCGTCAAACACTATCCTTCGCAACTTTCCGGCGGTCAACAGCAGCGCGTCGCAGTAGCGCGCGCCCTGGCGGGCGACCCGGCCATCCTCCTTGCCGACGAACCGACAGGCAACCTCGACTCGGCCAACGGCGAAGCCGTGATGGATCTGATGCGAGAGCTCCACCGCGGCGGCGCAACCATCTGCATGGTGACGCACGATCCCCGCTACGCACGTTACGCCGACCGCACCATCAAGTTGTTTGACGGCCGCATCGTTGAGGAATCGAGTGAACTTGCTACAGCAGCAGAGGCCGAGAGATGAAACGGCACCTGGATCGCTACTTTGAACTGTTCCCGCTGCTGATTGTCATTCTCATTCTGGTAGCTGCTGAACATCGTCGCGATCGCGCAGTGGCGCCGGTGTCATTTAACACGCCGGGCTTCGATTATTCGTTTCCTTCCGTTGACATGCAGATTCCGCGTGTCATTGTTCGTTGACATCACTTAAGAAGGAGTCTCTCTCATGGGCTCGTTTTACCGCAACCTGGTGCTACCAGTGTGTGTGATGGTTGCCATCCTTTCGATTGCCATTGGCGTCGCCTGGAGCATGCAATTCCGTTGTACGAAAATTGTCAATGTTGATTCAGCCGCCTATTCCGATCTGCGTAAGGGCGGCCGGTTGTTTTCCAGTCACATTGCTTCACCGCAGCACGACGACATCTAGATCAGAGGAAAACACCAATGCGGGAAATCCTTTTTGCAACTCGACGCCTTCTCAAGAATCCCCTCCAGCTCTCTGCCGGCCTACTCGCCTTCATGCTTGGAATCGGGCTCAATACCGCGATGTTTTCAATCGCCGATGCCTTGATGTTCAGGCCCCTCGAACTCCCCGAATTGAATCGATTGATCCTGCTTGAATCCTACGCGCAGGGAACGCAGATGGGCATCGACGATGTGTCTCCCGCCGATTTTAAGGATTTTCACACTTCGGCCAAATCCGTTGAATCAATGGGCTTCGGCGAGGGCTGGAGCGCCACCATCACGCGCGATGCCGAGCCGGATTTCGTATCAGCAGAACGAGTGTCATCCAATTGGTTCGACATACTCGGTTCAACGATGGTGCTTGGGCGTGGGTTCCTGCCCGGTGAGGACCAGCTGGGAAAGAACCGCGTAGTCGTGATTTCACACGGGCTTTGGGCTCGGCGCTATGCTTCCGATCCCAGGATCATTGGCCGTCAAATGCGGCTGAACAATGAAGACTATGAGGTTGTCGGCGTCGTCAAGCAGACCGCAAGGTATCCCGGCTACATCGAAGTCTTCAGTCCCTACCCTCGAACTCCGCAATTTGAGCAACTGCGTGAAACCTTTAACCTCATGGTCGTTGCCCGCTTGAAGCCCGACGTCTCTTTGTCCGAAGCTTCGGCTGAAATCGCGACGCTCCAGGCCGGAATTGTCAGCCGCTACAAGGCCTCGCATGATGGCCGGCGGGTGCAGGCGGTTTTGATGAGCGACCGGGTTGCCGGCACCAACGATCTCGGAGTGAGATTCACCCGCATGCTACTCTATGCCACCGCATTTGCATTGCTGATCGCTTGCGCCAATGTCGCGAATCTTCAATTCGCCCGTGTCTCAGGACGTGCCCGCGAGTTCGCAATCATGCGCGCAATCGGCGCAGGCCGCTGGCCAATCGCAAGGCAGGTCCTGATTGAAAGCCTTCTCCTCGCTGGCGGTGGGGCCATCCTTGGAGCTCTCGTCAGCATCTGGAGCGTTGACCTCATCAAAGGGCTATTGCCAACAGAGGTTTGGCAATTCATTCCGATGTGGCCTTACGTGAAGGTCAACGGTTTCGCAGTTCTCATCACGTCACTCCTCGCTCTTGCTGCGGGCTTGATCTCTGGCGTCGCGCCGGCATTCCAGTCCAGCCGGGTCGACGCGCAAGAAAGCCTCCGCGAGGGTGGACGCGCCATGACTTCGGGCGGCTCGCGCCAGTGGTTCCGCGGCGCGCTGGTCGCCTTTCAGATGATGCTTGCACTTGTCCTGCTGATTGGTGCGGGCTTGATGGTTCGCGGGGCCAATGCCTCAATCAATATGTTTGGCTCGAGGAACCCCGAGCAGGTCGCAACGATGCAACTCGTGCTACCGGAAACCCGCTATGAATCGCGCGCCCAGCGGCTCGAATTCTCCAGGAAGCTGGAGCAGGAACTCAATCGCCTTCCCGGCGTCGAAAGTATGGCCCTTGTTAATTACTTGCCGCTTTCCGACAGTGGCTCATCGGTTGGGTATTACATCGAAGGCCGCCCCATGCCTCCAGTCTCTGAACGCCCTCGTGCACTCAACCAGGTCGTGACGCCAGGCTATTTCAAGATGATGCAGATTCCTCTCAAACAAGGCCGCTTTCTGACCAGCGAAGATTTCGATGGCCGCGAAGCTGTCTGCGTTGTGGACGAGACTTTTGCCAATGCTTCTCTGGCGAATCAGAACCCCCTTGGACAGCGCATTGTCCAAACCTTTCTCGATGCGATCAGCACCTGCCGCATCGTCGGCGTAGTCGGCGGCCAGATGCACTTTGCCTGGGAAAATACTCCTCGCAAGACAGTCTATAAGCAGAATGCACAGGTTGGCTCAAGGACATTAGCCATCATGTTGCGAACTTCAGGTCCGGTGGCGAGCCTGCTCGCCGCCGCCAGGAAAGCTGTTTCTGCGGTGGATCCCGATCAGCCCGTACGGAAGGCTTTCTCATACCAGAAGTTGATTGAAACTACCCTTGGTGGTCTGCGAATGGTCGCGATCTTTATGACCGGCATTGGCCTGGTTGCGATGCTCCTCGCCTGCCTCGGCATCTACAGCGTCATGTCTTATACCGTTTCTGAAAGAACCAGTGAGATCGGAATGCGCGTCGCCATGGGTGCTCAGCCCAGTGATATTTTCCGGCTTCTTGGTTACCAGGCATTGATCATGGTGGGTACCGGGATGTTGCTCGGCCTCGTTCTTGGCTACGGTCTTGCCCGATTCTTCAGCGGCTTGGTTTTCGGTGTCAATCCAAACGATTTTTGGAGTCTCGCAAGCGTCTCGATCCTTCTTGCCGTCGTAGCTGCGCTTGCCATGTACATTCCAGCACGCCGCGCAATTCAAATGGACCCCGCAACCGCATTACGGCATGATTGATAAAGCAATGATTGAACTCCGCAATGTGGAAAAGTTCTACCAGCACGGGCCTACCAAGAGCTATGTGTTGAGGCGCGTCGACGTCACCATCAAGGAAGGAGAATTCGTCTCCATCATGGGCCCCAGCGGCGCTGGCAAGAGCACGCTGCTCTATGTGATCGGTATGCACGATGGCGATTGGACGGGCGACTACTTTTTGTCGGGCCAGCCCGTGCACAAGATGAACCGCAAAGAACGCAACGAAATTTACAAACAAAACTTCGGCTTTGTGTTTCAGAGCTACCACCTCCTCGACAACCTCACGGTCGCCGAGAACATCGAAATGCCGCTCACTTACCGCAACATCAAGAAGCATGAACGCGAAGCGATTGTCGCCGATACGCTCGACCGCTTCCAGATGGTGGGCAAGAAGGATCTCTTCCCCAATCAGCTCTCAGGTGGTCAGCAACAACTCGTGGGGATCGCCCGCGCCATGGTGGCCAGCCCCAAGGTAATCCTCGCCGACGAACCGACCGGCAACCTTCATACCAGCCAGGGCAAAGAGATTATGGAGATGTTCAAGAAGTTGAACGAAGCCGGCACCACCATCATTCAGGTTACCCACTCCGATCTCAACGCCACCTACAGCAACCGCATCATAGAGATCCGCGACGGATGGATTGAGAAGTGAAGCCAAGGATCCTGCTATCCGACGATCAGATTGATGTCCTTGAGGCCTTGCGCCTGCTATTGAAACCGGAAGGCTATGACATTGAGACAGTCTCAAGCCCGGAAGACGTCGTCCGCGCACTCGAGAAGCGGGAATACGACGCCCTGCTGATGGATCTCAACTACACTCGCGACACCACCTCAGGCCAGGAGGGTCTCGACCTGCTCAGCAAGGTACAGGAGATCGACGCGGCCTTGCCTGTGATCGTGATGACTGCCTGGGGTAGCGTCAAGCTCGCCGTCGATGCCATGCGGCGCGGCGCACGCGACTTCCTGACCAAGCCTTGGGAAAATGAGCGCCTTGTCTCCATCGTTCGAACCCAGCTCGATCTCAGCAACGCCCTCAAGCGACAGCACCGCCTCGAGGCTGAAAACAAGCTCTTGCGCGACGAAACCGGTCCGGTCATGATTGCAAAATCCGCCGCCATGGAGCCCGTGATCGAGCTCATCGCCCGCGTCGGTCCCAGCGATGCAAACGTGCTGGTAACGGGAGAACCGGGTGTCGGTAAAGAAGTTGTAGCCCGTAAACTCCATGCCATCTCCAATCGCGCCCTGAAGCCAATGGTCAGCGTAAATGCCGGTGGCCTGGCCGAGGGTGTTTTTGAGAGCGAACTGTTCGGGCACGTCAAAGGAGCATTTACCGACGCCAAGGCTGACCGTGTTGGCCGCTTCGAATTGGCCGACACAGGCACCTTGTTCCTGGATGAAATTGCTAACGTGTCCATGAGTTTGCAGTCGAAACTTCTGAGGGTACTTGAGACGGGCGAGATGGAGCGCGTGGGTTCGTCCCGCACAAAAAAGGTGGACGTACGCGTCATCAGCGCCACCAATGCCGACTTGCATCGTGAAGTACAGGAAGGCCGCTTCCGCCAGGATTTGCTCTTCCGCCTGAACACCATTGAGATCCACATCCCGCCGTTGCGAGACAGGCGCGAGGATACCCTTGCCCTGGCAAATTTCTTCCTCGACAAGCATGCCCAGCGCTACCGCAAGGCGCTTTCCGGATTTGATTCGAGCGCCATTCAGGCCATGCTCGAACACCGCTGGCCAGGCAATGTCCGCGAGTTAAACCATGTCATCGAACGCGCTGTCCTGATGGCCGGTGGCACGCAGATCCGCACGCAGGATCTTGCCCTTCGCGTCAATCAGGGCGGTTCTCAAAAGCTGGAAGACATGAGCCTCGAAGACGTAGAAGCGCACTTGATCAAGAAGGCCCTTGATCGCTTTGGAGGCAATGTAAGCGCCGCTGCCGATGCCCTCGGACTGAGCCGCAGCGCTTTGTACCGCAGACTTCAGCGATACAATCTTCATCGATACGCTTCATGAAATTTGCCCACGAACGGCGCATCCAGTTCGCTGCCTTGGCTGCCGCCGTTCCGGCAATCGTAACCTCAATTTGGATCCTTTGGACTGGCGACTTTACCCCAAAAGTCCAGTGGACCCTCACCACCGTCATCCTCATCTCTTGGCTTGGCTTTGCGAATTCAGTTCGGGAAATGGTCGCCTCACCCATGCGCACTGTTGCCAATCTGCTCGAAGCCATTCGCGAAGGCGACTATTCCATTCGCGGACGTACTGCCCTCCAGGACGACTCCCTGGGCGAAGTACTTGAGCAGGTGAATGCGATGGGTTCAACCCTCCAGCACCAACGCCTCGGTGCGCTCGAAGCCACAGCTCTCCTGCGCAAGGTGATGGAGGAGATCAATGTGGCTATTTTTGCCTTCGACGCCGAGAACAAATTGCGTCTCGTCAACAAGGGCGGGGAAGCATTGATGGGCCGTCCAATGGAACGCCTGCTGGGCGAAACAGCCGAGAGCCTCGGGCTCGATGATTGCCTCAAAGGCGCTATGCGCACTATGACTCGCAGCTTTGAAGGAGGCAGCGGTCGTTGGGGTGTCGGTTGCAGCACCTTCCGTGAAGGCGGAGTTCCTCACAAACTGCTCGTTCTTACCGACCTGACGCGACCGCTCCGCGAAGAAGAGCTTCAGGCATGGCAGCGAATCGTGCGTGTGCTCGGTCACGAGCTCAACAATTCACTTGCTCCCATCAAATCCATTGCTGGCAGCCTGGGCAATATCATCGAACGCGACCCTTTGCCCGAGGACTGGCAGGAAGACATGCGCCATGGCCTGAACATCATCGGCTCGCGCGCGGAAAGCTTGCAGCGTTTCTTGAGCGCCTACACTCGCCTCGCCAAGTTACCCAGCCCGACGATTGCTCCGATGGCCGTCGAGCCGCTCATCAGAAGAGCTGTTGCGATGGAACTCCGCAAGAAAGTCGAAATCATCCCAGGCCCTGCTATCGCGATCGAAGCCGACTCCGATCAGCTCGAGCAAGTCCTCATCAACCTCGTCAAGAATGCTATCGAAGCAACCCAAAGCAATGGCGGCGCGGTTCGTATCGCCTGGAGCCGCCTTGAGACGCGCTTGGAAATCCGAGTCGAAGATGAAGGCCCCGGCCTGTCGAACACGATCAACCTCTTCGTTCCTTTTTTCACGACTAAACCAGGCGGCAGCGGCATCGGGCTCGTACTGTGCCGCCAAATTGCTGAAGCACATGGCGGTACTCTGGAACTAAAGAACAACGCAGACAAAGCCGGTTGCACGGCCCGTCTGTATTTGCCTTTAGGTGTCCAGGATGCCATCGCAGTATGATCCGAACCAATCTCCGAAGTTCACCCAAGCTACCCGGCTGTTGCAGCAGCAGAAGTTTGTAGAAGCCATCGCGCTTCTCGAATCGCTGACCAAAGATAAACCCAATGTGGGCGAATATTGGTTGGCGTTGGGAATCGCACACGAAGCCAATCAGCAGGTTCCTGCGGCGCTGGCGCCGCTTGAGAAGGCTTGTCAGGCGAGTCCACGGCCTCTTAGAGCCTGTTATTACTTCGGCCGAACCCTCCAATCACTCGGCCGCCATGCCGAAGCAGTTTCTGCTTTTGAATTGACCGCCAAAGGCAGCGAAGACTCTCAGATGCTGACCGCCAAGGCGCAGAGCTACGAGATCCTCGGCAACCAAACCGCCGCCGATCTCGCCTTCCGGGCTGCTCTGGTGGAAAGCGCGCTTCGACCAAACAACTCTGCCGCTATCCAGCTCCGCTATAGCCAGTTTCTGGTTCGAGTTGGCAAGCTGGAGTCTGCGCTCTGGCAACTGAACCAATGCCTGCAGAAGCAGCCTTTCGAAGGAATGGCCTGGCGGGTGAAGGCTCATGTCCTGGTTTCGTTGGATCGCAAGGAAGAAGCAGTTGACTCGCTAGAGCAAGCGATCAGCCATGGACAGCGCACCAAGGATACGCTGCTTGCGCTGAGCCGCTTGCATGAAGCGTTGGGCAACAAAGAAAAAGCAGAAGCCTACCGGTTAGAAGCCGCTCCTGCCCGGTAAGCAGCGAGCGCAGAACGTGTCTCAAGCGCAATCAGTTGCTGCTCAGCGCGCGCCGCTTCCGCGAAGCGCTCTTGCTTGCGCATCAGCTCCGCATAAAGCGTCAATGTGCCGCGCATCGCAATTCCTTGATCCCGGCCGATTTGAAGAGCGAGTTCGAGTAACGCAATCGCGCTGCTTCGATCCTTGCGCTTGAGCGCAATCCTCGTTTTCAACTCGAGCGTATCGATCTCATCGCAATGGATCGTGCTGAGCCTTGTCTCAGCCTGTTTCCAGTTGCCTTCGCCAAACTCAATCCAGGCGAGAAGCTTCTCACGCCCGGCGTGGCGAGAATGGCCTTTGGGAAACAAGCGAGTCTCGATCCTTGCCACTTCTTCGACGATCAACCGGGCCTCGGAATGCCGGCCTTGAGCCAGCTCAAGCAACGCCACACTCTGCAGGATTTGAGCCCTCATTGGATGCACGTGATCGATTTGTTCCAATGCAGCCACCAGATGTGGTCCTCGCTTCCTTAGGCGGGCCAATCGTCATTAGATTGGTGGCCATGTTGTTGTGAATCGTGGCCAGTGAGCGAGTCGAGTCTGGAGGCAACAACTCCAATGCCTGTGCCAGATGCGCCAGTGAGTCGAGAAACCGTCCCTCCAGCTTTTCAATCAGCGCCACATTCACCAAAGTGTCGGCGAGGCCCAGATTGGGGCGCTCGCCTGTCTTCTGCCTTTCAGCAAGCACTTGCCTGAAGATTCTTCCGGCCTGCTTCCAATCCCCCATCGCGCCGCGAAGCGAGGCGAGGTTGCTCAGCGCAAGCAGGGTCTCGGGATGCATTTCGCCTTCCAGTTCGCGGCGGATCTTGAGTGATTCCTCCATCATCGGCACGGCCTCATTGAGGGGGCCGTTATCGCGCAGCAGCATCGCAAGGTTGTTCAGCAATGTCGCCCTCTGCTTTCGATTTGCCCAAGGCAACATGGCCCGGTACTGGACCTCTGCGCGCTCGTATTCTGCCGATCGATGCAGCTCATGAGCTAGTTGATTTCCACGGGCAACCCACTCTTCAACGACAGGGTAAAGGATTGGCATGACCTAGGGTGACAGCGATCGTCAGTTTCGAAAAGTGCCACCGACAAGGAATCGAAAAGGTCCACTTATGGTGCCAATTTCACCTGATACGATGGTGCCAATTCAGTTCGCGGCCCTGGTTTGCGCCATCATGAAATAGGCCATGCAACATCCGAATCTGACGATGAACATGATCCAGTTGGATCCCTGTCAATCCGAATCGATGCAGTTCCAGTTGTATTCCTCGATGCGCGAGGCGATTGTGAGCCGCCAGCTTCATCCGGGCGGACGTCTGCCCTCCACCCGCGAGCTTGCCCAGAGCTGGCGCGTCTCTCGCAATACAGTGATGGGCGCATTCGACCAGTTGACCTCCGACGGTTATCTCGAAGGCCGTCAAGGCGCTGGAACGTTCATCACCAGCCGCGTGCCCGATTCGTATTTCAGGGCCAAGAGTGCGGGTCGCGAAGCTTGCAATGCGATCGCTGACCGCCGGGCTGCCGAACTGCGCGAACGTCTGAATCAGGATCCGTCATTCGCTTGTCCGCGATTTCCGCTCTTGCCGCTCCGGCCCACGGTGCCTTCGCTGAAGGACTTTCCAGTCACCTTGTGGGAGCAGTGCCGGCGAACTGTACGCGCTCTGGCGAAACTTCATTGCTCACTTATGGTGAGCCGCTCGGCTATTGGCCGTTGCGCAAAGCAATCGTAACTTACCTCCGCGATAGCCTGGGCGTTCGCTGCGAAGCTGGCCAGGTGGTGATCTGTTGTGGCTCTCAGCAGGGTATTTATCTTGCTGCTTCGTTGCTCTTGCAACGAGGAGATGTCGTCTGGATGGAAGACCCTGGCTACAACGGAGCGAACCTGGTCTACTAGGGCTTTGGATGCTCGATCCAGTCAGTTCCAATTGATCGCGAAGGCATGAACATTAGTGGAGCTGACAATTTCGCGGGTCCGGCACGAGTCATTCATGTCAGCCCTTCGCACCAGTTTCCATTGGGATACACGATGAGTCTCGAGCGCCGCCTGCAACTGCTCGACTACGCGAGGGAAACTGGCGCCTACATTGTCGAAGACGATTACGATAGCGAGTATCGCTACGAAGGAAAGCCGATTGCAAGTCTGCAATGCCTCGATCAGAATGGCCCGATTTACATCGGAACCTTCAGTAAAGTGCTCTTTCCATCGTTGCGCCTTGGATACATGGTGGTCCCTTCGGGCCTGGTGGATCTCTTCGAACACGCCCGCGGCCGGGTGGACGGCAACCCCACAATGGTTGATCCGGCAACGCTTGCGTTGTTCATGGAGGAAGGCCATTTCGCCAGGCACATCCGGCGAATGCGCTCAATTTATAAGGAGCGTCTCGAAGTGCTTCAGGAATCGGTTCGACAATACCTCGACGGCGCACTCAAGCTCGAAGGGCAGCAGTGCGGCATGCACGCCGTAGGCCGGTTGCATCCTGACGCTGACGACAAGCTTTTGAGCGCAAAAGCGCTTGAACAGGGCATCGTCGTCCCTTCGCTCAGCCGCCATTGCCGCGAGGTGAAGGTCGCACCCGGATTCGTAATGGGATTTGCAGGCTTGAAGCAGCCAAGATCAGAGAAGCTGTTCAGCGGCTGGCAGGCGTGCTCGCCTAATCGCCGGCTGTCGGTTCGAATTCACTTTGACCGCGAATGCGATTAGCCCGCCGCCCGGGCCACTCAAGTCGCATGTCCTTGCTCACTTCATCGAGCATCTCAACCGTGCAGACTTTGGTCTCTTGCGCAAAGGCACTCAGCATCAAGTTGTCGCAAACCGCATTGATCAAACGCGGAATGCCTTGCGTGCGCAGGTGTATGTCAGCTAGCAACGGCTCCGGAAAGATAGTCTGCTCCGGGACGCCGCAATGGCTCAGGCGAGACTCAATGTACTCCGAACTCTCTTTCAGAGTCAGCGGCTGAAGATTGCATCGCAGCACGATCCTTTGCTTCAACTGACGAAGGTTCGGCGCATCGAGCTTGCGATCCAGTTCAGGCTGTCCGCTCAGAATGATCTGAAGCAGCTTGCCAATACGAGGGTTCTCAAGGTTGCCCAACAGGCGAATCTCTTCAAGCACATCCCACTCCAAGTTGTGCGCTTCATCGACGATCAGGACGCTGGTTCTGCCCTCATTGGCTTGTTGAATCAGCAATTGATTCAGTGCAAAAAGAACCTCGGTTTTGGAGGTGCGATCGCAGCGCAGGTCCAGGTCATAGGCGATCATCTCGAAGAACTGGTTTGCGTTGATTCGCGAATTGAATACGAATGCAAATTCAACGCCGGCCTGTTCGAGATAGTCTCTCAGGCATTCGAGCATCGTCGTCTTGCCCGTGCCTACTTCGCCGGTTAGAACGATGAATCCTTTACGGGATTGAACGCCGTAAATCAGATTGGCCAATGCTTCTTCGTGCTGCTCGCTGCGATAAAGAAACGCAGGGTCAGGACTTAGATTGAAGGGGTCTTCTTTGAGACCGAAAAAACCGTTATACATTCATTAGCCTTCTATCCATTCTAAATGGATCCAGCCTGGCAGAGCAGCCGGAGTATTTTCGAGATACACTACGCGGCGCGTTTTCGGGAAGGGAAGTCCTGTCGCCAGAGCAGATGCGTAGAAGGGCATCTTCTTCAAGATTTCGCGATACGCCGGATTGCTCGTGTCACCGAGGCCGGCTTTCGATGAGAAGCCTCCTCCCCAGCCAATTTGAAGCAGGCAGCCGCGATTGCCGCCGCGGATCATAGCCAGGCGTTTGTCGAGTTCTCCGAGTATCTGGTTCAATATCGGAAGACCACTGCGCTGGGCATATTGTTTCTGAATGGCCAGTTGATCGACAGCCCAGATGTTGGCTGCCTCAGCGAGTTGTTTGTGTTCGACCTTTTCTTTCCAGGCCCCTTCGAACAAGGTTCCTGGCACAGCCATTTCGGCGAAGGTCGGAGCTGGTTTCCAATCCACAGTGAACTTATCGCCCTGCTTTACCAATTTTGCAGTACGAGTCAGGTAAACTCGAAAACTCTCGGCAGGCACTGCCTTGGAGTCGCCGATGCTGAAGGCACGCATGCGGTCTTTGCCACGCGAACCCATGGCTGCGCTCTCTTCAGGCTGGGCGGCATATCTGAAGCCGCGTTCGTTCTGAAACTGATGCTGCCAGGCTTCCATGAGCTTTTCGCCGCGCTCGGACCACACCTTGTGAACCATCGCCGTACGCAATGCGCCGCGAATGGCCGTTCCGGGCAGGTAATGGCCCTGCGGACCTTTCATGAAAGTCGGAATGAAAAGATCGTCGGCGCGAGCGCGATCCCAGATCGGCGAATAAGCCGGGCTCTCAAAAGGAATGCGCCGCAGGGCGGCACTTTGGGCGAGGCCTCCCCAGTTCTGAAAGTCGAATTTCTCGGCCTTGCGCAACTGGGTTAGATAGCCTTCAAAAACAGGCCGCTTCGCCATCAAGGCGAAGATCTTGTTCTGATCGAGCACATTGACGTGATCTTTCCAGACCATGTAATCAATGGGTGATAGAGCTTGGCCGTCACCAGTGAGTGTCGGAGTGAGGATGGTGGCACGGTAACGCATCAGTTGTCCTCCTCGACATAGCGCGGTTCTTCGACAATATTCGCTTCTTCGACGATGTTGGCCTCTTCGACGACATTTGCGTCGGTGAGATAAACATCGGCTAGCACGGCTTCAGGCTCCGGCTCGGGTCTGCGAACTGGTTCGGCTTTGGGTGGCGGGAGCGGCAACTGGAAGCTAGGAGCTTTCCATGGCACTTGGACCGCGACGGCAAAACCCGCGCGCCAAACCGGATGGGCAAAACCATCGGGCGCGACATCGACAGCAGCTCCAATCGGATCTTGGGCCGATACCAGGACTCCGCCTTCGCGAACCATGTTGAGGCTCTTCTTTTCGCTGCCCCAGCCGGCCTTGGATTCGACGCGGCCATTGCGGCGCTTCAACTGATAGAAGCCGCTCTTCCAGTCGATCTGATCCGACTCGGCGGGCACATAGGAGCTCAGCAGCCAAAAGGCTGAGCCTTGAGCCGGCGCATTGTCGAGGATCAGTTCAGGCCAGGTGCCTTGCTGAAACTCGGGTGACTCGGCGCGACCCCAGCCGCGCGAGCGTTCGCCGCCGAAGCCTGAATCCGCCAGCAAACGAAATGCCGCGCGAACCGGAGCATCCCAGCGCTCTTTCGCAGCAGTGTCCGCAAAGAGAATCGACATCCACAGCCCGACGCCCTGATTGAATTCGATGCAACCACTTGGGTAGGCCTCCGAGCTAGTCGAAGAAATACGATCGACCGGCGAAGTGGTACGGACATGTTCCCGGAAGGGAGTTTGCGAACCGGCAGGAAGGAGGCAACCGCTCAGTCCATCGACTTCCCAGCGATCCTCACGGAATCCCACACCCGCCAGCAATTCATCAATGACGCTGAGGGGGATGAGCTTGGCTGAATGCCAGTTCATCTTTGCTGTGGCCTGAGACGGAGGCCAGAGCGTGACCGGAGGTGGTGCAAACAACTGACGTCCGAAATAGGGAAACATCGACGTAAAACGCACGGCAGGCTTTTTGCCATTTGTTGTGGTGGCGAGCCAGGCATCGAGTTCGCCCATTTGTGCGAGAGCCTGAGTCACCGCGCTGAAGACACGGTCAGACGGAAAAGTCGAATAGAGTTCGTCGGGACGGCCACTGTCGCCGCCGATCCGCCAGGGCCCGGTGGGGCGAAGGCGAACGAGCAGCGCGGGCTCGCGAGGGGTAGACGCCATGGCGTTTAGGCCTCGAGCTTCTGAGCGATGTCGGCCGAAACAGCACGTAGGCCGTTCAGGTCTGCAGCGGCGGCAACTTCAGTATCTGCTCCGCCTTTGTAGTAGCCGGCATTGCGCCAGGTGAGTTTCAGGTTCGAGAAGCGGACGCGTCCGCTACCGCGGCTACCGCCGCCACCAAGCGTATCGTCTTCGAGCAGAAACAAGCCCTGCAAGAGAGTTGAAATCAATTCCTTGTCCTCTTCGCAGAGGACATCGAGAACGAGGCGCAGCTTGAAGCTGGCGCCGCTCGGAACACGTTCGAGTGTACGAGCCTGGCTCTGGCTGGTGATTCGATCGATCGCGGACTCGCTCTTAACCTCTGTCAACTCGTCATCGAGACTCTCGCGCATTGCGGAGGTAATGCTGTCGAGATTGAGCGCAGCATCGTAAACGGTAAGACGTGCCGGAGTGATCGAATTCTGGCTGAGCGCTTCGCCTTCGACACGTTCGACGCGGCCTGGGGCGCGGCCGAACAGGAGGCAGATTTCGTCATTGGGCAGATCGGATGCATGGATGCGAACTTCCTGACCCTTGCGTCTGGAGACATAAACGAGCTGCTTCGGCGTGGCCAGGCCAAGCGCCTGTTCGAGCAGTGAACGCAGACGGCCACGGAGGCTGGAGCCGGGAACGTAGGGGCGTCCGAAGGCATCTTTGACAACCGGGTTGTCAGCGCCACCGATTTCGAGTGTGCCTTTGCCGGCGCCGATGTGGAGGCCGGTTTCGCAGACGAGGTCGCCTTCGATCAGGAGCTTGCCGAGGAAGCTCAATTCAGTTTGTGCGGTATGTGAACTCATGGAGGATCCCCTTATTCGTTGTAAGCCACGATGGCTTCAAACAGGTCGCGGAAGCGTTCGTAGCCGCGCTGGTCATTCTTTCTGGTGACCTGCAACAGCAAGCGCTCAAGCACGTCGAGGCTGCGCAGCCCGTGGCGGGCAATGGTGTAGGCCAGACGGGCGCGGAGCATGACGAACTCATGCTGGCGTTCGCTTTCGACCGTACGGCAAGCGCGGCGCACTGCATTGTAGAAACGCCGGAGCTGGCTCTTGGTGCCTGAATCCATATCGCGTAGACGGGCGACGACGGCATGGGCCTGATTGTCGAGATAGAGCGCATCGGAGATCAGCTTTTCGAGATCGATATCGGGAGCGAAGTCGCCGAAGCGTTGCGGACGTGGGCCGCCTCGATCTCCACCACCTCGTTCACCGCTGCGTTCCCCGCCGCGATCACCGCCACCTTGCGGGGGACGGCCGCCTCCTCCCTGAGGGGGTCTCGTGCCTTGTGGGCGATTGCCCTGTGGAGGCCGGTTTCCCTGTTGAGGGGGGCGCTCCGTTCTGGGTTTCTGTTCCGCCTTCGGTGCGTCCGAGGCCGGGGTTTCTTGCTTTACAGCTTCTTCCGACATGGGTGTTTCCTCGCGTCAAGCGTTGATCGAGATTCGGGTTAGTTCCAGGCCTACGCGCCCCGAAGGACGGAGTCTGGTTTGGCCAGCGTTCTTGCCGATGAACTCAGCAAGCAGCCGGTTGCGCGTGCGTTCAAAATCACGCGATTCACTTTCGGTTTCGAGCGCGAGGCTCAATCGCCGGTACAATCGCCAGGGTCGTTCAAACCGACCCGTTTTACGCCGCAGACTCTGGTAGCCGCTTTCTCTGAAGAAGGCGGACAACTCTGAGACAAACTGCGGGCTAGCGCCATAGTTACGGATCATCCGGAGGCAGAGCTCGCGGATATCCAGAGCATCGGGAACTTGTTTCCAGTCGAGCACTCGACCGAACATGAAAATAGAATCGCGCGATGAAGCTTGCGCCAACTTGAGGGCTGCGCTGGCTTCGGCTACTGCTGCGGCCTGTTCACCTGCGGCGAGGGCTGCGCTGATGGTCTTGCCTTCGGCTCCAGCGGTTTCATTCAGGCTGACCTCAGCCATGGTCTGGAAGAGGCGCTGGATCTCCTGGGAGACTTTGAGCAGCGCGTCGATGTCGCCATAGACAGTGAAGCCTTCGATTCCGGAATCGATGATGGCGATTTTTCCAGTGCAATCCGGGAGGCGAAGGAGGAGCGTTTGCAACTCACCGGCGAAGAAGTTTTTGTACAGGTGGCTGAGACCAAGATGTTCTTCGATCGAACTGGCGCGGCGCAAGCGTATTTCGAGTGCGTCGACTGCGACGGTCATGGCTGCACCTTTACGACGTCTGAGATTCGACAAATCGAGATGAGCTGTCCAGGGCAGGGAATCCATATCGTAGCCAAGTTTGTAGTTGTATTTGGACTCGCCAAACTCGAAGCGGGACGGATCCGCATCATCCACACCGACCGTAGTCGCAGTGGGCGCGGCGTTCGCCAGAGCTGAGAAGTAACTTTGGTCCGCGCCGGCCTGGCTGGTGGCGATTGGCAGGAAAGATTCCTGAGTTGCCTTGGTACCCATGCCGCGCTGCATTTCTTCAAATAGCCGTTTGCGCACGACAGACCAGTCGCCTAGATTCTCAGTGATCGCCCAATTGAATTCGAGCTCGCCGGCTGCAATCTGATCGATGCCGGCTGCAGTGAGGCGCAGGAAGGCTTCCGATTGCGACTGGAATTCCTGCGGCAGCAGCAGCAAGAAACTGGAGCCGCTGGAGGCCCCGAGCAGCATCTTGGATAAGCCAAGATGGTCGAGCAGAGCACGCGGAATGACTTCACCAACGAGGCTTAGATAGAGGTGGCGACCGAGGAGTTCGGCACTATTGCGGCCTTCGAGTGGGCGAAGGAATTCCCCTTTGGGCGCAATTTTGCCTTCGACAAAAATCTGGATGGACATGATCAGTTGGCCGGAAAATTCAGGGTAACACTAGTTTACCGGCTTGGCCTCGTATAGAACAGTTTCGTCGTCCGACGTCATGGCCAAAAAGTAGGCCGTACCATCGTCACGAAAGTCGATGGCATTGATGCGGACCAAGTAGTCGCCCTCGGCAGTGGGGCGGAACAGATTGATGACCTGCCGAATCTTGGTTGGCTCGTCGGCCTTGCGGACGAGGAGGAAGTTATTGCCGCCGTTTGATTGCTGGAACAGGAGATCGCCTCGGCGGTTGGAATCCATGGTTACCACTGAATTGGTCACCTGACCGTTTGGCATAACGGAGGAGTTGTTGATCAGGATTTCCCAGGTGTCGCCCTTCCATTCGGCAATGATGTTTCCGCCGGCCTGGATGGTGAGAGCGGCAAAGAGCCGGCCGGAGCCGGTACGATGCAAGTTGGCAATACCGGTAATGCGGTGGGGACCGACTACAGTGAGGTTTGGTTCGGCGAGGCGAGTCCAGGTCTGGTTGGCGAAGAGGTAGAGGACGGGGACATTCAAGTTGCGGAAGCGCAGCGAGGCGAGCACTTTGCCATCGTCGGCGAACGCAAAGCTGTCAAAGCCTGAAGCGATTCGGTTGTCGATTGTTGAAGCGGTGGCGGCTGTTGCGGACAGGTTGACGATGCTGGAAACAACGCCGTTCGACCAGATGTACATGCGGTTGTCGCCTGCGCTGGTCGAGCCTTGCATCAGCACGTCGCCTGAAGCATTGATTTCAATTTGGTTCGGGAGGTTGTAGGTGAAAGTGTCGACTCGAAGCGGGAAGGGAATCAAGAGTTCCGGAGTTCCGTTACCCGTCACCCGAGCGATGCCGGCAGGAATGATTGCATAAGTGTCGCCGTTCGGAGCGCGCCGGATGTTGCCTGTTCCGCCGGTGAAGCCACCGTAGTACATCCCGCCAAAGAGGCGTTCCCCGATTGTGAGGCGGGGCGTGAAATCAACGCCGTTGAATTCTGCGACACCGCCCGTGGTTCCGCCCACGAGAATCTGCGGTGGACCGGATCGTGCGCCGAAGATGAAATTGACGAGATTGAATGGGGCCTCGACTTCAACGGCCTGACCGGAGTAGATCAAGTATTCCGGGTTGTCGCCCATTCTGGCCACGACCATATTGGCAGTCGCGGAGCGGCCCATGAGGTAAACCGTTCCTGTAGCGGTGATTGCTCCGGATTCCACATCTTCGATGTTGGTTCCTGCGACATTGGGCCTTGAATACAAGAAGAAGTTCTTGAGTTCCGCGCCGGGCTTCCAGAGGTAAACGCCGTTGCCCCGGTTGTTGAAAGGGTTGGCGTGAAGCAACGTTCCGTGGGTGGGGTGGTGCCAGAGTATGCCGGTGTTGCCTGTGTACTGAAGGTTTGTCACTTTGCCATCTTTGTCGAAGGCTACATAGTGACTTGCGTTGTTGTTCAGGGTGACTGCCATGACGACAGTGGCATTGGTTTCTTCGACCCAGAAAGTCGGTTGATTGCCGCGGCCTCCGTTGAAGGTGCGCACGGTGGATTCGAGCAAAGGGTCGTTGGTGGCGATCAGCTTGCGGCGATCTTCGCTGGGCAGTTGTTTGTAGAAAACCCGGACGCCCGCGCGAGTGGCGCTGTAGTAAGCCGTGCCGTCGTCGGCGATTCCGAAATCAGCGTCGACTGTAATTGCACCAGTGCCCGGGAGCTCGGCGGGGTTGTCGCGGGTGCTGATGAGGAGCTCGGAAATGCGATTGTTATAGCCACGAAAGATACCGGCATAGGTGGTTGGATTGCCTTCGAAACGGAAGCTAGCGCGGATAAGTAGCTGGCCGCTGGTGGTGAGCGAGTGCCGGGTGGCGGTGACGCCGGAAGTGGCTTCAGTTCCGGGAACGAGGACGGTGTTGTTTGAGAAGAATGGAACGAGGCCGTCGCGATTGCCTAGCGAGAGTTGGCGGCCATTGATATTGGTGTCTTCGTGCGAGAGGATACGGCCATTGCGGGTGATGGAGTGAACGAAGAATTCATTCGCGAAGCTTCCAGAAGCAAAGCGTGGTTGGCCAGCGGCAGATACAAGTTTCAGTTGGCCGTCGCGATAGTTCATCAGTCCGCCAGCCATGCCGTCGAGGCTTGCATTGAAAAACAAGTCGCCGGAATCGGTTGCCCAAAGCATGGACTGCCGGGCACGGAGTTCGTACTTCGACTTCTGCTGCTGCATGTTGTTGAACAGGCGGCGGATTGTATAGGTCTTCGGGACGGTTGTGTCAATGCGGGCGAAGGCGACCCACTGGCGCTGGAGGCCGGTCTGTACATCGCCATAGTTGAAGGTGGCCCATACGAAATTGCTACCTTCTGCGTTGGCGGTCATTACGCCGCTTGTATTGATTCTGGCGGTCTGACTGCCACCCTGTCGCAGGTTGGTGATCGACCAAGTCCAGGTGACACCGGGGATGGGCTTGTCGTCGGCGTCGTAGGCCGTCGCGCTGAATTGTTGAGTTGAGAGGACGTTCACTTCGCCGCCACCCGGGTCGATGGCTACGCGGCTGGGGATGGTCTGGATTGCGGTTTCGGCAGTTATGTTCGCGACGCGTGCAGTAATGCGAACTACGGCGAGGCGGTTGGCTGTTACCAAACCAGTATTTGTGACTGTGGCGTTTGTCGCGTTGTTCGACGCCCAGGTGATCGTCGCGTTGTCGATCTGGTTACCGGCAGCGTCCCGGACGACAGCCCGCATCTGGAGGGTGCGGCCAACCAGGACTTGAGAACTGTCGGAGAGGATTTGAATCGTAGAGGGAGTTTGGGCGTAAGCAAGTGAGGCCATCAATAGGGCGAGCAATAACCGCATCAACCGAAGACCTCTTCGACGGGCTGGAATCTACCTTCGGTCGCACCCGGGACATAGTAGAAGCGGCGCTTCGATGGAGTGTCGTCGATCGACTTGGTCCAGTCGATGCCGAGGGCGGAATATATTGTTGCCGTGATGTCCTCGACGTAGATGGGCCTTTGTTGCGACCAGCCGAATTCGGTGATTCGAGCGCCATTGGCATCGGAGGCGCCGATTACGCGACCGCCTTTGATGCCGCCGCCCAACATGGCGACGCTCATGACATCGCGGTAGTGGTCGCGACCAGCGCGCGAGTTCAAGACTCCGGGCGTGCGGCCGAACTCGCCCATCATGACTATGAGAGTGGAATCAAAATCGCCGGAAGCCTTGAGGTCTTCGACGAGATTGCCGACGGCGCGGTCGAGCTCATTGGTGAGGGTGTAGATATTGGGCGCCTGATTGGGCTCGAACTGCCCGACGTGAGTATCCCAACCGCCCTGGGTGACATTGATGAACGTGGCGCCGTTTTTGGCGCGGATGGCATTGCGGGCGACGATCAGGGAGCGACCGAGGGCGTTGTTGCCGTAGCGAGTTTGATCGTCTGTTGTGAACTTGAAAACGCTATCGACGGCGGCGTTGTACATCATCGCCTTGGCGCGGTCGTAGTAGGAACCATATGCTGCCATGGCCTCGTTGGCCGGGACTTCGCGCAGGGCGACGTCGAGCTCTTTGAGGAGCGAGAATCGTCGCTCAAAACGCTCCTGCGACTGCTGGGCGGGGCCGAAGAAATTGTGAGTGAGAGTGCCGACGCCGCCGGTGTTGGCAGGGGGCATCATGGGCATGTAGAGACCGCCGAGGAAAGTTGCGCCCTGGAGGTTGGACTGATTGAAGCTCAGGAACGGAGGGATGAGACCGTTGGCTCCGCGTTCGCGAGCTACGACTGCTCCGATGTGAGGGATCTCTGAGGCGAGGGCAGGATTCTGCGAGCGGGCAGTCTGCATGTAGAACTGGCCACGTTCATGGGCGGCTTCCCAGGAGGAGCAACTGCGGAGGACGAGCAGGTCGTCGGTGAATGTAGAGAGCTTGGGAAAGTAGCGGCGAGCGAGGCGGATGCCGCCTGAGTAATCCCGAATGTCAGCGTCACGGGGGTTCCAGGCAGCGTCTTTGAGGTCAAACGTGTCGAGATGGCTGGGCGCGCCGTTGAGGTTGATGAAGATGCAGGATTTGGCGGTGCCACGAGTGGCTGCATTGCGGGCGACAGTAACTTCAGCATCCTGATGCGCGCCGAGGAGGCTGGCTGAAGCTGCGCCAAACAAGAAATGGCGGCGGGTGTATGGAAGGTGGCCGGAACAGGTTTTGTGGATGAAGTTCATGGTGGCTGCCTTATCGATTGAAGATGAAGTCCAGTTTGTTGACCATGGCCCATTGCAGGTCACTGAGCCACTGGGCTCGGGGTCCGGTTCTGTACTTGAGAGTCGTGGCTAACTCCGCCTCGGTTGGGTAGCGGGACAGAGTCGCGAGGAAAAGGCGGTTGATGGCTTCCTGGTCGGTGGCGCTGGTGGCGTCGACTTCGAGGATGCGGCTGCGGCTGGAGACGGAAGCGCTGGAATTGCCCAGAGTTCGATTCACGTTCTGGGTGTCGTTCATTGAATAGAGGAGTCCGAGGATGGTCGGTTCGGAGGAGCGTTCGATGGTGATCCAGTTGCCGCGACCCAGGTTGTTCATGAAGTCCACGATTCGAAAGTCGGTAGAGGGCTCGTTGGGATCGGGGAGCTGATTGGCGTACCAGAGAACGCGATCGAGGCCGGCAGCAAGCATGGGCTGTTCGGTTCTGGTTGCAGTGATGAGGGAATCGTAAAGCTCTTCGGCAGTCAGCCGGCGGGCCTCATGGCGAGCGAAGTACTTGACGTAGGCAGGGTCCCACTTGCCTGCGTACGAACTTGAGAGCTGGTATGCATCTGAGTTGAGGATCTGGCGCAAGAGGGGCTTGAATTTGTAGCCGTTGGCGATGAACGAATCGGCAAGTTGATCGAGTAGAGCAGGATGGGTGTTCTGGAGAGGCCAGTCGCCGGGCGGTGGCTTATTGGGGTCTGTGCGCTCGAAGTCCCAGGCCTCGGGTGGATCGACAATGCCGTGACTGAAGAGGTAAGCCCAGATGTGGTTGACAGTGGCGCGAGCAAACTGTTTGTCGGCGGTGAGGATGCGGGCGTATTCCTGGCGCCAGTTGCCGCTTTGTGGAGTTTCGCCGTTCGTCAGATAGACAGGTTCCGTTTTCGCATTGATGCGGATGGGGCGATTGCCGGGATTGGTGGCAGGGACTGCGCCGGTGTAGGTGCCGTAGTTACGATCGTTGATGATGACGCGGGGGCGGAAACCAATGTTGTCGTCAGACCAGCGGACGAATTGCGTGCGGCTCATCCAGGCCGACATTTGCCAGAACTGGTTGCGGGTTCGCTTAGTGAGAAAGAGGTTGATCTTTTCGAGATGGGCGCGGCCGTTGTGGCAGGAGATGCATTCGGTTTTATAGCCGAGGAAAGTGGTGGTGATCTTGTCAGTGATGTCGTCCCAGGAATCCTGGACGGGGCCGTTGACATCCATCCAACGGGCGAAGAACTGAGTGCCGGGGACTGTGTCGACTTCACCGGCTGCGCCAATGAGTTCGCGGGCGAAATCATCATAGGGACGGTCGCTGGCGATCGACTTGCGAAGCCATTCGTAAAACGTGTTGCGGCCGAGGGTGCCGATGGATTCGTGGGTGCGGGTGACCTTGAACTTGTTTGCCCAGAAGGTGGTCATCTGGTCGGCGTAGGCGGGCGAGTCGAGAAGTTGGTCGATCAGCTTGGCGCGCTTGTTCGCATCGGTGGAATCGAGGAAGGCGAGGGCGGCTTCCGGGTTGGGGATGCGACCGGTGATGTCGATATAGGCGCGGCGCAGGAACTCGATATCGGTGGACTTTGCAGCGGGGGTGACTTTGTCTGATTCCATCTTCGAGAACAGGTGCTGGTCGATGAAATTCGCGTAGGTGGCTGAATTCGATTTGGAGCCGACCTGGGCCTTACGAATCGCGTTGCCGTATTGCTGATAGGCGCGGTCGAGCTCGATGATGTTCATCTGCTCGGTTCGGAGTGAAGATGGGTAGCGCGGGCAGCCGGGGTCGGTCGTTTGGAATGCACCCGCTGAAGTCGAAGCTAGCAGCATTGCGGCGAGGAAGTTGCGAGGTGTGCCCAGCATGGATAGTCTATTGAGTTTACACGGTTTTGTCGCGGGCTGAAATGGTACTGCGGATTGTGGAAAAGTCGACTTAACATAGGCCAAAAGTCCCTTATATGTGATTGAATCCAAGCTGGTTAGGTGACTGTTGGGTTCGAATTGCGTTTTCAACTTTGTCGCTGCCTTTCTTGCTGCTTTTCGGCGGCGGACGCAGAGCGCCGCCGGTGACGTTTTCTCACACCGGTTATTCCAAGTTGAAGAAAGGGGGAATGATTGATGTGCGTAAGATATTGATACGGAGCGGCTTATTAAAAGTGTGAATTTTGAACTTTGTGGTGAACGAGGAGATTCCCAAAGGAATTGGCAGAAATTGAAAGAATCGGCGTGGGTGGCCCCCCGAGATCGTGACGAGGATGCCTAACGGGACTTTAGACTGAGCGTCGCAGAGTGTGGCCAGTGATTGAGGCGCAATAGCTTAGGGCCGAGCGA
>Ga0163144_10006216_pt1 | contig 26411 bp, 20 predicted proteins | sample OliLak19BULKMAT1_FD_123175 | JGI IMG/M metagenome (GOLD analysis project Ga0163144, IMG submission 123175) | Freshwater microbial mat bacterial communities from Lake Vanda, McMurdo Dry Valleys, Antarctica - Oligotrophic Lake LV.19.BULKMAT1 | ecosystem: Environmental > Aquatic > Freshwater >...
ACCTGGCGGTCGAGCTTGTCCATCAGGCTGTCGATGGCGGCGTACAAGTCTTCGCTCGAGTGCTCGACATAAATGTCGCGTCCCTTGACGTGCAGCGTGACCTCGGCGCGTTGGCGACGTTCTTTTTCCTTCAGCTTCTCCACGGTCAGCAGGACATTGATGTCGACCACCTGATCGAAATGCCGGGTGACGCGGTCGAGTTTGGTTAGCACATACTCACGCAGTGCAGGCGTCACATCGAGATGGTGTCCGCTGATCGTCAGGTTCATCAGAGCCTCCTTGGGGAAGGGTTGCGCAGGGTTGCGAGGGGGTGAAGCAGCGCTGCCGGAGCTCGAGACGCTGGCCGGGGGGTGCCAGACCAGTGTGCCGTCGAACCGCAGTCGCCGCAAGGCGATCGCGGCGCGTCCGGGCCGGCAAAGGGTGACAGTTCTCGAGCCGAGCATGCAGACGATACTGACAGCTTTTCGGCCCCACCGGCGATGCCATAATCGACAGGCTCGATCGTACGAGCCTCCGCCGGGCCCCGAGTGCATCTCGGTGACCGTCCGCCCCCGTCGCCTCCGGCACCGCATGCTCAACGTCTTCACCCTGGTCAACGGGCGCCTGGTCCAGGAAGAGATCGACAGCGCCGCGGTGTCCAGCGCAGCCATTCGCCCCGTGTGGGTCGACCTTCAGTCGCCGACCGTCGACGAGAAGGCTTGGGTACGCGAGCGCTACGGCATCGAGATCCCCGACGACATCGTCGATGACGACCTGGAAGAGTCCGCTCGCTTTTACGAGGAAGACAACGGCGAGCTGCACATCCGCTCGGACTTCCTGATCGACGACGACGTGACGCCGCGCAACGTGCGGGCAGCGTTCATCCTCTACCAGCAGGTTCTGTTTTCGGTACATGACGAAGACCTGCCGGTGTTCCGGCTGCTGCGCTTGCGCGCGCGCCGCATTCCGGCCCTCATCGAAGATGCCAAGGACGTGCTGCTCAAACTTTACGATGCCGATGCCGAATACAGTGCCGATGCGCTGGAAGGCATCTACGACGCGCTCGAAGCGGTCGGTGCCGGCGTGCTCAAGCAGGATGTCGACGACCGTTCCGCAGGTGCGGCGCTGGCAGCCATCGCCAAGGAAGAAGACCTGAACGGCCGCATCCGGCGCAACGTGATGGACACGCGCCGGGCGGTCAGCTTCATGATGCGCAGCCGCATGCTGAATGCGGAGCAGTTCGAGGAGGCGCGCCAGATCCTGCGCGACATCGACTCGCTGGACAGCCACACCGCCTTCCTTTTCGACAAGATCAACTTCCTGCTGGACGCCACGGTGGGCTTCATCAACATCAACCAGAACAAGATCATCAAAATCTTCTCGGTGGCCAGCGTGGCGTTGCTGCCACCGACGTTGATCGCCAGCGTGTACGGCATGAACTTCCGCCTCATGCCCGAACTCGACTGGCGTCTCGGTTATCCGTTTGCCATTGCACTGATGCTGGCCTCGGTGGCGGCGCCGCTGTTCTACTTCCGGCGCAAGGGCTGGATGCGGTAACCAAACGAACGTCGGCGACGGCGTGGCGAAGCTCACAGGGTGTTTTCGGAGGCTCTGCCTAGACTGCATCCCATGAACACCCACCGCACCCCGTTCCTTGGCGCCCTCGTCATCGCGGGCCTGTTGGGCGCGGCGCCGGTGCAGGCACAGTTCAAGTCGACGCCCGACGTCGGCGGCGCCTTCCAGCGCCCATCACCGGCGGAAACCGCGCTCGAATACCGCAGCGACGGGGCGCGCCACCTCTACGCGGCCTACGGCAAGCATATCCACAAGGGCAAGATGCCGCCCTTGCTGTACGGCATCGCGATCATCGAGACCGAGATTGCCGCCGATGGTGAAGTCCGCAGCGTGCGCGTCGTGCGCCACCCGGCAGCCGCCGAGGTTGGACCTTGGGCCGTCGAGATGATCAAGAAGGCCAGCCCCTTCCCGGCGCCGCAGAAGATGGGTGCGGTCAAGTACACCGAGATCTGGCTGGTCGACAAGAGCGGCCGATTCCAGCTAGACACGCTGACCGAAGGGCAGCGTTAGACCCGTCTCGGCTCGGCACAACAAAAAGGGCATCGCCCCAGGCGATGCCCTTGAATAAAAGTTGCTGCGCGGCGCCCCGGGACGAAGGAGGGAGGGAGGGAGGAGGAGGAAAACGCCCCGGGATTGCAGCCGGCGGAACCGGACGTCCGCACAACAACGAAAACCATCTTCCCATGGAGCGCCCGCGGGGGTCGAAGTTCCGGGGGCGATTGCAACCGTGTGTGAGTCGGCCTGACGGCCATCTGTCCAGTACAAATCCTGGTTGAACGGTACAATCCGCCGTTCGAGCTCGCCGAGCTGGAGGTCCCGTGGAAGCCACCTATTCAGCCCGCCCCCTCACCATGTCGATCGCTGCCGTCGAGCGCGACACCGGCCTGAGCAAGGACACCCTGCGCGTATGGGAGCGTCGTTATGGCTTCCCCACCCCCGGACGTGACGCGAGCAGTGAACGCAGCTACCCGTTCGAGCAGGTTGCGCGCCTGCGCACCATCAAACGCCTTCTGGACATCGGCCATCGCCCCGGCCGCATCGTGCCCCTAACGCCAGACGACCTGGAGCGTCTGTCCAGTGCCTCCGGAGTATCGACCGCGGCAGCATCCGCTCCCGTCCTGGACAAAGCATGGGTCCCGTTGACCGCTTTCATCGACGCGATCCGTGCCCACGATGCGGATGTGCTGCGCCAGCTGATGGCGCGCACGCTTTCGCGCATCGGACTGGGCCGCTTCGTGCTCGACGTGGTGGCGCCGCTGAACGTGCAGGTGGGCGAAGCCTGGATGCAGGGGCGGCTCGAAGTTTTCGAGGAGCACCTGTACACCGAGGCACTTCAGGTGGTGCTGCGCAATGCGCTGCATGCGCTGCCGGTTTCGGGCATCGGCCGACCGCGCGTGCTGCTCGCCACCGTGCCCGGCGAGCCGCATGGCCTGGGCCTGCTGATGGCCGAGGCGGTACTGGCACTCGAAGGCTGCCGCTGCACGTCGCTGGGCGTGCAGACGCCGGTATGGGACATCGCGCGCGCGGCGGCGGCACTCGGCTCGGAGGTGGTGGCGCTCAGCTTCACCGGTTGCAACAACCCGAACCAGATCACCGAAGGCTTGACGGAGCTGCGCAGCAAGCTCTCGCGCGACGTGGCCTTGTGGGCGGGAGGCAGCGCCCCGGTGCTGCAGCGCCGCGCCGTACCCGGCGTGCGGGTGCTGCCGCGGTTCGAAGAAATAGTGCCGGCGCTGACCGAGTGGCGTGCAAGCCAAGAGGCCATGGCCGAGTGATGCACGGGGGCTCGACCGACTGCCTAGAATGGTCGATGCCGCGTCAAGGACCAAGGATGCTGTATCCCGAACTTTTCCGACAGCTCGAATCGGTGCGCTGGAACATGGAGCAGGACATCCCCTGGGCCACGTTCGATGCCGCCCGCCTGACCGATGAGCAGGCGCAAACCGTCAAAATGAACGCCATCACCGAGTGGGCGGCGCTGCCGGCCACCGAGATGTTCCTGCGCGACAACAAGGACGACAGCGACTTCTCGGCGTTCATGAGCGTTTGGTTCTTCGAAGAACAGAAACACTCGCTGGTGCTGATGGAGTACCTGCGCCGCTTCCGGCCCGACCTGGTGCCCAGCGAGGCCGAACTGCATGCCGTTCGCTTCGAGTTCGACCCTGCGCCGGCGTTGGAGACGCTGATGCTCCATTTTTGCGGCGAAATTCGGCTCAACCACTGGTACCGCCGCGCTGCAGAGTGGCACACCGAGCCGGTCATCAAGGCGATCTACGAAACGCTGGCCCGCGACGAGGCGCGCCACGGCGGCGCTTATCTGCGCTACATGAAACGCGCGATGGTCAAGTTCGGCGACGAAGCGCGCGCCGCTTTCGCCAAGGTCGGTGTGCTGATGGCCAGCGCCCGCCGCACGGCGCAGGCCTTGCATCCGACCAACCTGCACGTCAACGCGGCCCTCTTCCCGCGCGACACCATCCAATCGCGTGTGCCCGATCCGCAGTGGCTCGAGCAATGGCTGGACAAGCAGATCCAGTTCGACGCCGTGTGGGAGAACAAGGTCGTCGAGCGCATCCTGCACAACCTGGGGCTGCTCATGGAGCGCAGCTTCGCCAGCGTGCAGGAATTGAATCGTTACCGCAAGGAGCTGTTGCGCACGCTCGGGCCGGTGCCGCCCGAAGCGCCGACGCTTTCCTGATCTCCGGCGCGGCCTGACCAGCACAGCGCCAGCGCGCCACACACCAGGCCGGCAAGGGCGCCACTGAGATGCGCCGCGCCGGCGATCGGGAAGTCCCAACCCGGCGCTTGCTGAACGGGCGACAACCAGGCACGCTCGAGGAACAGTTTGACGGCCAGCCCCGCGAGTACCGCCGCACCGATCCAGCGTCGCCGGCCTGCGCCGCGCCAGAGCAGGGGCAGGGTCGCCACCACCACGCCGGCATGTAGCACGCCGGACAGGCCGGCGTAGTGTTGCAGCTGCGGCAGGGCCGCCAGTGCAGCATGCCCCATCGGCCAGGCCATGGCCCAGGCCACCACGCTGACAATGCTGGCGCGTGCGGCCATGCCGAACGCGCCGACGACGGCGCACCCGGCCAAGTTGGCCAGCAGGTGCCCGGTTGTGAGATGCACCAGCCCCGCGGTCCAGAGCCGCCAGGGTTGTGATGCAGCCAGCCCCGGCTGCCAGTCGAGCGCTTCACGCGGCGCGCCCGACAGCGCCAGTGCGGCCAGGCCCAGCGTTACGGCCATCGCGGCCCACGCGCGGCTGCCGCGGTTGGGTGACACGGGGGCGTCAGGCGCCAAAGAGGCCGCGCGAAACGCCGTCGGCCAGCGCCTGCCAGAGCGCGCGTACGGCGTCGCGCTCGGCGGCCAGGAAACCTTCGGCGAACTGGGTCGGCTGTTCGTCGAGGCGGGCGCGGTGCTGGGCGCGGCGCAGCTCTCGGTAGGCGTTCGCCGCGGCACCGCCCACGCCGGCGGGCAGCAGGCCGCTGCGTTCGGCGTGCTGCAGCAGCGCGATGTTGCCCAGATTGGCTTGCAGCCCGGGCTGACTGGCGGCATGCGCGAGCACCAGGTACTGGACGGCGAACTCGACGTCGACCATGCCGCCGTCGCTGTGCTTGACGTCGAACAGGCCCGGCTTGACCGGGCGCGCGGTACGCAGCCGGGCCCGCATGGCCTGCACCTCCTGCCACAGCGCGGGTTTGTCGCGCGACGCTGCCAGCACCTCACGGCGCACCGCTTCGAAGCGCTCGGCCAACGCCGGCAGCCCGGCACAGCAGCGGGCGCGCGTGAGGGCCTGGTGTTCCCAGGTCCAGGCGGTGTTGCTGCCACGCCCGCGCTGGTACTGTTCGAAGGCAGCGATCGAGGTCACCAGCAGCCCGGAATTGCCATTCGGTCGAAGCGCGGTGTCGATGTCGAACAGCTCGCCGGCGGCGGTGCGCAGCGTCAGCCAGGTGATCAGCTTGCGCACGAAGGCGCCGTAGACCTCGGCGGCGCGGTCGGTGTCGGTTTCGCCGGCATCGTCGAACAGGAACACGACGTCGAGGTCGCTGCCATAGCCGAGCTCCTTGCCGCCCAGCTTGCCGTAGGCGATGACGGCGAACTGCGGCACCTCGCGGTGTCGCTGGCGCAGGTTGTCCCAGGCCCAGCGCAAGGTGCAGTCGAGCACTGCATCGGCCAGGGCCGAGAGGTCGTCGGCCACCTGCTCGACGCTGATCCGGCTCTCGACATCGCGTACCAGAATCCGGAAGACCTCGGCGTGGTGGGCGCGCCGCAAGGTGTCGAGCAACGCTTCCTCGCTGGCTTCTCCGGAGCGCTGCCAAGCGGTGTGGCGGTCGTTCATCTCGGCAATGAATTCGTCGCGGTCGAAGCGGCTGTTCAGCAGTCGAGCGTCGGCCAGCTCGTCGATCACGCCGGGATGCTGCATCAGGTAGCGCATCGGCCAGCGCGCCAGCCCGAGCAGCGCCAGCAGGCGCTGCTGGACTTCGGGGCGCTCGACCAGCAGGGCCAGGTAACTCTCGCGCCGCAACAGCGGCTCCATCCAGTCGATGAAACGCAGCACCGCATCGTCGCTGCACCGGCCTGCCGCCACCCCCTCGACGGCGCGATGCACCAGGCGTGCCAGGCGCAGCTTGCTGCTGTCGCGCAGGTTGCGCACCCGGGGTTGGCTCGCCCAGCTGCGGGTGCGGACCGCGATGGCGGCGGGCAGCCGCTCGAGGAAGGCTTCGTCGTCGATCGCCAAGGGGCCGGGGCCGCAGGTCTTGCAGGCGCCACTGCCGGCGCCCGATCCTGGCAATTGCCGTCCGTCGGCCAGCAGCGCATCGAATTCGGTGGCCACCAGTTCGCGCACTGCGCCCAGCAGGTCGAGCAGGTCGCAGGTGTCGTGATTGCAGGTCACACCCAGCGAGCGGGCGATCCAGCCCAGGTCGGCATCGGCGCTGGGCAGCAGGTGCGTCTGCTGGTCGTCCAGGTACTGGATACGGTGCTCGACGCGACGCAGGAAGGTGTAGCCCTCGGCGAGCTTGGCGGCCGTGGTGGGCTTCATCAGGCCGCTGGCGGCCAGGCGGTCGAGGCCGCGCAGCGTCGAACGGGTGCGGATCTCGGGGTACTGACCGCCGCGCACGACCAGCAACAGCTGCACCGTGAATTCGATCTCGCGGATGCCGCCGCGCGACAGCTTGACGTCGCTGCTGCGCTGCGGCCGGCCAGCCGCCCGCCGCTGCGCCTCTTCGCGGATCTTGGCGTGCAATTGGCGCAGGCCCTCGAACACGCCGTAGTCGAGGTAGCGTCGATAGACGAACGGCGTGACGACGGCGCGCAGTCCCAGCGCGCGTGCATCGGTGACCGCGCTGCGCGGCGCGACGATGCGGCTCTTCAGCCAGGCGAAGCGTTCCCACTCGCGGCCCTGGACCTGGAAGTACTCCTCCAGCATCGCCAGGCTCACCACCGGCGGGCCCGAGTTGCCGTTCGGGCGCAGCGCCAGGTCCACGCGGAACACGAAGCCGTCTTCTGTGGTATCGCCGATGAGCGTGTACAGGCTGCGCGCCACCTTCGCGAAGTATTCGTGCGCCGACAGCCCGTCGTCCGTCTGGCCGTCGTCCTCGTAGACATACACCAGGTCGACGTCCGAAGACACGTTGAGCTCGCGCGCGCCGAGCTTGCCCATGCCCACGATCCAGAACCCGACGCGCTCACCTTGTGCATTGCGCGGCACGCCGTGGCGGGCATCGGCTTCGGCCAGGGCTTCGGCCAGCGCGAAGTCCAGCGTCGTCTCGGCCAGCAAGGTCATCGTCGTGCACACGTCGTCGAGGCTGGCCCCTTGCTCGATGTCCAGCACCGCGAGGCGCTCCAGCACCAGTTGGCGCGCAACCCGCAGGGCCGCCGGCAGCGTGAGCGCGCGCGCGCGCAGGTCGTCGACCAGTGCGCTGATCACCGGCGCCGATGGCAAGCCCGGCGGCAGCAAAGCCAGCGTGTCGGCGTGGCGGCGGCGCACGCGTTGTACGAAGCGGCTGTGCGCGGCCGTGGCCGGCCCGGCCGGCCCGGCATCGACGTTGTGCGCAAGGGCCTCGGGTGGGTTCACGGGGTCGGACGAAAGCCCTGTGCTAGATTGATCCGCATCGTTGCGCAGCCGGCCGGCGGTCGTCGTTCTCATCGCACCCACCTTGTCCTCAGCCCCTGCCCCAGTGCCTGCCGTTTCGCGCGTCGACAGGCGTCGTCGAGCGGGGCTGCGCTGGGGCTGGCGCATCGCCTCGGGACTCGTCCTGGGCGCCTGGTGCGTGCTGTTGCTGGCCTGGCTCACGTTGCATTGGGCGATTCTGCCCCGCATCGAGCAGTGGCGCCCGCAGATCGAGGCGCAGGCCAGCCGGGCATTGGGGTTGAACGTGCGGATTGGCGCGATCCGGGTCTCTTCGGGCGGCTGGGTGCCTGCGCTCGAACTGTCCGACGTGGCCGTCCAGGATCGGCAGGGCCGCGAGGCGCTGCGCCTGCCCAAGGTCAGCGCCGCTGTGTCGGCGCGCTCGCTGCTGTCGATGCGGCCGAACTTCGAACAGCTGCACATCGACGGCGCCGACCTCGAAGTGCGCCGCGACGCCGTCGGCCGCTGGTTCGTGGCCGGCATCGAAGTGGGCGGCGGTCCCGAGGCGGGCGGACCGAGCGAGCTGGCCGATTGGTTCTTCGGCCAGCACGAGTTCGTGGTGCGCCGAGGCCGGCTGCGCTGGGTCGACGAACAGCGGGGCGGGGCTGCGCTGGAACTCGACCAGGTCAACGTCGTGGTGCGCAACGGCCTGCGCAGCCATGCCTTGCGGCTCGACGCCACGCCACCCACCGGCTGGGGCGAGCGCTTCAGCGTGCAGGGCCGCTTCACGCAGTCGCTGCTGCGCGGGCGCGGCGACTGGCGCCACTGGAGCGGCACGCTGCATGCGGACCTGCCGCAGGTCGATGTGGCGCAACTGCGCCGGCACGTGGCCCTGCCTTTCGAGCTGAACGCAGGCCGGGGCGCCCTGCGCGCCTGGATCGAGCTGCGCGACGGCCAGGCCCTGGCAACCACCGCCGACCTTGCGCTGCGCGAGGTCTCGATGCGGCTGGCGACGGCGCTGCCACTGCTGAACCTGACCGAAGTGCAGGCCCGCGTGCGAGCCGAGCGCAAACGCGGCAGCCTGGTGCTGGCCGCCGAGGACCTTGCGTTCGCGACGGCAGCGGGCGAGCGCTGGTCGCGCAGCCGCGTGGAACTGACGCTGCGTGATCCCGATCGTGTTCCCGAGGCCGGGGCCACGGCGCAGGCGCGCACTTTCGGCCTGGAAGGGCTCGTCGTTGACCCGCTGTCGAAAACCTGGGCCGGCGGCGAGCTCTCGATCGATGGCTTCGATGTGGCCGTGGCCGCCGCTCTGGCCGCCCGGCTGCCACTGTCCGACGACGCGGCTCGCACGCTGGCGAGCTGGGCCCCCAGTGGTCGGGTGAGTCGCCTGTCAGCGCGCTGGGACGGCAGCCTGGAGGCGCCCACGCATTACCAGGTCAAGGCCCGCGCAGAAGGTTTGTCGGTGGCTGCCGCGCCGTCGGCCCGGGCCGACGCCGTCGGCCGGCCCGGATGGCGCAACGCGTCGGTGGAGCTGGAGGCCACCGAAAAGGGCGGCACCGCGCGCCTGGCGCTGGTGCAGGGCGCGCTGACCTTTCCCGGCGTGTTCGAAACCCCCGAAATTGCCTTCGACGCCTTCAGCACCCAGCTGTCCTGGCGCTTGCGCAGCCCGGCAGGCCGGCCGACAAGCAGCCCTCCCCACATCGAGATCGACCTGGTCGACACCCGTTTTGCGAATGCCGATGCGCAGGGGGAGCTCGGCGTCGCGCGCTGGCGCACCGGAGACGAAGCGGTGTCCTCCGTGCCGCCTTCCCCGGCGCCCCGGGGCGGCGCCGGCCGGTTGCCTGGCCACCTGGAATTGGTGGGCAGCCTGTCGCGCGGCCGGGCCGCGGCGGTCGCTCGCTACCTGCCGCTGGGGGTGCACCGTCAAGCGCGCGAATACGTGGCCGGCGCCGTGCTCGACGGCCAGGTGGCAGGCGTCAGCTTCAAGGTCAAGGGCAATCTGTCGGCCTTTCCGTTCGCACCGGTTTTCGGATCGCAGGGCAACACCCGCCCGCCGCCCGGTGAGTTCCGCATCGCAGCGCGTGCGCAGGATGTCACCCTGGCCTATGTGCCGGCCGAGCGCGGTCGTGCGCCGGATTGGCCAGCCTTGACGCAAGTGCAGGGCGATCTGGTGTTCGAGCGCAACAGCATGCAGATCCGCAATGCCAGCGGGCGTGTGAAGGGGGTCGAGCTGGCGCGCATCGAGGGCAGCATCCGCGACTTCGAGCGGCCGGTGCTGCACATCGAAGGCCAGGGCCGCGGCCCGGCGGCCGACCTGCTGGGCTATGTGCAGGCCACGCCGGTCTCGGGCTGGATCGACCACGCCTTGCGAGGCACACGCGCCACGGGAGCTGCGGAGTTGAGTCTGCGCCTCGAGTTGCCGATCGACGAACTCGAGCGCAGCACCGTTCAGGGCCGCGTGCTGCTGGCCGGCAACGACGTGCGGCTGGCCGAGGGGCTGCCGCTGCTGGCAGCGGCCAAGGCGCGCATCGATTTCAACCAGCGCGGTTTTTCGATCGCCGGCGGCAGCGCCCGCGTGCTGGGTGGCGAGGCCGCGTTCGAAGGCGGGCAGCAGCCCGATGGCTCGATGCGTTTCCAGGCGCAGGGCAGCGCGAGCGCCGAAGCGCTCCGGCGTGCGCCCGAGCTGGGTGCCCTGTCGCGTCTGGCTGCCGCGATGACCGGCCAGGCGCCCTACCGCCTCGGCCTGGGCATCGTGCGTGGCCATCTGGAAGTGAACCTGTCCAGCCCGCTGACCGGCCTGGCGCTGGACCTGCCGGCGCCATTGAAGAAGCCGGCCGAGGCGAGCTGGCCGTTGCGCGTCGAATCGCGCCTGCTCTCCGCCTCGGCTGGAGCGGCGCCCGGCGCGCCGGTGCACGACAGTTTGCGCGTCGAATTGGGCACTGTGTTGCAGGCGCACTTCGTGCGCGACCTTGCGCGGTCGACGCCTGTCGTGCTGCAGGGCGCGGTGGCGGTGCAAGATGCATTGCCGCCCCTGCCCGAGCGCGGCGTGCAGGCGGTGCTCAACCTCGGTGCCGTCGATGGCGACGCCTGGCAGGCATGGGCCGAGCGCCTGCAGGAACCGGCCGCCGCTGCCGCCGCGCCCGGCGCGTCCTACCTCGACGCCGGGTACCTGCCGCGCACGGTGGCGGTGCGCGCGCATTCGCTGAGCTCCGGCGGTCGGCGGCTGACGCGGCTGGTGGCGGGCGTGAGCCAGGACACCGGCGACGGCACCTGGCGCGGCAGCGTCGATGCCGACCAACTGGGCGGCTACCTCGAGTACCGCGCGGCGCGCAATGCTGCCCAGCCGGGGCGGGTCTATGCGCGGTTGGCGCGGCTGGCCCTGCCGCCGGCGGACGTCGACTCGGTCGAGAACCTGCTCGTGCAAGCGCCGGCCAGCGTACCGGCGCTCGACATCGTGATCGACAATTTCGAGCTGCGCGGGCGCAAGTTCGGGCGCGTCGAGATCGAAGCGGTCAACCGCGCCGCCGAAGGCGGCGTGCGCGAGTGGCGCCTGGGGCGCTTTTCGGTCAGCAACCCCGACGCGCTGTTGACCGGCAGCGGCCAATGGCAGCCCGGCGCGGGCGCAGGCCGTCAACGCATGCTGATGGACTTCAAGCTCGACCTGCTCAACACCGGCAACGTCCTCGACCGGCTGGGATTCGGCGGCACCTTGCGCGGCGGCAAGGGGCGCATGGCTGGGCAGTTGTCCTGGGCTGGCTCGCCGCTGTCGCTGCACACGCCGAGCCTGGATGGCCGCATCAACCTGGCCATCGACGCCGGCCAGTTCCTGAAGGCCGGGCCGGGTGCCGGCCGCCTGCTGTCGGTGCTCAGCCTGCAGGCGCTGCCCCGCCGCCTGCTACTCGACTTCCGCGACGTGTTCCAGGAGGGCTTTGCCTTCGACAACATCACCGGCGACGTCGAGATCGACGACGGCGTGGCCCACACCAACAACCTGCGCATGCGCGGCGTGCAGGCGGCGGTGTTGATGGAAGGCAGCGCCGACATCGACCGTGAGACGCAAGACCTGCATGTGCTGGTGGTGCCGGAGATCAACCTCGGCACCGCGTCGCTGGCCTATGCGGTGATCAATCCGGCCGTCGGCCTGGGCAGCTTCCTGGCCCAGCTGTTCCTGCGCCGGCCGCTGATGGCGGCGAACACGCGCGAATTCACAGTGCAGGGCAGCTGGGCCGAGCCGAAGGTGGAGCGGGTCGAGCGCAAGCTCGGCACGCCACTGCCCGACCTCGACCCCCCCGCGGCCGCTGTCAGTCCAGCTTCCGCGCCGGCCGCTGCGGCCAGACCCTGAAGGATCCACTTATGAAGATCGCCGCTCTGCAGACTGTGGCCACCCCCGACGTCGACCGCAACCTCGAGGTCGCGGCGCGCCTCATCGCCGAGGCTGCACGCGAGGGGGCCGAACTCGCCGCGCTGCCCGAGTACTTCTGCCTGATGGGCCGGCGCGACGACGACAAGCTGGCGATTGCCGAGGCGCCGGGCCGCGGGCCGATCCAGGACTTCCTGGCCGCGCAGGCGCGCGAGCATGGGCTGTGGCTGGTCGGCGGTACCTTGCCGCTGCACACGGCCACGCCCGAGCGCGTGCGCAATGCGTGCTGCGTCTACGCGCCCGACGGCCGCCTGGCCGCGCGCTACGACAAGATCCATCTCTTCCGCTACGACAACGGCCGCGAGAGTTACGACGAGGCACGCGTGCTCGAAGCCGGCAGCGAGCCGGTGGCGCTGCAGGCCGGGCCGCTGCGCCTGGGGTTGTCGGTGTGCTACGACCTGCGTTTCCCCGAGCTGTACCGGGCGCTGTGCCGGCCACCCTGCGACCTGCTGAGCGTGCCCGCGGCCTTCACCCACACCACCGGCCGCGCGCACTGGGAGCTGCTGCTGCGCGCCCGCGCGGTCGAGAACCAGTGCTACGTGATCGCGCCGGCGCAAGGCGGGTTGCATGAGAACGGGCGCCGCACGTGGGGCCACAGCATGGTCGTCGACCCCTGGGGCGACGTGCTGGGGGTGCGCCCCGAAGGCGAGGGCGTGGTCGTGGCCGATGTCGACCCGAAGCGGCTGGCCAGTGTTCGGCAGCAACTGCCGGCGCTGGCGCACCGGCGCCTTTGACGCAGCCGGTTCGCGAAGGGTCAGCGCCCGCCGAACATCATCCGCCGAGCGAGCGCGTTTTTCAGCGCAGGGATGCGGTCGAGCACCGCCAGGCCGGCGCCACGCAGCGTCGCGATGCCGGGCGCCTGCCAGGTGAAGCTGCGCGCCAGGAAGTCGGTGGCGGCGATCATGGCCCAGCGGTCCGGGGCGCGCTGCCAGGCCACGCGGGCCAGCGCGGCGTCCAGGCCCGCCGACCCGGGCACGTCGGCCCGGCGCAGGGCATCGGCCAGCACAAAAGCATCGCGCAGGCCGAGGTTCAGCCCCTGGCCCGCGACCGGGTGCAGGGTTTGCGCAGCATTGCCGATGCGCACCTGGCGCCCGCGCACCAGGCTCTTCTGCGCGGCCAGACCGAGCGCAAAGCACTTCAACGGCGACACCGCCTCGATGCGGCCGACCCGCGCATCGAAGACGGTGGCCAGCACCGCGCGGCGCTGGGCCGCGTCGAGTTCGCGCACCGGGTCGTCAGCCTGCGGCACGCACCAGACCAGCGAGGCGCGCTGGCGCGCAGGCTGCGCCGGGTCGGGCGGCAACGGCAGCAGGGCGGCCGGGCCGTAGCGGGTGAAGCGTTCGACCGCCAGACCGCGTGTGCCACCGACGAGTTCAACCTGGCCGACCCAGGCGTTCTGCAGGTAGTCGTGGCGGATGTCGGCCACGGCCCGGTCGCTGAACACGCCGCCTTCGGCGACCACGGCGAGATCGAAACGCTCGACCACGCCGGCGTCGACCTCGATGCCTCCAGGCAGGTCTTTCAGCGCGGTCACCAGCGCGCCGAAGCGGCTGGAAAGACGTGCCGGCTCGCTGGCCGCCACGTGTTCCCACTGCGCCTGCATCGGCGCGACCAGCGCGCCGTAGCCGAGCACGGCGCCCAGCATCGGCACCGCGAGCGCCCCCGCGTCGAGCCGCACCTCGGGTGTGCCCAGCCAGCCCGGGGCCGCCAACGCCGGCGCCTGCTGCGAAACCCACACCTGGCGGATCGGCTCTGCCCGGCCGGCGTCCCAGGCGCCCAGACGCTGCAGCAACTGGATGCTGCCCAGCGACAGCGCCAGCGTGCGCGCATCACCGGCAACGTCGCGGTCGGCCGGCCGGGCGTCGAACAGGCAGACCCGGGCGTGCGGCAGTTGCCGCGCCGTCAGCAGGGCCAAGGCCAGGCCGACCGGGCCGGCACCGATGATGGCGATCGAGAGCGGGTTCATGATCAGGTGGCCATCGTAGCGGGCGCGGCGCCGACGGGGTGATCGACTAGAATCCGCCGCCCCGCACGCCGGACATTCCCTGCGCAGCGGCCCATTTCCTGAGGACCCGTCGACGTGTTCATCTCTCAAGCTTTCGCCCAGACCGCACCGGCCGCCGCCAGCAGCAGCACCGAGTCGACCCTGTTCAGCCTGCTGCCCCTGGTGCTGATGTTCGTGGTGCTGTACTTCATCATGATCCGGCCGCAGATGAAGCGCCAAAAGGAGCACAAGGCGATGATCGAGGCGATCGCAAAGGGTGACGAGGTCGTCACTGCCGGCGGCTTGCTGGGCAAGGTGAACAAGCTCGGCGAGAGCTTCATCGGCCTCGAAGTGGCCGGCAACGTCGAGGTGCAGGTGCAGCGCACAGCGATCACCCAAGTGCTGCCCAAGGGCACGATCAAGTAACCCGCGGCGGCGCCACGGGCAGCGCCCGGCGCCGCGAAAGCTCTCGCCCATGAACCGCTACCCCTTGTGGAAGTACGCGCTGCTCGTCGTCGCGTTTTTGATCGGTGCGCTCTACACCGCGCCCAACTTTTTCGGCGAAGCGCCTGCGGTGCAGGTGTCGTCGGGCAAGGCGACCGTGAAGGTCGAGCCGGCCTTGGTCGGCCGGGTGCAGGCAGCCTTGCAGGCGGCCCAGGTGCGCACCGACTTCGTGGCCCTCGAAGGCAACTCGGTGCGTGCGCGCTTCGGCGACACCGACACCCAGCTCCGGGCCAAGGACGCGATCGCCAAAGCACTCAACCCGGATGCGTCCAACCCGTCCTATATCGTCGCGCTGAACCTGGTGTCGCGCTCGCCCCAGTGGATGGCCAAGGTGCGTGCGCTGCCGATGTACCTGGGGCTGGACCTGCGCGGTGGCGTGCACTTCCTGATGCAGGTCGACATGAAGGCGGCGCTGACCAAGAAGGCCGAGTCGCTGACGGGTGACTTGCGCACGCTGCTGCGCGACAGGAACATCCGCCATGCCGGCATCGCGCGCGACGGCAACACGGTCGAGGTGCGCTTTCGCGACAAGGCCGGCGCCGATGCGGCCCAGGCCCTGCTCAACGAACAGCAGCCCGATCTGGTCTGGACGCCGGTGGCCGACGGCGAGGGCGTCAAGCTCAGCGGCGTGCTGAAGCCGCAGGCCGCACGTGCGGTGCAGGACCAGGCGCTCAAGCAGAACATCACCACGCTGCACAACCGCGTCAATGAGCTCGGCGTGGCCGAGCCGGTGATCCAGCAGCAGGGCGCCGACCGGGTGGTGGTGCAGCTGCCCGGCGTGCAGGACACCGCCAAGGCCAAGGACATCATCGGCCGCACCGCGACGCTCGAAGTGCGGCTCGTGGACGACAGCGTCGAAGCGGCCGCGGCGGCGGTAGGCTCGGCCCCGGTGCCTTTCGGCACCGAGCGCTATGTCGAGCGCGGCGGCGCCCCGCTGATCGTCAAGCGCCAGGTCATCCTGACGGGCGAGAACCTGACCGATGCGCAGCCCGGCTTCGACGGCCAGAACGGCAACGAACCCGCGGTGCACCTGACGCTCGATGCCAAGGGCGCGCGCATCTTCCGCGACGTGACGCGCGAGAACGTCGGCAAGCGCATGGCGATCCTGCTGTTCGAGAAGGGCAAGGGCGAAGTCGTCACCGCGCCGGTGATCCGCAGTGAGATCGGCGGCGGTCGCGTTCAGATCTCGGGCCAGATGAACACCGTCGAGGCCGCCGACACGGCCTTGCTGCTGCGCGCCGGCTCGCTGGCCGCGCCGATGGAGATCATCGAGGAACGCACGATCGGCCCGAGCCTGGGTGCCGAGAACATCCAGCTCGGCTTCAACAGCGTGATCTACGGCTTCGCTGCGATCGCCGTCTTCATGTGCCTGTACTACATGCTGTTCGGCGTGTTCTCGACGATCGCGCTGGCCTTCAATGTGCTGCTGCTGATCGCGGTGCTTTCGATGCTGCAGGCGACGCTGACGCTGCCGGGCATCGCCGCCATTGCGCTCGCTCTGGGCATGGCGATCGACTCCAACGTGCTGATCAACGAGCGTGTGCGCGAGGAGCTGCGCAACGGAGCGAGTCCGCAGACGGCCATTGCCACCGGCTACGAGCGCGCCTGGGGCACGATCCTCGACTCCAACATCACGACCCTGATCGCCGGCCTGGCCCTGCTGGCCTTCGGCTCGGGCCCGGTGCGCGGCTTCGCGGTGGTGCACGTCCTGGGCATCGTGACCTCGATGTTCTCGTCGGTGGTGTTCTCGCGCGGGCTGGTGAACCTCTGGTACGGCGGCAAGAAAAAGTTGAAGGCCGTCTCGATTGGCCAGGTCTGGCGCCCCGAGGGTGCGGCCAAGCCGGCCACCGAAGCCTGAGCCACTGACAAGGATCCGAGATGGAGTTTTTGGTGAAGTCGTCACTTGCGCTGCGCGCAAATGAGCCTTCCTCGAAACGCCATTGAATTGACGAGGATTTCAGATGGAGTTTTTCCGCATCCGCCGCGACATCCCGTTCATGCGCCATGCCCTGGTGCTGAACGTCGTGTCGTTCCTGACCTTCGCCGCCGCGGTGTTCTTCATCGCCACGCGCGGCCTGCACCTGTCGATCGAGTTCACCGGCGGCACGGTGATGGAGGTCGAGTACGCCAGCGCGGCTGACCTGGGCAAGACGCGACAGGTCGTCGATGGCCTGGGGTTCGGCGAGGTGCAGGTGCAGAATTTCGGCACCTCGCGCGATGTGCTGATCCGGCTGCCGCTGCGCGGGGACATCAAGCAGAGCGAAGTTGCGGTCGGCGTCTTCGAGGCGCTGTGCAAGGCCGAGTCGGCGAGCATGTCGAACCGACAGTACACGACGCCGCAGGGCGAGCAGGTCAGCCGCAGCGCTTGCAGCAGCGCCAACGGAGCCGAGCCGCTGAAGCTCTCGCGCACCGAGTTCGTCGGCCCTTCGGTGGGTGAGGAATTGACCTGGGATGGCGTCAAGGCGCTGGCCGCGACGGTGGTCGGCATCATGCTGTACTTGGCCTTCCGCTTCGAGTGGAAGTTCTCCATCGCGGGCATCGTCGCCAACCTGCACGACGTGGTCATCATCCTGGGCTTCTTCGCCTTCTTCCAGTGGGAGTTTTCGCTGGCCGTGCTGGCCGCGGTGCTGGCGGTGCTGGGTTACTCGGTCAACGAGTCGGTCGTCATCTTCGACCGGGTGCGCGAGGCGTTCCGCAAGTATCGCAAGCTGAACACGCGCGAGGTCATCGACCACGCCATCACCAGCACCATCAGCCGCACCATCATCACCCACGGCAGCACGCTGATGATGGTGGTCTCGATGCTGATCTTCGGCGGGCCGACGCTGCACTACTTCGCGTTGGCGTTGACGATCGGCATCCTGTTCGGCGTCTACTCGTCGGTTTTCGTCGCCGCGGCCATCGTGATGTGGCTCGGCGTCAAACGCGAGGACCTCGTGAAAGTCTCCGCAAAGGACGGCGACCCGAACGACCCGAACGTCGGCGCCGTGGTCTGAGCGTCCTGAGGCTGGTGTAGAGTCCGCCGACCTGTCAGACCCAACTACTTCAGCCCGAAAGCCCCAGCTATCCATGGCGACCGTCGGCGACCAAGCCACCCTGGCCTTCCAGGCGCGCCGCCTGTACACGGACGAGCTGATCAAGGGGTTGTCGGCTCTCGTCGCGGCCACGGCCGCCTGGGCCGCAGCGCCCGAGCGCAGCAGCAGCGCGGCCGCGCTCACCGACACCGGATTCACGAGCCGCCTGCGCGACACGCTGATGGCGCTCAAGCAGTTCGGCCCAGTATGGCAGCAAGGCATCGTCGCCGCATTGAACGAGTCACTGCGGGTGGGGGTGCACACCTCGCGCAGCGGGGATCTGAGCGGGCCGACGAAGAAGCTGTCTCTGGTCGACGATGAAACCATCGAGCGCGAGATCGTCACCTCGCGTCTCGCGCTGGCGATCATGGACCGCGCGAGCTGGGAGTTCAACGACCTGCGCACCCGCGTCGCGCTGCTCGAGCGCCGCGAAGAGCTCGATCCGCACGACCTGCTGCGCACCCATGTGCTGGCGCGCTGCGTCACGCAGGCTTGGGTCGAGGCCGGGCTCGACGACGACGCCTTGCGCGACCTGCAGCCGGTGCTGCACGTCGAGTTCGGCTTGCTGGTGCAGGAGGCCTACCACGAGGCCAATAGCTGGCTGGTGTCGCAGCGTGTGCTGCCCGACATCGACCTGAGGCCCTTGATCCGCCGTTCGCGTGGCGGCGCCACCACCGGCTACGCCGGCCTGGTGCAGGACGAGACGCGCATGATGACCCGCTCGGGCGCGGCCGTGGCCGAAGGCGGCGGGCCGGGAGGCGGCGAGAACGCGAATGCGGTGCTATCGCGCCTGAACCGCATGATCGAGCGTCATGTGCCGGCCTTTGCCGAGACCGCGCGCGCCGGCCACCCGCGCACCGTGTCGCCGGCACTGGCCGCCGCGATCGGGCAGGCTCAGCAGGGCGTGCAGCGGCGCATGGAGCGCAACGAGGTCGGCTCGGCCAGTGCGACGGTGTCGCCGCAGTTGCTCGAAGAGCTGAACCTGCGCAAGCAGGCCTTGAAGCGTGCCGCCGAGACGCCGGTTGAACGCGCCACGATCGAGATCGTGGCGCTGCTTTTCCAGAGCATCCTGACCGAGGAGCGCATCCCGTCGGCGGTGCGCATCTGGTTTGCGCGGCTGCAGATGCCGGTGCTGCGCGTGGCCGTCGGCGAACCCGACTTCTTCGCGACGATCGACCACCCCGCGCGTCGATTGATCGACCGCATGGGGGCCTGCGTGATGGGCTTCGACGCCTCGGCCACCGCGGTCGGCGATGCGCTCGAAGGTGAGATCAAGCGCGTGGTGCAGGTCGTCGAGGCCTATCCTGACACCGGGCGCCGCGTGTTCCAGACTGTGCTGACCGAGTTCGAACGCTTCCTGGAGAACTACTTCAAGAGTGAGAACGAAGTTACCAAGCGCGGCGTCTCGCTGGCGCAGCAGATCGAGCAGCGCGAGACGCTGGCGATCCAGTACACGATCGAGCTGCGCAAGATGTTGAACGAAGTGCCGGTGCAGGAGGGCGTGCGCGAATTCCTGTTCCAGGTCTGGGCCGACGTGCTGGCGTTGGCTGCAGTGCGCCACGGTCCGCAGGCCGAGGCCACCAAGGCGATGCGCAAGGCCGCGACGGATCTGATCTGGTCGGCCGGGGCCAAGGTTTCTCGCGAGGAGCGGGCCGACGTGATCCGGCGCCTGCCGCCGCTGCTCAAGCAGTTGCGCGACGGCATGGAAGGCGCTGGCGTGCCGGCTGCCAAGCGCGACGAACATGTGCGCTCGCTGAACGACTCGCTCGCCGCCGCGTTCAGCGCCAAGGCCGCGGCCATCCCGCCCGAGCGCTTCGACGAGCTGCGCGAGCGCCTCGAAGCGCTGGAGGAGCTGTTGCCCGACGCGAGCGATGTGCAACTCGACCAGACCTTGATGCTCGACATCTCGGGCGACGACAGCGGCACGCTGGAAGTCGTTTCGGAAGGCGGCTCGATGCCCACGCCGGCCATGCTGTCCTGGGCGCGCGAGCTGCAGGTCGGCAGCTGGTACATGCTGGAATACAACCAGCGCAACGAAGGCGTGCAGCTGGCCTGGCAGGGCATGCGACGCCATCTGTCGCTGTTCGTCAGCGCATCGGGGCGCTGCATGCTGTTTGAGCAGCACCGCCTGGCGTCGTACCTGCAGGCGGGTCTGTTGCTGCCGGCCCAGGACGAGGCCCTCACCGTGCGGGCCACGCGCACCGCTCTGGCCAAGATCGACAACGATCCCTCCAGGTTGTTGAACTGAGCCTCGCGCTCAGTGAATCAGCCGCTCTTCGGGTGCGACGAAGAGTTCGTCGAGGATCAGCGCGTCGGGCTCTTCGCCCAGGCTCCAGAAGACCATCAGCACGATGACCTTGAGGTCGTCGAGTTCGATCGGGGTGGCACCGATCGCGGTGGCGCGGTCGATCACCATCTCGCGCATCGGCGGCGGCAGCACTCCGGCCGACTCGAGGAAGCTGACGAAGCCGATCGACTCTTCGCCCAGCAGTTCCTGTTCGGCCGGCGTGTACAGGCGCATGGAATCCGCGCTCTGCTGCCCGCTGTAAGCCTCGGCGGTGCTCGCCAGGCCGTCGAGCCACGTCAGTGCCTCTTCGATCTCGTCGCTTTCGAAGCCGACTGCAGAGAGCTTGCGCGTGAGCTGCGCATGGTCGGGGCAGGCATCCGGGCGCCAGTAGTTTTCGTACAGGTACACCAGCACTTCGAACATGAAAACACTATACCGCAGGCCCTTGGTCGCGCTGCCTGCGGGCGCCCTTCAGCCGTTGCCGCGGCGCTGGTACAGCCCGCCGGGCAGCCGCGCCACTCGGCCTTCGAGTTCGAGCTCGAGCAGGCGGGCGCCGAGGCTCGCTGCGCTGTCGCCGGTGCGGGCCAGCAGAGCGTCGAGCGTCACCGGGTCGTGGCCGAGGGCGTCGAGCAACGCGTCGGCTTCCGGGTTTCCCGCCAGCGCGTGTGCCGGTCGTGCGACGTCGCCGGCACCGCGCGACCAGTCGAGTTCGCCCAGGATATCGTCGGCCGAGTCGACCAGCTTGGCGCCCTGCTTGATCAGGGCATGGCAACCGCGCGACTGAGGCGCATGGATCGAACCGGGGATCGCGAACACCTCGCGGCCGGCTTCGAGCGCCTGGCGTGCAGTGATGAGCGAGCCCGAAGCCAGCGCCGCCTCGACCACCAGCGTGCCGCGCGCCAGGCCGGCAATGATGCGGTTGCGCTGCGGGAAGTTTTCCGGCAGCGGTGGCGTTCCGAGCTCGAATTCCGACAGCAGCAGGCCGTCGTTGGCGATGCGGTGGGCCAGGGCCCGATGGCGCGCCGGGTAGATCCGGTCCAGGCCGGTGCCGACCACGGCGATGGTGCTGCCGGCCCCGTCCAGCGCGCCGTCGTGCGCTGCGCCGTCGATGCCCAGGGCCAGGCCCGAGACGATCGTCAGCCCGGCCTGGCTCAGATGCCGCGCGAACTGACGTGCGTTGTCGAGCCCTTGTGCGCTGGTGTTGCGGCTGCCGACGATGGCCAGAGCCGGTGCGGCCAGCAGATCCAGACGCCCGTGCGTGTACAGCAGCAGCGGCGGGTCGGCGGTCTGCAGCAGCAGCGCCGGGTACGCGACATCGGCCAGCGTGAGCACGTGGTGAGAAGCGTCGGCGGCCAGCCAGGCCTGGGTGGTCGCGAGCAGTCCGGCCAGGCGCTCGGGTTCCTCGCCGAGCGCCGCCGCGCCGGCAGCGCCAATGACCTCTCGCCAGACCGCGGGGCGGCTGTCGAACACCGCCTGGGCGCTGCCGCAAGCCGCCAGCAGGCGCCGGGCACTGTCACGGCCGATGCCGGGCGTGCCGAGCAACCGCAGCCAGGCTGCCAGATCGTCGGGATGCGCCACGCGTCTCGGGCGCTCGCGGTTCGGCTACCGGACGCAGGCCGGGGCCCGTCAGGGCTGGCTGAAACGGTCGCCGGCAGTGACCGGCTGCTGGACTTGCAGTACCAGGCCGTAGGAGACGCGGTCGAAGACGCGGAACACGAACAGCAGGCCGTGCCGCTCGTCGGGCAGCTTGATCTGTGCCGGCTTGTCGCCGGTGCGGTCGGTCAACTGGACGCCGTCGCGCAGCACCGCCAGCACGTGGCCGCGTTCGACGCCGTCCTGCGCCCCGCGGTTGATCGACACCACCTGGTTCTGGCCGGCGATCAAGGATTCGCCGTAAACGGCGACGATCTGGCCCGACAACGGCTTGCTCGGTGCATGTGGCGCGAAGTTGCTGAAATCGCGCGTCGGCAGCGGTGCCAGGCGGTCGCCGATGCCCACTTCCTCCTTCACGCTCAACAGCTCGAACGTGGCCGGCACGGCCAGGTTGCCTTTGCCGTCGATGGTCGCCGTGCTGCCGCCTTCGCGGGTGTACTCGGCCGTGCCGAGGAAGCGGGCCTCGTAACCGAGGATCTCCTTGGTGGTCGGGTCACGCAAGGGCACGGCCTGGCGGAACACCCGCCAGTCGCGGCGGCCGTCGAGGGTACCGAGTACATAAGCCTTGTCGCCACGGCCCATCATCACGCGGCCTTCGGGTGCGGCGACGACGCGCGGCGCGCGCGCCAGTTCGTCGGAGCTGAACACCACGGCCTCGTTCAGGAACGGCGCGATCAGGTGCATCGGCACGCTGGGCACGCCACTGTCGCCGAGCGCCTCGCTGCGCACGCGGGGACTGAGCTTGACGGTGCCGTCGGGGCCGCCCTGCGCCAGCCGGAGTCGGGCGCGGCCGTCGATCTTTTCGAGCACCAGCACCTGGCCGGGGTAGATCAGGTGCGGATTGCGGATCTGTTCGAGGTTCATGCCCCACAGCTCGGGCCAGCGCCAAGGCGAGCGCAGGAACAGCTTGGAGATGTCCCACAGCGTGTCGCCGCGCTTGACGGTGTGCGAGTCGGGTGCGTTCGGCGCGAGTTCGGACAACGGTACGCCGGCCTGGGCCACCTGCTGCGCGGTGCCGCGCTGCTGGGGCGTCACCGGAAAGTTGACCGCGGCCGCACTGCCCGCGGCGAACAGCAGGGCGCTGCCCAGGGCGGTATGGACGGCACGGCGGCGGGCGTGGCAACGGATCATGGACGAGGTCTCCCCGGGGCGCGGTCGGTGAGGACAGCGGTGAGAAAATGCAGCCTTCTCGGGCCGCTTTCGAGGTCTTTGAACAGCTTGCCGTCAGCCCCTCGGCCGGCCAGCGAAAATGCTCATACGGTTTGATAGATTCTGCCCCTAAACCCTTGATATCGCAATGAAAGTACCGCGCACAGCCGCCCCGCGTGGCACCCTTCACGAACCCCGCAGATGCGCATTGCGCCACGTCGGCTGCGACCGCGCGGCATGTGCCTTAATTCACGAACCATGAGCCTGCTGACGATCCTTTGCTACCCCGATCCTCGCCTGCACACCGTGGCCAAGCCGGTGCGCGAGGTGGATGAGCGCATCCGCACGCTGGTCGACAACCTGCTCGCGACGATGTACGCCGCCGACGGCGTGGGCCTGGCGGCCACGCAGGTCGACGTGCACGAGCAGGTCATCGTGCTCGACACCTCCGAGGCGCGTGACCGGCCGCGCGTGCTGATCAACCCCGAGATCCTCGAGCGCAGCGACGAGACGGTGCTGGCCGAAGAGGGCTGCCTGTCGGTGCCGTTGGTGTACGACAAGGTGACGCGCCATGCGCGTGTCACGGTGCAGGCGCTCGGCCCCGACGGCGCGATGCAGCGCTTCGAAACAGAAGGGCTGGAAGCCATCTGCGTTCAGCACGAGATGGACCACCTGCGCGGCAAGGTTTTCGTCGAATACCTGAGCACCATGAAGCGCGACCGCATCAAGACCCGTATGCTGAAGAAGGCGCGCGAAGAAGCCACGCGCGACTAGAGGGGCCTGTGCCGCTTCGCGTCGCATTCGCGGGCACGCCGCCCTTCGCCGCTGGCGCGCTGGCAGCCGTGCATGCAGCGGGTCACGACGTGAGCTGTGTGTTGACGCAGCCCGACCGGCCCGCGGGGCGCGGGCTGCAGCTGCAGGCTTCGGCCGTGAAGCGCTGGGCCATCGAGCGCGGCTTGCGGGTCGCCCAGCCGCAGGGCCTGAAGCTGGGTGGCCGGTATGCCGCCGATGCGCAGATCGCCCGCGCGACCCTGCAGGCGGCAGCGCCCGACGTGCTGGTGGTCGCCGCCTACGGCTTGATCCTGCCGGCCTGGCTGCTCGAGCTGCCGCGCCTGGGGTGCCTGAACATCCATGCCTCGCTGCTGCCGCGCTGGCGCGGCGCGGCGCCGGTCCAGCGCGCCATCGAGGCCGGTGACACCGAAACCGGCATCACGATCATGCAGATGGATGCGGGCCTGGACACTGGCGACATCTTGCGCACAGCGGTCGTTCCGATCCTCTCGGACGACAGCGCGGCCGCCTTGCTGAAGCGCCTCACGGCCAGTGGCGCCGAGCAGATCGTCATGGCGCTGAGCGAGGCCGAAGCCGGAGCGTTGAAAGGCCGGCCGCAGCCTGCACAAGGCGCCACCTACGCCCACAAGCTGAGCAAGGCCGAAGCTGCCATCGACTGGCTGCGGCCTGCGGCCGAGATCGAGCGCCGGGTTCGGGCTTTCGATCCGCAGCCCGGTTGCCACTTCGTGGGCGCCGGCGAAACCGTCAAGCTGTGGCGCGCCGCCATGCCGGGCCCGGCGACGCCATGGCCTGCCGAAGAGCGCCCGGCGCCCGGCACGCTCTGGCAGTACGACGTGCGCTGGTTTGCGCAGTGCGGCGACGGCCAGGCGCTGGAGTTGATCGAGGTTCAGCGTCCTGGAGGCCGGCGCATGCCGGCCTCGGCGCTGGGCGTTCGCTGATCGGCGCGGCGGCGCGGGCTGCGGCGGACTCAAGTCCGCGAGCGGGACGGCCGATAAGTGGGAGACCCACCCTGTGCTTGCCGCTCCATGCTCCGCCCCACCACCCTCGTCCTCCTGCTGCCGCTGGTGCTGCTGGCCGGCTGCCCGTTCGGCGGGGCCGACGCGGCCGAAGGCCTGGCGCTGCGACGTGAGGCCGAAGGCAAGGCCGTCGGCGGTGCGTGTCGACATGCCGGCCGGGCGATCGAGGACTGCTTCGCGCTCAACAAGCGGGCCGACAAGGCGGCGCTCTTCGCTGGCTGGCGTGAGATGAACGACTACATGCGTGAGAACAAGATCGAGGCGGTGGCGCCCCAGACGCCGGCGCCGACCGAAGTGGCCGCGAAGTCGGAGGAGCCTGCCGTTGCCGATCCGGCACCGCGCCCGCCCGCCAAGCCTGCGAAAGCGAAGAAGCAGGACTCCTGACGCACTCTCAGCTCGCAGCCGCCAGGGCCTTTTCCGCCGATGCGACCACGCCGGGCTCCATAACCCGGCGCCAGCACTGCCGGCGGTCGACGGCGAGAATTCGACGATGAATGGACTCGCGACGGCGCCTGTGCCGATCTGGCGCCAGCCCGAGTTTGCAGAAGGCGCGCGGGACATGGCCGGCATTTCGCTCGGCATCGGCGCCTGGGGACTGGTCACCGGCGTGGCAATGGCCAAGAGCGGTTTGCCGCTCGGGCTGGTGTTGCTGATGTCGCTGACCGTCTTCGCGGGCAGCGCGCAGCTCGCCGTGCTGCCGCTGATGGTGAGCGCCGCGCCGATCTGGGTGGTGTGGGCCACCGCCCTGTGCGTCAACCTGCGCTTCGTCATATTCAGCGCCGGCTGGCGGCCGTACTTCGGCCACCTGCCGTTTTGGCAGCGGCTGCGCCGCGCCTACTTCACGGCCGACCTGAATTACGTGATCTTCATGCGCCGCTTTCCCGAGCCGGCGCCACGGCCCGAACAGACGCCGTACTTCTGGGGCGGGGTGGTGACGAACTGGCTGTCGTGGCAGCTGCCGTCGCTGGCCGGCATCTTGCTCGCCGACCGCATTCCGGCCTCCTGGGGGCTGGGCTTTGCGGGCACGCTGGCCTTGCTCGGCCTGATGTACGCGCTGGTCTCCGACCGTGCCACGGTCGTCGCGGGGTTGGTGGCCGGTTGCGCGGCGGTGGCCGCGTATGCGCTGCCGCTGAAACTGAACATCGTCGTGGCCATCGCGGCGGCGGTGGCCATCGGGCTGGTGATGGACCATGGCACGCCGCGGCCGGCAGTGCCGGAGGACGACCTGACATGAGACTGGACCACGGTGAATGTTCGCCCTCGCGCCACGTTTGGCGCGAGCAAAGGCACGGGCGGCTGGCCGGCAGCGCTTCGTTGCTGGCCCTCGCTGCGCGAGGGTTCCCTGCGATGCTCACTTTCGTGGCCCCGTCGCACAACTCGCTGCGTTCGCTGCGCTCTCTGTGCTCAAACACTTGCGACGAGTCAGAGCACGAAGCGCGCGAGTACGCGCGCGGCCACCAAAGCTCCGCTTCTCGGCGGCGCAAAAGCGCGCTGCCGGCCACCCGCCCGCGCCTTTGCCGAGGCTCGGCGTTGCTCGTTGCAGGCGCGTCACCGCGCTGGCCTTCGCGGCAGGCGGTTCCCGGCGGGGGCGATTTGTGGGGCGCTGAGAGAGAGGGCCGCGGCTCCGAGCCCGCCTGCGCGGGCTCGGACGGCCCGAGCGCCCGTTGCGTCTTGCAACGGGCTCGCAGTCTCGGGGGCGGCGCGCATACTCGCGCGCTTCGTAGGCTGACTCGTCGCATCTGTTTGAGCGCAGTGAGCGCAGCGAACGTAACGAGTTATGCGACGCGACCCCGAGGCGAGCACCGCAAGGCAGTCGGAGCGAAGCGCAGACCGCTCCACCATGAGCCCCTGCCGGGCAGCGCCTGCCGCGATGCGCTGAGCGCCACAAAGAGCGCCGATTTCATGCGTGGCAGG
>Ga0163144_10006217_pt1 | contig 26408 bp, 21 predicted proteins | sample OliLak19BULKMAT1_FD_123175 | JGI IMG/M metagenome (GOLD analysis project Ga0163144, IMG submission 123175) | Freshwater microbial mat bacterial communities from Lake Vanda, McMurdo Dry Valleys, Antarctica - Oligotrophic Lake LV.19.BULKMAT1 | ecosystem: Environmental > Aquatic > Freshwater >...
CTTGGAACTCGATCGACTCGCGGAGGTGGTACTCGAAGTGGAGCGGGTCCGCGAACAGGGCCTTGTCCACGGAGATGAGCGGCGGCGAGAAGACGGCCGGGTAACTTCGGGTGAAGGGATGTTCGTTGTGGGCGGCGGCGAAGACGAGCACGTCCCGGAAGTAGGCTTCCTCGATCGCTTTGAAGAGCAAGTTCCGACGCGGAAGCTGGAGCAGCTTATGCTCGGGTACCCCCAGTGAAAGATTGACGACCTTAACGTTCCAGACTTCGATGGCGTGCCGCAGGGCGGCGATGACCGCTTCGACTTCGCAGGACCCTTGCGGGCCGAAGACGTCGGCGGAATAGAGCTTCACCTTCGGCGCCACAGTGAGAATCACGTCCGCGACGGTGGTGCCGTGGGGGCTGGATTGTTTACCGTCGTAGGGGTGCGGCTTGGGGTCGCCGGGGCGGAACACAGCACCCTCGATCGACTCGATCGGGGTACCGCGGGCGGCGAACTTGGCTTCGAGGACGGCGCGCTCCACGCCCGAGTCGATGACGGCGACGCGAATCCCCTTGCCGGTGGCGCGGGGGTCGCCCAGCAGGCGGTCGGCGCGGAGGCAGGTGAAGATTTCGTCGAAGATGGTCGTCGGCTCAGACATCCCGGCCCGTCACTTCATCGAGCAATCGACGCAAATCGCGGATCAGAGTCACGCAGTGGTCGACCGCCGGCGGTCCGTGGATGACCGCCAAGGCGCGGACGGCTTGAATCAGTTTGAACGTCGTCTCGCCGTCGGCGACGGCGTTGGGGTCGGCGTCCAAGCCGGCCCGAAGTTGCTCCATGGCGGCATCGGTCGAGTCCCCACGCGGCCTGGTGGGGGTATCGCCGGCAAGCGTCTGCTGCATCGCTTCGCTTGCGTCCAGCGCGGCATCGACGGCGTCGAAGAGCAGCCGTTGCGTCTGCCGTTCGGCGAGTGCCTGCTTCAACAAGTCGGACCCCAGATCGGCGGCGGCCGCGACGAGGCGGCGGTCGTCCTCGGTGAAGACCGGCTTGTCGAAGAGTTCCAGCACGACGTTCATGCCCGAGCCGACGCGGACGGGCGCCGCGAGGATCGACTTGCGGTTCTGCTCCACGGGAAGAAGTTCGAGCAACCCCGGCGATGCGGTGAAGTCGTTCATGATGACCGGGTCCTGCATGCCGGCGATGCCGGCCGCGAGCGACTTGGCAAAGGGTACGGCCATCGGCGGCAGCGGCTCGCCGCTTGGGGCGTAGGCGGTGGTTTCGTCCATTCCCTGGCCGTCGTGGTAGCGGACCAGCAGCACACCGTCCGGTGCACCGGTGGCGCGGAGCAGGAAGCGGAACAACGTGTGGACGGCAGCGGGCAGCGGCACGGGGTCGTTGAAGGCGGACGCGGAACGAACCAGCGGCAGCACCTTCTGGACGGCTTCGCGGAATTCGGCGAGCGTGCGGTTGAGTTCGCGTTGCCGCTTCGCGGGCCGGATCTTCGTCAGTTGACGTTCGACGGCCTTCAGGAAGGTCGCACGCGTCAGGTCCTGATTCTTGTCGAGGTAATCGCGGACGCCCATGCGCAGGGCTTCGAGCGGGGTCGCCTGCCCGGCGAAGCCGGTGACGAGGATGGCCGTGAGATCGGGTAGAAACTCGGTCAGGTCTTCCAGAAGCCGCAGTCCGTCCGCTCCGCTGCCGAGATGCCAGTCGAGCACGGCGAGGTCGATCGCATGCGCATCGGCAAGCCGAAGCGCCGTCTCGGCGTCGGCGGCGGCGAGCACCGTCAGCCCGAGGCCGGCTTCGGTCAGCCAATCGACCATGGTGCGGCGGACGGCGTCCTCGTCGTCCACAATCAGCACGACATCATTCATGGGACCGGGACCGTTCTCGCAGCGCGGCGGGGAAGTTGCGGTTGAGCAGATGAAGCACGGCCCGGATTCTGGTTGCATCCGCGCCGGCTTGGATGGCCTCGGCTTCCAAAAGGGATCGCTCGGCCTCCACGAACTTACGCGCAGTCAGGTGCCGTCTTGCCGCATTCAGGTGTGCGCCGCGCGTTTCGACGGCAGCGACGATCAGTGCAAGATCGGCGCGGCAGCGACGGCATGTTTTCGGCGCACCTGCAGCGAAGTCGTTGTCCGCCCGGCAGACGGGGCAGGCTACGGCGGGCACTACGCGTCTTCCAGATAAAAGAGAACGTCGGTCAGTTCCGCGACGGCTTTGTTCAGATTCGTGCCCGGCCCTTCCGGCAGTGCGGCCTTGACGGCGGCACTCAGGCGATCGATCTCGACCTGATCCTGCGCACCGGCAATGGGTCGCAGGCGGTCGGCCTTCGCCAGCACCGCCTCGGCCTTGGCGAACTCGGCACTCGGGCCGGGCTTGGCGTCCGGCACGCGGAATCGCGGCACGGCGGCGGGCACGGTACCGGCTTCTTCGGTGTCGTCGTCGCCGGCAATACCGCCTGCGAAGTCCTGGTCTTCGTCCCCGTCGTCCTGGTCGTCGATGCCGGCTTCGGGACCCGAGAACGGGTCTTCCCAAAGTCGGTCGAGGCGTTCCTGGGCGGCGTCCCGTTCCTCGACGGCAAAGCGGGCCAACGCGTTCTCGATGGTGATCTGCTTGACGATGCCGGAAGTCTTCTCGCGGGCGGATACTTTGAGAGTGCCGTCGAGCGTGAGGTCGAGCTGCACGAGAATCTGGTTGCCGGAGGGGACGCGCGACAGACCTTCGACGAAGAAGGTGCCGATGCGGTGGTTGCGGCGGCAGTCGTGCGATTCGCCTTGGAAGATCTCGATGTCCACCTTGGTCTGGTTGTCGTTGACCGTGCAGAACATCTCGCTGCGGGACGCCGGCAAGGGCGTGTTCCGCTTCACGATGGGCGCGAAGCGGAATTCGTTGATCGGGTCCATGAAGCTGTCCGGGTATTCCAGCGTTTTGATGCCCAAGGTGTGCGGCGTGATGTCCACCAGTACGGCACCGACGTTCTGCTTGGCGACGATGGCACCCTGAATGGCGGCCCCTAAGGCGACGCATAAATCCGGGTGCACCTCGCGGCTCGGTTCGCGGCCCAAACGCTCTTCCAGCAGGCGGGAAATCACCGGCGAGCGCGTGCTGCCGCCGACGAGCACGACGCGGTCGATCTGGGCGGCGGTCAACCGGGCGTCGTTGAGCGCCTTCTGCAGGCAGTCCAGCGTGCGGTCGAGCAGCGGGCGGATGAGATCCTCGAAGCGGCCGCGTTCGATTTCGGTGGAGAGGTGCAGCGGCACGCCGTCCTTTTCGGCGATGAACTCCTCTTCGATTTTGGCGACCGGGTGATCGGAGAGCGTCTTCTTGGCCTGCTCGGCGGCGCGAAGGATGCGGGCCTTGGCGGTGCGGTCCTGCCGAAGGTCCAAGCCGAAGCTGTCCTGGAAGTCGTCCGCGATGGCGTTCATCAGCAGGTCGTCGAAATCATCCCCACCCAGTTGGGTGTCCCCATGGCTGGAGAGAACTTCGTAAACGCCGGACTCGGCGGAGAGAATGCTGACGTCGAAGGTGCCGCCACCGAGATCGTAGACGAGAAAGCGTTCGCGGCCCACGGGGTTGGGGGCGTAGGTCAGCGCTGCGGCCGTTGGCTCGTTGAGGATGCGGACAATCTCCAGGCCCGCGAGGCTGCCGGCTTCGCGGGTCGCCTGCCGCTGGGTGTCGTTGAAAAAGGCGGGCACGGTGACGACGGCCTTAAGCACCGGCCGGCCGAGTTCGCGCTCGGCGGCTTCCTTCAGTTTCCGCAGGATCATCGCGGAGATTTCCTGCGGCCGGTACTTCTCGTTGCCGAGCGTCACGGCCACATCTTCGCCCATGCGGCGCTTGATCGACTTGATGGTGCGGTCCGGAGCGACGACGTACTGATTCCGCGCGGTGCGGCCGACGAGCAGTTTGCCGTCGTCCCCCAGCCCGACCATCGAGGGGAGAATCGGATCGCCGTCCACGGCCAATACCCTCGGTATGCCGTTTTCGACGACCGCGATTTCGCTGTTGGTCGTTCCCAAGTCGATCCCGACAATCAGTTCCGCCATCGTACCCACCCGTGGAATAATCGCTGCAACCGTACCGAAGTTGACCGGGGTACTTTATGCTAAGCTCGGTTAAGAACCAACGGACGACTTTGAATCATCCCCTAACAGTGCCGAACGAACCTCCGAATTCATCCCGGAGGCCGTCAACACTGTTCCGCTGCGAAAGCTCGATGCGATCGCGCGAAAGGAATCTTTGTCCTTCCTCCGGGGCAAGCCCGGAGTCTCGTCTTTTTGCTTTGGAATCTTACCGCGCGACCTTAACCAAGGCGAAGCGGAAGACGACGCCCGCCCGCAGCCAGCCCCTCCGAACTTCCTCAACGACGGCTCCGGATGCCGTGCCCGCGGGGCGCTCGACGACCTCGACCGCTTCCATCAGTTCCGGGTCGAACGCATGGCCGACGGTCGGAATCGCTTCGAGATCGTACTGCGGCAACAACCGTTCGATGCGACGCAGACTGATGGCGTAGCCGTCGCCCAAACCGGCGAGCAGCGGCTCGAAGGTCTCGACCACCTGGTCCAGGTTTGCGGCATTGGCGGCTTGGGCTTCAGCGACCTCCTCGGCCCAAGCTTGCCATTCGGAATCGTCGCCGATCGGCGTGCGGCCGAACAGTCGGGAGAGGAAGCCGCGTGCGTGGGCGCGCGAAGCGTTCGGAGCATTCGGAAGGGAAACGAATTGCAGCGCGTCCGGAAGTTCCGCGAGCAGCTCCTTCGATTTTTCCAACGACTTGGCCGCACCGGAGAGCGCATCGGCGATGTCGATCAGTGCTTTGACCAGCGGTTGCGTCAGGGTCGCCGGATCGGCCGGTGTCGGCTTCCGCAACTCGTCGAGTGCCTGCGCGTTCTGCTCGATCGAGACGCGGGCGGACTTGGTCAGAAGGTTGACTTCCTGCCGCAACGCGGTGAAGTGGGCCACGACGGAAGCGACGTCCAGCTTGGCCACGTCGGGCGAATCGGGTTCGTGCGGCCCATCGTCCGGCACTTCGGCGAGCCAAGTCCGGAAGTCCGCAAGGATGGCTTCGAGTTCGGCTTCGCGCATCAATTGTTCACCGGCAGGCCGCGGACGAGTTCGTGCAGGCCGAGACGACGTCGCGGCAACCCGACGGCGAGTTCCTCCGCGAGTTCCTCGGGGGTGTCGTCGGCGACGATTTCGAGAACCAGACGGTCCGCCCGCAGCTCGACCGTCTGGATTTTCTCGAAGGCCGCGCGGATTTGAGCGAAGCGGACCGGGGCGTTCTCCGGGGAGAATTCGCGGATCAGCTCCAGATAGCGGCTGCGGATCGCAGCATCGTCGGCGTCCGGGCCGACACCCAGGACCGCGTAAGGGGAAGGCATGTTTGTCCTTAGTTCGGGAGGTATTCGTCGATATCGACCGGCCCGGCGGGGTCTTCGATCTTTTGGAGCCGCTGTTCGATCCAGATCAGGTCCGGGTGGTTGCGGCTCAGTCGGCGGGTTTTGCTGGTCCAGGTGTCCAGCTTGCGCCATGGCGGGGGTTTGCCGGAGTCGGCCGCCTTGCCGAGAAGGCACTCGGCGAGGAAGAGGGTGAACCACGGATTCATCGGGAAGCGGCTGTTCATCCCGGCGGCGAGTTTATCGAGATCGGCAAACCGACGTATCGCGATCATCGCCTTACCGATCTCAACGAGGGTGCGTTCGTTCACCGTCGCATCAGTTTTGACGGCGTCGAGCAGCATTGCGGACACCTTCTTGCCGGTCGTGCCGCGGCCGGTGTAGTCGATCCCGATTTTGTCGAATTGCTGCATCACGAGTTGGGCGTACCAAAGTTCGACCACCGTTGCGGGGCCGGCAAAGACTTCTTTGAGCCGGTCCGCGTACGGCTTCTTTTCGGCGGGTTTGAATTTGAAGATGGTCGCATCGGCGGCGGCAACGATCGCCCCCGCGACGCGGCCGTTCGGCAAGGCGTTCAGTACTGCTTCCTGCTTCGCGATTTCGTCGACCTTTTTGGCTTTCCGGGCAAGCACGCCGAGGAGGGAATGCGACAGCGCGGCGAAGATCGGGTCGCCGGACTCGACGGCGTCCTTAAGCATCGCGGCGGACTTGGTTGCGTCGTGCTTCGCAGACAGGCTGCGGTAGGCGGAGTGAGCCAGACCGGTCGTCATCCGCCGCAACTTCGCGTCGAGCGGATTCGCCTGAAGCGCCGTGCGGTAGGCTTCGTAAGCTGGGATTCGGTCGCCCATCTCGACGCACAGTTCGCCGAAGGCGCCGAGGACCGCCTGCGAATCCGGATGGATCGCCAAGTGCCTGCGGGCGACGGCGGCTGCCTCGTCGAAGTCGCCCATTTCCTGAAGATCCTCCATCAGATCGATGGTCAATTCCGCGTCGGCCGGATTCAGGGCGAAGGCGTCCCGCCAGAAGTTCGTTGCCGGCGGCAGCGTCGGCTTTTTTGTAAGGAGCATCTTGCCTCTGCCTCTGCTCATCAGTGCCTCGATCATGCTGAGCATGTCGTCCGGCGCCTCGCTTTTCATGCGGCTGATATGGCAAAGCCGGCCGACCTGCCGGAGGACCAACGCCCGCGCCACGCGGAGCAGGTTCGGCTCCCAGCCGGGCGGGCTGGTCTGCAGCCACTTGTCGTAGGACAGCCAGTGCTTCAGCCCTTCCTCCGGCGAGTTCACCTCATAACCGAGCGCGTTGATGCGATGGAAGTCCGGATCGTGGGCGGGAGCGCCGAAGATCTTGCGGTAGTGCACCAGATCCGCCGGCTTGCCGTAACGGGCCACGGCCTGGTACAGAATGCCCGCGAGACGCGGCACGAGACTCGGCCGTTCGGCCTTCACCAGCGGCATCAGCTTTTCCGCCACAGTCATTGCTTTGTCGAGCGCACGATCGCGGCCGATGAGTGGGATCAGTTCGAGCACCGACCGCAGCATCGGCGTGCCGAAGTACTGCGCCGCCTGCAGCTTGACCGACGCCGGCTGAATCGCCTCGAATTCGGGATCGCACTGGCTGCGGACCGGTGCAGCGAGGCGAAACGGCAGCCGCTCCGGTTTGAGCCGTTGCCAGTTCTCGATCGCCCGCGCATCGTCATTCGCTTGAAAGGCGATCAACCCGCGGAGGAGCAGCTTCCAATCCGCGAACGGGGACGACGCGCCGATGGCCTGAAGCGTCTCGCGGGCGGCGGCATCGTCGCCGGCTTCGTACCGGGCGAAGCCGCTCAGGACGGCAAGAAGTTCGGTTCGATGCTCGGCCGCCACCGCGTCCGGGTTCAGTGTCGAAACTGCGACATCATAGGGATGCAGCGGAGGCGTCCGCTCGACGGTCGCGGCTTTCGCGGAAATATTCGGTCGTTTGCGTGCCACCGGGTCAGCTCTCGGGCGGTTCGGTCGGACGGTTTTCGCTCGCATCCTACTATAAGAACCTGTGAACCTCCCGACGACGGCCCGCCACCCATGAACGACGCCGAAGCCCACCTGCTCTCTCCGTATCGCCCACCGACGTCCTACCCAGTCACCCTCGGGGCGGAGGAAGCGGCAGCGTGGCTGACGGGCTGGTTCGCCCTCTGGCACCCGGCTGTCCTGGAGCGATTGCGCCGCCCGCCCGTGGCCTCGTCCAGCTACGACCACGATCAGCCGGGCGAAGGATTCGTTTACGCCGTGCCCGCCGGTCCGCATCTTTATCAGCCGGACGATTGGACGTACCGACTGCAGCAGGCAAACGCCGTCAGCTTCCAATCGGAATTGAACCGCACGGACACGGCCGAGGCGATGAGCGAAGCCTTCCGCCTCCGTGGCCTCGATTCGCCGCTGCTTGCCCTGACGCCGGAAATCACGACTCCCTTTGCCGCCGTCGGCTATGGCCACCTGATCGTCGAATCGCTGTTCGATGCCGCGGATCACGAACACCTTCTCGATGCCGAGGGTTTCTGGGCCGATGTGCAGTCAGCCGTGCAGGCGGCCCGTGACGGTGCCGACGCGGTGCCGCACTTGCGTGCGGCTGCCGAGAAATTGCGCAGCGCGAGAGAGACGTTATGTTCCAACGGCTTCAGCTTCGCCGATTGGGTGATGCTGCCGGCCGATGCGAATGAATCGTTCCGTTGGCCCGAGTCGCTGCATCGCAATCTCCCGCTGACGGTGATCGCCCCGGCAGAACACTGGGAATACCTTCGGAAGACTGCGCCGGAATGCTTCGCGGAAATCGTCGCCAAGCTGCCGCCCGGCTTGCCCGGCACCGTCGATCTCGCCGTCGGCGGCTTCGCGGAGCGGGACGATTCCTTCCTGCCGATCGAGAGCCAATGCTGGAACCTGACGCGGGGTCGCGGTGCGATCCGGGCCTGGCTCGGCAACGGTGCAAACCTGCTGTACGGCCGCAAACGCTCGGCACTGCATCCGTCGTTGCCGACGTGGTTGAAGCACTGCGGCTTCGAGCGGGCCATCGTGACGCCCTTCGACGGGGCCTTGACCCCGACGAGGAATCAGTCCGTCGTCAACTGGCCCGCTCCGGACGGCAAATCGATCGACGCGACGGCTAAGGAAGCCCAGCCGGCCGACGATGCACTGACCTTCTTCAACATCATCCACACCCTGCATCAGGCGACGAGTACCGACTCCTACCCGCTCGTACCCTTGCTGCATCGCGGCGAGGAGCCGGCGGTCGGCTACTCCGAGTTGTCGGCACTGGCGGACTTGGCCCCCGCCGTCGGCGAGTTCGTCGGTACGCACCGTTACCTGGAAGAACACAACTACGGCGACTACCTCGGCAGCACGACCGCGGACGATTACTTCAGCGATGCCCTGGACGACCGCACCACGACGCGGAAGCGAAGCGATCCCGTCTCCGGGTTCGCCAAGCATCTACGTCTGCGTCGTCGCTTGGACACGGCCTTCACGCTGACGGCTCTTCACCGAATGTTGACGGCACCGACACCTGCAGACTTGGCCTTGCAGGAAGCCTTGTCGACGTACGAAACGGCTATCGAAACCGCCGGTGCCGATGGTCCGGGTGAACCCGAAGGCTTGGCTGCAAGTGAGGCACATGCCGTCGAGCGACTGGCCGCACGCCTGCAAGGCAGCGCCGCCGCGAACGTGCCGGGGTATCTGATCTTCAACCCGTGTGCCTACACCCGCCGGGCCGCGCTGGAAATCGCCGACTTCGGCGGGCAGATCCCGATGACCGATCCGGTGAAGGCGGCTCAGTTCGACGGCAAAAGTGCAAAGCTCGTCGTCGAGATTCCGTCACTGGGATTCGCCTGGATTCCCTCGGGCCGGCCCGGAACGCCCGCAGCCAAGCCGAAGCTGAAGACGGCCGAGGGGACCATCGTCCGCAATGAATTCTTCGAGGCGGAAGTCGACCCGACCACCGGCGGGCTGCGCGCGTTTCGGGACATGCGCACACGGCTCAATCGCCTCGGCATGGTACCGATCTGGAACCCCGGCAGCACCTGCAAAGCGACCGGGGTGACGATCACGAGCAGCGGTGCCGCCCTCGGAGAGATCACGAGCACCGGAGACATTCACGACGACCAAGGCGTGCTGCTGGCGACCTTCACCCAACGCTTGCGGGCCTGGATGGGCCGACCGGCACTCGAAGTGCTTGTGACATTCGATGTGAAACAACAGGCCGTCGGCTACCCGTGGCACGGCTACTTCGGCGCCCGCTTCGGCCGACGCGACGAACGTGCCGTGCTCTTCCGGGGCAGTCACGGCAAAAATGCCCGCACCAGCGGCAATCGGCCTTGTTCCGCCGACTACTTGGAGTTCCGCCTCGGCGGCGAACGAACCTTCGTGTTCACCGGCGGTTTGCCGTTCCTGCAGACGCAGTCGAATCGCCTCGTCGATGCCGTCCTGATTCCCGAAGGCGAAACCGAACGGCGCTTCGAGTTCCTGATCGCCGCCGACCGCGATCATCCGATGCAGACCGCGCAAGGCTGGACCACGCCGACGCCGGTGTTGAAGGTGAACTCCGGCCCGCCCAACGGTCTGACCAGCAGCTGGCTCGGCCACCTCGACTTGCCCAGCCTACTGCTGACGACGCTGCGGCCGGATGAAGGCCGTGCGATCACCGCCCGCTTCGTCGAAACCGCGAGCTACGCAGGGAGCGCCGAACTCCGCTTCGCGGTGCCGCCCGCAACCGCCGCAACGATCGACGGTTTGGGAGCCGAAGTGCAAGCGATCGTGCTCAACGGCGGCGCGATCCCGTTGGAGTTCTCCGCCGATGAAGGCTTTCGGCTGCGGGCGGCATGGTGAAGAAAGCAGAGCCATCGTCGACCGTTGACCCCCGCCGTACCATAGCGGCATGAGTGAAGTGTCAACTCCCTTACCGTCCGCATTTCGATTCGCGGGTATCGTTGGCAAGTTGCGCAGCGAGCCGAATCGGCGGGACATCGCCGTGATTGTCAGCGATCGACCCTGCGCGGCGGCCGGCGTCTTTACGCAGAATCAGGTCTGTGCGGCACCCGTCCAGGTCAGTCGAACGCGGGTAAATACCGGCGGGGTTCGCGGCATCGTGATCTGCTCCGGAAACGCCAATGCCTGCACCGGCGAGCAGGGATTGCGCGATGCCGAACGGATGACGGCACTGACGGCTGAGGGCTTCGGCTGCGACGCGTCGCAGGTTCTCGTGGCCGGCACCGGCGTCATCGGCCGACCGTTGCCGATGCCGATCCTGGAAGCCGCGATTCCGCAGGCAATGAAAGCCGCAAACGCCGATCAACAGAGTTTCCTCAATGCCGCCGATGCGATCCTGACGACCGACACGGTGCGGAAGACCGTGATCCGCACGATGCCGGGCTACACCGTTGCCGGGTTCGCCAAGGGGGCCGCGATGATCGGCCCGAACCTGGCGACCATGCTCGGCTTTCTGTTTACCGATGCCACAGTCGCACCCGCCGACCTGACGGCGATCCTGAAAGATGCGGCCGACGACAGTTTCAACTGCATCAGCGTTGAGGGCCACACCAGCACCAACGACACGGTCTTCCTGCTCGCCAACGGTATCGGTAAACCGCTCGCGGGAAGCGATCTGCACGGCTTCGCCGAAACCATCCGCGCCTGTTGCCGCGAGTTGGCTCTGATGATCGCCAAGGATGCCGAGGGGGCGAAGCACACGGTCACCATCGCGGTGACCGGCACGCGCACCGATGCGGACGCCCGGCGGATCGCCAAGACCGTTGCCGAAAGTGCCTTGGTGAAAACCGCGATCTACGGGGCCGACCCCAACTGGGGCCGGGTGGTCAGTGCCGCGGGCTATGCGGGCGTTCCCTTTAAGGAAACCGAACTGTCGCTGACCATGGGGACGTTGCTGCTGTACGATCGCGGTACGCCGCTGCCGTTCGACACAGTTGCCGCGAGCCGTTATTTGCGGGACAATCGCGAGGTGAGCTTTGCACTGACCTTCACGCAGGGCACGGGCCGCTGCACCTTCCACACCTGCGACCTGACCGAGGAGTACGTGAAGCTTAACGCGGACTACACGACGTGAGAATCCGCCCTAAATTCCGATTTCCGCATTCCCCATTCCGAAATTGACTCATGTTCCTCTGCCTCGACTCCCTGACGCGAACCTTCGGCAGCTTCACCGCGCTGCACGATGTGACGCTGCGCCTGGAGCCGGGGCGGATCGGCCTGCTCGGGCCGAACGGCGCGGGCAAATCGACGCTGCTGAAGATCCTGATGGGCCTGCTGCCGCCGACCTCGGGGTCCGGCACGGTGCTGGGGTTGGATCTGCGGACCGGCGGCAACGAGCTTCGCCGCAGGATCGGATTCATGCCGGAAGCGGACGCGCTGGTGCCGGGGCTGACGGGGCTGGAGTACGTCACCCTCGCGGGCGAGTTGTACGGGATGCCGCGACGGCAGGCCCAACGCCGGTCCCACGAAGTCCTTTCCTACGTCGCCTTGGACGAAGCTCGCTTCCGCAAAGTCGAAGACTACTCGCTCGGCATGAAGCAGCGGGTCAAATTGGCCCAAGCCTTGGTCCACGACCCGGCGGCGCTGCTGTTGGATGAACCGACGAGTGGCCTCGACCCGGCCGGGCGGGACGTGATGCTGAACCTGATTCGCGAACTGGGCCGGGACCACGGGAAGACCATCGTGCTCAGCACCCATCTGCTGGCGGACGTGCAGGCCGTGTGCGATCAGGTCGTGGTCGTTGCAGGCGGACACGTGCGGAGCCAAGGGACGACGGCCACCATGTGCACCAGCCGCTCGGACCGCTGGCGGGTCAAAGTGCAGGGGGAACCGACCCGGTTCCTCGCGGACCTCACCGCCGGTGGTGCGACGGTGATCGCGGCCGACGGCCGCGGCGAGTTCCGCATCGCGGTGCCGCAGCCGTGGTCGAACCGGCGCTTCTTCCAACTCGCCGAAGCCAACGCCGTGACGCTGCGGTCGATCGTCCGGGATGACGAATCGGTCGAGGAATTCTTCCTTCGAACGGTGAATGCCGCATGACGCCGACCGATGCCCTGCTTCGCTACCGCCCGTGGACGGGCGAGTTCCGGCCACCGATCTGCGCCAGTTGGGCGATGGCGCGCTCGTCGCTGCGGCTGATGATGCGCCGCAAGCTCTTCTGGGCGCTCTATGCCTTGGCGGCGCTCATCTTCTTCTTCTTCTTCTACGGGCAGTACCTGGTCGTCTGGATTCAGCTTCAAACCGCGAATCAATCGGTTCCCGTCCTCGGGATCAATGTCCGTATCGGCGATTTCCTCAAGTTCCTCGATCGGCTCAACCTCAACGGGTCGGCCCACACCTTCGGCAACTTCATCTGGTTCCAGGGCTACATCAGCACGATCGTCCTCGCGATGGCCGGGGCGGTGCTGATCGGCAACGACTTTCACCACGGCAGCCTGCCGTTCTACCTCGCCAAGCCGATCGACAAGCGACATTACCTCCTGGGAAAGATCCTCGGCATCGGCCTCTTCGTCAACCTGCTGACCACCCTGCCCGCATTGATCCTGTACTTCCAGGCGGGGCTGCTCTACGACTGGCAAACATACTACTTCGAACACCTGCGCGAACTCGTCGGCATTCTCGCCTACGGCCTGCTGCTGACCTGTTCCCTCGGTCTCCTTCTGACGGCCACCGCCGTGTGGGTGAAGCGCACGGTGCCGCTCATTATGATCTGGGCGGGCCTGTTCGTGCTCTGCCGGATGCTCGGGAACTTCCTCGTCGACGGCCAGCGCTTCGACGAACGCTGGCGGCTCATCGACCTCTGGAACGATCTGTACCTGGTCGGCCTGTGGTGCCTCGGGGCGGACCCGATCACCGATCGCGCCGGCCCGCAGCCGCAGCCCTGGGAAGCCTTGTTGGTCATCGTCGCGGTTGGCCTGCTGAGTGCCGCGTTTCTGCGCAACCGCATTCAGGGCGTGGAGGTGGTGTCGTGATTCTGGAACGCAAGCCAACGACGGCTTCGACCGATACGCCGCCGCCGCGATCGCCGGTTGCCGTGTCGCTTTTGCGCTTCGAGGAAGTGTCCAAGTGGTACGGGCCGGTGCTGGCGCTCAACCAAGTCTGGTTCCCGCTTGCCGGCGGCATCACCGGCTTGGTCGGTGCCAACGGCTCGGGGAAATCGACGCTCATCAAACTCGCCGTCGGTCTGGTGAAGCCGACCATCGGCCGCGTCACCGTCCTCGGCGTCGATGCCGCGAATTGGCAGGCACATCGTCTCGTCGGCTACTGTCCGGACCACGATGCGTTTTACGAAGACCTCAGCGGCCGCGCCTTCCTGCGGACCATGGCCGCGCTCAACGGGATGAGCACCAAGGCCGCGGCCGACCGCACCGAAGCCGTGCTCGACCGCGTCGGCATGAGCGACCGTGCCGACCGCAAACTCCGCGGTTATTCCAAAGGGATGCGGCAACGGATCAAGCTCGCCCAAGCCCTGCTCCACGACCCCGCGCTGCTCATCCTCGACGAGCCGCTCGGCGGCGTCGACCCGATCGGCCGGCAGGAACTGGTCGAAGTCTTCCGCAGCCTCGCCGCCGCCGGCAAGGCACTACTGATTTCCAGCCATGAGTTGGAAGAGTTGGAACGCCTCACGTCGGACGTCATCATCCTCGCCCGCGGCCGCATCGCCGACCGCGGCAGCGTGTCGGACATCCGCGACCGGCTGGAAAACTTCCCGCTCACCGTCCGCATCGACGTCCCCGAGCCACGCGCCTTGGCGAGATTGCTCCTCGCCGACATGTTCCCCGAAGTCCTCGGGTGCGACCTCCTCGCCGGCGACCCGACCGCCCTGCTCGTCCGCATCCTCCGCCCCCGCACCTTCTTCGCCGCCTTCGCGCGACTGGTGATCGAGCAGGAACTCGAAGTCGCCCGCTTCGAGCCGCTGGACGACTCCGCCCACGCCGTACTGGGCTATCTCTTGGGCGGCAGCGGGAAGACGTAGTACGTTTTTTTCTCCATGTGATACAAATGAGCCGTGCACGAAGTAAGTGGGCAAGAACCAATCGCTGACTTCGTGCTCGGCTCTTTTAGGGTCACACGAAGGGAATAAAAACCCGCCAAGCGCGACGGTCATCCCGCTTCACCGCCGGATCAGCATCATTCCGACGATCGCAAGCATCACCACCAGCAGCACAGCCAGGACCACGCCGATGATCTTGGCCCAGCTGTAGGGCCGCCTGCCGGAGACGAGACCGGTTTGGCCGTTGACGGTGATTTGGTAAACCGTGCCGCGCCAGCGGTACGCGGCGATCCATGCCGGCAGCAAGAGCAGCTTGAAGGTGATGCCGGAGTAGCGCGTGCGCTTGTCGTGGATGCGTTGGCGGTCGCCGCCGATGTCTTGGCGGATCAGAGACTCGATGCCGGGTTCCATGATCGCCTTCGCGGACTTCAACCCCACCTTGAGGCCCACGGCATAACGCTCGGTCTGAAAGCCCGCGAGATAAGCCGCGTCGAATGGGGCGAGTTTCTTGAGCTTCCAGCCGCCGAGACCTTTGAGCCGTTCGGCCGTCAGACTTGTGGACGCAGGAATCAGCACGTCGTCGAAGAAAGTGTCGACTTGACCACTGACGCTGCTCCAGTTCGTGCGGATCACCGTGCGGGTGCGGGTTTCGCTGCGGCCGTTCGCATTCGTCACCGTGTAGTATTCCGTGTCGGTGTAGTCGTCCCCGCGCTCGCCGACGTAGTTGGTGTACGTCATCGCATCGTAGGTCCAGTACGGCAAATAGACACCGGTGAACTTGCCCAAAGCCGCGGCCTTCTTCAACTCCGTCGGCGCGAACCAGAGCGATGACAGCCAAGCCGTGAAGTTGTCGCGTGCCGTCCGCAGGTCGATGGCAAACGGGGCGACCGATTCCGGTGGGATCATCGCCGCGGCATGTTGGGACGCGGTCGTTTCCAGATGCGTCGCACAGAAGGGACAACTCTCGGTCGCCAACTTGTCGTCCAGCAGCACCACCGCCCCGCAACCGGTGCATTGCGTCTCGGTGCTGTGGCCGGGCAGGATTTTGCCTTTGGCCTCCTCTTTGTCGAGGTATTCCAGATAGTCCCGCTCGACGATCTCCGCGGCCTCAGTGTGGACGATCATCTCCTCGTAGCCGCAATACGGGCAATGCAGTCCGCGTACGGCCGGGTTGAAGTCGAGCCGTGCCCCACAGGACGGGCAGGGGAACTTCCGTCCCGCCGGCGGCGCCTTGGCCGACTCCTTCGCGACGGGAACGACCACGGGAATCTCATTCATATCGATCCCTGTTTGAGGTGAAACGCTTTCCTGTCAGCTTCCAATCCAAGTTCGGATATCGATGGTGTGCATGCCGGCGCGGCGGCCGGCTTCCAGGCCCAAGTCGGTGTCCTCGAAGACGAGGCAGCGTTCGGGGGCCACGGTCAACCGACGGGCTGCTTCGAGAAAGACGTCCGGTTCCGGCTTGTGAAAGACCGTGTCCTCGGCACAGACAACGGCATCGAACCAGTCTGCGGCACCGATCGCGGTAAGCGTGCGGGTGACGACGTGGCGGTAGCCGCCGCTGGCCACGGCCATCGGCAGCCTGCCTCGATGTCGCTCAGCTGCAGCGAGGACCGGCGGGATCGGTTTCACTTCGTGAACCTGTTCCAAAAAGAGTGCTTCCTTGTCCGCGATGAGGCGCAGGATCTCCACATCGTCGATGGGGTGGTCATATTCATCGGCCAGCAGGCGGAAGATCCGCGAAGTCGGCATGCCGCCGAGGGCGTAGAACCGGGCTTCCGGGAACGGGATGCCGAGCCGGTCGAACATCACGACCCAGGCGCGATAGTGGATCGGCATCGTGTCCGCGAGGGTGCCGTCGCAATCGAAAATCAGGGCGGAAACTCCCGCCTGCGGTGTCCAATTCATGGGGCAACTCTATGCCGAAAAGCCCGCGGCGGGTAGGATGGCATCAACTGCAATTCCCGGAGGCGATCCATGCCCGCAACCCTGACCCAGCGACGGATGACCGCAGACGAATTCCTGGCGCTGCCCGACGACGGCATCGAACGAATGCTCATCGACGGCATCTGTCGCGAACCAGCCACAGAGATCCGAGAGATGACCGTACGGAATCTGGTGCATTCACAGCTCACCATCGTCCTTGGCCACTTTCTCGAGCAGTGGAGACGGACTCAACCAAAACCGCGAGGCGCGGCAGTTGGCGGCGAAGCTGGTTTTCGGCTGAAGCCGGACCCTGACGGTGAAGAAGCCGTCGTCGGATTGGATTTGGCCTACGTTTCCCATGAGAGTGTTGCTCGGCGCGGCACGACCACAGTGGTACAAGGACCGCCGATACTTGCCGTAGAAATCGTTTCGCCCCACAACACCGACGGCGAATTGTCGGACAAGGTCGACCTGCTGTTGAAGTGCGGCTGCAAGGTCGTTTGGGTCGTCTATCCGAAGTCGCAGACCGTGATCGTCCACCGCCCCGGCGTCGCCGTGCAGGCGCTCGATGCGGGCGACACGCTGACCGCCCCCGAATTGCCCGGCTTCTCGGTGCCGATCCCGATGCTGTTCGAGTAGGTCGACGATGCTCGATAAGCAGATTGAATACGGCCCGACATTCCCTTTTAACTGAAACCCGAGAACTGAAAACCGAGCGAGTCTGCTAGAATCAAATCATGTGGCCCAATCACGAACAGACAGATCAGTTGCTCGAAGACGCCCGCGACGGCAAGACCGGGGCGGTCGATGCCCTGCTCGGGCAGTTTCGCGAACCGCTGCGCCGCGTCATCGACCTGCGGCTCGATCCCGTCTTGGCTCGGCGGGTGGATGCGTCGGACATCGTGCAGGATGTGCTGATCGAAGCGAACCAGCGGCTCAAGGATTATCTGCGCTCTCCGGACATGCCGTTTCACCTTTGGTTGCGGCACCTGGCGCAGGACCGCATCATCGATACGCACCGCCGGCACCGCACCGCCCAGCGCCGCAGCATCGACCGCGAACAGGCGATCAATCGGCCCGCGTGGGCCGATGAATCGTCGACCAGCCTGGTTGCCCAACTCATCGACGGCGAACAAACGCCGGCCACCGAGGCGATCCAGGCCGAACTTGCCCGCAAGCTGACAGCCGCGATCGATCAACTCGGGGACGACGATCGCGAAATCATCCTGCTGCGCCACCACGAACAACTCGCCAACCAAGACGTGGCCAAACTCCTGACCCTCTCCGAAGCCGCCGCCAGCATGCGCTACCTGCGGGCGCTGCGACGATTGCGGCTGGTCCTGCTCCCGGACCAGCCCGCGGAAACAGGCTGACTCGGCGAGCGACGAAACGGACGACAGCTCGCCTAAATTTCAGCAGGTTTCATTCATGCTCAGTTATCTCTCGGTGGACCAGCTTCGTTCCGAACCGGATGTCAGGCGATTTTGGGTGCTCGGGATTCTGATGTGCCTGCGCGATCGGGCCGCCCGCATGGAGGTCCGCTTCGGCGAGGGGGACGCGGTTCTGTACCACCGCGTTCAGGGGAGGGACTGGGAACTGACGAGTGTCGATGCGGAACTCTTCGAGCAGCTGAAGCCGAGCCTGAGAAGTGTCGCACGGCTGGTGGCGCCGCAGCGACCGGAGTTCACCGTGATGGCGGGATTGCCGAGCGGCCGCATCGAGCTGCAGGAGATCGGCTGGTTGACCTTCGAGCTGGAACAGCACCTCATCGACTTGGCCGTACGCGTCGATCCGCGCGAGCCGTACGGCTTCATCCAGATCGATTTCGAATACCCCGAGGAAATGGAACTCGCCGGGCTCGCGGGGTTGGCCCTTGCGGAGTACTACGGCGGTGAAGCCGAAACGGACACTTGAATTCCGATGCCGGGTCGCGGATGATGGCGGGTCCGTTCACCACCGAGGGTCTGCCGATGCTCAGCCTGTTCACGACACTCCTGTTGGCGCCGGTGCCGGTCGGCCCGGCGCTCGCGGCCCAACCGCCGCAGATCCACGAACTGACGGCTGATGCGGACGGCAAGGTCCGCATCCTCGTGTATCGAAAGGAAACCACGAAGGTGGCCTACACCTACACGGAAACCGTGGACGGCAACACGATCACGAAGATCGGCGAGAAGGATCAACAGGTACCGGTCGTTAAGCGCGTGTTGCTTTCCGAGATCAAGGACCTCTCGATCGCCACCGCGGACGGCAAGGATGTGGACCGCCCTGTGCTGTTGAAGAAGCTCGAGGAAGGCGGTGCGGCCGTGGTCATAAGTGCGGACGGCAAAAAGATCGCTCCGAAGTTCCTGAAGCTGTTTCGGGACGATGCGATCGTGCTGACGGCGGACGAACTGCTGCCACCCAAGCCGCAAATTGTGTCCACACCCGTTCGAAGAAATGGGATCCCCGAGCGATTGCCGCCCGTGCTCGTGCCGCTGCCCGCTCCCGCCCCGCCAGGACCGCCGCCGGCCGGTCCGGTCGTCGGCCCGATCATCGATGTTCCCCTTCCCGCCGCTCCGCCGCCGCGGTAAGTGTCATGCTTCGCGAAGAACAGATCGACCTGCGTCGGCAACGGGCCAAGAGCGGCCGCTTTCGGATCGAGAACCTCGGCCGCAAGCGGGTCTTCTCGGATTTCGCGGTTGTCAATCCGGAGACGGCCGGCCGCTACGTGGTCCAAATCCGCGGCTTCGAGACGGGCGACAACGCCTGCTCCTGCCCGGATTTCAAATCGAACACACTCGGCACCTGCAAGCATATCGAAGCGGTGCTTGAAACCCTTCGCGACGACCTGCCCCCACACACGCAAAAGAAAAAAGCCGTGGTCACACGGCCGGAGATCGACCTCGCCTACGGCGAACGACTCCTCCTGCGCCTGCACCTCCCCACGCGCCATTCCGATCAGCTCGGCAGGCTGGCCAAGCGCTTCTTCGACGACAAATTCCTCTGGTCCGGCAAGGCCAAGTACGACGACCTGATTCCCGCCGTCGAAGCCGTGCCCGAAGAAGTGACGGTGCTCTCCGACGCGATGGACCACCTCGACCGCGAGATCGAGCGCCAAGAGATGGCCCGCAAGGAAGAGGTTTGGCTGCTTCAACTCGAGCAGGGAACGCTTGACCTGCCCCTACTTCCGGTGCCGCTGTACGACTATCAGGTTCGCGGTGCGTTGTTCCTCGCCTGCCGAGGCCGCAGCATCCTGGCGGACGACATGGGACTGGGCAAGACGGTGCAGACGCTGGCCGCGGTGGAACTGCTGGTCCGCGAGCGAGGCATCAGCCGCGTGTTGGTCGTCGCCCCGGCCTCGGTAAAGCATCAGTGGGCCGGTGAAATCCGCCGCTTCACCACGCGGGCCGTGACGGTCATGGACGGCTCCGCCGAGGAACGCGAACGGCTGTATGCCGAGCCGACCTTTTATCGCTTGGTCAACTATGAACAGGTGGTTCGCGATCGGGAATCGCTCAACGCCTGGAAGCCGGATGTGGTCGTGCTCGACGAAGCCCAGCGCATCAAAAACTGGGAAGCGAAGACGAGCCAGGAAGTCAAGAAACTCAAGAGCCGCTACGCCTTCGTACTGACGGGAACGCCCCTGGAGAATCGACTCGAGGAGCTGTACAGCATCGTCTCATTCGTCGATGAACGCCGCTTCGGCCCGGCCTTCCAGTTCCTTCACGACCACCGTGTGCTCGACGATGACGACAAACTCGTCGGTTATCGGCGGTTGGACAAAATCCGCGAACGTCTCGAACCGATTCTCCTCCGGCGAACGCGGGCCGAGGTGCTGACGCAACTGCCGCAGCGGACGGACAACACCGTGTTCGTCGAACTCAACGAGGCACAGCGCTCGGCCTACGACGAACAGAAATCCGTGCTGGCCCGGTTGCTGGGCAAGGGCGCTCCCACGGACTTGGACCGTAAGCGCGTGCTGGCCTGTCTGGTCCAGCTTCGCACGATCTGCAACGGCTTGGCGGACGATGCCGGCAACCTTGCCGGACCGAAGCTCGACGAGTTCGCGGAGCTGCTGCCGGAACTGTTGCAGGCCGACGATCAGCGCAAGATCGTCGTCTTCAGCCAATGGGAAACGATGGTGAGTGCCGCAGCCAGGATCGCCGCCGCCGCCGGCCTCGGGCACGCCATCCTCCACGGCGGGCTGTCGGGCAACGAACGCGTGGAAGTGCTCGACCGCTTCCGAACCGACGACGCTTGCCGCGTTTTCTTCAGCACCGATGCCGGCGGCGTCGGGTTGAATCTCCAGTTCGCGGATACGGTGGTCAACCTCGAACTCCCGTGGAACCCGGCGGTGTTGGAGCAGCGCATTGCCCGCGTCCACCGCCTCGGGCAGGATCGACCGGTGCGGGTCATTCACCTGGCGGTACGGGACACGATCGAGGAGCGCGTGCTGGCAACCCTCCAAGCCAAACGCGAAGTCTTTGTCGGACTCTTCGACGGCGACGAGGACGAACTCGGCTTCACGATCGGCAATCAGGCCCGCTTTCTGCAGGGCGTCGAGGAGTTGCTGGAAGATCGACCACGATCGGACGTGAAGCCGGACCGAGGACTTTCTTTGAAGCCTGACGTGCGGTCAAACAACCGCATCGGGGAACCATCTCCCGTCGTCGGTCTGCTGGCAGCCGCCCTCCGGATTGCCGGCACTCTGCCGACTTCGGCTGCGGAACGGGACGAGATTCGCAGGCTCATCGACGACTACTTTGCAGCCACTGCCGACCAGCTCCGGATGGATCCGCCGGCAACTTGAGACAATTTTCCGAGATTCCTGCGCAAGTCGGAGCGGGTTTTGCACTAAGTCTCGTAGGGAACGCGGTCGCATGGATCGCCTTTCGTTATCAGTGCAATCCTCAACCGGAGCAATCATCATGATTCGCAAAGCGTGGATGGCGGGTGCGGCCTTGGCGGTGACAGCCTTCGTACTTTCGAGCGGGTCGGCCTCGGCTCAGTTTTATGGTCGCGGCTACAATCATGGCGGCTATTACCACGGCGGTGGCGGCTACCATAACGGCTACGGCGGCGGCTATTACGGCCCAGGCTTCGGTGTTCCCGTGTATGTGCAACCCCGACCTGTCTACATCCCGGCACCGGTCGGTTTGCCTCCCGGGTTCTACACGTCGCCCTCGTTTCGCGGCGGCTTTGTGCAGCCCGGCTTCGGCGGCTTTCCCGGTTTTGTGCAGCCCGGCTTCGGCGGATTTCCCGGCTACGGCGGCTTTCCCGGTTTTGTGCAGTCCGGCTTCGGAGGATTTCCCGGCTACGGCTACGGTCGTCCCGGCATCGGCATCGGCATCGTGATCCGTTGAAAAACCGACATTCTAAAAAGTTCGTGTGACCCGGCGAATTCCAGAATTCGCCGGGTTTATTCGTCGTTTCGAGTAGCTGAAGCGGTCGCTCAAAACAAAAAGATTTGCAAGGCACGGACACCGCGGGTAAGATGTTGCATGCAACCTTAATCCGGGCAAGCACCGTCTCCCATGGTGCTCGGACCAAGGTATTTGAGGGAACTCAGCTTCCCTCATCATTTTTTTCAGAGGTGCCGATGAAAGCCTTTCTCTCCCGTGGTCGGCGTGGGTTCACGCTGATCGAACTGCTCGTCGTGATTGCGATCATCGCAATCCTGATCGGCCTGCTGCTCCCGGCCGTGCAAAAGGTGCGCGAAGCTGCAGCCCGCGCCCAGTCGACAAACAATCTGAAGCAGCTCGGTTTGGCCATGCACAGCTACAGCGACGTTCAGAACGGCCTGCCGCACAACGGTGCGTGGCAACGCGTCTGGTGGAATCCGTGGCTCGGCAACGACTATCGCCCGCTCGATCGTCGAGCCGAAGGCTCGTCGTGGGTCATCAAGATCCTGCCGTATATCGAACAGGATAACCTCCAGCGCGACTGGAACGCCATAACGGCGATCAAGACTTTGGTCGATCCGGGTCGCGGCGGCACCGGCTTATCCGCCACTCCGATTCTAGCGGGATGGCTGACGAACCAAGATAACATGAACCGCACCGGCGCCGTCACCGACTATGCCGCGAATGCGAACATGATCGGCTCCGGCATGAATACGGTCGGTGGGCCCAGTGGCGCCGTGCCCGGTGCCTGGTCCAGCGGCCCCAGCGGCTTCAACCCGAATCGCCGCAAGATTCAGAACATCACGGACGGCTCATCGAACACCATCATGATCGGCACCAAAGCCATGCCGACCAACATCCTCAGCGACCGCGGCTTCGGTGCCGGTAACTCGCCTCAATTCACCATGTCCAACGGAGCAACCCGGGACCGCAACGACGATCCCGTGTCTACGGCCGGCCCCGGTATTATGGGTTCCGCCCGTTCGCACACGCCGGACAACTGCTGGTACATGGCCAACACGACCGGTAACAGGACGATCGTGCTCGGTGAGAATTACGGATTGTCCCCGGGCTGGCAAGTTTGGTTCCTCGACCTATTTGTGATCCAACGCGATGCGCGCGATCTGGACAGCTGGAATCGTTGGGGCTCTCCCTACGCAGGCGGTGCCTTGTTCGGCATGGGCGACGGCAGCGTCCGCAGCCTTGGGTTCACGGCGGACCGTCGGATCGTTTGCAATCTCATTACCTCCGTCGGTGGCGAAGTGGTCACCGAGTAGAAGCCGACAACTTGTCCGAGACGACCGCCGAAGGTTTTCGGCGGTCGTTGTGTTTATTTATCCCTCACTCTGACTCAACGATTCCCCAGGTACCTCATGACTTCCCGTATCGCTTCCCTCGCGTTATCGTTTCTCGTCTCGGCCACGTTTGTCGGCTGCGAACGGACCGCGCAAATGCCCGGCCCAACCGTCAACAAGTTCACCGGAAAACTGGTCGCCGGCGGAAATCCCGTGACCTTCAAGAACGGTGAAAAAGTATCGCTGAGCCTCACGCATTCGTCGGCCCAATCCTTCGGCATCCCCATCAAGGAAGACGGCAGCTTCAGCATCGGTGAGATGCCGATCGGTAAGTACACAGCCGTACTTCTGGTCGAGCCATCCAGTGAGGGAGGCAAGGGCAACTCGGGCCAGCCGAAGCGCGTCGGTGTTCCTGAAGGGTTCGAGATCGTCGAAGGTAAGACCGAGTACACCGTCGATCTCGGCGACAAGTACAAGCCGTAAACCGAAACCACGGCTTCGACCCATCCTCGGCCTCATCTCTTCTTCACAGGCGCCCGGCGTTGACGAAACCGGGTCGCCGGATACGATTCATATGCGAATTCCCGCTTGGGGTTTCCGAACCCACGCGGGCCGAGAACCGTCCTGTTCCACGTGCCGAAGCCGTCGCGGCTTCGGCGTTTTTGCTTCCTCTATCCTGCGAAGGAGTCGGCCTTTCCGGCCGACGAACGACTGCGATGCTTGAGAATATCCGCAACATTGGGATCATGGCCCACGTCGATGCCGGCAAAACCACCACGACGGAGCGGATCCTGTATTACAGCGGCACCAAGCACAAGGTCGGCGACGTCGACGACGGGGACACCACGACCGACTTCGACCCCCTCGAACGTCAGAAGGGCATTACGATCAACTCGGCGGCCGTGTCCATCGACTGGAAGGACCACGTCGGTAACGACATCGCCATCAACATCATCGACACTCCCGGCCACGTCGACTTCACCGCCGAAGTCGAGCGCTCGCTTCGCGTGCTCGATGGTGCGGTGGGCGTGTTCTGCGCTAAGGGCGGCGTCGAAGTCCAGTCGATCACGGTTTGGCGGCAGGCCACCAAGTACAAGGTGCCCCGGATCGCCTACGTGAACAAGCTGGACCGCATGGGTGCCGACTTCTGGGGCACGGTCGAGCAGATGAAGACGAAGCTGCAGGCCGTCCCGGTCGTGGTGACCATTCCCGCCGGGCAGGACTCGGCATTGGAAGGCATCATCGACCTGATCCGCATGAAGCTGATCACCCGCAATACCAGCGACCGCACCCACCGCGAGTTCTACTCCAACGACATTCCCGAGAAGTACCTCGACGAAGCGATCCTGCGACGCGAACAGATGCTCGACGGCATCTCCGCGGCGTCCGACGTCATCACGGAGAAGATTCTCGAAGGTCAGGAGATTTCCGAAGCCGAGATTCTGGCCGCTCTCCGCAAGGGAACGCTGGACAACACCTTTACGCCCGTGCATTGCGGCAGCTCCAAGATGTTCCACGGCGTGCAGCAACTGCTCGATCTCGTCGTCGATTGCCTGCCCAGCCCGATCGAACGGCCGGCCGTCGAAGCTGTCCACCCGCGCACCAAGGAAGTCTTCCTCCGCAAGCCGGACGCCTCCGAGCCGATGTCGGCGCTCGCGTTCAAGACGGTCGCCGAAACCAACGGGGACTTGGTCTACATCCGCGTCTACTCGGGCGAAATGAAGCCGGGGGAGACGTACACGAACACGACGACGGGCAAGAAGGAACGGATCGCCCGCTTCTACCGGATGATGGGCGACAAGCGGATCAGTTTGGAGAAGGCCGGCCCCGGCGACATCGTCGCCGCCATGGGGCTGGCGGATACCTTTACCGGCAACACGCTCTCGGATGCCGATAAGCCCGTGACCCTGGAGGCGATTCAGTTCCCCAAGCCCGTCATCGCACAGGCGCTGACGTTCTCCAAGACGTTGGACGCGGGCAAGGTCGGCGAATCGCTCAACCGCCTGGTGCGCGACGATCCGACGTTGAAGACCCACATGGACGACGAAACCAAGGACACGATCATCTCCGGGATGGGCGAACTCCACCTGGAAATCTCCATCGAAAAGCTGAAGCGCGCCATCGGCGTGCTTCAGGAAAACACGGAGCTGATCAAGCTCGGCAAGCCGCGCGTGGCCTACCGCCAATCCTTCAAACGCATGGTGGACTTCGAGTACAAATTCTCGAAGCAGACCGGTGGCCGCGGCAAATACGCCGTCATCAACGTGAAGTATTCGCCGCTCAACCCGGACGAAATCGCCGTGCGGCAAAAGGCGATCGAGGAACTCAACGACCCCAAGATCAAGCAGGACATCAACAACATCTACTTCGTCAACGCGGTTTCCCAAGGGTCGATCCCGAAGGAATTCATTCCGAGCGTCGAGGAAGGTTTGCGCGAGGCGGCCCGCAAGGGCTACAAGTACCCGTTCCCGTTCGTCGACCTCGAGTTCGAGCTGCACTACGGCAAGTTCCACGACGTGGACTCCTCGCAGGATGCCTTCTACCTGTGCGCCCTCGAAGCGTTCCGCGAAGCCGAACAGAAAGCCGGCATCGAACTGCTCGAGCCGATCATGCACGTCGTCGTCGTCTGCCCGAAGGACTACCAAGGGCAAATCACGGGCAACATCAGCAGCCGCCGCGGCCTGATCGAAGAGAGCAAGGAAGACAAGGGCGAAGCCCAGATCACCGCCAAGATGCCGCTGGCCAACCTCTTCGGCTACACCAGCGACCTCCGCTCCGCGACCAAGGGCCAAGCGAGCTTCAGCATGGACTTCAGCCACTACGCCCCGGTCCCCGTCGAACTCGCAGACATCCCCCCCCCGGTCAAGCGCTAAGCCGTGACCACGAGCACCAACGACACGGCCCCGGCGATCCTTGCGGATCGCCGGGGCCGTGTCGTTGCATTTAAGCTCGACGTGGGCGAACCGGGCATGCCTGCACGGGGAAAGGAATTTTTGAACGACGGAGTTGACTCGGGCTTTCCAACGCGTAGACTGACCGTAGTTAGTCAAACGCTTGTTGATATGTGGCTTACTTTGCCGCACACTTACCTGCACGGCTAATCAAGTCATTTTTTAACCTGCGGCGTTAAAAAGGACTCATACCTCATCGCCGCACGAGGTTCAAATATGGCTAAGAGTCGTTCACGCACCCACAATTCCCCTCCCCCTTCCGAGGGTATCGCTGAGGCCGAAGCGACAGGTGGGGGCGATTTCACCGGGAAGTTTCTCGTCCTGTTCCGCGAGGACGGGATGAAGGAGGGGTTGCAGGTGATCAAAGACGCCTGCGGCCTGTCGGAGGTTTGCAGTTCCGCGGACTACGAAGGTGGGGCGGTCAACATGGCCGAGGCCCATCGGGCCGAAGTCTTCACCCTCGATAAACTGAAA
>Ga0163144_10006218_pt1 | contig 26407 bp, 23 predicted proteins | sample OliLak19BULKMAT1_FD_123175 | JGI IMG/M metagenome (GOLD analysis project Ga0163144, IMG submission 123175) | Freshwater microbial mat bacterial communities from Lake Vanda, McMurdo Dry Valleys, Antarctica - Oligotrophic Lake LV.19.BULKMAT1 | ecosystem: Environmental > Aquatic > Freshwater >...
CCCAAAAAGTTTCGGGGTCATCTACACTTTTGCGGTAAGTGCTAAGGTATTCTTCAAAAGATTTGATTTTCATATTCAATGTTAGTTTTGGAGTATCGTTTGGGCAAAAATAAAGATTATGCCATTGAAATCTCTAAATTAACATAATTTCCTTGATTATTTGGGGAAGGTTGGAGATTTTCTTAAAATGCCTACAGATGTTTCACTTTGTTCAACATGACAAATACACCCTAAAGTAAGACGGATTTTTACGTACTGTAAATTTATCAAACTTACAGGACACAAAAAAAGGAATTCGCCACTGATGGCGAACTCCTTTTTCATTTTGCAGGAAGTTAGTTTTTCTGTGCTTCTTTAGTAGCTTCCTCTTTCATTTTTTCATTGGCAGTGATGACGAACTGTACTCTACGGTTTAGTGCCTTGTTCCCAGCGTCGGTATTTTCGACCTTAGGCTGACCTTCGCCATACCACTTGACAGTAATCCTTGATTTTGGCAAGCCTGATATTTTCAAGTAATTACCCACCGCATCTGCTCTCTGCTCAGATAATGCCATGTTGTATTTACTGCTTCCAACGTTGTCTGTGTGTCCTTCTATCAAAACATTAGTTTCAGGGTACTCCATGAACACTTTATGTAATTTATCGAGTGCAAGTGCTGAATTATCACTGATATTGTATCTGTTTGTTTCGAAGTAAACGCCACCCTTGCTACCGTCAGGGTTATTTTCGTCAAAAGTTACCCCTATGCCTTCACCTACGCGCTCTACTTTTGCACCAGGGATTTCCGTTTTTATTTTCTCGGCTTGCTTGTCCATTTTATTGCCAATGATACCACCAGCCACTCCTCCTACTACAGCACCCAGTATTGCCCCAAGTGCTGTGTTCTGTCCTTTCCCCGTATTATTACCAATTACACCGCCAATTACTGCCCCACTTGTTGCACCTATTGCCACGCCTTTGTTGGAATTACTAGTTTTCTTTACCGCTTCACAGCTGCTAATGACAATGACCACTGCCACAAATAATATTATTTTGTTGTTTATTTTTTTCATGATTTTAGAAATTAAATGAGTAAGTTGTTTTTAAAGTGTTATGTATGATTTGCCTAATTTTTTATAAAATTGTAAATTATTGAAACTGTTTTGCCTTCGAATACAACATCAGATTTTAATTGCATGGTGGTCTTGTCCAAGAACACAATGGTAAATCTAAATCCATCTCCGTTGTCCATTACCTTATATTTATTATCTAATCTTTTGAATTGTAGCAATTTAGGCTCGTTTTTCTCTTCGTAAACTGTCCAACGTATATTCCTTTTGAGTGCCACACATTCGCTCGTACTTTTAGTAATATCATAAGTACCCAAACTGTTTGTATTGTTAAAGTTCCAGTTACTTCCAACAAAGCAACTAAAGTCTGCTTCGTTAAAAAGTTGGATGCTTACCCTGCCAGTAATGCCCTCTGTAACTACGGTTTGCAACTGCCAGTTTCCATCAATCGTTTTTTTGTAAGTACGCCCTTCTTTTGAGCTTGCACAAGAGGCTAACAAAGTGGCAATGCTGAGAAACAGCAGTGCATTTTTTATTTTTTTCATCATATTGGGTTAAAAACGTGAATCAGAAGTGCCGTGTAGCAACCTCTGATGTACTAAATTTTTCACACAAAGGTCATGTTCTTTGGCGGATTTTGTATTACACTTTTTGATGAATAAGTTGTATGTTTCACAGATGCATTTAACCTGCCACATGAATATACGTATGATAGGGACAGGAAGGCAAAAACTATTAGACCGGTAATAAACTCACCTTTAGCAAAGTTTTGAACTTTGTCAAAGGTCTTAGAATCAAATAAAATGTATTAATTTTCAATTTGAAACCAAAAAAAGAGATAAATTAGCAATAAATTTAAAAAATATGGAAAATACTAACTTTGATATTTCCCTTACCGTTGGGCGTTTTAAAGAGGAGATGCAGAAATTGTATGGAAGAAGGCTTTCCAAAACTATTCTGCACAGCTCCTATGCACGCAATGATTTTCGTGATGAATCTGACATAGATGTTTTAGTTGTGCTAAATGATGAGCGTGTTGCAGTGCTAAATGAGAAAAAGATTATTTGTAAGACAATTAAAAAGTGGTCGGAAGATATGAGCCATGCTATCTCGGCACTACCTATTAGTGATATTGATTATAGGCAAAAACACTCTTCACTTTTATATTTTATTAGAAAAGAAGGGAAAGAAATATGAAAAACGAGATTTCAAATATCACTGTTGCTGCGGACAATAACTTCGAAGACTCTTCTATTTTGCTCGGAAATGATAAATTTCTTGGTTCTGAAAGTTCAGCAAATTATACAGACAAGGCAAGTGAATTTTTGAATATGACAAAAGATTACCTTAAAAAACTGCCTTTTTAATAACAAAAACCCATGAAAAAATTTATCCTCATCTCTCTGATTATCATCAATGTCGTCCTTTTGACGGCTATCATTGTGCCTGTTGTTTATGAAGATGACATCAAGGCAAAAATCAATAAAGAAATCAACAAAAACGTTCAGGCACAAGTCTATTTCAAAGATTTCGGATTAAGTATTTTCAGGGATTTCCCAAACCTCACCGCCTCTTTAGATGAGTTTGGTGTAGTCAATTTACAACCTTTCGAGGGCGATACGCTACTTGCTGCCAAAAGTTTGGGCATAGGCATTGAATTCTGGAGCTTGTTTGAAGACGAATTTAAAATCAATGGTATTTTGCTCAATCAGCCCAAAATGCACGTGAGGGTGCTGAAAAATGGAGATGCAAACTACAACATTGCGAAGGAAAGCACACAGAGCGAAGCGGACACCGCAAAATCTTCCTTTGCCGCCCAAATAGAACACTGGGAAATCAAAGATGGGTTAATTATTTATGATGATGCTGTCTATCAGACTTTTGTGAAAATGCAGGGCTTTAACCACGAAGGTAGCGGCGATTTTGTTTCAGATTTGTTTGACCTAAACCTGAAGGTGAAAATTGATAGCTTTACTGCCGAATACGAAAAAACTAACTATTTGAATAAGAAGCAAATAGAAGTAGGCATGACACTTGGGGCAAATATGAAAGACATGAACTTTACCTTCAAAGACAATCAATCTCGAATCAACGATTTTGTGTTTGCTTTTGGCGGTAACTTCCAAATGCTCGAAAATGGCTATGATATGGACATTACTTTTAATGCCAAAGAAACTAACTTTAAAACCTTACTCTCCTTAGCACCAAGTATTTACACTGAAAATTTCAAAGACATCAAGACCGAAGGCAAGGCAATGTTTGAGGGATTTGTGCGTGGTATTTACAACGATAAGCGTTTTCCCACGTACAATATTCGCTTGCAGGCTTTTGATGCCATGTTCCAATACCCAAGCCTGCCTACGCCCGTTACCAACATCAATGTAGATATGGAAATAGACAACAAAGATGGCATTTTGGAGAAAAATGTGGTCGACATTCGCAAGTTTAACATGAATCTGGGAACTAATCCAATCAGTGGAAAGCTCAGAATCAAAGGTTTGACTAAGTATAATCTTACGGCTGACGTAAGCGCAAAAATTAATTTGGCAGAAATGACACAAATTTTTCCTATCAAAGGAATGACTTTGAAGGGCTTGTTTGATTTGCGATTGCTGGCAAACGGAAACTATGACGAAAAGCTCAAAATCATTCCCAAAATAGATGCCCACATGAGCCTCAAAGATGGTTTTGTGAAGTCTGAAAGCTACCCTATGCCCATAGAAAGTATTAACATTCAGGCACTTGCAAAAAATGAAACAGGAAAAATGCAAGATACTTATGTGAATATACAAAAGTCGTCTATCATGTTTGAGGGCAAGCCCATAAATGTAAAAGGCTCTTTCAAAAATTTTAACGATTTGGAATATGACGTAAATATAAATGGGGAAATTGATTTGGAAAAAATGACCAAAATTTATCCTTTGGAAAATATGACTATCAAAGGGAACATCAAAGCGGACTTGGCTACCAAAGGTAAACTCTCTGACGCTCAGGCACAACGCTACGAAAAACTACCTACAAGCGGAAAAATGGAAGTCAAAAATTTTGTTTATTTAAGCCCGTCTGTTGCCCAGCCCATCAAGATTAGCGAAAGTGTGATGAGTTTTACGCCACAAAAAATAATCTTAGAAAAGTACAATGGACTGATGGGTAAAAGTGATGTAAGCATGACAGGCGAAATCACAAACTACATTGCCTTTATTTTGAAAAAAGATGGTGTTCTGAAGGGAAATTTGAACCTAATTTCTGAAAAATTAGATGCAAATGAATGGATGAGCGAAAAAGTAAAGTCTGATACTGCCAAATCTGTTCCTTTGCAAGTCATTGAGATTCCGAAAAATGTAGATTTTACTTTCAATGCCAATGTGGGAGAAATGCAATATTCGAACTATAGAATGACAAATAATAAGGGCTTGGTAACGGTCAGAGATGGTGTAATGAAGTTAGATAATTTTAACTTCTCGATGCTCGGTGGCAATTTTGCTACCAGAGGTACTTATGACCCCCGCAATTTGGCGCACCCCTTATTTGATTTTGGCTTCTCCATCAAGGACTTAGGTATTCCTTCTGCCTTTACAAATTTTACTTCAGTCAGAACTTTTGCACCCATAGCCAACGGAGCTACAGGTATATTTTCCACAGATTTGAGCCTCAAAGGGGAGCTAAAAAGCGACCTCATGCCCAATTTGGCAAGCCTCACAGGTGCGGGCTTGATAGATATTGCGGAATTAGGTCTGAAAAAGTCGGGTTTGTTGGATAAAATCAGTGAGTTTACAAAGCTAAAAGATTTTTCGGGGCAGAACTTAAAAAATCTCTTGCTCAAAGCCCAATTCATCAATGGAAAGATGTTTATTGACCCTTTTGATGTAAAACTTAATAATTATAAGGCAAATATTGCAGGGAGCATTGGCTTTGATGGCTCATTAGATTATTTCTTAAAATTAGATGTTCCCAAAAATCAGATAGCCAATGAGTTAAGTCAAAAATTGGACGCTATCACGGGCGGTGCGCAGTCGCAAAGCCAAATAGTGCAGGTAAATCTAAGAATTTCAGGTACTTATACCAACCCTCAATTCAAATTGGAAAAAGGTGGCACAGTAGAAAACATCAAACAAGAAATTGCTCAAAAGATAGCTCAAGAAAAAGAGGTAGCAAAAGAGATAGCCAAAGAAACGGTAAAAGACATTGCCAAAGATGCACTGAATCAACTGTTTAACAGAAATAAATCGGATAGCACGAGCGTAGGTGATAGCACCCGAAAAACAAACTCTATCATTCAGGGGATTGGGGAAACCTCCAAAGACAAGGTAAAAGATGCCGCTAATAAATTGCTGAATCGCTTTGGCTTTGGGAAGAAAAAAGTCGTCACTGAGGACACTAACAACGGCACAAAGTCTGATACGGTGAAGAAAGAAAATGTAAAGCCAGATTCTGTGAAAAAATAAGAATAAAAATAAAAAAGCGAACCCTATAAAGAGTTCGCTTTTTTTGTGATACATTTTTTCTTTTAACGGATTAGTTAAAAGTGTAACGTATGCCAATCTGTGCCTGCCATGCGTTATCAAGTGTTTTGCTTGTAACAAAAGAATCTCTTAGCAAAATAGTTTGTCCACTAACCACCTGAGTTGCCAAACGATAAGTAGGCTGCCCTGTAGCACTTACAGAAGCTATTGTAAGAGGCTGCGTGGTTGTATTTGCATAGAATAATCCCGCAGAATTTCTAATTAAGTTGCCAACATTTAGAATATCTACCCTGAATTGTAGCACATTCTTTTTGCCACTTGCACCAACTTTCAAGTAAACTTCTTGGACTACAGTAAAGTCAAAACGAGTAAGCCATGGAAAATAAGCACCATTGCGCTCTACAGTCTGTCCTCTACGAGTTTTCAAGTAAGGATTTCCCTCGATGTAGGCATCAAAAGCAGTTTGCTGCTCTTCAGGAGAGAAAACACGTGCAGTAGCACCACTGCCTACTGTAAGCGGCGTAAAAAGCAAATCAGAAGCCTTATTAGGGATATAGATAAGGTCATTTATCTGACCATCACCGTTAAGGTCATTGCCATAGTTATAAGAAACTTTGCCACCACTATTAGAAACCATACCCAATGTAAACATAGTAGAACCGCCAAACTTACCACCATAATTAATACGATAGTTTGCATAGCCTACAAATCTGTGTCGCAAATCGTTGTCTGCAAAAGAGGCAGCTAAGAAGTTCTGACCTACCGCAGTAGCAATATTTGCTTGTACTGTGCTACCTACCGACTGCATATCTCTTGCCATACCATAAGTATAAGCTATCATAAAGCCTAAGCCGTTGGAAGAAGATTTTTCCAATTTGGTAGTAATCGTATAAGAATCACCTACATCTGTATTTTTCAATACAAAAGCATTTGAAATAGCAGGATTAGTAAAGCGAGCAACGTTTACTGTATTTGCTGCGCCTGTGCCTGTGCTTGCCACGCCAGATGCAGGAAAGCGAGTGCGTGTATCAGCACCTGTAAAAGTGCGGTCTGATGCCTTTAAGTTAGCATCTATGTATCGAAGTGCGTTCACATTCTTGTTATAAATAACTTCAAATGTTGCTACCATTCCCCAAGGCAATTTTTGGTCAATTGCGATATTGGTTTTCCAAACAGTTGGATATTTCAATTTTTCATCAGTCGCATTGATTACATAAGGAGGCAAGTTAGCAACATTGGTGTCAGCAGGTCTAAATCTACTTGGGTCAAGTGTGAATGGAAAAGCAGTCGTATTGGTAACGTTCAAAATTGCTGTATTTACGCCATTATTCCCTAATTGGTTCGAAACTAATACTTGCGGAATACGAGAAACGAAGATACCTGTACCACCTCTGATTTGTGTGGACTTATTGCCAGTTACGTCCCAGTTAAAGCCTATACGAGGCGAAAGAAGCAAGCGAGAAGATGGGAAAGCACCAGTATTTACCTTGTAGTTTGCGTTATTTTCATCTCTGAAAGTAAGATTGCCCACTATAGGGTTAGCAAAGTTTGCCGCAGTACCATCATTATAGCTAAATACATCACCTCTGACACCTGCTGTCAATTTGAAATTTTGGTTTACTTGAATTTCATCTTGCACATAGAAGCTATAAGTAGAAACTTCCAAAGTCTGCAAAGGCTCTGCGCCACCAGGTAGCAAAGAATAACGATAGTTATAGCGATTCACAGGAACAGGTGAAGTAGTTGCACTTGGATTAGTAATAGAAGCCAATGCCGCCGTTTTGAAATCAGCAATAGAGTTATATACATAAGAGCCATTAGACACAGGAAAAAATAAGTTGTCAGACTTAAAATACTCATACGCCAAACCAAAAGTAAGTGTATGCTTTCCTGCAAAGTACGTCAAGTTGTTGCTTAAGTTAAAAGTAGAATAACTCAACCTATTGCTTGGCGTGAACGGGTCAAAACCAATAGAAGTATAGGTTGTCCCATCTCTCAAAATATCTATCGAAGGGAATATCGCAGTTTTGTAATCTCTATCTTCTATTTGCCTATTAAAAGTTCCAATTAATTGGTTTGCAAACTTGCCTGCAAAAGTAGAGTTCAACTCTGCCGCAAATGAGCGTGTATTGTCTTGAATAATATAGCCTGTATTTTGAGGAGATACAGCCAAAGGAAGTCCCGTGCGATTACCATTTCCAGCCGTCTGACTACTGTTACTATTGCTAATAGGTACATCAGAGTTAGAGTTATGATGTGAATAACGCAAAGCTAATTTGTGGTTATTGCTGATATTGTAGTCAATTCTAAACAATGCCTTAAAACTTTTTGAGTCATTGTTAAAGTTATCCAATGCGCCCAAGCTACGTCTAAAATTGGTTTGCATAAACTGGTCAAGGTCTTGCAAATCTGCTAAGGTTGTGCGAGAAACGTTACCTGTAGCCCCAGGTGCATTTGCTACCCAATCCAAAGCAGGTTGTGAGCTTGTAAACTGCTCTATGTTGGTAAACAAGAACAATTTATTTTTGATAATAGGCAAGCCTATACGGAATCCTGTTGTGTTTTCTTGTAATTTCAACTGTCCGGGAGGCAAATCTACACCATCTACTTTGTTGCCCGCCAAGTTACTACTATTTCTAAGTAGGTGATAAATAGAGCCAGAAACTTCGTTTGTGCCAGAGCGAGTTACAGCATTGATACTTGCCCCTGCAAAGCCCGACTGACGCACATCATAGGGTGCAATGTTTAGCTGAACTTCGTCTAAGGCATCCAAAGAAACTGCCGAAGTACCTGTACGACCACCTGCCTGTGCAGAGCCGCCCAAACCAAAACCGTTGTTAAATACTGCACCGTCAATTGTAAAGCTATTCAAACGGCTATCTTGACCTGCAAAAGAGCGACCGTTACTGTACGCATTGTATTTCACAATGTCATTCACACTACGACCAATTGTAGGCAAACTGTTGATAGCATCTCTACCAAAAGTAGCATCTGCACCTGTGCGGTCAGAGCTAAAAGCAGAGTTGCGCTCGCCTGTTACCACTACTTCTGTGAGTTCCTTGCCATCTTCGGCAAGTACCAAATTTAAGTCTGTAGAGTTACCCAAGCTCAAATAAATACCCTCTTGTACTTTTTCTTTGTAGCCTACAAAGCTAATTGTTATTTTGTAGGGACCGCCGATTCTCATACCGGGGACAACAAAACGACCGTTTACCTGCGTAGAAGTGCCATAGCGTGTGCCAGAAGGCGTATGCACCGCTACCACGTTAGCACCGGGCAAGCCTTCGCCCTTGTCATCTTTGATAAAGCCCGTCATCGAGGCGGTAGTAACGCCTTGCGCATAAACGTGCTGCTGCATACAAACTGCAAGCAATACACCAATAAATACGAGTATAACTTTTTTCATAATTGGAAAATTGTAAATTGTTTTCGACTGCAAAATTAAGCTAAGACAATTAAGATTTAATAGTGATTGTGATTAACAAATTAAGAATATGCTTAACAATTTGTTAATATTGACTCTAATGACTTGGTTAAGCAATAAGGGAAATAACAATAATCAATGCTTTGCTATCGGAATAACAAAATATAACTAATTGATTACTTGGTTGTTAGCGGTTATTTTATACAGATAAAAATTTGTGATGTGCAAAAGTAAAAATAAGGTTTCATAATTTTTCAAAATCACAATAAAAATATTAAAGATTTTTTTTTACTAAATTGCAGCCATTATTAGCCAAAATGCTATTTCAAATTATTTTAATAGTCCAAAATATGTTGCAGCTTTCATTTATTAGAGAAAATAAAGAACTCACTATCAAAGGTTTAAAGAAAAAACTATTTAAAAACTCCGAGCAAGTCATCGAAGATTTGTTGGCAATAGATAGCAAGCGTAGAGAAACTCAATCGCTACTTGACGGCACATTGGCAAAGGCAAATGCAATTTCCAAAGAAGTAGGAAACTTGATAAAGGCAGGGAAAAAAGAGGAGGCAGAAGCCATCAAATTGGAAACTTTGGAGCTAAAAGGAAAATCAAGAGACCTTACAGATATGCTTGCCGAGTATGAAACCAAAATGACAGAACTGCTCTACCAAATTCCCAACTTGCCCCACGAAAGCGTACCCGAAGGCAGAACAGCAGAAGAAAATGAGATAATTTTTGTGTCGGAGCGCGCCAAAAACTTAGCAGAAATGGGTGATGAGGCATTGCCACAATGGGAACTCATCAAAAAATATGATATTATAGATTTTGAATTAGGAACAAAAATAGCAGGTGCAGGTTTCCCCGTTTATAAGGGAAAAGGGGCAAGATTACAGCGAGCCTTAGTAAATTTCTTTCTCGACGAAGCGAACAAAGCAGGCTATACCGAAATTCAGCCACCTATTTTGGTGAACGAGGCATCGGGCTACGGCACAGGGCAACTCCCTGACAAAGAGGGGCAAATGTACTTTGTGCAGCATGATGGCTTGTACTTGATTCCGACCGCCGAAGTGCCTATTACTAACTTATACAGAGATGTAATTTTGAAAGCAGACGAACTGCCCATCAAAAATGTAGGTTTTTCGCCTTGCTTTCGCCGAGAAGCAGGCTCTTGGGGGGCGCATGTAAGGGGCTTGAACCGTTTGCATCAGTTTGATAAAGTGGAAGTTGTCCAAATCACAAAAGCTGAAAACTCCTACAAAACGCATCAAATCATGTGCGATTATGTAGCATCTTTATTGGAAAAATTAGAATTACCTTTCCGTATTCTTCGCCTTTGTGGTGGCGATATTAGCTTTGGTGCAGCACTTTGCTACGATTTCGAGGTGTATTCTGCCGCCCAAAAAAGATGGCTGGAGGTAAGTTCGGTGAGCAATTTTGAAACTTTCCAAACCAACCGCCTCAAGCTACGCTACAAAGATGAGAGCGGAAAAATGCAACTTCTACATACTTTGAATGGTAGCGCATTGGCACTGCCGAGAATATTGGCAGCATTATTAGAAAATAATCAAACCGCAGATGGCATAAATTTGCCAAAAGCAATCTGGAACTATACAGGTTTTGAGAAAATTTAGCCCAAAGCAAAAATTCTCAAAAGATGACATTTTTAAGGCAATTTTATAAACATCATTCATAATTTATTAAATGAACATTCTCTCAGCAGATAGTATTTCTAAAGCGTTTTCAGAACGTTGGCTTTTCAAAAATATCACTTTCGGCATCAGTGCAGGCGAAAAAGTAGCCTTAGTAGGCGCAAACGGTTCGGGCAAAACAACCTTAATGAACATATTAGCAGGGCTTATTCCTACTGATGAGGGTGTAGTTTCTTCCCGCAAAGGCATCACCATTGGCTATTTGCCGCAGCAGCCCGTTTTTGATGAAAACGCCACCATTTGGCAAGCAATTTTTACGGCTGAAAACGAAGCAGTTGCCGCCATTAAAGAGTACGAAACTGCACTCAAAACCCACAATAACAAGCTGTTGGAAAAAGCAATGGAAGACATGGAAAGGCTAAACGCTTGGGATTATGAGGCAAAAATAAAGCAAGTATTAGGACGTTTGGGTATTCCTGACGAAGAAACGCCTGTAAAAGTGCTTTCGGGTGGGCAGAGAAAGCGAGTGGCTTTGGCAAAACTTCTTTTGCAAGAGGCAGATTTACTCATTTTAGATGAACCAACCAATCACCTTGACATTGAGGCGATTGAGTGGCTCGAAGGCTGGCTAAATACGCAAAAGCAAAGTCTATTGCTTGTAACGCACGACCGCTATTTCTTGGATAACATCACCAATACGATTTTGGAGTTAGAAGGTGGGCAGATTTTCAAATATACGGGAAATTATAGCTATTTCTTAGAGAAAAAAGAAGAAAGAGTGCAGCAACTTACCGTAGAAGTAGATAAGGCTAAAAACTTGATGAAGAAGGAATTAGACTGGATTCGCAGGCAGCCAAAAGCCAGAGGCACAAAAGCAAAATATCGTGTGGAGGCATTTGAGGACATTAAAGAAAAAGCAAGCACAAAAGTAGGTGCAGCACCTGCTATAGAGATAAACGTGGGTATGAACCGCATGGGCAAAAAGATTCTGGAAATAGAAGACCTAAATAAAACCTATGATGACTTAGTGCTAATCAAAGACTTTACTTATACCTTCAAAAAAGGAGATAGAATAGGCATTGTAGGGAAAAATGGCGTAGGAAAAACAACTTTCCTCAATATTTTGATAGGAAAAGAGCCAATAGATAGCGGTACAATTGGCAGGGGAGAAAATACGAGCTTTGGCTATTTTACCCAAACCGATTTGGTGGTAGATGAAAATAAGCGCGTAATAGAGGTCATCAAAGACATTGCCGAAGTGCTGCAAACAGGTACAGGCGAAACTATTAGCGCATCTCAACTGCTTACACTGTTCAATTTTCCGTCAAAAACACAGTATGATGTAGTAAGCAAACTAAGCGGTGGCGAAAGAAAACGCTTGCAACTACTGCAAATCTTGATTAAAAACCCAAACTTTTTGATTTTAGATGAGCCTACCAATGATTTGGATATTCAGACACTGAATGTTTTGGAAGACTTTTTATCTAATTTTGGTGGCTGCTTACTTATCGTTTCCCACGACCGTTATTTTATGGACAGATTGGTCGAAAACATTTTTATCTTTGAAGGGGAAGGGGAAATCAGAAACTTTTCAGGAAACTACTCCGACTATAGAGAAGCCAAAGACGAAGATGAAATGGCAAAGATAGGCGAAACAAAAGCTAAAAATGAAAAAGCAAGTCCAATAGCACAAACTCAACAAAATGAGATAAAGCCAAACAAAGCCAAACGCAAAGTTTCCTTCAAAGAAAAAAAGGAATACGAAACATTAGAATTGGAAATCAGCAAGTTAGAAGAAGAAAAAATGGCAGTTATCACCAAATTGGATAGCGGCAAAGGCACGCATACCGAGCTAATGCAGTGGAGCGCACGCATTGGCGAGCTGGAGAAATCCGTCGAAACAAAGACTTTTCGTTGGTTAGAATTAGCAGATTTGATGTAATTGACATTTTAAGATGGCATCTTTGCTAAAAAGATGTCATCTTAAAATCAATATCCTGCAAAAAAATTACCTGCCCTTGATTAAAAGTAATTTCCCCTTCCAAAAACTCAAAAGCCACAGGCTGCCCATTGCAAATGCCATCTATAAAATCGGCTTGCGCTCCCTTCACCACCTGAAAAGGTAGTTCTCCTTCACTTCCTTCAAGCGAGCCTTTACTTTTTGCACGTACAAAAATGTCATGATTTGCGAATTTGATTTGAGAGCCAACTTTTGTGCTGCTGTACTTTGGCGCATTGCTTGTAGCGATAACACTTGAGCTAAATAACGCAAGCCGCCCCTCATCTTCTTCCAACCAAAAAATTTCGTCTTCTTTGTTTTCCAAAATCACCGCCCATTCGTCCCAAAAACCTTCAGTATAGCCAAACCGAATGCGCCCAATAATTTCGAAAGATTTGCCTGAAAGTTTGCCTGTTGCACCTACGGAGAACAAAGAGCCATAATCTGCCAGTATTGCTTTGCTGCCTTTTGCCTCCAATTTATCGACATTGAGGTAGGAGGTTTGCCCGCAGTAAGAGCAAACTACTGATTTGGAAAAAATTGAACGAATTTTGACTTCGCCACCGCAAGAAGGACAAGAAAATATTTTCATCTGAAAAAAATAATGCGTAATAAGTATGTGATATTAATTTTTTATATTTGCTTTTTTGTAAATACTTTATAATGAGTGATTTAAGTAATAAGACAAATATAGTAGTACATTTGCCTTTAGGTGAATATGTTGATAATCAAGTTATTCGCCTAAAGGCGAACGTACAATTAAATTATTACAGCTACTTAACCAACTCATAACTAAAAACTCATAACTACTTAAATCTATGCACACAGCTAACAAATATAGAAAAATTTGACTTATTTTGGGTTGAAATCTTAATTTTTTGACAAATATAAGAGAATTAGCTATTACTTAGTCATTGCTAAAAATAGAATTTTAGAAAAAAACGTACTTTTGCTAAGTGATACAAAAAATACACATCTCTAATTATAAATCCGTAGTCGACCTTACGCTTGATTTGGGTCAGGTAAATGTATTTATTGGCGAAAATGGCTGCGGGAAAACCAATATCTTAGAGGCAATTGCGCTTGGCGGTGCGGCGGCAGCAAATAAATTGGATAATGAGTTTTTGTTTACAAGAGGAATTAGAATGGTGGAATTAAGTTTATTAAAGCCTGCTTTTGAAATAGAAAAGACTAAAAAACAAATAGAAATACGTTTTAAAAATATAAAAAATGAACAATTAGACGCTGAAATTGAAAACTTTGATATTTTGAGTATAAAGGAGTATAACTCACAAGGAGAATTGGCCGTAACAAGGTCTTCATTATTGCATCAAAAGAAAGGCAAAAAAGGTTTTACTGATTATGGATTATTAAATAACTTCCTCATTTACTGCCCTGAAAACTATTTCCTTCGTAATTTTCAGGACGAAGGGCAAATCAGACCTTTGGGCATACGTGGGGAAGGACTTTTTAAGCATATTTTAGAATTATACAGGCAAAAACCAGAAACTTTGGAAACTATTAGCGAAAACCTAAAACTGATAGATTGGTTTCAAGGTTTCGACATTCCCAAAGACCTGTTTTTTACTGAAAAACGCCTCAATATCAAAGACCGCTTCCTCGAAAATTTGAGCTATTTCGACCAACGCAGTGCCAATGAAGGATTTTTATACTTACTTTTTTATTTCACGCTTTTTGTCAGTGAGTTTACACCAAAGTTTTTTGCCATAGACAACATAGACAATGCCTTGAATCCAAAACTTTGTGCCAAATTGATACAAGTTTTGGTGAAATTGAGCAAAGAACATGGAAAACAAACGATTTTGACTACACACAATCCTGCAATTCTTGACGGCTTAGATTTGGCAGATGACCAGCAAAGGTTATTTACAATTTATAGAAACGCCGATGGACACACCGTTGCAAGGCGCATTATGCCTTTGAAAAAAGTAAAGGGAGTAGAATCTATACGACTTTCAGAGGCTTACATCAGAGGCTATTTGGGCGGCTTACCTGAAAATTTTTAAGCTATGGAAGAAATAATAAGCAAGACCTTTGGCATTATTAGCGAGGGGGTTACAGACCAAATCGTCCTTAAAAATATTTTTATTTGGCTGGACAGGAAATAAAGATTTGTTTGTAAAGCCTTTGCAACCCAAAGAAAATGGAGATGGAAATTGGGACAAAGTTTTTAAATATTGCGAATCAACTGATTTTAAGGGTGCATTTAGTTTTTACGATTTTGTTGTTATTCAGATAGATACAGATTTTATGCACAGAGGCGAAGTAGCCAAAGATTATAAAATAGACCTCAAAGGTTTGGCAATAGAACAGGTAGTAGATGCATTTAGAAGTAAAATAATACAACTGATAGGTGAAAGTTTCTATGTGGAATACGCCAATCAAATTATCTTTGCGATTGCTGTCAATGAAATAGAATGTTGGTTTTTACCTGTTTATTTCTCAAATCAGAAGGCAAAATACTCAAAAACAGTAAATTGTATAGAAACTTTGAATGAAGTTTTGCCCAAAAAAGAAGGGTTTTATATAGATGAGAAAAAAAACGATTACTACCAAGTAATCAGTAAGCACTTTCGTAAAAAGAAAGATATTCAAAATTATAGTTCAAAAAATCTAAGTTTTAATTTATTTATTTGCGATTTAGCAAGCAAAATATCATAAATGGAAAATCCAGTAATTATTTTTGGTGCAAGTGGCTTGGGCAAAGTAGCCTTAGAAATTTTTAAAAGCAATGAAGTCATTGTCTATGGTTTTTTAGATGACGACAAAAAGCTACACGGGCAAGAGATTGATGATGTGCTGATTATGGGTAGCACCGAAGACGAACAGTTCTTGAAAGTATTAGGAACAAAGTGCGAGGCTTTCATTGCCGTTGATGACAATCGCCTGAAAAAGAGTTTGGTAAAGGCTTTGAATGAAGACTATAAGGTGATGCCTGTCAATGCTTTTCATGCAACTTCCTTTATTTCTCCTACAGCGGTGCTGGGGCATGGCAACCTAATTTCGGCAGGGGTAGTAGTGAACACTTTTGCCAAAATAGGGAATCACTGCATCTTAAACACTAAAGCAGTGATAGACTATGAAGCAGAATTAGCTGATTTTGTGCAGATTGGTGCAGGTGCGGTAGTCGGGGCGGGCGCAAAAATTGGTGAAAGTGCCTTTGTAGGTGCAGGAGTTACTGTCGTTTCAGGCATTATTATTGGCAAAAATGCACGCATAGGTGCAGGCTCTTTGGTGATGCAAAACGTGGCAGATGGAGAAACCGTTTTTGGTGTACCCGCACAGAAAGTAAAGTAATTCATGCCTTTGTTACATATTTTTTCGTATATTTGCGAAAAAATATAAAAAAATGTCATGGTTTACGTTTGTAGAAAAGAACATTTTAATGCCGCACATCGGCTTTATAACCCTAATTGGTCTGACGAAAAAAACACAGAAGTTTTCGGCGCTTGTGCTAATAAATATTTTCATGGGCATAACTTCGAGCTAATTGTCAAGGTCAAAGGCATGCCTGACCCTGATACATCTTGTGTTATCGATTTGAAGGTGTTAAGCAAAATTATCAAGGAGTATATTACCGAAAAAGTCGACCATAAAAACCTGAACATAGAAGTCGATTTCCTGCAAGACAAGATGCCGAGCTGTGAGATTATCGTCATGGAGTTTTGGAAAATATTAGAAAGAGAAATTGCCAAAGTTTCTAAGGCAAAACTGCACTCAATCACGCTATACGAAACACACAACAATTTTGTTGAATACTTCGGAGAATGAAATATTACCTCATAGCAGGAGAGAAATCAGGAGATTTGCATGGAGCAAACCTTATTAATTCCTTAAAAAAATACGACTCTGACGCTTCTTTTCGATGCTTCGGAGGCGATGAAATGCAGAAAGCTGGGGCAGAAGTGGTCAAACATTACGCCGAAATGTCATTCATGGGTTTTGTAAATGTGCTGCTTAACTTGCACAAAATCAAGCGATTTATGCGGGAGTGCGAAGACGACATTTTGCAGCATCAGCCCCACGTAGTTATCTTGATTGACTATGCAGGGTTTAATCTTCGCATTGCGGAATTTGTAAAAAAATACGGTTACACAACTTTTTATTACATCTCTCCAAAAGTGTGGGCGTGGAATACGGGGCGGGCTTGGAAAATCAAGCAAATTGTGGATAGAATGTTTTGTATTATGACTTTTGAAAAGGATTTTTATAAAAAGTTTGATTATGAGGTGGACTATATCGGCAACCCTCTTTTCGATGCCATTAATGCCTTCAAGCCAAATATTAACTTCAAGAAAACCAATCAGTTAAATGAAAAACCAATCATTGCTATTCTGTCGGGGAGTCGTAAAAGTGAAGTAAAAAACTTGCTTCCTCTGATGCTGAAAATGGTAAAACTTTTTCCCTCGCATCATTTTGTAGTGGCAGGCGTAACTAATTTGCCTCGTGCTACCTATCATTTAGCCGAAAAAGCGGGCGTACAGGTGATTTTCGACCAAACTTATGACTTACTCAATGTTAGCACTGCGGCAATAGTTGCTTCGGGGACAGCGACTTTGGAAACAGGGCTTTTTAACGTACCGCAAGTGGTTTGCTACAAAGGAGACCCGCTTTCAATGCTTATTGCTTGGTTTGTACTCAAAGTAAAGTATATTTCTTTGGTAAATCTTTCGGCAGACAAGGAAGTTGTCAAAGAACTCATCCAATACGACATTACTACAAATGCTTTGAAAAATGAATTAGAAAAGGTGTTAGGCGAAAATAAATCTCAAATATTAGCTGATTATCAGGCATTAAAGCAAAAAATACAAACAGAGGCGAGTGCATCGGAAGTTGCTGCCAAACTGATGTGGAAATACTTAAATAAGTCAAGAAATAATTGATTTATTGAGGCTTTGAGATTTTTGTTATCAAGTGATCGACCGCTTTTTCTTCATCTTCGTCAGTAAGCCCAGCCAAGATGTACCCGTCTTCTTTTTCTACTATCGCATAAACTCTCTGTGTTCCCTTGCCGCCAAAAAAGTCTTTCCACAATTCATTCCCGCTCTGGTCTAAGCAGGCTATAAATATATCATTTCCCTCTTTACTCGTATTATTAAAATTTTTGTCGGAAACGTAAATATCTGAATATCCAGCAATTAGAATATTATTTTCTTTGGTAAGTAACACATCAAAGGCCTCATCAGTACTTAGCCCTCCGAATGATTTACCCCATAATTTATCACCTTTTTCGTCAGTTTTGACTACCCAAGCATCCAAGCTACCTTCCGCAAAAGTATAAGTAAATCCTACCATCACATAGCTACCATCAGGATTTTGGGCTACAGTATTCCCCATTTCGTTGTCGCTGCCGCCGTAGTTTTGCTGCCAAAGCATATTGCCTTCCTTGTCAGTCGTAAATAACCACATATCCCACCTTCTTTTTTGTATTTCGGCACTCCCAACTACTGCGTAGCCTCCTACATTTTTAATAATATGATTCGCTTGCTGACTTCCCGCCCCCCCAAAAACTTTTTGCCAAATTATATCCCCTTTCTTGCTCACTTTTAGCATTACTGCGTCTGTATTGCCATTACCAAGAGTAGTTGCATTGCCAACAATTATAAAATCACCTTCTTGAGTTTCTACCACGCTATGCCCTTCATCTATTATATCTGGTGTTTGTAGTGCTTTTTCCCACTCTCTTTCGCCATTTGTATTTATTTTTAGCAACCAAATATCACTTTCATTGTCATTTTTACTGTATGAATCGGAATTGCCTACTATCAAAAATCCGCCATCTTTTGTTTCGATAATTTCTGTGGCCTCTTCGGTTTCGTTGCCGCCATACGTTCTATCCCAAGTTACGTTGCCTTGCGCATCGAGCTTCATAACGTTTACATTCATATCTTGGCTGTAAGAGTCCGTCCTTCCTACCAAAATTATTTCGCCTTTTCTTGTGCTAATGACATCTGCGGCAGCATCATAGTGCATACCTCCTATCTTTTTGTAAAAAGAAATATTACTTTTGTAGTTCAAAAAAGAGGAAAAGCAAAAAAATAGGATAGAAAGGAGTAACAATTTCATTGGATTGATGTTTTTCTTGTAAAAATATGTTATTTTTTATTAAATATTAAGCAAGCGAAATGCAGCAAGAATTTTTAAAACAACAACTATGCCTACTTAAAGAGCGTGCTATTTGGTGGGAAAATACGCAAATGCTTTTGATTGCAGATGTGCATTTGGGAAAAGTAGGTCATTTTCGGAAGGCAGGGATTCCTATACCTACGCAAGTTCATCAGTCAGATTTGCAGCTACTTAGTCACTTAATCGCCCAATACAAACCAATTTCTCTCACCATTTTAGGAGATTTGTTCCACAGCGATTTGAACAATGATTGGCTTGCCTTTGAAGCGTGGCTTTCAGGCTACAAATACTTAACAATCAACTTGGTAAAAGGCAATCACGATATTATTCCTTCCATTTTTTTTGAAAGAAATAATATCAATGTACATGAAAATACTTGGGAAGTAGCCCCTTTTCTTTTTTCGCATATTCCCTTGCCTGCCGAGCAAATAAAAGCTGATTATTACAACCTTTGCGGGCATTTGCATCCTGCAGTTACGCTCAAAGGCAGAGGAAGGCAATTGCTACGTCTGCCTTGCTTTTATTTTGGGCAGCAGCAAGGATATCTTCCTGCCTTTGGCGGTTTTACGGGTACTGCAGTCATTCAGCCCAAAGAAAACGATGCCGTTTTTGTCATTGCAGGCGAAAAAGTAATGCGAGTTTGACAAATTAGGGCTTTTATTTAGTAGGCAACTTCGAAACCTGCATTTTCCAATTCCTCGAATCCGCCTACATTATAAACGTTTTCAAAGCCCGCTTGTAGCAGTAAATCTGCTGCTTTGCCACTTCTTGCACCTGAGCGGCAGTACAGATAGTAGGTCATTGCTTTGTCAAAGCTACCTATCGCTTTTGCAAAATCTCCATTGTTGATGTCGTAGTTTGCAGCACCATCTATGTAGCCTGCTTCTACTTCAGATGCACCTCTTACGTCTATTAATACGCCTTTATCCGTTGCTAAGGCTTCTTTGAACTGGTCAGGGCTGAGTTTTGTTGCCATTTTTGTATGTATATTTTGTATTAGATTTATTTATGCTGTCGCAAATATAAAAATCATTGATTTTGTTTGAATGAAATTTTAAAAAAACTTTATTCAAGATTACATTTGATACACTCCGCCCGAATGAACAACTAAAATGCTTGAGTTTGGAGGGAAGTAGCCTTTTTTTATCAGGTCAAATATGCCATAAAATAACTTACCTGTGTAGATTGGTTCTATTGGAATGGCGTATTTTTCATTAAAATCACTAACAAAATCGAGAAGTATCGGCGTAGTTTTCGCATAGCCGCCAAAGTGATAGTTGTCATTGATGAGCCATTTTTTTTGTATAAAATTTATAGTATCTTTCATGGCTATTTGCACTAATTTTTCTACTTCTGTCGTCAAAAAGCCACCTTTCAGCACTGCAAAGCCAATGATTTGTGTTTCTTTTAAGTTTGGGTTTTCGCCTACAACCAATCCCGCCATTGTGCCTCCTGTTCCGCAAGCGCAGCATACATAGTCATAAGCGGTATCGATATTTTGTAAGATTTCTGCCGTCCCTTTTATGGCAATTTCATTTGTTCCGCCTTCGGGAATGAGGTAAAAATCTTCAAATTTATTTTTCAAAGATTGGATAAACGCAATTTCTGTTTTTTGTCGGTAGGTAGTGCGGTCTATGTAGTGTAGTTTCATACCGCAGTGAGTTGCATGGCTTAGGATTGGGTTTAGCGGTAGATTTTCTTCACCCCTGATGATGCCAATAGTTTCGAAACCAAAAATTTTGCCTGCCGATGCGCTTGCATAGATATGATTAGAAAAAGCTCCACCAAAGGTAAGTAGTTTGGTAGAGCCTTGATTTTGTGCTTCTTTGAGATTGTACTTAAGTTTGTACCATTTATTTCCCTTGATAAAAGGGTGAATAAGGTCTTCTCTTTTTACAAAAAGCCTGACTTGGTGCAGTGCCAAAAAGTTGGCATTTATCTCTTGTGTAGGTGCATTTTGGAAGTCCATGCGCACCTACTTTTTAGTTGTTTTTCTTCCAAAAAGAGAAAAGTGAACATAATTTTTAGGATTTTCCTTAAAATCAATAAGTAGCTTGTCCAAACTAAGAATAGTTTTATTGAGATTAATATAAGCCGAATCATTTTTCATCAATGTGGTCATTGTTTCGCCTTTACTCATGGCGTTTATCATTTCGTTAAGGCTTGCTACTCCCTTGCGCGCCTCTGCCATCGTGCTTGCAAGCTTCATTGCGTTTACCGAGTCGGCTACGGTATTCATCTTGGCAATCAATGGCTTTATACTTTGCTCTGTTTGGACAAGTGATGAAGAAAGTCTTTCCAAATTGCCTGTGATATTGCCGATTTTCTTTCGGTTATCTACCATCAATCCGTCCATACTTCCTGTGGCAGTTTCCACATTTGCAAGAACATTTTTGATGTTTCCACTTAGTCCTTTATACTCTTCGAGAATTGCATTAATAGTTGCTACAGTGGAGTCTATCCTACTGAGTAGAGGCTCTGTTTTTTTAGCAGCCATTGCCATGATACTAAGTTCGACGTATGCCTTGATAGTATCTTTGGGCATAATTTCTTTGCCTTTGCCTATGATGAGTTCTATCATTTTGCCGCCAAGTAGCCCGTCATCTTTGAGTATTGCCATCGAGCTGTCATTGAGCTTTAGGTCTTTGGGTAGGTCAAACTTTACCAAAATCTTATTATTCCTACTTTGCAAGATGGTAAGCGACGTTACTTTTCCTACATTTAAGCCATTGATTTTTACGGGATTAGAGGACTCAAGTCCATCAATGTTGTCATAAATCACACAATAGACAACTGTGGAAGAAAACAAGTCGTAACCTTTCAAAAAGGTAAAACCGAAATAAAGAATTAGCCCACTAACCACAGTGAGTAAGCCTACTTTTAGTTCTTTTGACACGATAATTTTTGTTTTTGGTTTAAAAAATGAAAAACAATGATGTACAGTAATTATGAATTATGAATTATGAATTTTTTTGTTTTAAATCATTCATAATAAAGCATTTATAAAAAATTAATACTATATACTTACACATAATTGGCTAATTGCAAAAAATGTAATCTTTTGCAATTAGCCTGCAATTTGCAACTATTTTTTTACATTTTTGACCTCTACTGCATTTTTGTATTTTTCAAAAGCCTTGAACAAGCCTTGAGCAATATTTTTCTTGCCCTCTTTATTGCCAAGATAGCTTTCTTCTTCTTGGTTGGTAAGGAAGCCAACTTCTACTAATACGCTTGGCATGGCAGTTTTCCAAAGCACTACAAAGCTACTTTGCTTTACGCCTCTGCTCCTTCGCTGTGCTGTTTCTACAAACTCATGCTCGATATTGGCAGCAAATCGCAAACTATTTGTTTGAAAAGTATTTTGGTAATTTGCTAAAATAATATGCGACATGGGCGACTCTGGGTCAAAGCCGTCATACTTTTCTAAGTAATCAATTTCGTTGAGAATGACAGAATTTTCACGTAGTGCTACATCTTCGCTTTCTAACTCTGCTTCGTTCAGCCCCATGATGTAGGTTTCTGTGCCACTTACAGATGCTGAGGCGGCGGCGTTGCAGTGTATAGACATGAACAAATCGCCATGCTCTCGGTTTGCCAGTCTCGCCCGCTCACGAAGCTCTACAAACTGACTTTCTTTGGTGCGAGTATAAACTATCTGCACATCGGGGTGGAAGGTTTTGATAAGCACCCCAACCTCCATAGCTACGGCAAAGCATACGTCTTTCTCTTGGAGTTTTTTGCCAAAACAGCCAGCGTCCTTGCCTCCATGCCCCGCATCAATAATGACCTTTTGAATCTTATTGGGTTTGACATTAAGAGGTACATAAGCAACAAGCACAAAACAGCTTGCTAACAGCATAATAATACTAAGATTTTTCATTGTGAATCAATCAATAAAGGTAAATTTAATTGTTAATAATGTATCAGTAGAAGTATGTTAGTATTAGTCTTTTATACTGAAAATAGTAGATAGCTCGGTGCTGATTCCCAAAAATAAGTGTATTCCTCAAAAACAGTAGGATATGCCATATTCAAAGATAATGTTTGTTAAAAATGAAGAAGGTTTTTGTATGCCAAAGTGCATATTATTAATATTGCACTTGCTAAGTATGTGTAACCAAAAGTTTTTATCAAAAATTTATGACTGTCATTTGATAAACTTCAGAAATTTTAGCTACTACATCTTCTAAATGAATCTTACAAAAAAAAGAAATTTATATCTAAAACTGAAAAATATCCGAATTATTTTATTTTTATTCAGTTTTATTTTCATTGCTCAAAGTTTGTTTGCTCAAACTGTACCTAAAAGTACAGATAAGAAGGTGCAGAAAGACTCTACGGTAGTGAGCAAAGACTCTGTAATAGTGGGAGATATAAAGACTACAGTAGGCTATTCCGCCAAAGATTCTATCCGCTTTAATGTCATTACTCAGAAGATATATCTCTATGGAGATGCCAAAGTAACTTATGGAGAAATATCCCTCAAAGCCGACCGAATAGACATGGATTGGAAGGTAAACCTCGTAAAAGCACGAGGAAGCAAAGACACACTTACTGGAAAGGAAATAGGTACACCCGTATTCACAGACAAGGGCGTGGACTATAAAACAAAAGAAATTACTTATAATTTTAAAACACAGAAAGGAATAATTAGCCAGATTAAGACCAAGCAAGGTGATGGATTTATAGTGGGCGAGCGAGTGAAAAAAGACCAATACGACAACCTTTTCATGGGGCGCGGCATTTACACTACTTGCGATTTGCCGCACCCACATTATGGTATTAGGGCAAAAAAGCTCAAAGTTGTACCTGGTAAATTGGTGGTAGCGGGTCTGTTTAACTTAGAAATTATGAGCATTCCCTTGCCTTTGGGCTTCCCCTTCGGAATGTTTCCACAGCCCAAAAAGAAATCTTCGGGCTTCATTATGCCGCAGTACGGTGAAACCAGAGAAAGAGGTTTTTTCCTAAGTAATGGCGGTTTTTATTTTGCCATCAGCGATTATGTGGACATTCACCTGCTTGGCGAGATTCACTCTCGTGGCGGCTGGGGGACTACGGTAAGGTCGACCTATATGAAAAAATATGCCTATACGGGTAATCTTCAATTTGTGTTCAATAAGCGTGTGAACGAAATCCCGGGAAGCTTGGAATCCAAAATACAGAATGATTTTAGCCTTACTTGGTCGCACACGCCGCAAAGCAAAGGAAATGGTAGGTTTAGTGCCAACGTAAATGCAGCAACAAGCACTTTTAACCGAAACAACTCTTTTCAGCCAACCAACTTTGTAACGCCCGCCTTGAACTCCTCTGTCAATTATACCTATAATTTTGCCAATACGCCTTTTACGGCAAGTGCAAGTCTTCGGCACACACAGAATATTGTAACAAAAATAGTGGAACTTTCGCCCGACATCAACGTGAGTATGAGAAGAGTACAGCCTTTCAAAAATGAGTCTGGAAAAAAAACCTTGCTTTCTGAACTTTCATTTAGCTATAACATGACGGGCAGAGCAAGCATCACAAACCGAAATGCGGGCGGCGGAACGTTAAGCCTACCCTCAGGGGCAGCCTTAGAAAATGTAGCCAAAGCGGATACAGTTGCTTTTAACTTTGCCAATCTTGGTTCTATCATTGGCAGGTCGCAAATGGGCATGGATCATAGTATTCCTATTAGTACTTCTGTCAATGTGCTTAAATATTTCACACTCAATCTAAATGCTACTTACAAAGAAACATGGTATCCCGAACGCTATAATTTTACGGTAACAGAAGATGAATACTTACCCTTCAAAGCAGGTGGAAATGTGCGTGTAGATACTATCAAAGGCTTTTCTCGTTTTAATAACTACAATGCAGGTGCAAGTATGCAGACTCGCTTGTTTGCTTTCTATTACCCCAAATCCAAGAAAATAGAAACAATTCGCCATGTAATCAATCCCTCTGTTTCTGTTAACTATAATCCTGACTTTAGTGACCCATTTTTTGATTTTTACCAAAGCGTGGTTATTCCTCAAAAAAACAGGGCAAATCTTATTCAGTTTCCTAAAAATGATACCGTTGTTTTGCCGCAATTTAACGGTAATTATGGCACACCTGCTCGTGGGCGTTCGGGGACTATTAGTTTTAACCTTACCAATACTTTAGAGGCAAAGCTGCGCAAGTCGGAAGACGATACGGCAAGCAAAAAACCTGCGGAGAAAGTGATGATTTTGGATAACTTTGGCTTTACAAGTAGCTACAATATTGTGGCTGACTCCTTCAAACTGTCCCCAATTTCGCTGAACGCCCGAACCAAGCTTTTCAAAAAATTTGATATTAACTTTGCCGCTACACTTGACCCCTATACCTATGAACTTACAGGCTTCAACCCAAGAACGGGAGATGTAACACAAAGGAGATTAGATAAATACACTTGGCAAACAGGCAACGGCATTGGCAATGTAACAAGTGCAACTATGGCTATTAGTACCGTTTTTAAGCCCCCGTCCGCCAAAAAAGAATACAATGACAAACGCTATACGCCTGACGAACTTGCCTACATCAATGCCAATCGAAATTTGTATGTAGAGTTTGATGTGCCTTGGTCGCTAAATTTGAGCTACAACCTGAGCTATAATAAGCAAGGTTTTACCAAATCGCAGATAGTGCAAACACTGACTTTTAATGGTGATGTGAGCATTACTAAAAAGTGGAAAATTGGCTTTAACTCTGGCTACGACTTCGTAGTGAACGGATTGAGCTTTACACAGTTCAATATTTCTCGCGATTTGCACTGCTGGTCGATGACCGCTACTTGGATTCCCTTCGGACCTCGTGCGGGCTATACGGTCGATATAAACGTAAAATCTGCTATTTTGAGCGACTTGAAACTAAGCAGAAGAAATAGCTGGTATTTCAGGTAGGATTATTAGTAGTTTTTTTATAATCAAAAATAAAATGCAACAATACCACGATTTGATGAGGCATATCCTCGACAGGGGCGTACAAAAGACAGACCGCACAGGCACAGGTACTATCAGCGTATTTGGCTATACAATGCGCTTCGATTTGAGCGAAGGATTTCCGATGATAACTACGAAAAAAATTCACTTAAAATCTATCATTCACGAGTTGCTCTGGTTTCTCAAAGGCTCGACAAACATCGCCTATTTGAAAGAAAACGGTGTGAGTATTTGGGACGAATGGGCAGACGAAGCGGGAGAACTTGGACCCGTTTATGGCTATCAGTGGAGAAGTTGGAACTGCCCCGATGGCAAGCAAATCGACCAGATTGCAGAGGTTATTCAGCAGCTAAAAAACAGCCCCGATTCTCGCCGCATGATAGTAAGTGCTTGGAACGTAGCCGATATTGGCAAAATGAAACTGCCGCCTTGTCATTTGCTATTCCAATTTTACGTTGCCGATGGCAAACTTTCTTGCCTGATGTATCAGCGAAGTGCCGATGTATTTTTGGGTGTTCCCTTCAATATTGCTTCCTATGCCTTGCTTACCATGATGGTTGCGCAAGTTTGTGGTTTGGGTTTGGGAGATTTTGTTCATGTCTTGGGGGATGCACACTTATATTCCAATCACATCGAACAAGCAGGCACGCAGCTTTTGAGGGAGTTGCGAACTTTGCCCAAGATGACAATTAATGCAGAGGTGAAGAATATTTTTGATTTCAAGTTTGAGGA
>Ga0163144_10006221_pt1 | contig 26404 bp, 25 predicted proteins | sample OliLak19BULKMAT1_FD_123175 | JGI IMG/M metagenome (GOLD analysis project Ga0163144, IMG submission 123175) | Freshwater microbial mat bacterial communities from Lake Vanda, McMurdo Dry Valleys, Antarctica - Oligotrophic Lake LV.19.BULKMAT1 | ecosystem: Environmental > Aquatic > Freshwater >...
TGCTCGATTTCCTGCGCCGCAAAGTTCCGGAAAACTGGGCCACCTTCCGCGACACCGTCACCGATAATTTCCGCGTCATCTCGCCAAAGGATTTTCGGGTTATGGCGTGAACTGGGTATAGTATCATTCCAACATGACCGGCACCGCACCGCACCGCACATTCTTCTCGTTGACGATCACCGCGATATTCGCGACGCGTTGAGCCGCTATTTGCAAGAGAACGGGCTGAAGGTCACGCTCGCCGAGTCTGCCGCCTCTGCCAGGCGCGTCCTCAGCCAACGTGAAATCGACTTGATTATTCTCGACATCATGATGCCCGGCGAAGACGGCCTCAGTCTTTGCCGCAGCGTCAGGGAGCATCGCAAAACGCCCGTCATACTCTTGAGCGCCCGTGCCGAGGAACTCGACAAGATCGTAGGGCTCGAAGTCGGCGCCGATGATTACGTGACCAAACCGTTTAGCCCACGCGAACTCCTCGCACGTATCCACGCGGTACTGCGGCGCACGAATGAACTTCCCCCCAGTCAGCGCTCTCGCACAGGTGGGCGTGTGCGCTTCGGCGCCTGGATCCTGCACGGACCCGAACGCCAAGTGGTCGATCGCGACGGAGTTGTGGTCTCACTCAGCACAACGGAACACGCGTTGCTTGCGACATTCCTCGAACACCCCAACATCGTGCTAACCCGAGACCAACTATTGGAAAAAGTGAAAGGACGCGGCGCAGACGAAGTCTTCGACCGCAGCATCGACACCCAGATCAGCCGCCCGAGGCGCAAACTCGAAGATGATCCGCGCAACCCCAAACTCATCAAGACATCCTGGGGCGCGGGATACCTCTTTGCCGCCACGGTTGAGCCACTTTGAGCTGGCTGTCCCCTCGCACCGTTCGCGGCTGGTTTGTACTTATAGTTCTGGGCGCCCTGCTGTTATCGCAGATTGTCTCGCTGGGGTTGCTCGCCAGTCAGCAAACATTTCTGCGCTCGGCATTGCACGAGGCCGAAGCTCTCAGCCGCACGGCTGGTATCGTCTCCCTGGCGAAAGGCGCCGATGAGAAAACGCGCGAGACCATTCAACTCACGGCCAGCAGCCCAACCTTTCTCGTGCAGTTCGATCGAGAACCGCTGGTCGCGTCCAAAGACCGGAACCCGGCGCTCAGTGCGGCTCTGGCGGTTCGCCTCGAGACAAGACCTGAAAAAATCCGCGTCGCCTGGGATGCGGCAACCGGACTCCTGGTGACAACGGTCGTGCGTCACGCCGATGACATCCGCACGGTCATCATCACCCGCTCTGGAAAGCATGTCACCGGCATTCCAAGGCTACGTGACCTGCCGCCGGAGCCGCCGCTTCCACCAGAACCGCCCGCGCTGCCGCCGTTCACCGAAACTGAAACGATTTCACCGGTGTCCAATCGCCTTGATATCTCCATCGAAATGGAGCCCGCCCTCTGGCTAAACGTCACTGCCGTTCCGCCAACAGCGCCTTCGATGATGTTACCGCTGATCCTGGCCGGCGCCTTGGCAGCGCTTCTCGTTGCGATTGCAGCAATTTGGGCCGCAGGCCGGATCGCTCGCCCGATCGCAGGACTAACCATTGCCGCCGAAAAACTCGGCCGCGGCGACGCGCTTGTTCTGGCCCCTGTCGAGGGCCCGCAAGACGTCAGAGCGGCCGCCACCGCCTTCAACACCATGGCTACCCGCCTGCGCCGCCTAATCGAGGATCAACGCGCGCTCCTCAACGCCGTCAGTCACGACCTCAGAACGCCCATCGCATCTTTGCGCATCCGCACCGAACTGGTCAAAGATCCGGAACTTCAAAGCCGGATGCTGGCCTCGCTGGAAGAAATGCAACTCCTTACCGAAGCAACGCTCGCGGCCGCGCGCGGCGGTGAGTCCGGCGAACCCTCTCGCGCGGTGGACTTACCGTCCCTGATCGAAGCGGTTTGTGACGACCTGGCGGACACCGGACATCCGGTTTCGTTCACCGCACTTGCGCCCGCCCGGGTCGAAGGACGGGCCAGCGAACTTAGACGCGCCCTACGCAACCTGATCGAGAACGCCGTGCGCTATGGCAAGAGCGCGATGGTTTCAATGATTGTCGATGGCAAGTCCGCTGAAATTCATGTCGATGACGGAGGTCCCGGCATTCCCGAACACGCGTTGACACATGTCATGAAGCCCTTCGTCCGGCTCGAAGAGTCCCGCAGCACTGAAACGGGCGGCCATGGCTTGGGACTTACGATTAGCCGCGCCATTGTTGAGCGCCATTCGGGCGAACTCACCCTCACAAATCGTCAATCGGGCGGACTGCGCGCAACCATGCACTTGCCTCTTGCCTAGATTCCGTGAGCATGGGCACGATGGGGTATTAATCAAAGGACGTATCAATGGTTGCAAAGCTCATCAGCGGAAAACGCGAACTCTCGCTCACCAACCTCGCCGACCGGGTCGAGCGCGCGGCGGCAGCCTTGGCGTCAATCGGGGTTGGACGCGGCGATGGCGTGGGCATTATGCTCCGCAACGACTTCGCGTTCTTTGAAGCCGCTATGGCTGCGGGCCAACTTGGCGCCTATTCGGTGCCGGTCAATTGGCATTTCACAGTCGAGGAAGCTGCCCACATCATCACAGACTCCGGCGTCAAAGTTGTTGTGGTCCACGCGGATTTAATCGAAACGGCTCGAAATGCAGCACCGCCGGGCGTGAAGATTTTTGCAGTTGCCACGCCACTTGAAATTGCCGCTGCCTATCAGATTTCAGCGCACGACAGCGTGGTGCCGGCCAGCGCACAAGATTGGGAGGCCTGGATCGAGAGTTTCCCCCGTCGCGCCCCCACAGCGCTCGATCCGCCAGGCGCCATCATTTACACTTCTGGCACGACGGGCCGCCCCAAGGGCGTGCGCCGAAACCCGCCAACGCCGGCGCAAGCACTCGCATCGACAAAGCAGCTCGCCCGCGCCTTCGGATTGGAGGGGGTGCTGCTGCACCAGCGGCCCGAGCGCATCGTCACAGTCGTCACCGGACCAATGTATCATTCGGCGCCAAACGCCTATGGAAGCGTCTGTATCCGCGCCGGCGCCGATGTCATTTTGCAACCGCGCTTCGAGCCTGAAGAGCTTCTTCAACTCATCCAGCACTATCGCGTCACGCACCTTCACATGGTGCCCACGATGTTTGTACGCCTTTTGAAGCTTCCAGCAGACGTTCGCAAAAAATACGACCTTTCCTCACTCAAATTCGTTGTACACGCCGCAGCTCCTTGCCCGATCGACATCAAGCGTCAGATGATTGAATGGTGGGGCCCGGTGATCAACGAATACTATGGTGCCACCGAAACCGGCGCTGTCGTCTTCTGCACGTCCCAGGAATGGCTCGCCCATCCCGGAACCGTGGGCCGGCCTCAACCCGACACCACACTCGTGATCACGGACGACGCGGGCAACGAAGTGCCCGTTGGCGAACCCGGCGACGTCTACGCGCGCATGACCACCGGCAGCGATTTCACCTATCATGGCGACGACGAAAAGCGGCGAAAAGCCGAACGCAACGGTCTCATCTCTGTCGGCGACATCGGTTACGTCGATAAAGACGGATTTCTATTCCTGTGCGACCGACGCAACAACATGGTGATCTCGGGCGGCGTCAACATTTATCCGGCCGAAATCGAAGCGGAAATCCTGAAAATTCCAGGTGTTGCCGACTGCGCCGTCTTCGGCATCCCTGATCCAGAGTTTGGCGAGGCGCTATGCGCGATTATCCAACCCCAGTTGGGAATTTCATTGTCTGCAAATGAGATCAAAGAACATCTTCGCGCGCACGTGGCGCGGTACAAAGTGCCGAAAGCCGTTGAATTTCAGAATGAGCTGCCCCGCGAGGATTCCGGAAAAATCTTCAAACGAAAACTTCGCGACCCATACTGGGAGAAGGCAGGGCGAAGGATTTAAGACCTTCGCCCTTTAAACCGTGCTTGATTGAGATGATTCAGGCTTTGGCGCTCGCACGGTCCTTCATGCGCCCGTACATGTCCGCAATCGTCTTGGCCTCGGCGTTGAGCGGTTGGCCGACTTGCTTTCCGAAATCCAGGAACGCGAACAGGTGGATGTCCGCATAGGTGAACCGGTCGCCACAAATATACTGGCGGCCTGTGACCATCTTGTCGAGCCATATAAGCCGGTCTTGAGCGATCCGCTTCAATCCGTCGGCTGCTTCCGGTGCAGTTGGAATGCGATCCTTGAATAAAGGCAGACCCTGGCTGTACCTGAACCCATTCGCCAACGGCTCAACGATGTTGAGGTCTATGCGTCGCGTCCACATCCGCGTCTCGGCCTTCTCTTTGGCGTTCGTGCCAAACAGTGCAGGTTTTGGATGCGTGTCCTCAATATACTCGCAAATTGCTGTGATTTCGCTGATCGTCGTTCCATCGTCGAGCTCAAGACAAGGCATCTGGCCCGCCGTATTTTTTTGCATATACGGGCCCTGTCGGTTCTCCGCCTTCATCAGATCCACTTCAACAAGCGGTACGGTCAGCCCCTTTTCCGACAGGAACATGCGAACTGCGCGCGGGTTTGGACCCATAGAGTTATAAAATTTCATCAAAGACCTCCTCTCGTCAAAATATGTGGACGCAGTGTTGCCCATCGGGGGCCGCCTCTGTCAATCGCAACTATTGAGAAAGAATTGCTCGTGCACAGTGGCCACCCATGCAAACCCGAGCGTTCGCCCTCATCGCCGCCCTATCCGTGGTGCTGACAGCCCAGCAAGACGCCCCCCTGCGTGGGCCAGGCAAGTTCACAGCGGCCGCGTCGGGCGCCCTGTCAGGCAAAGTGTCAGGTGACGCCTCGGTGACGAATTTCAAAAATGGCAGGCGCGAGCTCTATTTTCTGCTGAACTCCGATCAAATGATGTCAGCAAACATGATGGTCAGTGCAACCATCAAGCTTCCCGCAACGGCTGGAAATTATCGCCTGACGCCGGCCGCCGCCAACGCGTTGATTCAATGGGACAACCTGACCGCACGGACTCGCCACTCAGCCCTTGCTGCCGGCTCGATCAGTTTCAAGGGCAAGGATACGCTAAGCGGAACGTTTTCCATGTCGGCCAAAGCGGGCGCCGAAACCTTGACACTGACCGGTGAATTCCAGAATGCGCCTTCAATTTCCGGCGTCGATTAGCGCAAGCGATACTCACTCTCAGAATGTAGATTGACTCGACCCGTTGCCACCATGTGCTGCAGATGGGCGAGCACCGACATTGCCGCCGCCGGGTGCAGCCTCTTGTCGACTTCCGAGTAAATGACTGAAACGAACTCGAGTATGCGCGTCATACCCCGCCGCAAACATTCTTCGATCTGCCGCTCACGCGCATGCCGGTGCTCAATCAATTGCCGGACAAAGCGCTGTGGTTGAACAATAGGATTGCCATGTGTTGGGTAATAGAAAAGGTCATCGCGCACTATCAGCTTTTCGAGGCTCGCCAGATATTGAGCCATGTCGCCATCCGGAGGCCCAATCACCGTCGTCGACCAACCCATTACATGGTCGCCACAGAAGAAGGCTTTCTCTTCGCGAAGCCCAAAACAAATATGATTTGACGTGTGCCCCGGTGTGAATACTGCGTCCACCGTCCAACCATCGCCTTTGATTTCGTCGCCGTCACGCACCAGAACGTCGGGACAAAATGCCATGTCCCCCCCCTCCTCAACGCTGACGCCCTCCAGTTTCTTGCCGCTGCCGTGTGGCCCGAAACCGTAGGTTTTTGCACCTGTGGCCGCTTTCAGCGGCGCAGCCGCAGGCGAGTGATCGTTATGTGTATGCGTGATCAAAATATGCGTGACCGACTCACCTGCGACAGCAAGCTTCAACGCTTCGACATGCTCGTCGATGAGGGGGCCAGGATCGACAATCGCGACGTGACCGCGCCCGATAATGTAAGTGCCCGTCCCATGAAACGTAAACGCGTTCGGGTTGCGTGCAAGCACCCGGCGGATCAACGGCGTAATTTCAACAGTCGTGGCGTAGACCGCATCGTAGGTCTTATCCGTCGCCAGCGCCGGAAGCGTTATGCCCAGATCAACTGCCCTAAGTGCGCTCAAGCCTGGTTCGCCGCCTTCAGTCTTTCCATGAACGCACGAATTCGTTCTGCATTCTTGCCAACGTCTGACTTACCGACGCGCGACATGGAACGGATATCCAGACGCGACCCGGCGCCTGCCGCCACAACACGAATGACAATATCGTCCTTAAAACCCCACCACGCCGTAGTGTCCGTCGCTTCAATCCGCCCTTGTTCAGGTGACACAGCACCGATCTCCCAGCCCATATCTTTTGCCACTTTCAACGCTTTCTCGAAAAGCACTGCCGGTGCCAGATCGCTCGTCAGCGGTTGAATATCGGCGTATCCCTTTTGCTGCAACGCAGGATCGGTTGTGTAATCCACCCCATTGGGTGCATCGGCACGTATCGGGGCAATCGCCACAAACACAGGCGGGTTGGCCGTATCCGTCGTGACGTCATGAATGAACGGCAAACTGTCGGCTTTCAACTTCATGCTGATGGGAAAGTAAGCAGCACCCGCCGCAATGACCAACGCCAGCACAACAGAACCTAAGCCCATCGCCGACCGGCCAACCAACGCGAGCACAAGCCAAATCACGGCCAATGCACCCGCAGCGCCGGCGGCATAAGTACCCCCGCGCATGAGTTCGAATGCATGTGGCAGGTCGACCCCGGCATGCCGGTACGCCGGCGCCGCACTCGCCACAAAGACTGCCGCCAAAACAGCCGCAACAAGCGCCAGGCGCCCGATCAACCCACTCATAGAAGTCTCCCCATGGCCTGAAGTCAGGCGGTCGGCAGTTTGTAGGTCTTGAACTGTTCGCGCAAGGTCACTTTCTGTATCTTGCCGGTCGCCGTCAGCGGTATTTCGGTCACAAATGCGACGTCGTCAGGTGTCCACCACTTGGCAATCTTGCCTTCAAGATATTTGAGGACCTGCTCCTTTGTGACGTTTTCGTTGGGTTTGCGGACGATGATCAGCAGCGGCCGCTCGTCCCATTTTGGGTGATGAATGCCAATAACTGCCGCCTGTGATACCCCGGGGCAGCCCACGGCGATATTCTCGACATCTATCGACGAAATCCATTCGCCCCCCGACTTGATCACATCCTTGGCGCGATCGGTAATTTGCATAAAGCCAAATCCGTCCAAAGTAGCAATATCGCCCGTATCGAACCAGCCGTCTGTGTCCAAAATCGAGTCCGAACCGTGACGCCCGCCTTCGCCTTTGAAATACGAGCGCGACACGGCGGGTCCGCGTACCAAAAGGTGTCCGAACTTCACACCGTCATGCGGCAAATCTTTCCCGTCATCGTCCGTAATTTTCATTTCGACGGTAAACATGGGCCGCCCCTGTTTGGACTTGATCTTCAATTGTTCGGACCACGGCAAATTTTCCATGCCTGACTTGAACGAACCAATTGTCCCCACCGGCGACATCTCGGTCATGCCCCATGCGTGCATGACTTCAACTTCGTACTTCTTCTCAAACGTTTCGATCATCGATGGCGGACAGGCTGATCCACCGATCATCACTTTGCGCAAGTAGGGAAGTTTCAGGCTATTTGCCTCCATATGCGCCAACAGCATTTGCCAAACCGTAGGCACGGCGGCGCTGATGGTGACCTTCTCGCTATCCAGAAGTTCGTACACCGACGGGCCATCAAGCTTGGCTCCCGGCATCACCATTTTCGTGCCGTTCATCGGGCACGCAAATGTTGTTGCCCACGCATTGGCATGAAACATGGGAACCACCGGTAGCAACGTGTCGGTAGACTTGGCGCCAACGCAATCAGACGTGTTCACCGCCAATGCGTGCAACACGTTCGAACGATGCGAATACAATACACCTTTGGGATTCCCCGTTGTTCCCGATGTATAGCAAAGGCCGGCCGCCGTATTCTCGTCGAACTTTACCCACCGGAAATCGTCATCGACATCAGACACCAGGTCCTCGAAGGCGACGGCATTGCGTAACGTGGTTTGCGGCATATGTGCGTTGTCAGTCAAAATAACAAACGCCTCGACGCAATCGATCTGCTTGGCAATTTTCTCCAACAGCGGCACGAACGTCAGATCGACAAAGATCATCCTGTCTTCAGCGTGATTGACGATATAGGTGATCTGCTCCGGAAAAAGCCGCGGATTGATCGTATGACACACGGCCCCAATCCCCATGATCCCATACCAGGCCTCAAGATGCCGGCCGGAGTTCCAGGCCAGCGTCCCGATGCGGTCCCCCAGCTTGATCCCGCGCCGCGTCAACGCCTTGGCGACACGTCGCGCACGCGAATGAATTTGTCCGTAATTGCTCCGCAGAATTGGACCCTCTACAGAGCGCGTGACAACTTCACGCTCTCCATGAAAGCGTGCGGCGTGGTCCAGAATTTGTGGCACAACAAGGGGCCAGTCCTGCATAGAGCCAAGCATGTCTATCCTCCAAGATATCTGGACCGACCATATGGGTATCTGTCAGGCCCGACAATACGAACCCTTTGATAAGGCCGGTTCAACATGTGGAATTGAACCGGGGGTGACCTTCCGCTTTCGAATGGCCAAGCCTGCACCTGTCCGTTGCGGAACCGTCAATATGCCCTTGACCAACCCCAGTCACGCGACGTCGAATCCCTCATCCACTCCTACACGAACCTGGCAAGGCACCAGGAAGTCGGCCCCCACATCCTCGAACGCGGCAAGGGAATCTATATCTACGACAGCCACGGAAAAGACTTCATCGACGGGCTCGCAGGGCTTCGGTGCGTAAGCCTTGCATACAGCGAGGAACGCCTGGTCGAGGCCGCCGCACGCCAAATGCGCGAACTTCCATTTTCCCACATCTTTGCCGGCCGCAGTCATGAACCCGCCCCTAGAACTGGCTGAGCGTCTCAAGGAAGTCGCCGTTGAAACTCTGAAAATGTATGAAGAGCGCAACACTCTGGCGCATGTACGGCGCGTTTCTTCAACATTCTTGAAGCGGCTTCACGCCTTGCGTGAGCATCCGCTCGTAGGCGAAGCAACAGGCATAGGCTTGTTGGGCGGCATTGAACTCGTGGCGGACAAGACCACAAAGCTGAACTTTCCGCCCGCAAAGGCTGTTGGGCAGACATGCGCGAATTTCGCTCAAGACGAAGGCCTGTTGGTCCGCGCGCTGTTGTCCGATCGCGTCGCCTTCTGCCCGCCGCTGATCATCACCGAGGCCGAAATCGATGAAATGTTCGATCGCTTCGTTCGCGCGCTCGACAAAACCGAAGCATGGGTGCGCCGGGAAGAGTTGAGAGCGCCGTAGCTTTGCTAGCACCCGGAAACATAACTGAGTGACGCGGAGAACGCGTCAATAATTTCACACGAAGCCACGAAGGCTTCACGAGGCTGGCGCAAAATCGACGGATGGTCTGTGTATACACAAACGCATGCATACGTGCATATAAGGGAAAAAGACCGTTATATTTCAATCTGTTAAGCCCTAAAAAACCACCTGAGAAATCTACATGTATGCATGCAGTCGTTGTAAGCCGAGGCTGAGGCGCGGGGTGCGCGCGCCGTCAGATTTCGCGCACATTCTCACCCGTCCCCCACTTGCCGGGCAGGGTTGCCCGATCTATTCAAACTTCAAGTCGCAGCTGACCATCGCCCTATTTTAGAGCGATGCCAGAAGCATGGAACATATACAGAACTATTTTGCCGCGTCAACCTGAATTTTCAAACCGTGCGCGAACGCAGCGTCAGCGTCTGTATCTGCCAAATGTGAGGCCGGGTATTAAAGAGGAAAGAATTTCACCGCGAAGCCGCGAAGGAAGCAAAGAAGAAAGTGGTGGGCGCGCCGCGCCGAACAACTTATCACCCGGCTCGCTGCGCCCGCTTTGTAATTTACGTTGCGTCCTTCGCGGCTTCGCTGTGAAATTCCTTACTTCTTGCCAACCTCGAATCGGACAAGTCTGCATCAGCAATCCTTGATAGTGGGTGCTAGGCAAACGCCTTGAGAAAAAACGCGACTGAGTTTTTCACCGAACGCTCAATCTCGCTATCGGGAATTTCCACCAGCAAGCCGCACAATTGATGGAGGTGAAATGGCGCCTTCACAATCGACATAAACAACATCGCAGCTGCAATGGGATCGTCGACCGCAAGTTTTTTTTCCCGATGCGCCTGTTTGAGATACTCGGCGAGTTTCGCGATGTGACGCTGGGGACCGTTCTCGAAGAATATCCGGCCCACGTCCGGCACCCGCTCAGCCTCGCGGAAGATGACGCGCTGCATGGCGACGGCGCGCGGTGACGTGATCATGCGCAGGAATACGCGGCCGTACTCCGTCAGCACGACACGTGGATCATGTCCCTGCCCATGCTCCGGCAGCGCCACACCGCCCATGCTGTTGCAATGAGCCAACAGAATTGCGGCGAACAATTCCGTCTTGCTCGCGAAATAACTGTAGACAGTGCGCTTTGAGACATCAGCCTTGGCGGCAATGGCGTCCATGCTCACCGGTTCATAGCCGTGCTCAAGAAACAACTCCGCTGCCGCGAAAAGAACAGCGTTGCGCTTGGGATTGTCGGCGTCCAGCGCCTCCGCGAGCGCAGGACCCGAACGGACTTTGGCTTGACTCTTTTTCATCGGCCTCTACACTACACTGTGTAGTTTACCGGGAAGTTGCCGCGCTGTCAAAGCGCGTGTACCACCGTTGGGGTGTTCAAGGGGGAAGAACGTGGGGAACACAACCGCAGCACAGATGAACTCCACCGACCGTGTGGCTTGGGTCATTGCCAGGATCATTGTCTTTTTCCGCTGGCCGATCGTGCTCGCCGGCATCGCCTCGGTACTCGCAGCCGGTTACGGCGGCCAGTTCCTGGGCTTCTCCAACAACTACCGGTACTTCTTCTCGGACGACAATCCTCAGTACAAAGCCTTTACCGAGATTCAAAATGTTTACTCCAAACGCGACAGTCTGATTTTCGTCATTCGCCCCCATGACGGAAACGTATTCACCCAGAAAACATTGGGTGCTGTTCGTTGGTTGTCGGACGAAAGCTGGAAACTTCCCTTCGTAATACGCGCGGACTCGATTGCAAATTATCAACACACGGAAGCCACCGCCGACGACCTCACTGTCGCCGATTTAGTCAAGGATGCGTCGATCCTCGACCAAGCGGGCCTTGATCGTGTAAGAAACATCGCCGTCAACGAACCGTTGCTCAAGAACCGGATCATCGCGCCGGATGGTCATGCCACCGGCGTTGCCATGACAATGGTATTGCCCGACAAGAGCCCGGTCGAGGCGTCCGTTGCGATGAAGGCGGCTCGCGGCCTGCTCGCACAATTCCAAACGCGATATCCGGAAATCGAAATCAGACTGTCAGGGTCCGTCGCCCTCTCGAACGCCTTTGGCGAAGCCACTCAGGCCGACATCACCACCTTGGTGCCGCTGATGTACTTGGTGGTGGCGCTCACGTCATTGGTACTCTTGCGTTCGTTCAGCGCCATGGCCTGCGTCATGATCGTGCTGACGATGGCCACCGTCGCCGCCATGGGCTTGGCCGGCTGGCTTCACATGACACTCACCCCACCCTCAGCCCTTGCTCCTGTGATCATACTAACGCTGGCGATCGCAGAGAGCGTGCATGTCATTCACAATTTCCTTCACGAAATGCGGCTTGGCCGCACTCAGTTTGAAGCCGTGATCGAGTCCACACGCGTTAATTTCGGCGCCATCACGCTCACCAGTGTGACCAATGCGATCGGATTTCTATCGCTCAATGCAGCAGACGCACCCCCTTTCCGCGATCTCGGCAATATCGTTACGCTGGGCGTTCTGACAACCTGGGTCTATGCGCTGATATTCTTACCAGCTCTTCTGTCGATCCTACCCATACGTACGCGGGTCAACATCGTTGGTGACGAAGGCGGAGGCTTCATGCGCTTCCTCGCCAACTTTGTTATCATTCTTCGCATTCCTCTGGCGGTGGTGCTAACCAGCGTGACGGTTTACCTCGGCCTTCAAATCCCAAAAATCGAACTCAACGACCAATTTGTGAATTGGTTTGACCGTTCCGTCGAATTCCGTCGCGACACCGACTTTATGCTCGAACACCTCACCGGCATCTACACCATCGACTATTCGATCAAGTCGGGAGAAGCCAACGGTGTGACCGAACCGGCATTCCTTCAAAAGGTGGAGGACTTCGCCAACTGGGCCCGCACGCAAACGAATGTTTTGCACGTGGTTTCGATCACCGACATTATGAAGCGGTTGAACAAAAACCTGAACGCGGACGATCCCGCGTTCTATCGCCTGCCCCATGACCGCCAGCTCGGGGCGCAATATCTCCTGCTCTACGAAATGTCGTTGCCACTGGGCCTGGATCTCAACGACCAGATAAACGTCGACAAGTCGGCGACGCGCGTGACAATTACATTGAAGGGCGTCGTCTCGGCCGTAGACACGCGGGCCTTCAAGGCAAGTGCCGATGCGTGGATTGCGGCGAATATTCCCACCAGCAAGGGTACAGAAGGTGCCAGCCCTGCCGTCATGTTTTCCTTCATCGCCCAGCGAAATATCGACGCAAACCTGTTCGGAACGGGCTGGGCGATGCTGGCTATCTCAATCTGCCTCATCGTTCCTTTCCGTTCTGTCCGGCTGGGTCTGATCAGTCTCATCCCAAACTTTGTTCCCATCATCATGACCTTCGGCGTTTGGTACTTTCTGGTTGGCAGATTGGGGATGGCGTCGTCCGTCGTTACGGCGACCAGCCTGGGAATCGTGGTTGATTCAACGATACATATTCTGTCGAAGTATATTCGGGGCCGGCGCGAGTTGGGGTACACACCCGAAGATGCCGTGCGATACGCGTTCTCGACCGTGGGTCCGTCTCTGTGGATTCTGACCGTGGCGCTGATTTTGGGTTTCCTGGTGTTGGCGCTCTCCCCGTTTGAGGTCAATCGAGCCATGGGCCTTCTGACGGCGATCTGTATTGCCTTTGCCATCATTGCAGACTTTTTCCTGTTGCCGCCACTTCTGATGTTCGTCGATAGACGACAGCGTGACAAAGCGCTGGTACCTGCTCCAGCCGAATGAGGACCTTCATGCGCAAACTGATTTTCGCAGCACTCGTAGCATTCGTATCCTCCAGCCCGGCACTTGCCGAAACGCCCGAGCAACGGGGACTGGCAATCACCAAGGAAGCGCAAAAGCGCAGCGAGGGCTGGGTCGATTCCAAGGTCGAAATGAAGATGATCCTGGAAAACAGTCAGGGCGAGAAGAGCGAGCGCAACATGCGTCTTCGTGCGCTGGAACTGATTTCCGACATCGACGGAGACAAATCTCTCACCTATTTCCTCTCGCCGGCCGATGTGCAAGGAACGGCTTTGCTGTCCTTTACCCACTTCACGACCCCCGATGACCAGTGGCTGTTTCTTCCCGCGCTCAAGCGCGTCAAGCGCATTGCCTCTGCAAATAAATCCGGCTCGTTCGTCGGCAGCGAGTTTGCGTTTGAAGATTTACTTGCCCAGGAAGTGCCGCGGTTCACCTACAAATATTTGCGTGACGAACCCTGCCCCACAGACGAAGCCAAGGCGCTGTCATGCTTTGTCATCGAGCGCTTTCCGACCTACGAGAATTCAGGCTACACCCGCCAAATCGGGTGGACGGACAAGAAGGAGTTCCTGGTTCGCAAACTGCAGTACTTCGACCGCAAATCCGAGCACTCCAAGACACTGCACTTTGCCGAGTATCGTGCCTATCAGGGTAAATTCTGGCGCGCCCACAAGCTTGTGATGGAAAATCACCAGACGGCAAAAAAAACAACCCTGTCATTCTCCAATTTTGAGCTGAATGCCAAAGTCGATCAGACGGAATTCGACCCAGACGCGCTCGGCCGTTTGAGATAGAGTGAAGGGTCACTGGGGGCAGTTTCATGCGTAGGGCAGCATTAGTCGTCTTTGCAATGGCGTGGACTGCCGCTGCCCAAGCCACGCCCATCGACGTCTCGGGTTACGTCGCGGCTGAAGTCCGCATCTTTCCTGCCGAAGCCAAATTCGCCCGTCAGCACGAGAATGCTTTCAGCCCGTCGATGGCGTTGCAACCGGAGATGAGATGGAAGCCGGACGGCGAGAACACCCTGACTATTATCGCCTTCGGCCGCGTTGATGCCGACGACAGCGAACGGACGCATTGGGACATTCGCGAAGCCAACTGGCTCTACAACGCCGGCGATTGGGACTTGCGCATCGGACTGGGCAAGGTCTTTTGGGGTGTCGCCGAGTCGCGCCATCTCGTGGACATTATCAACCAGTCGGACCTCGTTGAATCACTCGATGAAGAGGACAAGCTGGGTCAACCCATGGCCAATCTGAACGTCATTACCTGCATTGGCACCTGGAGCGCGTTCGTTCTGCCTTATTTCAGGGAACGGACATTTGCAGGCTCCGATGGCCGCCCGGGCCTTCCCCTGCCCTTCGACGAAAATCTCGCGACCTTTGAGTCCTCGGACAAAGAGCGCCACGTCGACTACGCCCTTCGTTGGCAGGAACGTCTCGGCGATATTGACGTCGGCCTTTCCCATTTCCACGGCACGGGGCGAGAACCGCGCTTGATGCCAACTCTGACTCCGTCCGGACCCGTCTTTGCACCCCACTACGACCAGATCGACCAGACAGGTTTGGATATTCAGGCAACTCTCGATGCCTGGCTGTTAAAGCTGGAAGCCATTGTGCGATCGGGCCAAGGCGAAACCTTATTCGCCGCAACAGCCGGATTTGAATACACTCTCTACCAGCTGTTTGAGACCACCTATGACCTGGGCCTCATCGCCGAGTACCATCACGACGGTCGAGGCAGCGATGCCCCGTTTACGGTGTTTAACAACGACATCATGGCCGGAACCAGATTGGCCCTTAACGACCAGGACGACACGGCGGTGCTGATGGGCGCAATCCTCGACGTGGAAACCCAAACCACTTTGGCGACCATAGAATTCTCGACGCGTCTGGCGGATGGGTGGAAATTGGAAATGGAAGGCCGCATCTTCCCTTATGTGGCTAACGGCAGCGTCGAATCGAACTCCGAGCGCGAGCATACCTTCGAACTGCGCGTCCTCAGATACTTTTGAAATACCCGCGCAAATTCTTGAAACCTGCGCGCCGCCATGCTCTTTTCCGCTCCCATGAACAACCCAACCACACCCTTGAGCATCCTGCCTGACTTTGCCAACGTGCAAGTCTTGTGCGTCGGCGATGTCATGCTCGATCACTTCGTCTACGGCAGCGTCGAGCGCATTTCGCCCGAGGCGCCCATTCCGGTGCTGAAAGTCAGCCGGGAAACTCTGATGCTGGGAGGCGCGGGCAACGTGGTACGAAATGTGGCCGCCTTAGGCGCGCACGCCACTCTGATTACCGTGATCGGCGATGACGAGCCCGGCCTCGCCATTTCCAGGTTGATCAAAGCGGAGTCCGGCCTCGACGCCTCGCTCATCATCGTGCCCGGCCGCCAAACCTCGGTGAAAGTGCGGCACATCGCGGGCAATCAGCAAATGCTCCGCACGGATCGAGAGACCGCCGAGCCGATACCCACCGAGCATGAAGACCGGATATGTGCGGCCTTTGAAGGCGAACTCGCCAGCGCCCATGTCGTCGTGTTGTCGGACTACGCCAAGGGCGTGCTGACCCCACGCGTCATCAAGCGGATTTGTGCGGCAGCACGCGCTCAAGGAAAATTGGTCATCGCCGACCCCAAGCATGTGGACTTCGACATTTATCGCGGCGTCCACATTCTGACCCCCAATAGCAAGGAACTCGCCGCCGCTGCGGGCGTACCAGTCTCCGACGACCAATCCGTCGAGCGCACTGCAACAGTTATGCTCCAGCGTACGCACTTGGATGCGCTTCTGGTCACGCGCTCCGAACGCGGCATGACTTTGCTGGAGCAAGGCAAACCGGCTTTGCATTTGGCCACCGAAGCCCGCGAAGTCTATGACGTCTCTGGTGCCGGAGATACGGTCATCGCCGCATTCTCGGTTGCCATCGGCGCAGGCCTCTCACTTGCCAACGCGGCCGAACTCGCAAACACCGCCGCCGCCATTGTCGTCGGCAAAGCCGGAACGGCCGTCGTGCGCGCCAGCGAACTGGCCCAGGCACTGAAAGCGGACAAACTGCGTGGCGCTGAGGCAAAAGTCAGGACTCTGGAGGCGGCACTCGATCAAGTCGCAACCTGGCGCGCGCGCGGCCTGAAAACCGGATTCACGAATGGATGCTTCGATCTCATTCATCCAGGTCACGTCTCGTTGCTCAAGCAGGCGCGGGCTTCCTGTGACCGCCTTATCGTGGGTTTGAACACGGATGCGTCGGTCAAAGGGCTCAAAGGACCCGGCCGCCCAATCAATTCCGAAATGGCCCGGGCCATCGTGCTTGCAGCGCTTGAAAGCGTGGATCTTGTCATTTTATTCGACGATCAAACCCCGATCAAACTCATCCAGGCCATTCGGCCCGATGCCCTGGTCAAGGGCGCGGACTATACGCGCGAGCAAGTCGTCGGTGGAGACTTCGTCACCTCTTATGGCGGGCGAATCGTGCTGGCCGAACTGACGCCGGGACAAAGCACGACAAGCATTGTCGATCGTATGGCAAGGCCCAAACCATGATCTTGATTACCGGCGGCGCAGGGTTTATCGGTTCAAATGTCGCTGCCCATCTGGCGAACCAAGGCGAAGCTGTCGCCATCTGCGACCGCTTCGGCAACGGCGGCAAGTGGCGCAACGTTTCGAAATTGAACCTCGCCGATATCATTGAGCCGGAAGAAACCCTCGGGTGGATCGAGCAACACAAAAAAGTACTGACTGCTATCGTGCACATGGGCGCGATTTCGTCGACCACCGAAACGGATGTCGACCTGATCCTGCGCGAAAACTACCGCGCCTCCCGCAATTTGTGGGAGGCAAGCGTCGCGGCAAACTTGCCCTTCATCTACGCATCGTCTGCCGCGACCTATGGCGACGGTGCCGTAGGTTTTGACGACGACAATGCGCTCGAGGCACTGGCGAGATCAAAGCCACTGAACCCCTATGGCTGGTCGAAATTATTGTTCGACCAGTTTGTCGCCAATCAATGCCGCCAAAAGCAGAGGACGCCACCTCAGTTCGCGGGCCTTCGCTTTTTTAACGTCTATGGACCAAACGAGTACCACAAGGGCAGCATGAAAAGCGTCGCCGCCCACATGTACCCGCAGGCCTCGGCCGGTGCGCCCGTCACTCTTTTCCGCTCCCACAATCCGGCCTATCCCGATGGCCGGCAGAAGCGGGATTTCATCTACGTGCGCGACTGCTGCGAAGTTATTTCCTGGTTGATCCGCTCGCCAAAAGTCAGCGGGCTTTTCAATGTCGGCACGGGTCAGGCAAGAACGTTTCTGGATCTCGCCAACGCGCTCTTCGCCGCCCTCAATCGCAAGGCCAAAGTAAACTTCATCGACACGCCGGAAGACATTCGCGACAAGTATCAGTACTTCACCCAAGCCAACATGAGCCGCCTTCGGGCCGCAGGCTACAGCAAGCCCTTCACTTCACTCGAAGATGGCGTAGCCGCTTATGTGCATGACCACCTCGCCACGCCTGACCCCTACCGTTAACGCTCAACAAGCTCCAAGTCCGCCGGCGAATTGATATTGCGAAAAACGCGCTGGTCCGCAAAGTCGACGGCGCGGGCGCCGCAGGCGTCGAACACCAAATGCGTTCGCGGAAGCTCTGCAAGCCGAAGCGCGTCGAGCACGCCCGGTAAAATCTTGGCGCGCATAATACAAACGAGCGGTTCCTCACCCGCGCTGGTTCGAGCATAGGCGCCCGCAGCGTCAAGACACGACGCGCGCAGCACCTCATAAACTTCCGCCTTGAGAAGTGGCATATCGCACGGCGCGAAGGCCACCAGATCATCGCCATCAAAGGCCGCAAGTCCTGCTGCAATCCCCGCCAGCGGTCCTTTACCCACATAGGCAGGCAATGCGGGACACAGTGGCAGGCCTAATCTCTCGTAGCCCACTCCGGTGGCGGCCTCGATCATCACCTGATCGCAAAATCCGGCGAGCATCTGACTGACGTGCGATGCCAGCGGCTTGCCGGCAAGTGGAACAAGCCCTTTCGGCCGTCCGCCGAAGCGGCTGCTGGCGCCGCCCGCGAGCACGACTCCGATCATGGCTTTGCACTCAACAGTTCGACACCCTTGCGCACCAAGGGTTCAAGCCCCGCGCCGCCTGAACTCAGGTGCGCAATGATGCCGGCCCGCATGCGGGGTTCCCAGAATTTCTTCAGATGATCGGCGATGGCGGCGGGTGCATCGGCTTCGCCCTGGGCCTTAAAGAAGGCGCCAATCTGGTTGGCCATCATCACGAGTTTTTCAGGAGGCATTGCCGATGCGCCTTGCGTGGGTGAAAACTTCAAGCCCGTCGTCGCGCACGATGCCCACCACGGTGATACAAGCAGCGTCTGCCTCGCGCAGCGCCAGCGCAGTCGGCGCCGAGACGGCGGCAAGAACTGGCGCGCCCATCACGGCCGCTTTCTGCACGAGTTCGACCGAGACGCGGCTGGTCATCAATAGCACACCGTCGCAGGCCTTGCGCCCCGAGTGCACGAGCGCGCCCGCAAGCTTGTCGAGCGCGTTATGCCGGCCCACGTCTTCGCGCACGGCGACAACGCCCTCGCCGCGGACGTAGAAGCCCGCTGCATGGACAGCGTGCGTTTCGGCGTTGAGCTTTTGCAACGACGCCATCGCGCGCATGGCGCCGACGATCTCGTCTGCCGCAAGCGTGAGATTGACCGTGACGCGTGGCAAGGGCGGCACCGCTGCAGCGATGCTTTCCACGCCGCACAAGCCGCAACCCACGGGCCCGGCGCGATGGCGCCGGCGGCTGACAAGCGTTTCGCGGTTGCGGGGAGTGAGCGTCATGCGCAGTTCGATGCCGCGCTCGACCTCGACGATGCCCAGTTCTGCAATCTCCTCGCGCGCGGCGATGATGCCGTCATTGAGCGAAAATCCGAGGGCGAAATCTTCCAAATCGGCGGGGCTTGCCATCATCACGGCTTCCGTGCCGCCGTCATAGACGAAGGCGACGGGGACTTCGGCGGGAAGCGCGCGCATCGAAGGCGTGAGTACTTTGCCGCGCCAGGCGACGCCGTCGAACGCGACTGAAGCCTTGAGCTTCATTCGCCTGGGACCGGCTCGGCGATGCGGCGGCTGCGGCGCGAAAGCGCGTCGTAGTCTTGCTGCCATTCGCTGGGGCCGTTCGAGGGCGAGACTTGCACGGCGGTGACTTTGTATTCGGGACAGTTCGTGGCCCAGTCGGAAAATTCGGTCGTGACCACGTTGGTTTGCGTTTCGGCGCGGTGGAAGGTTGTATAGACCACGCCGGGCGCAACGCGCTCCGTGATGGCGGCGCGCAGACTGGTGTCGCCTTCGCGGCTGGCGAGTTTGACCCAGTCGCCGTCCTTGACGCCGCGCTGCTCGGCGTCGTGCGGGTGGATCTCGAGCACGTCTTCCTCGTGCCAAATCGTGTTTAGCGTGCGCCGCGTCTGGATGCCGACGTTGTATTGCGACAGCACGCGGCCTGTAGTGAGCAACAAAGGAAAACGCGGGCCAACCTTTTCGTCCGTCGGCACATATTCTGTAATCATAAAGCGGCCTTTGCCGCGCACGAAGCCACCCTCGTGCATGACCGGCGTTCCTTCGGGGGCGGCTTGATTGCAGGGCCATTGGATCGAACCCAAGGCATCGAGCTTTTCGAACGACACACCGGCGAAAGTCGGCGTCAGGCGCGCGATTTCGTCCATGATCTCGCGCGCGTGCGTGTAGTGCATTTTGTAACCGAGCGCGTTCGCGAGCATCTGCGTGATCTGCCAATCCTCAAAGCCGTTGCGCGGGGTCATCACTTTGCGCACGAGTTGGATGCGGCGCTCGGCGTTGGTGAAGGTGCCGTTCTTTTCCAGAAAGGTCGAACCCGGCAGAAAGACGTGCGCGTAGTTCGCGGTCTCGGTGAGGAAAAGATCGTGGACGACAACACACTCCATCGCGGCGAAGGCGGCGGCGACGTGTTTTGTGTTCGGGTCCGACTGCAGAATATCTTCGCCCTGAATGTAGATGCCCATAAAGTGGCCATCGAGTGCGGCGTCGAGCATGTTGGGGATGCGCAAGCCTGGCTCGTGGTCGAGCGGCGCTTTCCACAACGTCTCGAACATTGAGCGCGCCGCGTCGTCGGAGACATGGCGATAGCCCGGCAGCTCGTGCGGGAACGAGCCCATGTCGCAGGCGCCTTGCACGTTATTTTGTCCCCGTAACGGGTTGACCCCAACGCCCGGGCGGCCAATATTGCCCGTCGCCATGGCGAGATTGGCGATGGCCATGACGGCGGTGGTGCCCTGGCTGTGTTCGGTGACACCAAGGCCGTAATAGATCGCAGCGTTGCCGCCCGTCGCGTAGAGGCGTGCGGCGCCCCGGATCGCAGCGGCGGAAACGCCGGATAACTCTTCGATGGCTTCGGGGCTGTTCTGTGGCAGGGCCACGAAACTCGCCCAGGCGTCGAAGGCATCGGACTCGCAGCGTGTGCGGACGAATTCCTTATCGACCACGCCTTCGGTGACGATCACGTGGGCAAGCGCGGTGAGAACGGCAACGTTCGTGCCGGGCAGCAGCGGCAGATGATAATCGGCCTCGACATGCGGCGTGCGCACCAGGTCGATGCGGCGCGGGTCGATGACGATGAGCCTGGCGCCTTCGCGCAGGCGCTTTTTCATGCGCGAGGCGAAGACCGGATGACCGTCGGTGGGATTGGCACCGATGACGACGATGACGTCGGCGTGCTCGACGCTGTCGAAGTCCTGCGTGCCGGCCGAGGTGCCGAAAGTGGTCTTCAGGCCATAACCGGTGGGCGAATGGCAGACGCGGGCGCAGGTGTCTACGTTGTTGTTGCCCAACGCGGCGCGCACCAGTTTTTGGACCAGGAACGTTTCTTCGTTGGTGCAGCGCGAGGAGGTCACGCCGCCGACGGCAAGGCGGCCGTACTTGGCCTGGATGCGTTTGAATTCGGACGCGGTGTGCGCAATCGCTTCGTCCCAGGAAACCTTGCGCCAGGGCTCGTCAATTTGTGTACGGATCATCGGCTCGAGCACGCGCTCGCGATGGGTGGCATAGCCCCAGGCAAAGCGTCCCTTGACGCAGGAATGGCCGTGGTTGGCCTTGCCGTCTTTGTGCGGCACCATGCGCACGAGTTCTTCGCCGCGCATCTCGGCCTTGAAGGCGCAGCCGACGCCGCAATAGGCGCAGGTCGTGACGACTGAATGTTCAGGCACGCCGATCTCGATCACCGATTTCTCGCTCAGGGTCGCGGTCGGGCAGGCTTGCACGCAGGCGCCGCACGACACGCATTCAGACTCCAAAAACGACTCCGACATGCCGGCGGAGACTTTGGATTCAAAGCCGCGCCCTTCGATCGTCAACGCGAACGTACCTTGCGTTTCCTCGCACGCCCGCACGCAGCGCGAGCAGACGATGCACTTCGCCGGATCGAAGGTGAAGTACGGATTGGACTCGTCTTTCACGGCAGCCAGATGGTTGTCGCCCGCGTAGCCATAGCGCACGTCCCGCAAGCCCACCGCGCCCGCCATGTCCTGCAATTCGCAATCGCCGTTCGCGGCGCAGGTCAAGCAATCGAGCGGATGGTCGGAGATATAGAGCTCCATCACCTCGCGCCGCAGCTCCTTCAGCAGCGGCGTCTGCGTGCGTACCTTCATGCCGGCCGCAACCGGCGTCGTACACGAAGCGGGCGTGCCCGCGCGGCCCTCAATCTCGACCAGACACAACCGGCACGATCCGAACGCCTGAACGCTGTCGGTGGCGCAGAGTTTCGGCACCCCGATCCCCGCTTCACGCGCGGCCCGCAGGATTGAGGTACCTTCAGGCACCGTGATCGCGACACCGTCGATGGTCAGGCTAACATGGTGCTCGCCCTTTGACGGTGGGGTACCCAGATCCTGTTCTGCGACCAGTGTCATGACGCCATCTTAGCTCCCTCAGCAGCCGTCCGGTCTATGTTGAATTGTGGGGGTCTACACCCCCTATTGCGTGCAAAGCTTGCAATAAGTTCCCTGCCAATTTTGAAACCGCCGAAAATCATGCGTCCTGCAATCCTCATATGTTGCGACAACGGCACATCAAGAATTCTGCGTCTCCCAATGAAGGAGGGAGAGTACCCCCCCCCCGTCACCCCCCGTTTTTGCATGCAAAGCTTGCAATAAGCCCCCTCACTAACCAACAAACCCGCGCAAATTGATTTTCCAAACACAAATTCTGCGGCGGCCTGACGCATGATTTTGAATCGATAATTGATGCTGGAAGCATAACAATTGTCGTCTTAGAAAATCACTCAGAGTTATAAGAACAACTATAGAACAAATGTTGAAAAGTCAAGCCAGTGCCGGCAACTTCTCGTCCAGAAAAAATTTGTCATGGCCGGTTCACGGCCCAGCTATGACGAATTTTGGGTGGCACGCCCCACAAAGTCCTCCGGGAAATGCGTCAACGCGCTCATGACCGGATACGGCGTGAAGCCGCCGAGGGCGCAGAGCGAGTCGCGTTGCCTTCAAATTTCTTCAGCCAAAATTCTCGCCGGGTGACCGGTGTAGTCGCAAACTTGCAGCTTTTGTGCCGGTGCCAAAAGCAGCCGTGCACGAAAACGACTGCTCGATACCGTGCAAATACCAAGTCTGGCTTACCCGGGAGATGTGTAGAGTGTAGCCGATATCTGACACCCCGCCGAAATAGAGCCGACCGCAACATCATTTCCGGTCCAGTATTCTTAAACCGAATGCGTGACATCATTTTGGAGCGTGTCGACAGATCCACATCGTCCGTCAATTGAAATCCTCCTGGACAATTCAGAATTTCTGGGCGAATAACTCCCATGACGTAACTTGGGATTTGTTCGCTATTTCGGCGGAACAGCTCATTGAAAAACTCCCCAAAGAGTTTGACCGCTGGAAAGCACACTCCAAGCGGTGAACTCCATTTTGTTGGCACCCAGAGAATAGTTCCTAGTCAAACTACCCGCCCAACTTGAACCTTGAACCTGATCAGCAAGCGTGCCGTAACGAATATGGGGTCAGAGTGGATTTCTTCTCCACCATGGTCTAGCCTTGCGCACTTCAAACATGCCCACTCAAGCAGCGCTACCATGGCAAGGCTCGGCTGCTATCGGCGGCTGGGCCATGGGAGACGAGCGCTTCCGCCGCCGCATCGCCAGGGCCGCTGAGCGCCGCGCCACGCCGCTGCCTAAGGGACGCAAGGCCGGGAATGCAAAGAAGGACAAGCGCCAGATGGACCTGCTGTGACGACACTCGACTGCTAGAATGCCGGAAGGCGCGAGGCTTGGGTGGGCCGGAAAAGGAAATCCACTATGACCCCGTTTCTTAAACTGCTGTCATGGACCAATGTGTGGAATTCATGAACAAAATTGTATTGCCGGGGTGCACTACGGGTGTTTGTTGGGCTCGATGCCATAGACTCTTTCTGCGGCTGTCTACATGTCGCTTCGTCAAGCAACGCGCCCCGCTGCACGAACAGCGTTGCGGCGCGGCTTGAAAACCAAGTCAATTTCGACATCCCGGTCGAGCTTACCAAGAATTCCTATCAGGCGGTCTAGCGTGAAGCGGCGCAGCTGAGCATTTCGGATGCGAGAGAATTCGGAATGAGCAATGCCGGTCAGTTTCCCGGCATCGCGCGTCGAAAGCTTTCGCGAGTCGAGTGTGCGGATAATCTTTGCAGCGATAATCGCGCGTGCTTGTTCCAATCCTGCATTGGCGCGGCCAAAGTCGCGGTAAACATTCCCACTGCCTCGCACCAGTTCGAATTTGCCGTCCTTCATGTCAAAGCATCCTTCAATCGTTTAAGCCTCTCGCGTATGAGACCGACGTCCATCTTTGGCGTTTTGACACCCGTTTTCGATTTCTTCTGGAACGCGTGGATTACCCAAATGTCCACGTCGATCTTGACGGCATAGATGGCCCGAAAAGCGTCGCCCCGATGCCGCAAAGCAATTTCGAAAACGCCGCCGTCAACACCTTTGAGCGGTTTGGCTTTTCCAGAGTGCTGCCCCTCGGCGGCCAAGGTCAGCGCGTCGAGCATGTCGCTTTGCACATCGCCGGGAAATCCTTCGAAATCCCTTCGCGCGGCTTTGAGCCATGAAATTTGCCTAGCATCTCTCATCGACGGTATGTTGACAAATTTGTTACCAACTTGCAAGGCGCTGTTTTGAAGGAGCAGCGCCGCGCTATCCACGCCCCGCGAAATCTTCCGGAAAGTGCCTGAGCGCGCTCATCACCGGGTAGGGTGTGAAGCCGCCGAGGGCGCAGAGCGAACCGAGTTTGAGGGTGCGGCAGAGGTCTTCGATCAGCGCCAGGTTCATCTCGCGCTTTTCGCCTTTCAAAATCCGGTCGATGACCTCGACCCCGCGCGTCGAGCCGATGCGGCAGGGCGTGCACTTGCCGCAGCTTTCGATGGCGCAGAATTCCATTGCAAAGCGCGCTTGGGCGGCCATGTCGACTGTGTCGTCGAAAACCACGATGCCGCCGTGGCCGATCAGCCCGTCGCGCGCCGCGAACGCCTCGTAGTCATAAACCGTGTCGAACAGCGCGCGCGGGAAATAGGCACCCAGCGGGCCGCCGCATTGTACCGCGCGCACCGGCCGCCCACTCGCCGTGCCGCCGCCGATGTCGTCCACCAGTTGACCGAGCGTCATGCCGAACGGCGCTTCGAACAGGCCCGCGTGCTTTACGTTACCGGCAAGCTGCACCGGCATCGTGCCCCTGGATTTGCCAAAGCCGATGGCGGCGTAGGCCTCGGCGCCATGCGCCAGGATCCACGGCACCGTCGCCAGCGACAGCACGTTGTTGATGATCGTGGGTTTGCCGAACAGTCCTTCGTGTGCCGGCAGTGGCGGCTTGGCTCGCACCTGGCCGCGCCGGCCCTCAAGGCTTTCGAGCAGTGCCGTTTCCTCACCGCACACATAGGCTCCCGCCCCAATGCGCAGTTCGATGTCGAAATCTTTGTCGATCAGTTGAGCGGCGCGCGCGACGCTCAGCGCTTTGGCGAAGGTAACGTTCGCATGCGGATATTCCGAGCGCGAATAGACGAAGCCCTTGCGTGCGCCCACGGCAAAACCCGCAATCGCCATCCCTTCGATGAGCGCGAACGGATCGCCTTCCATGATCATGCGGTCGGCAAAAGTGCCGCTGTCACCTTCGTCAGCGTTGCAGACGATGTATTTGCGGTCAGCGCTCGCGTCCGCCGCCGTCTTCCACTTGATGCCGGTGGGAAACCCCGCACCACCACGGCCGCGCAAGCCCGACGCGGTCACGGCGGCAATCGATGCGGCCGGTCCCAGTTCGCGCGCCCGGCTGAGACCGCGCATTCCGCCATAATCCTTGAGCGACAACGGATCGACGATCCCGCAGCGCGCGAACGTCACTCGCGTTTGGCGCTTGAGCCACGGGTGGTCGTCGACAACGCCGATGCATTTCGCGTGCGCGCCCCCTTGCAGCAGGGTCGCGTCGATATCGCCGGGCACCAGCGGCCCGTAGCCAACGCGGCCTTCCGGTGTTTCCACTTCGATCAGCGGCTCAAGCCAATGCAGACCGCGCGAACCGGTGCGCACAATGTCAATGACGAGACTGCGCTGGGCTGCCTCAAGCAGTACCGCGCGTGCAACCGCCTCGGCGCCAACAGCAAGCGCTGCCGAGTCGTTGGGGATGAAGATACGCGTCATGTCCCCTCCTCTACCGCTGCGATCAGGCGCTTGGCATCGAGGCGGCCCAGCGGAGCGCCATTGACGAGGGCCGCCGGCGCGACCGAACAAAAGCCCAGGCAGTAAACCGGATCAATCGTCACCGCGCCGTCAGCGCTGGTTTCCTTCCACGCAATCCCAAAATGCTTCAGCACCGCCTCGGCCAGCGCCGCACCACCCATCGCTTGGCACGCCTCGGCCCGGCACAGTTTCACAACCCGCCGGCCCGCGGGCTTATCGCGAAAGTCGTGGTAGAAACTAACGACACCGTAAACCTCCGCCCGTGTCAGATTGAGCGCCTCGGCGACGATCGGGATCGCATCGCGCGGAATGAAACCGTACTCGGCCTGAAGCGCGTGCAGAATGGGCAACAGCGGACCTTCGAGATGCGCGTGTGCCGCGACAATCTCCCGAACCCGTTTTTCGTTGGGTATTTCCGCCAGCATCAAGTTACATCCACACCAGATCAGAGCTCAGAATACCGGGTCTGCGCCCCGGATCACACCTGAAGGAAAGGCGGTTCAACCGTTCAATTTCAGCCATTTCCCGCCTACAAA
>Ga0163144_10006222_pt1 | contig 26404 bp, 21 predicted proteins | sample OliLak19BULKMAT1_FD_123175 | JGI IMG/M metagenome (GOLD analysis project Ga0163144, IMG submission 123175) | Freshwater microbial mat bacterial communities from Lake Vanda, McMurdo Dry Valleys, Antarctica - Oligotrophic Lake LV.19.BULKMAT1 | ecosystem: Environmental > Aquatic > Freshwater >...
AAGGCGCGCGCAGGAGCGTCCGGGATGTGCCAGGTCTCGCAGCGGTCGCGGGCCCAGGAGAAGACTTCCGTGGGGCCCTCCTGGACCTCCAGCTCGAACGCGGCGGCGGGGAGTGCCTCGACGCCGATCCAGACCAGGAAGGCAACCGTCATTCGGCAGAGGTGTCGCATCGCATTATCCTTTCCCACAGCCTCGGCCGGCGCTGCTTAACGAATTGAAAACCGTCTTCACGCTTCAATGCCGACCGCAATCAACGAGCATGGGTCGATGGTCCACACGGGCCGGGGTCGCCTGTGGAAGCCGGAGGACGAAGAAGATGCGCAAGATCCTGGTCATGATTCCGGCCGGCGAGGTCTACGACCATGATTGCGTGCGCTGGTAGCGCGCCCACGACGTGCAACGTTCGATCAACAAGTACCACAACATCGGCGACGCCTTCGTCCATGACTCATCGCTGAAGCTGCTCGATTACGACACGGTCGACGTGCTGGAGATCGCGGAGTTCAGCCAGGCGGAAGTCGATCGCTGCAATGCCGAGTATGATTTCGTCTTTCTACGCGGCTCGAACTATCTGCATTCCACGATGGAGTGGCGCTCGACCTACGACATCGTCAAGCGCTTGAAGATCCCCGTCATCGCTTTCGGCATCGGCGCCCAGGCGCCCTCGAAGGGAACGCTCGCGCTCTCCGATCAGACCAAGGAAGTGATGCGCGCGATGGCGGATCACTGCGTCACCATGGGCGTCCGCGGGATCTATACCGCTGATGCGCTGTGGTCGATCGGCGTGAAGAACGTGCGCATCATCGGCTGCCCGACGCTCTATCGGCGCAACGATCCCGAGAACCGGATCGAGCTGCCGTCGCTCGATACGGTGAAGCAGATGGGCTACACGCTGCGCCGCGAGGTCTCGTCGACCTATTCACCCGATATCGTGCGATATCTCTCCCTGCAGCGTGAATCGATCCTCACCCTCGCCGGCCGCTTCGACGTGACCGTGATGGCGCAGGGCGAGATCGAGGAGAAGAAGATCGTATTCGGAACGCCGGAGCAGCGCGAGGAGGCGATGACCGAACTCGCCAACCACCGCTGGTTCCAGGGCGAGGACGATCCGATGCGCAAGATCTATCGCGAGCGCCTGTTCTATTCCGACGTCGTCGCCGAGTACGACGCGATCGTGAAGCGCCAGCAGCTGGTGCTCGGCTATCGCCTGCACGGCAATCTCATCGCGCTCGCCAACGGGATCCCTTCCGTCTATTTCACCTACGACAGCCGCACGGCGGAATTCGTCGAGACGTTCCAGATCCCGGCCTTCGACGTCTACAAGGGGGAGCCCTTCGATCTCGATGCCTATTGGGACCAGGCGCGCTTCGAGAAGTTCAACCGGGCGTGCTGGCGCGGCTATCGCGAGATGAAACGCTTCCTCGACGAGAACGGGCTCGCCAACAAGATGCACGCCGACGTTCCGGGCAAGGCGCCGTTGCAACATGCCGCCTGAAGCCGCCCGCCGAGGCACACGGGTCGCGCTGCACCCGGCGCCGGCCGAGACGGTCGGTGGCGCGCTGGACCGCGTCTATGAGCGTCGCGTCACGGGCTGGGCCTGGGACCGGCGCGCGCCGACCGAGCCGATCGAGGTCGAGGTCACCCTGGACGGCGCCCCGATCGCGCGTGGCCGGGCCGACCGGCTGCGCGAGGATCTTGCCCAGAACGGCGTCGGCAACGGTCACCATGCCTTCGACGTTCGCGTCGAGCACGCGTTGCCGATTGACGCAAAGCATCGTGTCGGGATCGTCGCGATCAGTTCTCAGGGCGATCGACGCGTGCCGCTGGTCAACCGCGAGGCGCCGCAGGTGATCGCGGCTTCGATCGAGCCGCCGCCGATCCTCGTGACCGCCGTGCCCGAGGCCCTCGGTCATTGGCTCGACGATTTCCGGGTCGTCCAGGCGAGCCTGGAAAATGCCCTGATCTCCGCCGTCAAACAGGTTCGCACGACGTCCAACGCGCGCCTGGCCGAAGTGGGGCAGGATGCGCGCAAAGTGGGCGACGCCCTCGACAGCCTGCTGTCGGCGCAGGCGCTGTTCACGCGCCAGCTCGAGACCATGGAAGCAGTCCAGCTGCGTATCGACGAGGCGCTGGTCACCGTGCGCGGTGTGGAGGCCGAGAAGCCGAAGCGCGACGCCGCCGAGCGCTGGCTCAAGCGCATGGTCGTGCTGCTGACGCTCGTTTCGTTGTCGGCGCTCGGGCTCGGGATCTATTCGTTCTTCGTCTGAGCTTGCGCCGTCGGCGGGACCTGCTGGGTCTCCAGCCACATCGCCAGCAGTCCCAATTCATCGGCGCCGCGGGTCAAACCGCTGGCTTGGTAGTCCTCGGCCAGGAAAGCGATCTGCTTGATCGCGCGGCGTGTGGCCGAGAGGTCGAGCGAAGCGGGCAGGCCGAGGGCGGGCACCACTTCTTCCCAGAGTTTCATGACGAACTCAGGGCCCGCATCGCGCGGATCGGGCGGCAGCGGTTCGGGATCGAGCCAGGCGCTCAGTGAGTCCATGCGGTCGATCCGCTCGATGCGCCGCAGCGTCGCGTCATACCGGCCGACGATCTCGGTTTCCGTGTGAAGCAGCTCGATCAGATGTTCGCTCGCCGGGTCCGCGAGGTAGCGCTGGGCGCATTGCCGCAGGCGCGCCGTATAGGTCTGCAGGCTCGGATCCACTTCGTCGACGACCTCGACGGAGACGCCGCCCTCGCGCATGCGACCGACCAGCGCGCTTCGTGCGGGCAGCATGTCCCACACCGAAGTCCCGGCGCGGGGAATGCAGATGATCAGGAGATTTTCCTTGATGAACTTCCGCCGCGCCACGGGCGTGGGCTGGGACGTGAGCGGATGCACGCGGGAACGGCGAATGAACATGGGCAACTGAGGTCCATACAGCAGAGCGCCGCATTGCGCCAGATTCTGGCGGCAATTGCCACCCGCTCAGCCTCCGACTCCAAGATGAGAACATCGTCGGCCTCCGACGGCGCGAGCGCGTCTCACGCGCTCGTCTCAATCCTCGCGCATGGCGCGGTTGAATCGCTCGAGCAACGGCTGCAGCAGATAGTCGATCGCGCGGCGCTCACCGGTGATGATCAGCATCTCCGTCGGCATGCCCGGGGCGAGCTTCAGTCCTTTCCAGCGCGCGAGCGAGTCCTTGCCAAGGCGGGCCCTGGCGAGGAAATAGCGATCGCCCGATCGTGGGTCCTGCATCATGTCGGCCGAGACGTAGAGCAACTCGCCATCGATCAGCGGCGCGATGGCGCGCTTGTAGGCCGTGATGCGGATCTTGGTCGGTAGGCCGACATGCAACGAGTCGATGTCCTGCGGCTGGACACGCGCCTCGACGATCAACTCGTCGTTCACCGGCACGATATCCATCACCGGCTGACCCGGTCCGATCACGCCGCCGAGCGTGACCAGGCGGATGTCGGTCACGGTGCCGTCCTGCGGGCTCACGATCTCGCGCCGCTGCCGGACATCACGCGCCGCGCGCATGCGGTCGGTGAGATCAGCCTCCATCACTCGCGCTTCCTGCAATTCGCGCGCGATATCGGACAGACGATTATGGGAGAGGTTGGCGATCTCGAGTTCGCTCCCGGCGATGGCTTGCTGGTTGCGGGCGATGAGGCCGCGAAACTCGCCGATCTTACCATGCAGGTCGGCGATGCCGCGCTCCAGGTCGATGACGCGCGTGCGGCGTTCGTTGCCTTGCGCGTAGAGCTGACGCGCGCCGCGGAACTCCTCTTCGGTCAATACCAGACGCTGGGTCACCGCGCGGAGCTGCGCATCGGCGGCGAAGATCTCCTCGCCGAGCTGGTTGATGCGCTTCCCGACCACGGCTGCCGCGCTGTCATGGGCGCGCCAGCGCGCCTCGAACAGCCGCGACTGTGTCAGCAGGGTCTCCTTGATGCCGGGATCCGTCAGCCCCTGTTCGGTGAGGTCCGGCGGCAACAGCAGCGCTCGTTCGCTCTCCTGCTCGGCACGCAGCCGCGCGATGCGCGCGCGCGTGGCGTTGAGTTGTCCGACGAGTTGTCCCAGCTGCGCATCGGATTGCGCCGTATCGAGCAGCGCGACCGTCTGGCCGGCGCGCACCGTTTCGCCTTCCTTGACCAGGAGCTCACGCAAGATGCCGCCTTCGAGATGCTGAACGGTCTTGCGATGGCTGTCGACGACCATCAACCCCGCCGCGATCACGGCGCTGTCGAGACGTGCGAAGAGGCTCCACCCCGCACCGACGCCGACGAAGGCGATGATCACCATGAATCCGGCGACGACCGTGCTGCGCAGGCTCGGCTCAGGCCGCCGGGCATCGACGGTCGGCAGCAGGGGGATCGATGTGCTCATGCGCGCAGGCTCCGCTCGATCGGCAGTTCGGCAGGTCGTCCGCCAGTCACTACTTTCACCACCGGCGACTGCATGCCGCGCATCACGTCCGCGCGCTCGCCGAACTGCTCGACGACACCGTCGCGCAGCACGAGCAGCTTGTCGGCCGCCGTCATGATCGATGTGCGGTGGGCCACCATCACGACGGTCGTGCCCACTGCTTTCGCCTCGGCGATCGCCTGGAGCAAGGATTGCTCCCCGGCCGCGTCGAGATTGGCGTTGGGCTCGTCCAGCACCAGCAGCTTGGGCGAACCGAACAGCGCGCGCGCCAGGGCGATGCGCTGCCGCTGGCCGCCGGAGAGCACGAAGCCCGAATCGCCGATGCGCGTCTCGTAGCCCAGAGGAAGCCGGCCGATCATGTCGTGCACATCGGCGCGCTTGGCGGCCGAGATGACGGACGCCGCATCGGCATCCTGCATACGCGCGATGTTCTCCCGGATGGTGCCGTCGAGAAGCGCGGCGTTCTGCGGGACATAACCGACCTGACGTCCGAAGCTCGTGCGCTCCCAAGCATAGACGTCGTGGCCATCCAGATAGACACGTCCCGAACTCGGTTGCCAGAGCCCGACGATCAGGCGCGCGAGCGTCGATTTTCCGGCGCCCGAGGGCCCGATGATGCCCAGCACCTCGCCCGGCGCCAGCGCGAAGCTGACGCCGCGCAACACGGGTCGATCCGCGCCGGGCGGCAGGAAGGCGAGTCGCTCGACGGCCAGCCGACCGGCCGCGGCATCGACAGGCGTCGAACTGCGCGTTTCGCGATGATCGCGCAGCAGCTTGCGTAGTCGCGCGAAGGCGCTTCCCGCGTTCGTCCATTGCCGCCAGCCATCGATCATCTGATCGAACGGCGCGAGGAAGCGGCCCATCAGCACGGTCGCCGCGGTGATGCTGCCGGCCGAGGAGGCGTTGTCGATGGCGAGCAATGCGCCTGTCCCCAATACGGCCACCTGCAGGGCCATGCGGAATCCGTGCGAGAAGGCGCTGATGGCCTTGGCGGCGTTGTTGCCATTGCCGACCATCTCGAGCGCCAGGCGCTGGCTGCGCTGCCAACGCCTGAACACCGCATCGAGCATGCCCATGCCTTCGATGATCTCGGCATTGCGGATCGCGGCATTGACATCGTGATGCGCGCGCATCGCGGCATCGTTGGCGCCGCCCGAGGGGCGCCGCGCCGCGAATTCCATCAGCAGGCTTAAGCCCAGCATGACGCCGAAGCCGATCACGGCGACGAGACCATAGGCGGGGTGGAGCAGGAACAGCACGCCCAGCAGGGCGGGCGCGAAGAGCGCATCGAAGGGCAGGGCGACAGGACCAGATGTGATGAACTGACGCAGTTCCTGCAGATCGCGCGTCGCTTGCATTGCGCTGGGCGATTGGGTGCGCAGCGAGTCGCTGACCGCGGCCTGGAACACGGCGCCCTGCAGTCGATGCGCGATCTGCTCGCCGGTGATGATGAAAGTCCGGGCGCGGATGAAGTCGAGCGTCGCCATGAATACGATCGCCGCGCCGATCAGGATTGTCAGCATGAACAAGGTGTCGTGACTGCGACTGTTCATCACGCGGTCGAAGATCTGCATCATGTAGAGCGGCACGGCGAGATGCAGGACGTTGATGAACAATCCGATGAACGCCGCAAAGCCGATGCCGCCGGCGCAGCCGCGAATGACCGCACCCAAAAGATCGCCGCCCTGTCCGCTGCGCGCGTCGCTCATCGGAGATTCACGCCGCCGCCTTCTTGGAGCGATAGCCGTTCGGATGGGCCTTGCGCCATGCCCAAGCCGTGGCGACGATCTCGTCGATGGACGCGAAGCGCGGCTTCCATCCGAGATCGCGGATGATCTTCGTCGAGTTGGCGACCAGCGTCGGTGGATCGCCGGCGCGACGCGCCTCGATCTTGACCGGAAAATTCACGCCCGTGACTCGCTTCACCGCATCCAGAACTTCCTTGACGGAATAGCCATGGCCATTGCCGACATTGTAGTGGCGGCTGCTCTCGCTGATCGCATCGAGCACGCGGACATGCGCATCCGCGAGATCGCAGACATGGACGTAGTCGCGGATGCAGGTGCCGTCCGCCGTCGGGTAGTCGTCGCCGAAGATCTGCATGTGCGGGCGCAGCCCCAATGCGCAGTTGAGCGCGATGGGAATCAGGTGGGTTTCCGGATCATGGTCTTCACCGATCGGGATCGTCGGATGCGCGCCGGCCGCGTTGAAATAGCGCAGGCAGGCATAGCGCAGGCCATGGATCTTCTCGTACCAGGCGAGGATCCGTTCGATCAGGTATTTGGATTCGCCATAGGCGCTGCCGGGAGCGACGCGCACGTCTTCGTCGATCGGTACGCGTTCCGGCTCGCCGAAGAGGGCGCAGGTCGACGACAGCACGAAGCGCTTCACGCCGTGCGACGTGGCCGCATCCAGGAGATTGACGGCGTTCTGGACGTTGTCTCCCAGATAGAGAGACGGTTTCTGCATCGACTCGCCGACCAGGGCATTAGAGGCGAAGTGAATGACGGCATCGAATTTCTGGGCGTTGAACGTCGCCTCGAGGGTCTGTTTGTCGGCCAAGTCGCCTACGATCAGACGGGCCGATGATGCAACGGCTTCGCGGTGGCCCTGTTGCAGGCTATCGAAAACGGTGACGTCGTGACCCTGTTCGATCAACGCGACAACGCAGTGGCTGCCGATGTATCCAGCGCCGCCGGTGACTAGGAGTTTGACTGGCATATCGACCTCGTTTGTCAGGAGGCCGCCGCGACGGCGGCAATGCGTTGCCGGCCGCTGCCCGAGGCGCGTTGACGCCGCCCGAGCAATTGCCGGTACAGTTCGAGATGCTGCTCGGCCGCTTCGACCGCTGTCACGGGCTTTCGAATGCGCGCGCGCAGCTTGGACCACAGCGCGGGGGTCCGGATCGCTTCGACCAACCGGTCGACCAGACTCTCCGCGCTCGACGCGCGGAAATGCAGACCATCGACATTGTGGCGGATCTTTTCGGCCATGCCGCCGATGTCGCTCGTGATGATCGGACGGCCGTGGAAGAACGCCTCCTGGATCACGACCGGCGAATTCTCCCACCAGGTCGAGGGTACGACGACCCAGTCGATCTCGCGCATCAGCTGCGGCAGGTCCGGGCTCTTGTAGCTTCCGAAGAAGCGCACGCGCCGGCCGGCCTGCTGGATGAGGCGCTTGAACTCCTGCTGGAAAGCCTCGGGCTGAACTTCGAGATTGCCGCCGAAGATGTTGAGCGTGGAGTCGTCGCCCCAGATATCCGGGGGCACGCGGCTGACGGCCTCGACCAGGACCTTCGCACCCTTGAACGGCGTGAGCTGACCGAAATAGCCGAAGCGATTGCGTCGTCCGTCGCGGCCGGCCTGGCGGGCAGGGGCCGCTTCGCCGCCATCCAGGCCATTCTCGAACATATGCAGCTTCTCGCGCGGCAGGCCCCAGGCGGCGAAGCGATCGAGCAGGAAATGCGATGGCGACACGAAGGCGTCGCATTCGGCGAAGAAGCTCTTGATGAACAGCTCGCGTCGCATGAACTGCGCAGGCGCGATGTCGGCGAAACACACATTGCACTCTGCGGGGGACGAGCGCGTGCAGAGCGCGTGGTTCTTCGTCTTCACCATCTGGCCGTGGTTGTTACAGATGCTGAGATACTCGTGCAGCGTGACGACGATCGGCGCATGCGGTACGGCGCGGCGCACGGCGCGGAGCGCCTCGACCCCGAAGCCGAGAAAATGGTGGAAATGGACGACATCGGGCTTCACATCGGCGATGAAGCGTTCGAAGTCGCGCGTCAACGAGTCGAGATCGCGATTGGAGAGCCTGAAATGATCGTAGTCGTCGGCGTAGAACAGCGTTTCGCGCTCCTGCTGCCGCAGGCTCATGAACGGCGTGTCGCGATGGCGCGCGATCGGCGGTCCGACCCGAGCGAGATAGTGGGAGTGGACGCCGTCCGTCGCGTTCAGACCTTTGTGCAGATTGTAGGACGCCACTTCCGCGCCGCCGATCGAGAAGGCGGGGTGGCCATGCGAGAGCATCAGGATCTTCATGGGTGCGGCCTCAGGCGGCGAGAATTTCGGACCATTGCCGCCGGAAAGCCCAGCGGTCGACGAGCGACCGGACGCGCGTCCAGTACTCGCCATTGCCGGCTGCCTCCGGCTCATCGAGCGCGTAGAGGGCGACATCCGGCAGCCAATAGGCCTGCTGTCCCTGGGTCCGCAGCGACAATGCGAAATCGGCGTTCTTCAGATCGGGGCCGAGCAGGATGCGGGAGAAACCACCGCACGCCTCGAAGATCTGCTTCGGCATCAGCGCGCATTCCATCGTCCCGGCCCAGACCGGCGTCAGGGCAGCCTTGGCGAGCCAGTGGTGCGAGTATCCGGCGAAACGTCCCAGCGTCGCGATGGCGCTTTCCTCCGGCAGTTCCGCCGAGCCAGCGTAGCGGATGGATTCGTCCTCGTAGAGCAGCGTCGGACTCACGATCCCGGGGGATGGCAACTCGGCGCTCGCGTGACGCAAACGCCCGAGCCAGCCGCGCGCCTGCGGCAGGATCGAGGGCGAGAGGAAGAGCAAATGGTCGGCGCGTGCGTGCCGTGCGCCGACTTCCATCGCCGCGAAACGATCGAGGATCTGGTCGGTCAGCACCAGCGATCCCGATGCGCCATAGAAAGTCGCGCCGCGCTTGATGGCCGCGGTCGACGACTCGCCGCCGGGGCGAGGCGCCACGAACACGAATTCGCAATCCGCGAAATCGGGATCGCCGGCGAACTGGGCGAGATTGACGTCGAGGTCCTTGAACTCAGGGGCCAGGGGAACGATCACGCTCACTGCAGGGCGGCGCTTGCGCTGGCCGAAACTCGTGACGCCAGGGGCGGCGTCATTGCCGTGATGAACGGCGCCGATCGCCGCAGCCAGCGGCCCGAGGTGACGGCTGATGATCTCCTCGATCTCCGGGTCGTCGACATTGACCGAGCTCAGGAGGCGGCTGAGCACGGCGCCCGGCTCAGGCCGTTCCAGGCGCAGCGGCATGAACCCGCAGAAATCGTCGCCGAGCCCGAGTTCGAGGCAGATCGCATCGTCGGCGTTGATCGTGCCTTCGAAAGGCACGAATGCCATGAAGCCATGACGATGGTCGGGCGCGCGCGCGAATTCCGTCTTGAACAAAGGATCTTGCAGGAAGCCTTGAGTGACATCGGGCCGCGGCAGTCGCACCCAGGCCTCCTCGACCTGGCCAATCGAGCGTCCCGCCGTATTGCGCAGCACGACATCGCGTACCAATCGCCGCGGATCGAGGAGCCAACCGGAGACGAAGATCCCCGCACCATCCGCATGCAGCGCCAGATCGACGGCAATGCGAACGGGAACCGGCAACGGCGTGATGGTATCCACGCCGGTGAAGCGCGCGCGGCAGAGGCGACGCAAGCTCGCGATCAGCGCGGGGTCGCCGGTCAGCTTCGCCTGCACGTCACGCAGATGCGCGAGGGTCTCGCTCGGGCCGAGCACCAGGCGACGCTCGACGACGTCGAGATGGAGATAGGCGTCGCCGGCGCGGAAATGAACGCGCTGCACGGTTCCAGGCTCGACGCTGATCTGCGGCACATAGGCGACAAGTCCGCGCGCGGTGGCCGGCAGATCTGGGCGTTCGAAGGTGGCGATCGTGGCGCGTCCCATCTCGAAACTCGACGAGAGCACGCCGAGATCGAGAGCGCCGGGCGGCAGATGCACGGACCATCCCTGGAGAAACAGCCCGCCGCCCTCGGCAGACCCGAGGATCTCCACGAACCCGTCCTGCTTCGAGATCGACGAGAGCATGGCGAAAAGGAATCGCCAGATCGGCTGTCCCGCCGTCGTTTGACCAGTGATCAGCGCGCGTCGCAGGAACTCGAAGACGCTGGCGAGATCGACCTCCAGCTCGTACAGCGCCTTGATCAGGCTGCCATGCTCGATCTCGATCACGCGCGCATCGGAGAGGGCGGAGCTGCCGGTTTCCGCGAGCAAGACCATGCCGCCGGCCTGGGCACGCAGCACGTTCGGGGCCTTGATGACACCGACGAACTGGACGGCGCCCGACGCCATGTTCAGGTTCAAGGCGCGCCAATCACCCTGGACGTCGTGGAGTGCAGGGAAACGCAGCTCGCCGGATTCGGCGACAGGCCCGTCCGCCGTGCCGATGACGATCATCGTCCGGGCGTCCACCAGGAGGCCGAGGGAGAGGTCGACGCTCAGGGACGCGTGGGAGAGGTCCGGATCTGCGGGCATGGCGGGCGAGGACTTTCGGGAGTGTTTGGAATCACGCCGCTTGGGCGCGGGTGGCGATCAGCGACGCGTAGAGCGCGCGATGAGGCGCGACGCTGTCCTCCGGTGTCGGCGGGATGGGCAGCTGCCGCGCGAGACGATCCCAGAGACCGGCTTCAGTCGCCGCGCGGCGAAGGGTGCGGGCCAGGTCCCGAGGATCGCGTGCCCGGAAGAGCAGACCGTCGGCGTCGTGACGAACCATCTCCGCCATGCCGCCGATATCCGCGGTGATGACGGGGCGGCCATGACGAAAGGCTTCGAGGATCACCAACGGGGCATTCTCCCACCAGGTCGACGGGACGACGACCCAATCGACCGCCGCCATCATTCGAGCAAGCTCGTGGCGACGATATGGACCGAGCGCCGCGACCTGCGGTCCCGCGGCCGCGAGGGCGGTGTCGAGTGAAGCTGTGAAGCCCGGCTCGCGATAGAGATTTGCGCCATGGATGCGCAATTCTAAGCCTTCGAGATCGGTGATCTGCTTGACGGCATCCAGCGCGAGCAACGCTCCCTTGTGCGGCGCGAGATTGGCGAACAGGCCAAAAATCCGCCGCGGCCGCTCCTCGACAGCCGCGACGGAGGTCGCCGCGGGCACGGCGTTCGCGATGACTTCGATGCGGGACTCGGGCAGACCCCACGCGACGAAGCGCGACTTGAGAAAATGGCTTGGCGAAATGAACCCGTCGACGAGGCCGAGAAGATTGTCCAGATGCCGGCGGCGCAGGGCGAAACGCTGGGCGGGAATGTCGCCGAAACAGGCATGGCAGGCATCGCTAGACGCGCGCTCGCATAGCGCGCCCGCCGTCGTCGTCATCAGACCATCATTGGCGCAGATCAGGTGGTAGTCGTGCAGCGTCGCGACGATGCGCGCAGCGGGCCGCAGTCGACGAACCAGCGCCAATGCATCGATGCCGATCTGCGTGAAGTGATGGAAGTGAACGATGTCCGGGGCGATCCGCTGAAGGAGCTCGCTGAAGCTCGACACGAATTGCGTGGTATCGGTCTGCGCGAGCATGAACGGATCGAAGCCGCCGACCTGAAGGAGGAACTCGTTCGCTTGGCCTTTCACGGCTTGGAGCGCCGTGAAGCTGCGCGCCTCGCGGTGCAGCCGCGTGACGCAGCCGACGAAATTCGCCTCATGCCCGGCCGCGCGCCAGGCGCGAAACAGATCATGCGATGCCAATTCCGTACCGCCCGCGACGAAAGCGGGATGGCCGTGGGCGATGAAGAGGACGTTGGGCGGGTTCATGCGGCTCTCCGCGACCGGCGATGGCGGCGCTTGGATGTGTTCGACGGCGGCGGCTGCGGTTCCTCCGCGCTGAGGGGCTGGGGCGCGGGCTGCTCGGCCTCGCCAAGCGTCGGTGACACCGCCAGGGTTTCGACCGTTCGGGTCGTCTCGACGATCGGCCAGCGTGCAGCCAGACTCAGCTGGTCGAGCTCATGCGCGATCTCCTCGCCCGTCACGACCGGCTTTGCGCCCAAGCGATGAAAGGCGGGTGCGGCGAGCTGCAGCAGTTCGAAACCGGCGGCACCGACGCGGCGGCAGAAATCACCATCGGCGCCGAACGCGGTCAGATAGTCGTTGGCGAAACCGCCGATCAACTCGAACAGCGAGCGACGCATCATCCAGGCGCCTCCGCTGACTGCATCGACGCGCGCCGCTTGGTCGCCGTCGGCGAAGCCGCGTGGAAATCCCGCCAGGCGGGTCACCAAGCGCGACTGACCATCCGTGCCGACCGCGCGGCTGTAACCCGCATCGACCAATGAATCGTCTTCATTGAGGATGCGAGCTGCGACCATCCCGGCGCGCGGATGTGCGGCGAGCGCGTGAGCCAGCGCATCGAGCCATCCCGAGGCCTCGGGCAAGGTGTCGGCGTCGAGCAGGACAAGGCGCGGGGTCGCCAATCTCGTCACGGTCGCATTGAGGGCGTCACGCATCGAACTCGGACGTTGCGCAATGGCCAGGCGTGTCCCGCGGCCATAGAGTTCGGCGTGCATGCGCAAGAGCGCGGTCGCTTCCGGCGCCCGTCTTGGATCCTCCAGGACATGGACGATCTCGACGTCTGCGAGGCTGCGGTCCAACGCGAAGGCCGTCGATCTCGCGCGCAGCAACTCGAGATCCCCGCCGAACGGCGCGAGCAGGCTCGTCGGCGTTTGCAGGGAGACGGGGCCGATGTCGCGGAGCTCGATCGCGCAAGGCTCGGATTGGGCGCTTGCAGCGTGTCGCGCGACGGGATGCAGCATCGCCGCGAGGCTGCACGGACCGAGCGTGATGTTCGCGCAATGGGCGAGGAGGCGTGTGAGCTGGGCGCGCGGCGGGATCACCGAGGGGCCATCGCCGAGCTCGATCATCTCGCCGGAGCCCAACCGGACGGAAATCCGAATGCTCGCAGGAAGATCGCCATCCACCGCAGCGGCCGCGCGACACAGGAAGCCGCTCGCCCCGCGGCCGTCACGATCGATCGACGCATGGCGAAAGCGCAGCAGCGCGGCGCCGTCGATGTTCACGGGTCGATCGCGACGCAGAAGTTGCAACCCGACCGTCAGGTCATGCGGATCATCGAGCCAGCCCGCGATCAGAATCCCGCCGCGATTGGCGAGGACGAGATCGATTCCGCCACGCACCACGCCGGTCACCGCGCGCGGCCGCAGCTTCGACGTTGCGGTGCGGAACTCGTGCACGAGGGGCGCCAGCGAACTCCCGGTGGCATCGCTGGAGATCAAGGCGTCGACGAGGAAATTGCGCAGGGGCGCATCGAATCCCCGATCGCGGCCGGCACGCTCGAAGGCCGTGAGCGGCGGTAGTTCGGTTGGCAGGCGGCGGCAGGCAACTCCGCGATCGCCGAGTATCACCAGAACGCCGCCCGATACCGCGAGCTCGCGTTCGACGGCGAACGCCAGGCGCGCGAGGCCCGCTGTCGGTTTGGGATGCGGCAGTTCCGCGGGCGCGACCGCCAGCCTGACGATTCCCGAACGTCCGATGACGATGCCGCTCAACCGCGCACCGAGGCCGCTCCGCGCGATCCCCTCGAGCAGGACCAGGGGCCCGGCGGTGCACCGCGGCGCCAGCGGGCCGGGGCGTTCGGCTAGCCCCGCGATCAGATCATGCGCGAGTTCGATGAAGGACGGATCGCGGCTGAGCTTGAGAAGCGTCGGGCAGACCTCGAGCAGGAATCGCAATAGACGAACCCGCTCGCCCGCGGCGAGTTCGGCGGACAGCGCGAGCAGATCCAAAATCCCCGGTCGCTGATGGTCGCGACCGGTACGGTCCGCGGCAGCGACGACGGCGCCGTCCAGCGCGGAGACTTCGACGCGGCACTGCTGGAGCGTGGACGCGGCGACGGGGACGGCAAGAAGATGTCGGCGCTGATCGCCGATCGACAGCGTGAAATGGGCAGCCGGCGGGGGAACGGAATGGCCGTCTCTCGCGGCGCGAAAACCGCGGCGTGCCGGCTCGTCCTGCGGCTCCAACCAGCCGATGATGGCGGTGGCGCGGCCGATCGACGTGATGTCGATTGCCGCGGTCGCGGCGCCGCGCGGAGATGAGGTGCTGGGGTGATCGGGCGGCATTCGTCTCAAATTCCACCTTTCAGGATAGAAAAGCGGCGACGCATCGTGGCGACGCGTCGCCGCTCTGGAACTCAGACCACCATGAAGTACTTGCTCGGGTCGCTGGCGATGTCGCTGACCGATACGCCGACGAGCGTGATCGAATCGCCGTTGAGGTCGACCACGGCATTGCCGCCGTCGTCGGTGACGAATTGGGCCACATCCTGGGCGTTCATGATGCCCGACCCGTTGATGTTCTTCGTCAACCGGATCATGTCCTCGCCGGCTTCGAAATCGAGGATGACGTCGCTGCCGCCGCCGCCACTGAAGATGAACAGGTCGTTGCCCGCACCGCCATCCATCGTGTCGTCGCCGGCGCCGCCGGAGATCACGTCGTTGCCGGCGCCGCCGGAGAGCGTATCGTCACCCGCCTCGCCGAAGATCTTGTCGTTGCCCGTGCCGCCATTGACGACGTCATCGCCGCTGCCGGCGCTGACGCGATCATTGCCGTCGCCAGCGAGCACGGTATCGTCGCCGTTGTTGGTGTTGAGAATGTCGTCGCCGGCGCCGCCATCGACAAAGTCGTCGCCGTTGCCGGCCGTCACGCGGTCATCGCCGCTGCCGCCAAGGATGCGATCGTCGCCTTCGCCGCCGATCAGCACGTCGTTGCCGCTGCCGCCATCGAGCAGGTCGCTGCCAGCGCCGCCGGTCAGCACGTCGTCGCCAGCGCCGCCTTTCAGAGCGTCGTCACCGTTGCCGCCGAACAGATGATCGTTGTCCGAGCCGCCGTCCATATTGTCGGCGCCGTTGCCGCCATTCATGACGTCGTTGCCGGACCCGCCACTGATCACGTCGTTGCCATCGTCGCCGTTCAGTCGGTCGTCGCCGGAGCCGCCATCGATCTTGTCGTTGCCGTCACCGCCCGAGACATAGTCGTCGCCCGAACCGCCTTGCAGTTGGTCGTTGCCATTCTCGCCCCAGATGCGGTCATCGCCCGAACCGCCTTGAACGGTGTCGTCGCCGTCGCCGGCTTTGACCTGGTCGTCACCGCCAGCTGCATTGATGAAGTCCGCGAACGACGTGCCCGTCAGGAAGTCGGGAAATGCGCCGCCATAAATGGTCGCCATGTGGGTCTCCGTATCTCGAGAATTATCTATGGCCTTGAAGCCAGGCGCTCTGCCCCGCCGCAATCGAGCGAGGTTTTGCAGTACAGAGCGTGGTGAAGTCAAATGAAGGTATTTTAGTTATGGATCAATGTAAGTAGGTCAAAGTGTTCATCGAAGTAGAATTTACCGAGTATTCGAGAAACTTGATTCCTTTGTGGCGCAAGCCGTTGGTTTCCAGCCGAACTCCATCGCCGCCGTGAGGTTCAGCGTCGTCGAAACCGATGAATTTTCGATTGAGTTCGCTCGTGACGGATGACGATGTGCTGTGCACGAAGATACGGCCACGCAGAAGTCACAGGGCGTGCCGGATGCCGCGCCTCTGTGCACGCACGTTGCATCGCGCGGGTCGCGTTACTGGGTGGTCTGAAAGAGGTTCACGAAGGCCGGGCCGCCGACGACGAAGAAGATGCACGGCAGGATGAACAGGATCATCGGCACGGTCAGAATGACCGGCAGCTTGCCGGCCTTGGCTTCGAAGGCGAGCAGGCGGTTGGTGCGCATCTCGTTGGCGAGAATGCGCAGCGCCTGCGACAACGGCGTGCCGTAGCGCAGCGTCTGTGAGAGGGTGGTGGCGATCACGCGTGCGCTCATCACGCCGGTACGCGTCGCGAAATTCTCGAGCGCCTGCACGCGTTCCGGCAGCAAGCGGATCTCCGCGGACGTCATCAGCAATTCCTCGGAGAGCTGGCGGTGCGAGCTCTTCATCTCGTTGCCGATGCGGTCCATCGCCGTCTCGAGAGCGAGGCCGGCCTCGGCGCAGACAACCAGCAGGTCGAGCGCGTCGGGAATGCCCTTGTCGATGCGGTCCTGCCGCCACTGCGCCATTTGCGACAGCACGAGGTCCGGCAGCCGCCAGCCAGCCAGGCCGCCGCCGGCAACACCGGACAGAGTCGCGAGAATGTCGGGCATGCGCGGAATGAACACCGGCACGATGAACATGCCGATGGCGGCGAGCATCAATCCTGCGACGGTCTTGATGGCGATGCCGTATTCCACCGGCGTGCGCCGCAATCCAGCCTCGGCCATGAGCTTGGCGACGCGCCCGCGTTCGAGATTGTCGGTCAAGACCCGAACGCCCAAGGCGCGGGCGAAAGTATCCAAGCGGTCGAGCACCCGCATGCGCGCATCGGCCATCTTGTCCGCATCCGGGCGCACGTGGCTCGTCACCTGCGTCTGGATCCGGCGCATCATCTGATTGCGTTCCGAGACGAAGTAGTAGGCGATCAGGACCACGGCGCCGAACACCATGAACGCAGCGGCGAAAATGACCGGCGACACGGCGCTACGCTCCCTTGAGGGTGCGCTTGATCATCACCTGCATCACCGCGAGACCGGTCGAGAGCAGGGCGATCGCGCAGAACAGGACGAAGCGGCCGCGCTGGGTAGTGAACAGAACGGATATGTACCCGGGGTTCTGGAACCAGAGGAACCCGCCGACGATGAAGGGGAGGGAGGTCAGAATCCCGATCGATGCTTTCACCTCGCTCATCAAGGCGAGCGCGCGCAGGCGTGCGGTGCGGCGCTTGCGGATGATGTCGGCCAGGTTCTCCAGCGTCGCGGCGAGATTGCCGCCGGTTTCGCGCTGGATGTTGACGGCGACGACGAAGAAGCGGAATTCGGCGATCTCGAGCCGCCGCGCGGCCTCCAACAACACGTCGGGCATCGGGTCGCCGATCGCCAGGCTGTCGGACATGCGCTTGAAGACTGCGGCGACTGCAGCCGGCCCTTCGAGCCCGACGGTCCGGATCGCATCGGGAACGGGGAGGCCAGCGCGGACCATGCGGACGAAGATGCCCATGGCCTCGGGGAAACCTTCCAGAAAACGTATTTCCTCGCGGCGTTGGAAAAAGGAAAACGCCGTGCGAAGGGCCAGCCAACCGGCGATTACCGCCGACGGAATCGCGAGCAACACCGGCAGATCGCCGAGATAGCGGATGATGGCGAAGACGATCCAACCGACGCTACCGCCCGCTGAAAGCATGAAGAGGCGATTGCCGCGCGTCAGCCAGCGCGGCATCAGCTGACGTCCGAGCAGCCGCGTCAGCAGGGGATCCAAAAAGTTGCCGCTGCCGTCGCGCATCGCGGCATTCGTCGGTGAGGCGATCACCATGCTCTGCATGGGCGTGTCGTCCGCCGTGCCGACGACCCGGGCCACGCGCTGGCGAAAGCGCTTGCGCGCGTTCATCTGCGTGATGAGCGCGACCACCATCAGCAGCACGCCGCCGACGCAGCCGACCGCAATGCCGATCCAGAGAATCAGCTCGCGCGGAAGATTCATCCGAGTTCGCCGCGGACCGCCTGCATGACCGCGTCCTCGAGGCCGAAATAGGCGATGCGTTGCACGCATCGCGGCCGAATGCCCGTCGCCTCGAAGGCGCCCTGGAGGCGGCCGTCGGGGCTCTGGCCGGTGAATTTGTAAGCGAACAGGTCCTGCGTGATCACGGTGTCGCCCTCGCGGCCGACGACTTCGGCGAGCTGAACGACGCGACGGCCGCCGTCGCGCATGCGCTCGATCTGCACGATCAGATCGATTGCGCTGACGATCTGCTGGCGCACGGCCGCGGAGGGCAGGCCGATATTCGCCATCATGATCATCGATTCCAGACGCGCGATCGCATCGCGCGGCGTGTTGGCGTGGATCGAAGACATCGAGCCGTCATGGCCCGTATTCATGGCCTGGATCATGTCGAACGCCTCGCCACCGCGGACCTCACCGAGGATGATCCGGTCGGGTCGCATGCGCAGGGCGTTCTTGACGAGATCGCGCTGATCGACGCGTCCCGATCCCTCGACGTTCGATGGGCGTGTCTCGAGACGCACCACGTGCGGCTGGCGGAACTGCAGCTCGGCCGCGTCTTCGATGGTGACGATGCGCTCGCCGTGCTCGATCATCGAACTCATGGCATTGAGCAGCGTGGTCTTGCCCGAGCCGGTGCCGCCGGAGACCAGGATGTTGAGGCGGCATCGGGCCGCGATTTCCAGGAAGCGGCCCATCGACGGCGAGATCGACTTGCGCTCCACCATCGAACGGAAGTCGAGGAAGCTGCGGGTGAACTTACGAATCGAGATGCAGGTGCCGTTCAGCGCGAGCGGTGGGATCACGATATTGACGCGGCTGCCGTCGAGCAGGCGCGCATCGACCAGCGGCGAGGATTCGTCGATGCGACGACCGACGGCGGAAGCGATCTTCTGCGCGATGTTGAGGACGTGCGTCTCGTCGCGAAACTTGATGTTGGTCAGCGCCAGGCGGCCGCGCTGCTCGACATAGACCTGATTGGGACCGTTCACGAGAATGTCGTTGACCGTGTCGTCGCGCAGGATGACCTCGATCGGACCCAGCCCGAGCATGTCGTCGACGATGTCGCCCGCCAGCGCGCGCTGTTCGGATTGGTTGAGCGAGAGATTGCGCTCGTCCGCGATCTGGCTGATCAGCCGCTCGACGCGGACCATCAGCTCGGGTGCCGGCATGCGGGAGGCTTCCGCGGGATCGATGCGGTCGAGCACCTCGCGATGGATGCTGACCAGCGTCTGCATGCTGACGCGGCCGACCTTGCTGCGCGCCGCGTCGGCGCTGCCGGCCGGTGGCTGGTAGGTCGGTGTCGGCTCCGCCTGCGGCAGTTCGAGCGGTTCCAGGCTGGGCTGCCCTTCGGCGCCCTGGCGGCGCCCGAAGCGCGTCAGATTCAAGCTCATGACTTCTTCCCTAGCATCCAAGCGAAGAAGCCGCGTTTCTTGGTTTCATGCTGGTGGCCCGCGAGCTTGCTCGCCAGGGCGCTGGCGGCACGTTGCAGAGCGCGTTGGGTCATCGCCGCTTCTCCGCCGACATTGGCGCTGGTCGCTACGCGCTTGTCGTAGGGAATGATGATGTCGGGCGCCTGGCCGATGGCGGCTTCGAATTCCTTGGGCTTGAGATCGCTGAGGCCGCCGAATTTGTTCTGGACGTGAAGCATGTAGCGGCCGGCCTGGCTGGCGCCGAAATAGCTGCGCCAACGCGCCACCTCGCGTGCACAAGCGAGGCCGCCATCGCTCACCATCACGAGCGCGCCATCCTCGAACACGACCCGATCGATGAGATCGTTCCGCCCGGCGGGCAGATCGGAGATGACGTAGTGGAAACGCTGTCGCAGCAGCGACACGATCGTATGAAAGGCGGCGCCGGTCACGCGCGAGCTTGCGTCGATCGGCTCCATCGCGGAGCACAGGAAAAGACGTTCCGTGACTTTCGTCGTCGCGCGCTCGAGCAGCAGCATGTCGACACGTTCGCTCGTTTCCAGAGCTTCATAGAAAGCGTGGTTGGGTGGCGAGTCGAGCAGCATCGCGGCGTTGCCGAACGCGATGTCGAAATCGACCAAGGCGACCCGCCTGCCCACCGTCTCCGACAGATGCCAGGCGAGGGATGCCGCCAGGGTCGACGCGCCGACCCCGCCGCGCACACCCAGTACATTGACCAGCTTGCCAAGCTTCTGATCGCGCTGCTGGATCCCGCCCGACGTGACCCGAGCCAGGATGTCGCTGAGGATCTCGTAGGTCAGCGGTTTGAAGACGTACTCGGCCACGCCCATGCGGGCGAGACTGCGATAGAGGGCGATGTCGTTGCGCTCGCCCACGACCAGCACCTCGACCCCGGGCTCGCAGACCTCCGAGAGCCGCTGCATGGCGTCGAGCGGCAACTCGATGCCGGTGATGTCGACGACGAGAACCTGGGGCGACCGATTGCGATCGAGTTCCTTGATCGCCGTCTCGATCGTGCCGCGGTGGACCGAGCCGTCGAACAGGCCGAGATCGGTGAAGCAGCGCTTCAAGATCGCGGCGGAGTCGTTGTCGTTCACGAATGCGGCGGCACGCAGCGATTCTGATTGGCTGTCGCCGACGACTTTCAGCTGGCTGGACATCAATTGGCTCCTTGCTGCAGCCGCATCAGCGTGTTGTCAGACGCTCGGGCTTGAGCAGTTCCTTGATGTCGTCCGAGCGGTAGCGCTCGACGCCATTCGCCGCATGCTCGGCATCGGCGGGTCCGATCGTTCGTCCGCGCTCGAGATCGCGCGGGTCCTCGACCATCAGGGTCAGATTGCGCTGGTTCGTGCAACCATTCTGCAAGCGAGGGGTCTCCTGCGAGCTGCGGTTCAGATCGACCGAGAAGTTGCGGCATTCCGGCGGGGTGACGACGTGACGGTGCAGGATCACCTCGCCGCCTGCGGCGTCAGCGCCAACAAAGACGATATTGGTCGGGGGCACCCCGGACTCGACGAGGTTCCGGCGCAGCGAAGCGCGCGCGGCGGGTGACGTGCCGGTCGGAACGGCGACGCTCGCGTGGACGGCTTCGGCCGGCCCGAATCCAGATACGGCGCGTCTGAGCGCCAGCACATCCGCGGGACGCAGCGGGCTCTGCACGCTGATCGGCACGACGCGCGACACATGGTCGATCTTCATCGGTCTGGCGCGCTCCGACACCTCGATGCCCGGCGGGGTCGTGCATGCGGACATCGCGATGGCGAAGCCCAGCGTCGCGAGGCGCAGGCAGGAGCTTGAGGACATCAACGATCACTCCATCATGAAGCCGGCGTCGCCGCCCAGCCGCGTGCCGTCCGTATTGACGGGGCCGCGACTGCCGCGCGGTTGATTGTTTCGCAGGACCTGGCCATCGAATAGCCGCTCCGTATCGTTGGACACTCGAACGCCGTCAGCGGGGGTGGTCATGTGCTCGCTCGACGGCCGGACAATATAGGCCGTGACAATGATTACGAGTTCGCTTTCGCTGCGCTGAAATCGATCCGAACGGAACAACGCGCCCAGGATCGGCACGTCACCGATGCCCGGGGTTCGTGCGAGCTCGGTATTCATGTTGTTGGAGAACAGGCCGGCGATCGCGAAGCTTTGGCCCGAACCCAGCTCGATCGTGGTTTCCGCCCGCCGCACCGAGAGGGCGGGGATGCGCAGGCCACCTTGCGTGGTGATGGCGCCGCGATCCGACAGCTCGCTGACCTCCGGGCGGACTTTCATGTGGATCCGGTCACGCGAGAGCACGGTCGGGTTGAAGTCGATGCTGACGCCGAAGCGTTTGAATTCGATACCGATCGTGTTGTTCGAGGTCGAGATCGGGATGGGGAATTCGCCGCCCGCGAGGAAGCTCGATTGCTCGCCCGAAATCGCGGTGATGTTCGGCTCCGCGAGGATCGTGACGAGTCCGTCGCTGGCAAGCAGGTCCAGGGCTTGGTTGATCGACACCCTGTTGTTTGCGATCCCGGCGCTCAGCGTCGTCGGCGTCTCCGACGACGTCCCGAACAATGCGCCTTGCGCGATGGCGGAGACCGCGCCGATCACGGGCGCGATGGCCGATCTGCCGGTGAGGAGGCCGACGGCAAAGCTGCCGTTGGATACCAGCGCTTGCCAGTTGAAGCCCAGGCGCTTCGTCGCCTGGCGCGATACTTCCGCCACGCGAACGCGCAGATTCACCTGGGTGGAGCCGATGACGCTCATGTTGTCGATGACTTCGTCGTCCTTGTTGATGAAGCGCTTGGTCAGCTCTCGGATGCGCAGCGCTTCGGCCGGGCTCGGGGCCGTTCCGGCAAGCACGATTCCGGCCGGCGTGGACGTGATGGTCACGGTCGAGTTCGGCGTGTGCGCGCCGAGCAGTGAGCGCAGGTCGTTGAGGTCGTGCGTAACCTTAACGGAAAGCGCCGCCAATGGTTGGCCGCTGGGCCCCAAGGCGTACACAGATGTTCGGCCGGGCTTGCGACCGAACACCATCAGCATGTTGGCGGCCGGCGCCTGGACATCGGCGATATCGGGATTGGCGACCAGCACGCTGGTGGCAGCCGAGGGCAGTTGCACCAGCTCGCCGCTATTCTGCTGAACGACGAGTTCGCGCGTGAGCCGTTGCGCGCTTGATGGCGATGCCGCGACGAGGATCGCCACCGCGACCAGCCAGGCCCGCACGAGAGTGAGGAGGGGCGTCATCGGGCGGCACCGCCATTGAGGTCAACGCGTTCGACACGATTGCCACGGTAAACGGTAAGTGTGGAAGGAATCTCAACGACCGCCCGCTGCCCTTGTCGATTGGTCGAGTTGAGCGCGGCCGATGCGGCGTCGGCCCAGGTCGGGCGCTGCCGCTCGGCTTCTGGGCGGACGTCATTGCTGCGCAGCGCGAGGTCGATCCGGCCGAGTTCGTGGGCAAGAAGCAGTCGTTCCGAATCCTCGCCCGACGCTTCGAGCGTGATGTTGCGCTGGGCCCGCGGGTCGGAAGGCGGCGGTCCTCCGCGCACGCCGCTGGGTCCGTCTTCGGAGGGTCGGATCGGCGTCGGCAAGAGCCGCTGATCGATCGCGATGATGCGCACGTTCGTGAGGATGGTTTCACTCGCGGCACGACGGGGGGATAGCTGCGGCTCCTGCCCGAATGACTGGATGAGGAGCAGGTCGACGCGATCTCCGGGCTGCACCAAGCCGCCGACGGCGGAGCCCTGGGCGAGGTTGATCGAGACCGCGCGCATGCCCGGCGTCAGGACCGAGGCCAGGAACGCCCGATCGCCGGGGCGCACGACCATGGGAATACTGATCGGCTGAGCCTCCTTCACATCGGTGCGCAGCGCCGCGCCATAGAGTTCGTCGTCAGGAACGACGCCGCGGACGAACATGCCCGTAGTATCCGCACCGTCAGCCAGATCGACCCATTGAAGATCCTCGCGGCGCAGCAGCGTGCCGAACGGCATGGAACGTGCGGCGGCAAGTACCGCGAGGCGCCGCTGTGGTGGGGCCGGGGGCGCATCGCTGGCGACCGAGGCGGGCGCCACCGCTTGGGGCGTCGGCGCCGAAACGATGTAGAGGAGGGCGGCCGCGCCTCCGAGGAGGAGGGCGCCGCCGAGCAACAGAATGAAACGCATGGTGAGAACTCTCTGTTAGGCGTGTGCAGCGGCGAACCAGCCGACGGTGATTGCAGGGACGTAGGGGATCGAGCGCCCGCGACGAAGTCGGGCGGTTTCATGGCGGATCCATTGTCGGACCGCTCCGCCGCGGTCGAACGATCGGATCGGTCGGGGGCCGGCGCTGCGGCGGCGAAGCACCCACGAGGCGATCAGGACGGCAGCGCCGATCGCGCCGCCCGCCAGGCAGGTGACAACAACGAACTGCAGGCATCCCATGGCCGTGAGGCTGGGCAGCAGAGCGACTGCCAATTTCGCGTCTCCCCCGCCCATCGTGCCGGCAAGCGTAGTGGCCAGCACAAGCAGGAAAACCACGCCATACGCTATCCATCCGACCGATGAGGGTAGCCCGCGCGTAACGGCTATCACCGAGGCGGCGGCGACGACTGCCAAGCAGATCTCATTGCAGACGATCCGATATCGAAGGTCTGTCAGGCAGGAGAAGAGTAACCCCGCCGCGATCACCCAACGCGCGCATTCGGTCAGCACTTGCAGCCATGGCATCGAGGTATCGGTCATCGCGTTGTTACCAGTGTATCGCGGTGTGGCCTGGGAGGTTTCGGCAGCGGTAATTGAGAGAAGGTTTGTCGCGCCGGACTGGAGCCATCAATGCTTCTTGTATTGGGTGTGCAAGACCGGAGTTGGGGCCAAGCATCTGCGCGTCGGACGGTCCGGTGCCGGCTTGAAGATCAGCATGGAATTTCCTTTCGAAGGACGCCGTTTGATCCTGAAACTGCACCGTCCCATCGGCATGACTAGCAAGAATAGGTAAATGAAACTCGCATTTAATATAATGTTAGCTGTAATTGGCTAAGTTGCCATATCAAGTACTGTGCGTAGTAATACCCTTGGCGTCGTAAACTTATAGTTAACAACTAGGGATTAATCTTGAAGCCCTGAGAGGTGGACGTATGATGCAGATCTTGAGCAGCGATTTTTTTGGCCAAGGCGGCGATGTGAAAACGGTTAACCAAAGCAGTGGGTTGAGCGTCGAACTCGACGGTATTTTGCAGCCGGATGCAGGGCGTTCGGCACGGTATCGATGGATGCCCATTACTTGCCTGGCGCTGGCCGTCGTGATGTCCGCCTGCACGCCGATGACGACTTCGGAGCCGGGCGCAAGGAACGTGACCACCAACCAGGTCGGCGAGCCGAATTCGACCGCCGAGTTGACGGCGCGGGCACGCGCGGCGCGGGTGAACGGAGAACTCGAAGTGGCGGTTCGCCTTTTTCGTGCTGCTTTGACCGGCGCGAAGGACGACAAGGCTCTGCGCGTCGAACTCGGCGAGACGCTGACCGATGCGGGCGACTACGAACAAGCTTATGAGGCTATCAACGGCGCTCTCCAGGAGGCGACGGGTGAAGTACGCGAGGCTGGATATGTCGGCCTCGGACGTCTGTTCTTCAAACTCCGTCGTCCGACCGAAAGCGCATCGTTCTTCGAGAAGGCTCTGGAGGATAATCCCAGTAACCTCCGGGCGCTGATCGGTCGCGGTGTGGCGTTGGATCTCACCGGCCGGTTCGAGCAGGCTCAGTCAGCTTATCAGACGGCGCTGAACCTGGCGCCGGGCGATATGCGCGCTCAGAACAATCTCGCACTCTCCTACGCATTCGCCGGGAACTTCGCCCGCGCCGTCGAGATCATGCACCCGATGGCCACGGCGCCGAGCGCCACGCCTCGTCTGCGTCAGAATCTCGCGCTGATCTACGGACTCATGGGGAACGGCGAGCTGGCTGCCTCGATCAGTCGCCGTGATCTCGACGAGACGACAGTTCAAAGCAACCTTCGCTTCTACGAATTGCTTCGCCGGATGCCCAATCCTGCCGAAGCACTCGCAGGCGTGGGCGGCTGAATCGGCAACGGCCATTCCATGATCGGATGGCGTGACACGCATCGGCGATTGATCGTCGACCGCAAGGGCGGCCCCGCGCTCGAGTTCGCACTGATGGCGCCGGTGTTCGTCGGGATGCTTCTGTTTGCGTTTGAGATCCTCTATGCCATCGCCGCGAAATCGGTCGTCGATACGGCGCTTGAGACGTCGAGCCGTGCGGCTGTCACCGGCGGCGCGACGCCGACGGACACGGCGGCGCGATTGACGCAGTTCAACACGGCCTTCTACAACGTCAGCGACCCGATCATCAGTCGCGGTCGATTGACGCTCGCTATCGCGGCCTGCGCGACGGCGGAGATCCTCACCAACTCACCCGGCTCCTGTCGTAGCAACGATCCCGGCACGACAGGTGAGATGGTGCGCTTCAACGCAACGTACCGGCACGAGTTCCTTGCCCCGAGCGCCGTGTGCAACATGCTCCACGTGAACCCATGTCCGTCGCTGACGATGAGCGCTCAGATCGTGAGGCGAAATGAGCCGTTCTGATCTTGGCCTCGAGCGGCTGGCCGACCGCATACGGGCGCGACGCGGCATCTCCGCGGTCGAAGCGGCGTTGGTGTCGCCCGTCATCATCATGGCCGCCGGCATCGGCTACGACCTCACGCAGTACACATTGGCGCAGATGCGCGTGCGAGAGACCGCGTTCCGGATGGCGGACATGGCGGCGGCCGATCGCGGCGTGGTCGATTTCGGCACCCTGAGCAATCCGAACGAGATGTACAAGGCCGCATGGCAGATGATGCGGCCGTACAATATCTGCGGCGTCAGCAGCTTCATCCTGTCGGGTGTCACGAATGCCGATGGCCGCGGCGCCACAATCGCCTGGCAGCAGAAATGGGACTATGTGTTCGTTCCGCCGCCGGTCGGACGTTGTGACCAAGGCCATCTGAACACAAGCCTCGTTGCCGGGTTGGGCGCGATCGCCACCGCGCCGCAGTTTCGCAACGTGCTCCCCAATCAGCTCACCGTTCCGCTGACGGTCAGCGCACAGGATTCGGTCATCGTTGCCGAGGTCGTCTTCACGAACCCATATCTTCTGTTCCCACAGATATTCGGGACCATGTTGCCGGCGACGCATATCGCTGGTGCGGCGGCACGCGTGCGCAATGTAGAGGACGCCACGCCACGCGAGATCTCGGCGCCGCCGCCGCCGCCACCCCCGCCAGCCCCGCCGCCACCGCCACC